>WBZL01002187.1_pt1 | contig 19289 bp, 15 predicted proteins | sample 5204291 | NCBI WGS metagenome assembly WBZL01 (sample SAMN12344345, study PRJNA552823) | activated sludge metagenome | biome: Activated sludge suspended growth; feature: Nitrification reactor; material: Wastewater; isolation source: activated sludge from nitrification reactor of wastewater...
TGGTCGCAGCGCAGCGCCCTGCGCGCCTACTTCGCCCAGCGCGGGCCCGACGACCGCCTCGTGAGCTGGTGGTTCTACTACCGCGGCGAGACCTGGTTCTCCAAGGCCAACGTGTGGGTCATGAAGGACGTCGACCGCAAGGCGCTCGGCGAGCTGTTCGCCGAGCACGAGGGCACCGGCGTGACGCTGTGGTTCCTCACCATCGAGCCCCACGCCCGCCGCCTCCGCGCCCAGGTGCCGCGCAAGCACCAGGCCGGCATCGAGCAGGTCTACGAGAGCTTCCACTACGTGCTCATCAAGGTGCCGGTGGAGTGACCCCGGCGCTCGCCCCCGCGCGACGCAGCGAGGGCAGCAGCACCTTGGCCACCACGCGCGGGCTGGCCAGCGACGCCGGCGAGCGGATCATGTGCGCCACGCTCATGAAGCGAATGTAGGTGTCGACGTCGGTGAACGCGGTGTCGAGCAGCGCCTGGGACGACCGCGCGAGCACCTGGTCGGCCCAGCCGAGCGCCCGGCCCTGGAAGCGGCTCACCCACAGCCGGTCCTCCATGAGCGCCACCTGCCACGGCACGGCGAGGGCGCGCTCGAGCGCCCGCTGGAAGCGGATCGCGAGCCCGTCCAGGCCCCGGCCGGGGCGCCAGCCCTCGCGCAGGGTGTGCAGCAGCGTCTCCACCCCGAGCGCGGCGAGGGTCATGCCCTGGCCGTAGCGAGGGTTCATCGCACACGCCGCGTCGCCCAGCACCACGAAGCGATCGGGCCACGCCGCGACCGCGCCGAACCGGCGGCGGCGGTTGGCCGTGTTGCCGAAGTGGACCAGCTCGCCCGCCGCCGTGCCGCTGCGCAGCAGCGTGCCCATGCGATCGGACGACAGCCGCCCGATGCGATCGACCAGCTCGTCCACGCTCTTGGGGGTGCAGGCGCGGCCATACCCGATCAGCGCGGCCAACCACTTGCCCTCCTCCACGACCTGGAGCACCCCCATCTCGGGCTGGCTCGGGAACCTCGACGCGTCGGCCATGAACAGCCAGTCGGGCTCGGAGCCATCGGGCTCGAACGAGCACGAGGTGTAGACCACGCCGGGATCGACGACCTCCTGGGCGATCCCCGTCACGCCGATCCGGGCGAGCCACTCGAGCACGTGGGAGCTGCGACCGGTCGCGTCGACGGTCCAGTCCGACTCGAGCTCGGCTCGCTCGCCCCGCTCGTCGACGATCTCCACCCCCGTGATGCGCGTGGTCCCACGCAGCCCCACGACCTTGCAGCCAGATCGGAGCCTCACGTTGGGCAGCCGCGACACCGCGCGCAGCAAGAGGCTCTCGAGCCGCGGCCGCGTGCACGCCCGCACGGGGATGCCGCTGCGCACGCGAGGTAGCCACTGGCCCCCGAAGCAGAACATCACGTCCCAGGTGAGGTCGCCCTCGCGCAGCCCCGCCTCGTCGAGCCACGCCGGGATCTCCGGGACCAAGGCCGACACCACCGCGAGCCCGCGCGCCAAGAGGGCGTGCACGTGGGCCCCCTGGGGCGCGTGCGCGCGGGGCATGGGGGGCTCGGGGTATGCCCCACGCTCGACGATCGTGACCTCGCCGAACGAAGGGGCGAGCGCGAGCGCGGTGGCCAGGCCCCCGATGCCGCCCCCCAACACCACCGCGTGCTCTCCCATGCTCACCACGCTCGCCCTCCTTCGTCTGCGCGGCCCGAGGCGGCCGGCGGCCAGCCCGCCTCCGCGCTCACGATCCCAGCGCGGCGACGGCCGATCCCGACGTGAGAGCCGGCTGGCGGCGAACGTGACGCCAGCTTTGCTTGAGCGCCGCGCGCTGGGTGGGCATGAGGTGCTTGGCCACCACGCGCCGCGACAGATCGCGGCGGTGGCCGTCGACCGCCAGCGCGAAGCAGGCCTCGGGCAGCGACAGGCCCGCGCGCACGCTCTTGAGGTCGAGGCCGCAGCCGCCCCCGCAGCACGCGTTCTCGTAGACGTACGCGCCGTTGGCCACCCACACGCCCAGGCCCAGCGCCACTGCGGCGAGCTCGGCGTCGCCCTCGCGATCGTCGGGCTCCACCCGATGCCCGCCCGCGCGGTGCACCGCGATGCGGCCGAGCTCCCGCGCCACGCTGGCCAGCACGAGCTCGGTCACCCGGAAGATCGCGGGCACCGCCACCACGAGCAGCTCGTCGCGCCGCGCGAACGTGTGCACCAGCTGCCCCGTGGGATCGCCGAGCGGCTCGTACCCGTGGCGCGACGGCGGGTCCTCGGGGTCGAGCTCGAGCAGGGTCAGCTCCACGTCGGCCTGGCCCACCTCGGCCTGCACCCCGCACAGCAGCTCGAACAGGTCGTCGAGATCGCGCGGCTTGGCGAGGCTGGCCTGCGTCACCAGCCGCGGCACGCGAGCGGGCTCGCCCAGGCGTGCGGCGTGGTCGCGCAGGCCGTCTGCGACCCATGCGCGCATGTCCTCGGAGGGCAGGAAGTCGACCGCGGGCGTGGACGAGAACCCCAGCATGGTCCCGCAGCATAGCGGCGGGCAGGGGCCCAGACCACGGCCCGAGCGGCCTCGGGCCCGCGGGACGTCGATCCGATCTTTGCGCCCGCATTGCGCGTAACGTTGGGCGGGTCACACTGCATGAGCGGGGTCACGAAGGCCCAGAGTGGCGGGTAGCGGCATTCCACACCTCCTGCACAGCGTTCTTCCACGAGCCTCGGACGACGGTCCCAGGCCGAGGGCACGCGGAGGCGAGCGGGGGTGGGGTGGCTGGGCCCGCGGGTGGTGGTGGGTGCTGGTGGTGGTGGCCGTGCTGTGGCCCTCGGACGCCCATGCGCGAGGGCGGCGGGTGGTGCCCAACCTCCAGGGGCCGTGGGGCACCACGAGCGCCGAGCCCCAGTCGATCACCATCATCGGGCTCACGGTGCACATGCCCACCGAGGACGGCATGCCGCTGGCGTCGCAGCGGCAGGTCGAGCAGTGGATCGCCCGCGCCAACGTGGCCCTGCGCCCGCACGGCCTCGCGCTCGAGCTGCGGCACACCGTGAGCCTCTCGGGCTTCACCGCCGTCACGCGCCGCCGCGACCGTCGCCGCCTCGCCAGCCTCGCCGAGCACGACGGCACCATCCACGTGTTCGTCACCGAGAGCCTCGACACCCACGCGCTCGCCTCGGGCCGGCGGATCCGCGGCCTGCACTGGCGCTACGTGGGCCTGCACCCCGAGCTGCGGCAGCGCGAGTACGTGATGGTGACCCTCGCCGCGCCCAAGACCACGCTCGCGCACGAGGTGGGCCACCTGCTGGGGCTGCGGCACGACTCCGACGAGGACAACATCATGTGCAGCTGCCGCAAGGGCGACACCCGCTTCACCCGCGAGCAAGGGGCCACCATGCTGCTGGGCGCGGGGCGCTTCCTCTCGCGGCAGCAGCAGGCCCAGGCGCGGCAGGAGCTGCAGCGCTACCGCAACATGGACCGCGCCCGCCGTCGGCGCTGACGCGCCCCGTCGGCGCCGACGTCCGCTGCGTCACTCGAGCAGGGCCAGCAGCTCCTCGCGGGTGATCGCGCTCGCCTGCGCCGCCTCGCCCACCGTTCTTTCTTCGCTTGCGCGCGTGGGCTACCCTCGCGCTCACTCGAGACCCGAACATGGCGCGTCTGCTCGGCCTTCACATCAAGAACTACAAGGCCCTCCACGACGTGAGGATCGGGCAGCTCGACTACGCCACTCGCACCGAGGTGCTCCCCGAGCTCTGCTGCTTCATCGGCGCCAACGGATCGGGCAAGTCCACCATCCTCGACGCCCTGGGCTTCCTCGCCGACAGCCTGCGCGAGGGCGTCGAATCGGCCTGCGACAAGCCTCAACGCGGAGGGTTCTCGCACCTCCGCACCCAAGGCCAGGATGGCCCGATCGAGCTCATGCTCTACTTCTCGGCCGAGCAGCAAGATCGACCCATTCGCTACGAGCTCGCGGTCGGCGAGCGCAACGGCGTGCCCACCGTCGTGCGGGAGAGCCTGTTCCAGGCGCGCAAGGGCAAGGATCGCGGCCGCCTCTACCCCTTCCTGCAGCTCGAGGAGGGTCGTGGCTCCGTGTGGGCTGGCGACGCCCTCGAGGAAGGGCAGCTTGCCCCGAGGACCCGCGCCAAGCCGAGACCAAGCGCCCCCAAGAAGCGACCCCGCAGCTCTCGCGTCGAGCTCGACGATCGCACCAAGCTCGGCATCACGACCCTGGGCAACCTCAAGGCGCACCCTCGCATCGTCGCGCTGCGCAGCTACATCGAGAGCTGGTACCTTTCGTACTTCGTCCCCGACGCCGCACGAGAGAAACCACCCGCAGGCGCGCAGCGGCACCTCGATCGCAAGGGGGCCAACGTCGGCAACGTGCTGCAGTACTTCCAGCGCACGTATCCCGGTCAGTTCACGCAGATCCTCCAGCGCCTCGCCAGGGCCGTCCCTGGCCTCCAGAGCATCACACCGCACAAGAGCGACGATGGTCGGCTCCTGCTGCGCTTCGACGAGTCCGGCTACAAGGACCCCTTCTACCAGGCCAGCATGTCCGACGGGACGCTCAAGATGCTCGCCTATGCCGTGCTCTTGGCCGATCCCGAGCCGCGGCCGTTCATTGGCATCGAAGAGCCCGAGAACGGCCTCTACCACCTGCTGGTGGAGAGCCTCGCGCAGGAGCTCAAGCGTCACGCCCAGGGCAAGACGCAGGTCTTGGTCACCACGCACTCACCCTACTTCGTGGACGCGCTGTCTCCCGAGCAGGTCTGGTACATGCGCAAGGACGAGCAGGGGCGCGCGACGGTGAAGAAGGCCTCCACGTTCCCCGCCATCACGGCCCTCGTAGAAGAGGGCATCCCTCTGGGCAACCTCTGGTACAGCAACCACTTCGACGAGCGCGTGGGGCTATGAGGCTGCACATCCTGGTCGAGGGCAAGTCCGAGCAGGCCTTGCTCGACGGGTGGCTCCCGCGCTTCTTGCCCGGGCACTCCTTCCAAGTCATCGTCCACCGCGGCAAGGGACGCCTGTCGGACGCGCCGGGCCGCGCTCCTCGAGGTCGACAAGGCCTGCTCGATCAGCTCCCCCACAAGCTCAGGGCCTATGGTCGGTCGCTCGATCCTCGCACCGACCGCGTGCTCGTGCTCGTCGATGCCGACGACGATGACTGCGCCGACCTCGAGCGCCGCTTGCATGCGCTCGCAGGTGCGACCGAGCCCTGCCCCGAGGCCGAATTTCGCCTCGCCGTCGAGGAGACCGAAGCATTCTACCTTGGCGATCGCGCCGCGATCCGTGCCGCATACCCGAGCGCCAGGCTCACCCGGCTGCGGGGCTACGTACAGGACAGCATCTGCGGCACGTGGGAGCGCTTCATGGAGGTCATCGGAGCCTCGAGCGAGGACAAGGTCGCGTGGGCCCAGGCCATGGGTCGCCACCTCTCCGCTCGCCCGGGGGACAACGCGTCGCCCTCGTTCCGGTCGCTGTGCGACGCGCTCTTGCGCTTGTCGGGAGAAGCAGAGCCGCTCGCACCCGCGCCACGACGCACGCCTCGGCGGCGCGCGCCTGCCCGCGCCACGAAGCGTCAGGCTGCCCGCCGTCGGCGCTGACGCGCCGTCACTCGAGCAGGGCCAGCAGCTCCTCGCGGGTGATCGCGCTCGCCTGCGCCGCCTCGCCCACCGCCGCCTCGGCCAGCGCCCGCTTGCGCTCCTGCAGCGCGAGGATCCGCTCCTCGACGGTGTCGCGGGCCACCAGCCGGTGCACGAGCACCGGCCGGTCCTGCCCGATGCGGTGCGCCCGATCGGCGGCTTGATCCTCGACCGCCGGGTTCCACCACGGGTCGAGCAGCAGCACGTGATCGGCGGCAGTGAGGTTGAGGCCCGTGCCGCCCGCGCGCAGCGAGATCAGCATGACGGGCGGGCCGTCGGGGGCCTGGAAGCGCTCGACCACCGCGCCGCGATCGCGGGTGCTGCCGTCGAGCCGCACGAACGGCAGGCCGGCGGCCTCGAGCACCGGCTCGCACAGGTCGAGCAGGCTCGTCCACTGCGAGAACACCAGCGCCTTGTGCTCCTCGGCCACGCACGCCTCGAGGGTCTCGCGCATGAGCTCGAGCTTGCTCGAGGCCTCGCGCGCGTCGCCCTCGGTCGTCGCGCGCTCGCCGGGCACGAGGGCGCAGTGGCACGCGGCCTGGCGCAGCCGTAGGAGCGCCTCGAGCACCGCGAAGACGCCCTCGCCCGCGCCCAGGCGCCTGGCCACGTCGTCCTGGGTGGCCGCTCGCACCGCGTCGTAGAGCTGGCGCTCGGCGGGCCGGAGCTCGCAGTGCAGCACCACGTCGGTGCGCGGCGGCAGCTCGCGCGCGACCTCTCGCTTGCGCCGCCGCAGGAGGAACGGGCGGACGCGCTGGCGCAGCGCGGCCGCTGGCGCGGCCTGCCCCGCGGCGATGGGCCGTGCGTAGCGCTCCTGGAACTCGCTGCGCCCGCCCAAGAGGCCCGGGTTGGCGAAGCACATCTGGCTCCACAGGTCCTCGAGGCGGTTCTCCACCGGCGTGCCGGTCATGGCCACGCGGAACGCGGCCTGCAGGCGGAAGGCCGCGCGCGCGACCTGGCTGTCGGGGTTCTTGATCGCCTGCGCCTCGTCGAGCACCACGGTCTGCCACGGCACGGCGCCGAGCGCCTCCTGGTCGAGCCGCAAGAGCGCGTAGGTGGTGAGCGTGAGGTCGGCCGTGGGATCGAGCGCGCGGCCGGGCCCGTGGTAGGTGCACACGCGCAGGCTCGGCCGGAAGCGCCGCGCCTCGGCGGCCCAGTTGGGCAGCACGCTCGTGGGCGCGACCACCAGGGTGCGCCCGTCGACGGCACACAGCGCCTGCAGCGTCTTGCCCAGGCCCATGTCGTCGGCGAGCAGGCCCCCCAGGCCCGCACGCCGCAAGAGCGCCAGCCAGCGCACGCCGTCGCGCTGGTAGTCGCGCAGCGTGGCGTCGAGGTCGGCGGGCAGCGGCGCCTCGGGCAGCGCGCCGTCACCCACGAGCGCACGCAGGCGCTCGAACGCGGGGGGCGGCGGCTGCTCGAGCGCCTGGCACAGCGCCGCCGCGTCGGGCAGCGACCACGCGGGCAGCTCGTCGCCCTCGCGCTGCTGCTGCTTGGCGCGCAAGAGCGCCAGCACCCGCGCGCCGTGCTCGGCGAGCCACGAGCCGGGCACGCGACCGAAGCCGCCGTCGAGCAGCGGCACCAGCTCGGCGCCCTGGTCCCACGCGCGCAGCACCGCGGCCGCGTCCACGCGCCCCTGGCCCTTGCCCTCGCGACGACCACGGCCCTCGCCCTCGCCTGCCTCGAACCACAGCTCCACCGTGCCCTCGCCCGCTCGCACGCGCGGCTCGAGCACGCCGACGTCGAAGAACGCCTGGTGGGCCTTGCCCTCCCAGCCCAGCGCGTCGAGGCGCTCGGCCCGGGCGCGCCACGCCACGGCCTCGGCGGCGGGCAGCCGCCGGCGCACGCCGGCCTCGAGCTCGAGCGCCCGGAGCTGGCGCTGCACGGCCTTCTCGAGCGCGGGGTTGCGGATGGGCGCCGCCTCGCCCTCCCGCAGGAGCGTGAGCCGCTCGCCGTCGACCCGCGCCACCGGAGGATCGCCGTAGACGATGGTGCCGAGCACCTCGAGCTCGTCGCCTACGCGCGCGGTGGCCAGGTGCAGCCGCGGCCGCAGCGTGCGGGCCTGCGGAAGCCGATCGGTCTCGAGCACCAGCGGCACGTGCCGGCGCCACCGCGGCAGCAGATCGCCCGCGAGCGTGCCGCGCTCGTCGGGGGCGAAGCTCCAGCCCTGCCGCAGGCGGCGGAAGTGCGGCTCGGAGAGCCCGTGCTCGCCGAGCGGCGACAGCCGGCCCGCGCGCAGCACCGCCCCATTCTTGAAGATGCGCTCCACCCCCGGGTCTTGCTCGAGCTTGGCGTGCAGGCCCGCGCCCTCGTCCCAGACGCGGATGCACAGGCCCGAGCTCCTGGGGCCGATGGCCACGGGCTTGCCGTCGAGGGTGAGGCGCTCGACCTTCGAAAGCGCGTGCAGCACGTCGGCCGACACCGGCCCCCCGGCGGCAGCCGAGCCGAAGCGCTTCTCGAACGCGAGGTCGGCCTCGGTGGTGACGAACGGGCGGCCCAGGCCCTGGGCCGCCTGCTTGAGCGAGCCGCGGAGCGGGCGATCGGGCTGGCCCTCCACCGCCACCACGCGCTGCAGCACGAGCGTGTGCTCGACCCCCACGAGGCGGTAGGCCACCGCGCCCGGGGCCGCGGCGGCCGGCCGCGCGGGCGGGCCCTCGCCGGCGCCAGCCGGCCGCGCGGGCTGCTCGCGGAGCTGCTTGAGCGCGATGGCAGCCGCGGCCGCGTGCATGCACGCGCCCTCGCGGCTGTTGCACTCGCAATCCCACTCCGGATCGTCGGGGTCGAGGTAGAGGCACACCAGCGGCGACATCACCCCGCTGCCCATCGTCACGCGCAGCTCGACCTCGTCGTCGCGATCGGACACCAGCACCACGGCGCCGACCCGCGCTCGCTCGACGCCGCGCGACCACGTGGCGGCCGAGCAGGCCTTGCGGATCTCGGAGAGCAGCGCGTCCACGAGGGCGGAAGGTAGCAGGCCTTGCCGATCCGCACCGCCGCCGCCGCCGCGTCACCCCGACGCGGGCCAGCGGCCGCGCGGCTCGTCGGCCTCACTCGGCGTACAGGCGCAGCGCGTTGACGGCCACGTCGCGCATCTCGCAGGCGTCGCGGTAGTCCACGCTGCGCATGGTCACGTAGCCGTCGCCGAGCAGGGTCTGCTTCCAGTTGCGGCGCGGGTGGCCCACCGGCAGGAGGTCCTCCACCACCAGGCCCGGGCCGCAGCGCCGGCGCACCTGCTCGAGGCCCTCGATGCGGGTGATGCGACCCTGGCCCAGCGCGCGCTTGAACACCGAGACCACGTGGTACTTGCGCTGCGGCTGGGCCTCGAACGCATGCCAGCACACCGCCCGCGCCCACTCGCGGTAGATGTCGATGTCGTTGGCGAAGTCGAGCGCGTCCATGAGCTTGCCGCCGCCGCTGCGGCACGCGATCTCGCTGAACACCGCCTCGCCGTGGCGGTTCTTGAACCACTCCATGTGCACGAACCCGGTCCCCATGTGGAGCGCCTCGATCGCCTGCCGCCCGAGCGCGATGCCGCACTGCGTGGCGGGGATGTAGGGATCGCGCAGGGTGATCTGCGCGGGGCTGATCCACTCGAGCGTGCGCCCCTGGAGCGGCGGCGGGTGGTACTGCGTCACGCTCTCGAACACGGGCTGGCCCTCGATGGTGACCGCGTCGTAGGTGAACTCGCTGCCCTCGATGAACTCCTCCACGCTCACCTCGGGCACGTGCGCCATGGTGGCGAGCTTGGCCCGCGCCTGCGCCTCGTCGTCCACGCGCCACGTGTCGGCCGTGCCCGCGCCGGCCACCGGCTTGAGCACCACCGGGTAGCCGATCTGCTGCGCGGCCGCGAGCACGCCCGACACCGAGTCGGCGCGCCCGAAGCGAGGCACCCGCACGCCGGCCGCCACCAGGCGCGCCTTCATGATGGGCTTGTCGCGGAACCCGAGCGCGGTGTGGCGATCCATCCCCGGGATGCCCGCCTCCTCGCGCACGCGCGCGGCCAGCAGCACCAGCGGCTCCCACAGCGTCTCCACCCGATCGGCCCCGATGCGCCGCGCGAGCTCCACGAGCGGGCCGACCGCTCGCTCCTCGTCCATCAGCCCCCCGAGCCGCACGTACTCGTGCAGGTAGGGCCGCACCTTGGCGGGCAAGGCCTCGACCGGCATGTCGCCCACGCCGTAGACACGGGCCCCGACCTCGGCGAGGCCGCGGGTGAAGTCGAGCATCTCCTCGGGGTAGTGGGGCGAGAGGAAGAGGACCTTCATGAGCGAGGGCTCCGGGCGGCGCGGTGGAGGCGAGCAGCCGCGACCGAGAGGTTCGCTCAGAATGGTGGCCGCGTCGAAGGGCCACGCGCCGGTCGGCCGAATGCCGCGTGGCTCCCCGTTCGCGACGCCCGCCCACACGGGTGTGCGACGGGGTGGGCCCGCCGCCCGGCCGCGCAGCGGCTCACCGACCGCCGCGGCCGGCCGGTAGGGGGTTGGAAGGTCGGGGCCTGGCACGTCACCATGGAGCAGCCATGCCCGCCGCCCACACCCACCGCGTCGAGTGGCTCGCCCGTCAGCTCTACAGCCACGCAGCTCCCATCGGCCGCGAGCAGATCGAGGCCGCGTTCGCGGCGGCCCTCGCCGAGCTCGTGGGCGCCGCGGTGGACGAGCCCACCAAGATCGCCGAGCGCGAGGTCGAGGGCAGCGATCACCTGGGCTACTGGGCCGCGCACCAGACGTGGCGCCACCCGCTGGTGGGCCGCGGCAGCACGGCGCTCGTCTGCGAGATCGAGCCCATCCTCGCGTCGATGGGCGTGAGCGGCGAGGAGCACTACTGGAAGGCCGAGGGCCTGCCCGAGGGCCTCGAGCTGCGCGGCTCGGCGCTCTCGTCGGGGCGCCAGAGCGGCTACGCCGAGATCGAGGTGCGCGGCGTCGACGAGGCCCGCGCCGCCGCGATCCTCGGCCGCTTCGCCGCCGCGTTCCCCGAGATCATGACCGCCGAGGCGCTGGCCGCCGAGGAATCGGAGGAGTAGCGCCGGGCCCCCGGCCTCAGCAAAGGCGCACCGCTTCCGCCAGGCGATGCACGCCGGTGGATGGGTTGCGGCCGTCCTCGCCGTCGGCCGCCGCGTCGCGCTCGAGCCGCTGGCCGCCGAGGAATCGGAGGAGTAGCGCCAGGCCCCCGGCCTCGGCTCACCGACCGAGCGCGCGCAGCCCCAGCGAGAGCGGGGCGGTGATCGGCGACAGCGCCCAGCCGACGGCGGTCATGGCTCGCCGCATGCGGATCATCTCTTGGCGCTCGTTCTTGTGCTCCATGGGGATGCTGGGCACCGGCACGCCGAGGAAGCGGCACAGCGGCTCCCAGCCCTGGCTCGGGGCGTACTCGAGCAGGCGCTCGGCGGGGATCGTGCGGCGCACCTGCTCGTGGTGGCGCTCGAACACGGCGCGCACGTGCTCCCGATCCTCGAAGCGCCCGCCGAACACGCCGCGCTCGCCCCACACCGCGTCCTCGACCATCGGCCCGAACGCGCGCATGCGCGGGTTGACGCGCGTCATCCACGAGACGGGCGGCCGCTTGACCATGAGCGACATGCCGTAGATGGACTCGTAGGCGCTCTGGTACCACTTGTCGAAGTCGCGGACGGTGAGCACCACCTTGGCGGCGGGGAAGCGCTCGGCGAGCTCGGCGTAGTAGGCCGCCGACGGCCAGTCACACGCGGCCACGTAGCCCTCGAGCAGCACCGCGAGGTCGACCGGCTCGCCGCGTGCCTTGGCCGCCCACCCGTACACCTGCGAGGGGCTGCCGAGCACCTCGCGCATGTGGTGGCACTTGCCGTGGAGCAGCGTCTCGAGCGCCCACTTGAGCGTGGTGGTGCCCGTGCGCCCGAAGCCCGCGCCGATGACCTGCAGCGTCATCCGGCGTGCACCTTCACCGTCTGCCCGATGACGTCCATGATCTCGCGCAGCGCGTCGTAGTCGGGGTGGCGCAGCCGCACCCAGGCGTTGGCCATGAACCCGGCGTCGACCGGCTGCGTGGGCGTGCCCGGCGGGGGCAGGTGGGCGTCGATGATGTGCTGGCCGAAGCGCGCCTGCATCTGCTCCACGCCCGAGTAGCCGTGGATGCGGCCGTCGGCCGAGGGGCGCAGCGCGATCATGCCGGCGCTGTACTTGCGCGAGGGTCGCTGCGAGCCGCACTTGTGCACGATGGCGTGCGCCCACTCGCGGTAGAGGTCGAACTCGTTGGCGGCGCAGTAGAGGTCCCACGCGCCCACGCCCGGCGGGCGCGCCCCGATCTCGGAGAACTTGAGCCCCTTGGGGCCGTAGAACCACTCCATGTGCGTGGCCACGGTGCCGAGCTCCATGGCCGCGATCACGTCGCGGCCGAGCTTCTTGAGCTCGTCGTAGCCGGGGGCGTCGATGCGGTTGGTGACGGCGATCTGCGGCGAGATCCAGCGCGTGCGCATGGCCTCGAGCACGTTGGGGTAGTAGTGCGAGACGAACTCGTGCAGCACCTGCCCCCCCACGAGCATGGTGTCGTAGAAGCCCTCGTGGCCCTCGATGAACTCCTCGAGCGCCACCGAGTGGCCGTGCTGCACCCCGGACTCGCGCAGCGCGTGGGAGAGCTGCGCGTCGTTGCCCACCCGGTAGGTGCCCGCGGCCCCGGCCGCGGCGCGCGGCTTGACGATGATGGGGTAGCCCACCTCCTTGACGAACTGCTCGATCTCCTCGAGCGAGCTCGAGCCCAGCGAGCGCGCGCACGGGATGCCGTGCTCGCGCAGGAACTCCTTCATGAGGGGCTTGTCGCGGCACAGGAGCGCCTGCTTGGTGGTCAGCCCCGGGATGGTGGCCGCCTCGCGCACGCGCGCGGTGGGCAGGATGTGCGCCTCGATGGTGGCCTCGAGGCGGTCGACGTACTCGCGCCGCTGCACCCGCCGGACCGCGTCGAGCAGCGCCTGCTCGTCGCAGACGTTGCCCACCCGCTCGTACCCGTCGAGCCACGAGCGCAGCTCGCCCGGGAGCGCGCCGACGTCGGCCTCGCCGATGCCGGTCACCCTTGCGCCCACCGACTTGAGCGCGCGAACGAATTGCCGCTGGTAGGCGGGGAAATGGGGCGCGACGAACAGCACGTGCATGGCGACCGGGTCTTTCTTGCCCCCAGCGAGGCGGATTGGCTAAAAGGCTCATCCTTGTACCCGCGAGGGGCTCTGCCCGACAAGGCCCTCGAAGATCCCCCTACACCCGCCCGCCCATGACCTTCGGCGTCTTGCTCGGCCCGCAGCGGCTTCGGCCCACCATCGACAAGGAGCTCGAGCGCTGGGGCATCCCCGGGCCGCTCGCGACCATCACGGCCGGCTGGCAAGAGCGCGAGGCCGAGGACGACGAGCTGCAGGAGTTCCTCGGCCATCGCTGCGTGAACCTGCGGCTGCACGCCCGCAGCGAGGAGGTGTTCCGCGACGACCCCGAGCTGTTCGCGGCCAACCGCGCCAAGCAGGACACCCTGCGGCACCTCCAGGACCTCTACCGGCGGCGGCTGGCCCACGCGCTCGACGCGGTCCGCGAGCTCGACCAGGTCGCGGCGCCCGGCGATCTGGTCGAGGCCGAGCGCGACGCCGCGGTGCTGGCCCTGCGCCTGGTCGACAAGCAGCACCTGGCCCGCACGCGGCAGGTGCAGCGGGAATTCGAGCTCCAGCACCGCCCCACCGCCCGCCCCGCGGTCGAGCGGCACTACCGCGAGCTGCGGCAGACGCTGAGCGGGTGCTACGCGCTGCTCATCGCGGGGGGCCACGTCGCGTCGCTGCTGGGCCGCATGCGGCTGTTCGAGCTCGACACCCTGCTCACGTCGCTGCCCCGCCCCCTGCCCGTGTTCGCGTGGTCGGCCGGCGCCATGGCGATCACCGAGCGGGTGGTGCTCTTCCACGACAGCCCCCCGCAGGGCCCCGGCAACGCCGAGATCCTGGGCGAGGGCCTGGGGCTCTTGCCCGGGGTGGTGGCCCTACCCCACGCCCGCCGCCGGATGCGGCTCGAGGATCCGCAGCGCGTGTCGCTGTTCGCCCGTCGCTTCAAGCCCGACGCGTGCGTGGCCCTCGACGAGCTCGACCGCGCGGTGTGGGACGGCCGCCAGTGGACCGCGGGCCCCGCCACGCGCCAGCTCCTGCCCTCGGGGCAGGTGGTGCTCATGAGCCCGCCCGAGCCCCGAGCCCCCGAGGCCAGCACCGCCAAGCGCCCCCACTGGGTGACGGGGCCGGTGCCGGTGCTCGGCGACGATCGCGGCGATCCCGACGACCACGACGACGAGCCCACGGCTCCCCTGGATCGGCCCCCGGAGGGCACCCCGTGACCCTGGCGATCTACTCCTTCCTCGACCGCGGCAAGCCGGACGCTGGCGCGATTGACGCATTCCTCCGGGCGCACAGCTTCCCGCTCGTCGAGGGCAAGCGCGCCACGTTCGTGTTCCGCGGCACGGCCGATGCGGTCAACCTGCGGCACTGGATCTACGGGCTCGAGTCGTCGCAGCCGTTCGAGCGGGTGTGGGACACCGACCTCTGGTTCCACGTGCACGAGATGCCCCCCGGCTCGCGCGTGGAGTACAAGCTCGAGGTCATCCGCGGCGACCACCGCGAGTGGATCCGCGACCCGTACAACCCCCACCTGGCCCACGACCCGTTCGGCGCCAACTCGGTGGCCCAGGGGGATGGGTACGCCCGGCCGGACTGGTCGCTGCCCGACGCCGACGCCCGCAAGGGCCGCACCGAAGAGCTCATCATGCACGAGACGGCGTTCGGCGGGCCTCGGCGGGTCACGATGTACCTGCCCGCGCGATATCGCCCGCAGCGCCGCTACCCCCTGCTCATGGTCCACGATGGGGGGGACTACGTGCGCTACGCCGCCCTCAAGGACGTCCTCGACAACCTCATCCACCGGCTCGAGGTGGCGCCGCTCATCGCGGCGCTCAGCCACCCGGGCGACCGCCTGGTCGAGTACCCCGACGACCCCCGCCACGCCCGGTTCATGGCCGAGGAGCTCCTGCCCGAGCTCGAGCAGCGCTACCCGCTCTTGCCGAGCCCCAACTCCCGCTGCCTGATGGGGGCCAGCTTCGGGGCGGTGGCCTCGCTGGCCACCGCCTGGCGCCACCCCGGCAAGTTCGGGCGCCTCTTGCTGCAATCGGGCTCGTTCGCCTTCACCGACATCGGCCGCCACAAGCGCGGGCCCGCGTTCGACAAGGTGGTGGAGTTCGTCAACGCCTTCCGCGACGCCCCCGGCCGCCCCAGCGAGCGGGTGTACCTGTCGTGCGGGATGTACGAGTCGCTCATCTACGAGAACCGGTCGCTCGTGCCCCTGCTCCAGACCACGGGCATGGCGGTGCGCTACGAGTGGGTGCGCGACGGTCACAACTGGGAGAACTGGCGCGACCGCCTGCAGTCGGGCCTGTCGTGGCTGTTCCCAGGCCCCCTGTGGATGGTCTACGAATGAGGCCCATGACCGCCCTCACCCCGGCCACCCGCAACATCGGCCTCTCGCTCGGGGCCGACCTCTGCTGGCCCGCGTGCTACGAGCAGATCGTCGACCGCCTCAAGCTCGACCTCGCCATCGGCAGCGAGAGCGTGCGCTTCGCCGTCGAGCGCGTCACCGTCGAGCCGTTCGACCTCAAGCAGCCCTGCAAGTACGACGTGGTGCTCGACCGCCTCACGCACTGGTTCCACACCAGCCGCGAGTGGATCAAGAAGGCGGTCATCATGGACGGCCTGTACGTGCTCAACAACCCGTGGTCGCTCCAGTCGATGGAGAAGCACACGTCGTACTGCGCCATGATGAAGCTGGGGATGCCGATCCCCGAGACCTGGCTCATCCCCCCCAAGGCGCCCACCGATCACGTGGACGCGCCCACCACCCTGCGGCGCTACGCCAAGCTGTTCGACCTGGGCGCGGTGGCGAGCAAGCTCGGCTACCCCATGTTCATGAAGCCCTACGACGGCGGCGCGTGGGTGGGGGTGACCAAGATCGACGACGAGGCCAAGCTGCGGGCGGCCTACGAGGAGAGCGGCAGCCGCGTGATGCACCTGCAGAAGGCGGTCGATCCGTTCGACCTGTTCGTGCGCGGCATCGGCATCGGCCCGCAGGTCTACATCGTCAAGTACGACCCGGGCGCCCCGCTGCACGACCGCTACAAGGTGGACTTCCACTTCGTCGACGGCGAGGAGTGGTCGCTGCTCACCGACACCTCGCTCACCATCAACGCGTTCTTCAACTGGGAGTTCAACTCCTGCGAGAGCCTGCGCAAGGACGGGGTGTTCCACCCCATCGACTTCGCCAACGCGTGCCCCGACTTCCAGGTCACGAGCCTGCACTTCCACTTCCCCGAGCTGGTCAAGAACATGGTGCGGTGGTCGCTCTACTGCGCCGCCACCCGCCGCCAGATGCCGCTCAACCTCGACTGGCAGCCGTTCTTCGAGGTGGCCAAGAAGGACCTGCCCTACCGCGACCGCCTGCGGGAGTACGCCGCGATCGCCCGCAAGCGCCTCGAGCACGACCGCTTCACCGAGTTCTGCCACACGCACCTGCCGCACCTCAACGAGGTGGCGTGGGAGTTCTTCGGCACCCAGCAGGCCAAGAGCTACGTGCACGCCAAGGTGGCGGCGCTGTTCCCCGAGCACGAGGTGGAGCGCTTCACCGAGCACTTCTGGGGGCTCATCCAGTTCTGGCGCAAGGCCGAGGCCGACCGCATGAGCAAGCTCGCCGCCGCCAAGGCCGAGCAGGCGAGCCCCACCGAGGCGAGCGCCGCGAAGGCGAGCGCCGACGCCAAGCCCGACGCGTAGGGGGCACGCGATCGAGAGCGGCGCGGCTCGGGGCGCGAGCGACCTCGCGCACGAGCAACGCCAACATCGGGCGGGCTGTCGAGGAACGGCGATGTTTGAGATCCATCTCGAGTGGGAGGACGCTCCTGGCGTTCGCGACGCCGTCTTGGCGAAGACCTGGGCGCGCATCGAGCTTCGCCTCGACGGGCGACCCGAAGCAAGCGTGGCCGTCACACGACCGCAGCGGGGTAGAGGCCGCCGTGCAGCGCAACGGCGTCGCTGCGATCTCGGCCACCATGCGGTCGAAGACCGCGCAGCGCTTCCTCTTGGGGCGAGCGCTGCACCACTGGCTCTTCGTCACCGATGCCACGGCGCCGCAGCGCCTCTTGACCCGAGGGCACGACTGGTCGCAGGCCGCGTCACGAGCGTTTGCGGCCGAGCTGCTCGCCCCTGCCAGGGCCCTCGAGCGCCGCCTGGCGGGCCGGGCCGACTGGGAGCGGCAGGGTGAGCTCGCCGAGGAGCTCGGCGTGAACCCCATGGTCATCGCGCACCAGCTCCAGAACCACGGGCTCGGCTGAGCGGCGAAGCCTGGCGGCTCAGCGCTTGGGCGGCGGCTTCGCGGGCAGGAGCGTGGGATCGGCGGCGCCGGGGGCCGGCGGCACGACCAGCAGGTGGGCCACGTCGAGGGAGCGGCGACCGGGGCGGCAATCGGAGGACGTGGCGGTGACCTCGAAGGCCGCGCCCGCGGGCCACGGCAGCGGGTCGAGCTCGATGCGGCGCTGCACGGTGACCCTGGCCCCGGCGACCAGCGGCGCGGGGCCGCCGTGGAGCGCCGAGCACACGTCGGAGCCCATGCCCTCGCCGCGCAGGCCCAGGCCCGAGTAGCCCTCGCCCGCAGCCCCCGGGGCCGCGGTGGTGAGGATCGACGCGCGCGGGGGGAAGAGCGACACGCCCATGGGCGTGCGGGTGGCGTTGTGGAGCTCCACGTCGAGCACGAGCTCCACCGCGTCGCCCTTGCGCTCGAGGTGGGCGACGGTCGACCAGCGCAGGCCCTTGCTGCGGCCGGTGAGCGTGAGCGGCGAGCCCCACGGCGTGGGGCGATCGAGCGCCGGCGTCGGCGGGGCGGGGGTCTCGGAGGACACGCCGAGCCCGGGCGTGATGGGTGCATCGGGTGTGCGTGCGTCGGGCGGGCGAACGTCCGGCGGGCGTGCGTCGGGCGGGCGAACGTCCGGCGGGCGAACGTCCGGCGGGCGAACGTCCGGCGAGCGAACGTCCGGCGTGGAGGCCTCGGCGGGCGGCGGCGCTTCGGGGCCGCTGCACGCGACGAGCCACGCGAGCCAGGCCGAGGACACGGAGCGAAGCGGGCCGTGTGCCATGGGCCCGAGCCTACCCTGCGTCGGTCAGCCCGCCGCCGTCGAAGCCCATCATCATCGCGTCGACCAGGGCCATCCCGATGCGCACGTAGCCGCGCACGGTGAAGTGGATGTGATCGGGCTTGGCCATGGGGGGCACGGCGGAGGCCCACAGCGGCATGGAGAGCTCGCCGCCCATGAACGCCTTGGTGTCCCAGAAGCCGCAGCCGAGGTCGGCCGCCACGCGGCGCTGGGCCTCGATGAGCGCGTCGACCCGCGGGCGGGCCTGCCAGGTGCCGTCGGGGCCACGGCGCGGGAAGTCGCCCGGGCCCATGATGAGGCAGGCCGCGTCGGGGGCGGCCTCCTGGATGCGGCCGAGCACCGCGCGGAGGTCGCTCTCGTAGGTCGCGATCGGCTGGTCCTCGTCCATGGCCTCGTTGGTGCCGTAGAACATCATCACGAGGTCGGGATCGCGGTGGGCCACGTTGTCGGCCCAGATCTCCTGGTCCCAGGCGAGCATGTTGGCCGCGCGCGTGCCGGTGATGCCGAGCGTGTCGACCACCACCCCCGGGGTCTCGCGCTCGATGGTCATGCCGAACAGCCGCACCTCGCCGTCGCCCCGCACCTTCACCTCGATCTCGTGCGGGCCCTCGGGCAAGAGGAAGCGGTGGTAGCCCGCGCCGGGCGCGTCGGCCTTGGTCTCGACCATGGCGATGCGCTTGCCGTCGGCGAGCACCTCGAAGCCGCCGCCCTTGGGCTGGCGCAGGAAGTAGATCTCGTGCTCGGCCCCCACCGAGTCGCCGCGCGGGATCACCTTGCCGAACGCCCGCTTGCTCGTGGCCGCGAGGCTACAGCCCAGCAGGCCGTACAGGCCGTCGCCACGGCCCTTGCGGCGCTGCGCGTGCTCGGTGATCCAGTGCTTGATGCCCTCGACCCGGTAGTCGACGTGCCGGTACCAGCGCCACGGCCTGGCGACGTGCACGAAGCCGTGGCCGCCGTCGCCGAAGCGCTCCTGCAGGTACGTGCGCAGGTAGTGCGTGTACACGTCGGCGTCGGTGTGCGAGCCGCCGTAGGCGAGCACCCGCACCTTGCCGTCGGCGTCGTGGCCCGCGCGCAGCTCCTCGAGCGCGTGGTAGAAACGGGCCAGGGGCACCGGACCGCCGGGCGGGCCCTCGATGGGCACGAACAGGCCGAGGGCGTTGCCGTTGACGCGCTGGCCCGCCGCGACCGGGCCATTCGCGCCGCCGCCCAGGCCCGAGGAGCCGGGCAGGCTGTCGAGCAGCGCGTCGTCGGCCTGGTGGGCGCCGCCCTCGTCGACGCCGGGAGGCGGGCCCACGTCGCTCGGCTCGAGCTCGCCGGGCAGCTCGCCCTGCGGGGAGATCCACGGCACCGGCTTGCCGCGCACGTCCTCGAACAGGTTGCCGCCCAGGAGGCTGCGCTGCGCGGCCACGCGCGCGGTGAGGGCCTCCTCGTTGAGGATGGGCAGGAGCATCGCGGGCCGTTCGCGCCCGCCCGCGCCCGCGACCGGGCCCTCGTCGCCCTCGTCGCCCTCGTC
>WBZL01002189.1_pt1 | contig 19277 bp, 12 predicted proteins | sample 5204291 | NCBI WGS metagenome assembly WBZL01 (sample SAMN12344345, study PRJNA552823) | activated sludge metagenome | biome: Activated sludge suspended growth; feature: Nitrification reactor; material: Wastewater; isolation source: activated sludge from nitrification reactor of wastewater...
GACTGGCCTCGAGACGAACGTGACTTCCTTCATCAGTACCGAGCTTCATCCCTAACATCCCTCCACTCAGAATCTACTCTAAGTATCGCACACAAAGGTATAGAAAAATGAGGAAATCACCTTAGACCAATTGCCTACTCGCTTCTGGAGGGACTGCGCTCCGGCACAAAGAGCTCAAGAGCCGCTTCGTGCGTCCGCAGGCACCGCCGTGGGGGCTGGCCACCCATCTGCTGGGGGGCGTGAACGGTTACCCATCGGCTGCGCCGGCAGCACGGCCGCCACCGAGCGCTTCTTTGGTTGTGCCCACGAAACGCTGTTCGTGTAGCTACTCCAGCGCATGTCACTGCCCCACGACCAGGGCGCTGACGACCAGACCGCCCAAGCAACCCTATCTGATGCAGGTTGCGGCGTAGCGGGAATGGCCGGAACGATGATCACCCGAGTTCGACACTTTGGCCTTTCACTCATTGATTTCTGTACGTTGGCGGGTTCTGTAGTGACACAACAAAAGCTCAAGGAATCAGATTGTTATCTTCGATCTGTCGAACTTGGACGATCAAGGCCCGCAAGGCGTATATACTTTAAATGTCGTTTGGACTCGAAGCCTTGATCTGGATCCGTATGAACTGCCGCGGGTTCGGTCAATATCTTGTTTCAAACTTGTGAGCGTTTGACCACAGAGAGCAGGGGTCGAGAAATGATCGCCAGCCTGTCGCCAAGCAGTACATTCACCGCCGTACGTCAAGAGCGTCCTGATGCATCACTATCGGGTCGGGATACGGCATCCGATGGCGATGCCGCATCGCGTGCCGAAGCGGACGGCACGAGCGAACACAGGAAACCCGGCATGCCATCCAGGGGCCAAGGAGACGGCCAACTCTCCGAAGCCGATCTGCAAAAGTTACAGGTCTTGCGGCAACGCGACCGCGAAGTACGCGCTCACGAAATGGCGCATGTCGCCGCCGGCGGCAGCCTGGTCCGCGGTGGCGCCAGTTTTACCTACGAAGTCGGCCCGGACGGGCAACGTTATGCAATGGGTGGTGAAGTCGGGATTGATACGTCGCCCGGACGCACACCCGTTGAAACTCTGGCCAAGGCAGACCAGATCAGGGCTGCTGCGCTGGCTCCCTCCGACCCCTCTGGTCAAGACCGGCAGGTTGCCGCCATGGCTACGCGCATGGCGATGCAGGCCAGAATGGAGCTGGCAACCCAGGGCAACACCAGTGTCAGCCGGAACGACACATCCGGCACGACAGGCCAGCCGACGCTGGCTGCTTATACCGATGCTGTTGCGAGCGAGCAATCGTCGGGGTCGGCCATTGATCTTTTCGCCTGAGATCCGCCATCCTGCCTGCATGCACCCGTTTTCCCGAGGTCGGCCGACAGGAATCAGGAGGCGAGATGAGTAACCGCAGTGCCTTGGGTGAATACGTCTACACCGACGTCGAATTTCGCCAGTATCGCCGCCGCCGGGCGCTGCGCTTGTTGCATACCGGAGTCGGATTCCTGCTTGCCTATGCAATGGCATGGAGTGTTGTTGCACTGACGCGGGGCGACTGGTTAACGTTGATCCTGCAGGGAGTTTCAGTCTGCGGGGGGGCCTGGGTGTGGTTCTGTCTCTGCCGAGGTCAACTCGGACTTGCCGGCCACAGTTATTTCTGCATCGTCATTCCGGTCGTTGCCGGCATGATTGCACTCGAGGGCGTGACGGGTCCATTTCTCAGCATGAGCCACTACCACTTGCTTCCACTGATCGGCGGCGCCTATCTGTTGTTCTTCGAGCACGGGAAGCGTGGGCGACGGGTGTATGTAAGCACCTGTTTAATGATCTTCGTTTCCGTCGAACTGGGTTTGCTGACCTGGCCAGCACTGGGCCTTGCCTACCCGCCCGACGCTCAGGGGACGGGCCGCTGGATTCTCTCGCTGGCGAATTTTGCTTCGCTGATCTGGGTAGCCCGGCTTTTTGTGGCCGATCTGGCCGAAGCGGAGAAGCAACTCGCGGGTGCCAATGCGCGTATGGAAGCACTTCTTGAAAACATGCTGCCACTGACGATCAGCCAGCGCTTGCGCCGCGAGGGACGCACCTTCGCCGATGCCTTCGGGGAATGCAGCGTGCTCTTTGCGGACATCGTGGGCTACACTGCGTTGTCCGAATCAGTGCCCAACGTCGTTGGTCTCCTGGACGCCATCTTTACACGCTTCGATGATCTGACCGAGCAAAGCGGGCTGGAAAAGATCAAGACGATTGGCGATGCGTACATGGTCGCAGCGGGTATTCCCGTTGCGCGCCCCGATCACGCCATCGCAGCCGCAAAGCTGGCTTTGAGAATGCAGACGGCAATTAAGGAATTCCCTGGGCTGGAGATCCGTATCGGCATCAATTCGGGAGCAGTCGTGGCTGGCGTGATCGGGAAGAAGCGCTTCATCTACGACCTCTGGGGAGATACGGTCAATATCGCCGCCCGCATGGAATCGCAGGGGATATCCGGCGAGATCCAGATCAGCGACGCGACGCACGCCTTGCTGCCAAGTAACTTTATCTGTGAAGATCGTGGCGAAATTGCAGTCAAGGGCAAAGGCCGGATGCGCGTATATCTACTCAAAGGTTGCGAGACACTGATCTCTTCATAGTCAATTTGCTGATCATGGATATCTATCGCCATGCACGCCAATGACACGAACAGTCGAAGATCAGTGATTCTGCGCCATCAACTCGCGCAGGTAGCGCACAGGGATGGCGAAGCTGATTCCCGACGGTTTGCTGAGGACCGACTCCTTGCTTTCCTTGACGAATACCATGTTGATGATGCCGATCACCTCGCCCCGACTCGTTTCATACAGCGGGCCACCACTGTTGCCGGGATAGGCGGTTGCGTCAAGCTGATAAATGTCAAAGCTGCCGCTCCTAATCTGCTGCACGACCCTGGCGTTGAGCTGTCGTGCATTCGCACTGGGCAGCACAATCGGAGTAATCGACGAGATGATGCCGCGGTGGGTGACTGGCGACAGCCCCAATGCCCCGCCGATCGGAAAACCGGTAAAAGCAACCGACTGCCCTTCCCTGACCGACTCCGAATCGTGCAGGATGAGCGCCGGCAAGGCCTGACCTTCGATACGCAACAGGGCCAGATCGTGCGCCTTGTCGACTCGGATCACCTTCGCCAAGCGTTGCTGGGCTGCGGCGGTAGCCGAACGGAAGACGATCGCCAACGTTTCGCCTGCGGCCTCATTGAGTTCTTCCTGAATCACATGCGCATTGGTCGCCACCTCGTAACCGTCCCCGACAACAAAACCGGTACCGCGCATCACGAATTGCGGACTACGCGTGCGCTGAAGGGTACCAATGACCACCACGGAAGGCTTGACCCGTTCGATCAGCTCGGGCAAATCTGCCAAGGCGGGTCCGGCACCCCACAGCAAGCCAGGGATTAGCACACAAGTTACCAGCCACCGCATAACGTCCGCAGTACGCCGGTAAGCGCCCCCACAGATCGGCCAGGAGCAGACTCTCATCCCTAAGCTCCCTTGCTCAGGCGAATCCGCGGCAACTCCGGCGAAGGCGTCGTAATCCTGGCATCATAGGGATGGTCGTCGCGTTTGAAGAGGCTGATGATCCGCTGCACGTAACCTCGTGTCTCGGCATAAGGGGGAACGCCTCGGTAACGGTTGACCGCTCCTTCACCGGCATTATAGGCAGCCGCTACCAGACTGACATCGCCTTCAAAATAGGCCAGCAACCACCGTAAATAGGCCAGACCGCCGCGCAGGTTCTGCTCAGGATTAAAGGGATTCTTGACGTTGAAGCGTGCCGAAGTATCGGGAATCAACTGCATCAGTCCTTGTGCATTCTTGCTCGACAGAGCTCCGGCGTTGAAGTTGGATTCGGTCCGAATCACCGCCAGAGCCAGACGCGGACTGACACCGTATTCGGGAGCCAACTGGTGCACCAGACCGACGATCATTTTCTGCGCTTCGTTGCGCGGCAGCATGTCATCGGTGCCCTCGTCGAAAGGCGGCAGCAGGCGCATGCAATCCGGCACATCTGACGTCGGGTCGCCGACAAAACGCTGCATTTTCTGCGACTGCAGATGTCCCTGCTTGGCAGCCAGGCTGAAAAAGTATGCCGCCAGTGCATCGTTTCGATCGACACCTCGCCCGTTGGCGTACATCCAGCCAAGACTGAATTGAGCCTCGGAATCACCCATGCGGGCACCATCGCAATACAGTTTGACCGCCCGCGCATAATCCCTGGGTACCCCCTCTCCATGTTCATGCGCCTGCGCTTCCTTGCGCAAAGCCAGCAGACGCTCGGCAGCCGCCTCGCTCGGAACGTCCGCTGCAGCAGCGGCAGCAGCGGAGACAAAGAGACTCAGCAGGCCGCAGTGAACCAGAATGCCACGATGCAGCAGTGACAGACATTGCCAGACAGACCTCATCCATGGACTCCGTCAGCGACTCCAAAGCGTGATACATACCACGGGATCGCCACCTGGATGCCCTCTGCCAGCCGATGGCTGGGAAGGTAACGGAGCAGGCGCCCTGCTTTGGTAATGTCGGCCCGCGAATGGCGTACATCACCTTGCCGAAAGTCGGCGTACACCGGCTGGATTTGCTGCACCTCCGGCCGAAAAGTCAGGAGGGCGTCACGCAGAATCTCGAACAGCTGATTCAGCGTGGTCTGATCATCCACCGCGACGTTATAGACCTGATTCAGCGCCGCCGGATCTGCAGTCGTCGCGGCCAGGAGATTGGCCTGAACGGCATTGTCCACAAAACAGAAATCACGGCTGGTCTCACCATCACCATTGATGGTCACCTGTTCGCCGCGCAACAGTGCGCGCGTCCAGCGTGGAATCACCGCAGCATAAGCGCCTTCCGGGTCCTGACGGGCGCCAAACACGTTGAAATAGCGCAAACCGATTGAGGCAAACCCATAACAACGTGCAAAGACCTCGGCATAAAGCTCATTCACCAGTTTGCTGACGGCATACGGTGACAAAGGTCGACCGATACAGTCTTCTACTTTGGGCAGCGCCGGATGATCGCCGTAGGTCGAACTCGACGCGGCATAGACGAATCGCTTGACACCAGCATCGCGTGCCGCCACCAACATATTGAGAAAGCCGTCGACATTGGCCGCGTTGGTAACCACTGGATCGGCCAGCGATCGTGGCACCGACCCCAATGCTGCCTGATGCAACACGAAATCGACCGTACTGCAAGCCTCGCGGCAGGCATCCAGATCGCAGATGTCCGCCTCGATGAAGCGGTGACGCAGCCACTGCTCAGACGTCACTTGCGAGTGAACCTCGTCGAGATTGCGACGATGACCGGTAGCGAAGTTATCGAGGCCGATCACCGTCTGGTCGAGTTTGAGCAAGGTCTCGACCAGATGTGAGCCGATGAAGCCGGCACTGCCGGTCACCAGCCAACAGGCTGGCTCTGTCAACAACCGATCGACCAGCGCAGCCGGCAAGGAAGGGAATATCAGAGACGCCACACGGTCACTCCTTGCGCTACCAGCTCGGCCTCACTGAACATGCTTTTCACATCGGCCAGAACGCCACCCTGCTGCAGTTTACCGACATAGTTCGCGAGTGGCCGCTCCTTGAACTGGCGATGGGCAACCGCCGCAACAATCGCTCCGGCTACCGGGAGCTGCTCCCACGCCGTCAGCTCGACGCCATATTCATGCCGGGCCTCGTCGGCGTCGGCAACCGGTTCATGCACCAGTACCTGCGCTCCATAGGATTCGAGTTCCCGGATCACGTCGATAACCCGGGAGTTGCGGAGATCCGGGCAGTCTTCCTTGAAGGTCAGTCCGAGCACGATGATCGGCGCACCCTTGACCTGCCAGCCATTACGGATCATCTGCTTGATCGTCTGTTCGGCAATGAACTTGCCCATCCCGTCATTGATTCTGCGTCCGGCGTTGATCACCTCCGGGTGATATCCGAGCATCTCCGCCTTGTGCGTCAGATAATACGGATCGACCCCAATACAGTGACCGCCAACGAGACCTGGACGGAAAGGCAGGAAATTCCACTTGCTGCCGGCCGCTTCCAGCACCTCCAGGGTATCGATGCCAATGCGATCGAAAATGATGGCCAACTCGTTCATCAAGGCAATATTCAAGTCCCGCTGCGTGTTCTCGATGACCTTGGCGGCTTCCGCCACCTTGATGCTTGAAGCCGGATAGACGCCAGCAGTGATCACGCTGCCATAGATCTTCCTGACCTGCAGCAGCGTTTCCGGGGTATCACCCGAAACTACTTTGACGATTTTCGTCAGCGTCCGCTCCTTGTCACCAGGGTTGATCCGCTCCGGCGAATAACCGACGAAAAAATCGTCTTTCCACTTCATCAAGGAATATTTCTCAATGATCGGGATGCAGACTTCCTCGGTTGCACCGGGATAAACCGTCGATTCGAAGACCACCGTCGCGCCGCGCTTGAGGTTCCTGCCGACGGCTTCCGAAGCACCGATCAATGGTCCGAAATCCGGCTGATGTGCCTGATCGACGGGCGTCGGCACCGCAACGATGACGAAATCAGCCTCTTTCAAGGCGGCCGCATCTGTGCCGACTTCCAGATGGACTGCCGCCTTGAGATCAGCGCTGCTTACCTCGCCGGTAGGATCGACATGCTGCCGATAATGCGCCACCTTGTTTGCCGACAGATCGAAACCGATCGTTCGATGCTTCTTGCCGAATTCGACAGCCAGCGGCAAACCGACGTAACCCAAACCCACCACTGCAACAATAGTCATCAATTCTCCATTCTCTGAGTGCTATTCGTTTTCAGCCACATCGGCTTCTAGAGTCCTTTGAGCAACTGCGCGACTTCTGCCTGCGCCGGGAACTTGTCGCCCAGCTTTGCGAGCTGATCCAGTTCTCTTTTGGCCTCGCTGTTCTGCCCGGCTTTGATCAGCGCTTTGGCGTAGTTGAGGCGAATCAGTGACGCCTGCGGAGCCAGTTCCAGGGCTTTCTTGAAAAGTCCCATGGCGCGAGCGTAATCGCCTTTGTCCGCCAGCAAGACCGCCAAAGTATCCAGCAGAGCCGGTTGATCAGGTGCCAGCTTGTTGGCCTTCTCGGCATACTCGACCGCCTTCGGGTCTTTGAGCTGCCCGGAAACCCAGGCCATATTGTTGAGTACGGTTGGGCTGTCCGGCTGTGCCTCGAGCAGAATGCGGTACTGCCGGGCAGCGCCCGCATAGTCCTTGCGCATGCTCGCGGTCTCGGCCAGATAAAGGCGAAAACGGTTGTCCTTGGCATGTTCCTTGATCCAAGTTTCAGCGTACTTGTCGGCCTCGGCGGGGTTACCACTAGCCAGCAGCGCCACATGCAGCTTGACCGCCAGATCGGTCGTCGGGGCTTCCTTGAGCCCAGTCCGATAGGCGGTTATGGCATCCCCCCAGGCTTTCTGCGACGCGTGTGCGTCCCCCTCGAAGATGTAGCCAATGGCTTCCTTGGGTCTCTGTTTCTGCACTTCGCGAGCGACTGCGAGCGCTTCCTTGCTACGACCGGCATCGAGATCAAGGAGGATGATTCCGCGCTGTGCATCCAGCGAGTCCGGCTTGATCTTGAGCGCCTTTTGCAGATTCTCCAGCGCGGCGTCCTTGTTCTTCGACGCCATCTGAATTTCGGCCATCCGCAGATAGGGAAGCGGAGAATCCGGTTTCAAGGCCGACAGTTTCTGATAGGTGACGAGTGCCTGATTGTAGTCCTCAGCGGCCTGTTGAGCACGTCCGGCAGCGTCCAGGATCTCTGGCCGTTCCGGCAATGCGGCAACAGCCTCCTGGGCCGCAGCAAGCGCGCTTTTGACCTCCTTCTTGCCCAAATACAGGCTGATCAGCGCCAGTCTCGGTACCGGATTGGTCGGATTCGCCGTCACTGCCTTGCTGATCAGAGTCGCAACCTCTGCGGTCGTGCCCCCTTCTTTTGCCCGCATCTGGGCGAGTGCCATGAAGGCCTCCACATTCTTCGGATCTTTTGCGAGCACCAACTCGAAACGCTTCCGGGCGTCCTCGGGCTTCTTCTCGTTGAGGTCCATATTGGCCAGATTGGCTGCTGCCGGTAAAAAGGCCGGATTCAGAGCCAGAGCCTTCTCGAAGCTCTTGCGGGCAGCCGCAGCATCGCGCTTGCCAAGCAGGGCAGTGCCTCGCAGGTTATACGTCAGCGGGTTATCGGGTTGTTTCTTCTCAAGCGCCGCAATGGACTTCAGTGCCTGATCGAATTCGCGGCGCTGCAAGTGCGCAGTGATCAGGGCCAGATCCGCCCGGATGCCGGTATCAGCTGCCGCTACCTGCTCCAGATCACGAAATGCCACATCGCTGTCGCCTTTCGCGAGGTTGATCAGCGCCAGCGAAGTACGTTTGGCAGGATTTTTCGGGTCGAGCGCTGCGGCCTTGGCAAAGTAGCTCCCGGCCTTGTCAACCTGACCATTCTGCAGAAATACCTGGCCAGCCAGCGCCAGCAAGTTCGAATCCTTGTCGATCTTGTCGAGGACCGGCTCCAGAATGCCCAGAGCTTTATGCGGCTGGGCATTGCGCAGGTAGCTGGCGATCAGGACACGACGCGCGAGACCGAGTGGCGGTGTCCGCGGCAAAGCCTTGAGCAGATAGGTCTCGGCCTGCGCGTAAGCCTGTAATTCGTACTCGATCAGGCCCGCCAGTTGCAGGCCTAGAGGGCTCTCGGGAGAGGCCTTGAGGTGCAGAAGAATGGCTTCCCTGGCCGCTGCATAATCCTTCTGCTGGTAAGCCAGCATGGCCCGCAGGTATTGAGTTTGCGGATGATTGGCGGCAAACTGCTTGAGCGTCTCGATCTGCTTGCCCGCCTCTTCGAGTTTGCCTTCCGCTATCAGGATCCTGATGATCGTCGAATGCGCCGGCAGATATTGCGGTTTGATTTCCAGCACCTTCAGATAGGCATTCGTCGCCGCCGCGAGGTCGTTCTGGGCAGCAAACATGTCGCCCTTGAACTGCCAGGCATCATACAGCGAGGGTTGTTTCTCAAGGGCGGAATCGAGCAAGGCCAAAGCACCCGGCAGATCACCGCGGCTCGCTTTCAGTCTCGCCTGGCCGAGCAGCGCGGGTGCATAGCCCGGTTGCGCCACCAGCGCTGCTGCATAAGCCGCCACAGCCTGATCTTCCTTGCCCTGCATCAGGTAGGCGTGACCCACCGAGGTCTGCAAGTCAGCAATTGCCGCCGGTGTCGTAAGCTGCGCCTTGGCCAGCTCTTCGGTCACTTTCTGGGGTTGCCCGAGCATCAGCATCGTGCGCGCCAGCAATGGCGTCACTTGTTCAGCAGGATAGTTCCCCCCCTGTGCCTTGCGCAACTCGACTTCAGCTCCGGTCGGATCGCCTCCCTCAAGCAACGCCTTGGCCAACAGAAAACGCGCTTCGGCAAGTTGAGGGTCTTTCTGCAAGGCGTTCTTCAGCTGGATTGCGGCTGCCTTGTGATCGTTCTTCTCCAGAAATGTCTTCGCAGAATTCAGCATGGTCTCCGGTTTCTCACCGCCGCAACCCAACAGCAGAAGAGTAGCCAGCAGTGCTGAAGCGGTGGCCTTGCGCAGCAGGCGAATCGGGTTACCAGTATTCATCAGAGTCCTCATGAGATCGGTCAACGTTTGCAGGAACAACACTATTTCAGTCCAAATCTGTGCATCATGTCGTACAGCGTCGGGCGGCTGATACCGAGCAACTCGGCGGCGCGAACGACATTTCCGTCGGCGCGCGCCAGCGCGGCGATGATCACTCGCCGCTCTGCGTGGTCACGCGCATGCCGCAGGTCCAGCTTGATTGCATCCTCGTGATGATCCCCCGCCAAACCGATGTCATCGGCGGTAATCTGATTGCCATCGGCCATGATGACCGCCCGCTTGATGCAGTTCTCCAGCTCGCGCACGTTCCCCGGCCAGGAGTGTGCTTCTATCATCCGTACGGCGTCCTCGCGCAGGGTCAAGTTGCCGCGATTGTTCTCGGCCGCAAACCGCCTCAGGAAGGCGTGCGCCAGCAAGGCGGGGTCACCGGAGCGGGTACGCAAGGGCGGGATATTGACAATGATCTCCGCCAAGCGATAGTACAAATCCTCGCGGAAACGTCCCTCGTTGATCAGGACTTTGAGATTCTGATGCGTCGCGCAAACGATCCGGACGTTGACCGGGATTTCCTGTCGCCCACCGATCCTTTCGATGACGCGCTCTTGCAGAAAACGCAGCAACTTGGCCTGCAGCGAATGCGGAAGGTCACCGATCTCGTCAAGCATCAGCGTGCCATTGTTAGCTGTTTCGATCTTGCCTGGCGTCGTTTTGGCAGCCCCGGTGAAAGCCCCTTTCTCGTAACCAAAAAGTTCGCTCTCCAGCAAGTTGTCCGGAATTGCCGCGCAATTGATGGCCACAAAACGTTCGCGCCGACGCGGTGACGCCTCATGCAGGCCACGCGCCAGAAGTTCCTTGCCGGTACCGCTTTCGCCCAGTAACAACACCGTTGCGTCGGTAACGCCAACCCGCTCGACGGTGCGGCATATACGTAGCAACTCCGGGTCACGAGTTAGCAAACCAGACAGTACGGCGGGTTGCTGCATCGACTGCAGTCGTTCGTTCTCCTGTTGCAGTTCATGTAGACGGTAGGCGCGCTGGATGGTCAGGCCAAGCATGTCAATCTCGAATGGCTTGGCAAAGAAATCGTAGGCGCCCAGAGCAATCGCACGCAGCGCGTTAGCGCGATCGTTCTGACCAGTGAGGACGATAATCTTGGTATCCGGTGCCAGGGTCAGAATCTCTTCGAGCAACTTGAAACCTTCGGAGACCGAATCTGGGTCCGGCGGCAATCCGAGATCCATCGTCACTACTGGCGGCTGATAGCGCCGTACCAGCAACAGCGCGCTCTCACGATCATCCGCGGTGAGTGCTTCGTACTGATCGAAAGCCCAGCGAATCTGTTTCTGCAACGCGCGATCGTCCTCGACGATCAACAGGTGCGGAAGCTTTCCCGTGCTCATTCTGATTCCTTCAGCAAGTCAGCGGATGCGGTGGTGTGTCCAACATCAAACAATGGCAACAACAGATCCACCTGCGTGCCGACATCAACCGCACTGTCGACAGTCATTTTGCCGCCTAATTCATGAATGTACTGAAAGCTTTCGTAAGCGCCAATGCCCATTCCCGTCGGCTTGGTCGTCTGGAAAGGCTTGAACAGGCGCTCGCGAACGAATTCCGGGCTCATGCCGTGCCCACTATCGCCGACCTCAACCAAGGCCTGCGTCCCTTGCCGGGTCAGCCTGACCCACACCCGCCCACGATCCTCGGTGGCATCCAGTGCGTTCTGCACCAGATGACCGATCACCCGCTCAATCCGGTCTTCGTGCCCACGGGCAACCAGTTTCTCCTCGATCTTCAACTCGATATCCCGTCCCTGCCCGGACTTGGCGGTCTGAATCCGTCGCAGGACACCTGCCAGATCAATGCCACGCGGACCATCAAGCGGCGTCGCGCCTTCGCGCAGTTGCATCATCAGTTTGCGCATACGCTCGACAGAATGTTCAACAGTCATCAGCATGTCTTTTTGAAACTCGGGGTTGTCGCGATGACGCTCGGCATTCTTGAGCATCAGCGACAACTGGGTGATGATATTCTTGAGATCATGGACGACAAAAGCAGACATGCGATTGAACGAGTCGAACTTCCGGACCTCAAGCAGGGCTTCGCTAGCTTGCATTTGACCCAGAAAGGCGCCGGCCTGCCGAGCAGCCGTCTTCAGCAGATCATTGACCTCCCAATTCACATCGATCTTGGTACGGGCTGTCGCCAGCACCACGAAAGCGATCAGTTCATTCCCAGTCGTCAGCGGCACCACCAGCCACGCATTCGGTACTTCGACCAACCAGGACGGAATCTGGAGACCATCATAACGACGCGGCAGGGAACGATACTCTTCGAGGTTGATCACCCAACCGCTGTCGAGCAGAAACCTGCACAACGGGCTCCCGACATCTTCGGTCGCTGACGAAGCGGGCATGTTCCAGTACGCTGCCTGGGCAAAAAACCGGCCCGAGGGATCCTTGAGCCACAGTGCACCGCTCGGACTCTCGACCATGTCGGCCAGGCCACGCACCACATGCTGTCCCATACCGGAAAAGCCGCCCTGTAAGGACAGTGTCTGGGTAAAGCGCAGCCACTCTTCACGGTAATCGTAGCGGTAACTGAAAAAGTGCTTGCCTACCTGCACACGCAGGCGCGCCCGCATCGAACCCGAAAATGTCAGTCCCACCAGCACCAGCAAGGCTGCAAAGAGCAGCGCCAACTGCAATGCCCTCCCCCACTCGCCACCAAAGAAACGCACGTAATAGCCGGCCGCCGCCATGAACAGCAGATAGATGCCGACAATCAGCAGCGTTACCGACTGCAGGGCGGCACGTTGCGACATCACCAAACGTCTTTTCCAGTCATGGCTGCGAATCGCCGACAAAGCCACCAGAGGCAAGCCCATGGCGTGCGCAAAGCCGCGGATACTGAAGGCATCCGAGTCAACCCGGTTGAATAGCAGTGCGTCCGAGTACAGATACAGGTCGAACAGAAAAACACCGCCAAGCCCGAGACACAAAGGCTTGATACTCCAGCGAAAGTCCGGAGAAACGTTGCGGAACAGTCGCTCCACCAACACCAGGCCGAAGACAGTCATCGCCAGAGAGACAAACAGGACCACCCGTTGTGACGGGACGACGAGATCAATACCGAACACCAACAGAAGCTGCGAGGCGAGTGCAATGACGACCAGCAGCCAGGAGAAACCGCTCAGCCAGCCAAAGCGCGCTGACGCAATCTCGGCGTCTGTCGGTTCCGGCTTCATCAGGACGAGGAGAAAGAAATACCAGCCACCGAAGCGCAGCACATCAGCCAATAGGCTACCGGCAAGAAATACCACGTTTCCGGTCATCACAAAGGCCAGCGACAGCCCACCCCACAGTGCGCACAGGCTCACTGCCAGGAACATCGCTCGACTGCGACCTCCAGCGCGCCAGCCGGACGCCAGGTAGAGCGTCAGGAAGGCTGCCAGAACTGCCGCCAAGCCGTAACTCCAGGCAGTGACCATTGCCATCTTGCTGTCCATCAACGAGATCTATACTTTCGCATGACCATCCGCAATCATGGTGTAGCCCGTGGCAGACTATTCACCGAGCCCCCTTGCCCGTCAAGACCACGCCGACAGTCTCGAAGAGAACGACCACATCAAGGAACAGACTGTGATTCTTGACATAATACAGATCGTATTGCAGTTTCTGGACAGCATCATCGATCGTCGCCCCGTAGGGATAACTCACTTGCGCCCAGCCAGTGAGTCCTGGCTTGACACTATGGCGTACCGCGAAAAAAGGAATGTCACGTGTCAGCTGGTCGACAAAATAGGGACGCTCCGGACGCGGCCCTACCAGACTCATATCCCCCGTCAGCACATTGTACAACTGTGGCAATTCATCGATACGCAGCTTGCGCAGGACACGCCCGACACGCGTGACACGATCATCATCGACCATCGCCCAGCGCGGCTTGCCGTCACTCTCGGCATCGTTGCGCATGCTGCGAAACTTGATGATTTTGAACAAACGACCATCGAGACCGACCCGCTCCTGCCGATAAAAGATTGGAAAACCATCTTCGAGGACGATCAGAATCGCTGCCAGGAGCATCACCGGTGTGGCAAGCAGCAGCATCAGGAACGCTACCACGATGTCGAACAGCCGCTTGATCGTCGTCCGCCGCCAACTCTGCCGAAAACCCTCACCAAAAATCAGCCAGCCTACACGCAGGGAATCGAGGCGAATCTGCCCAAGGGCACGTTCGAAGTAACTCGCCAGATCGAGCACACGGACACCGGAGAGCTTGCAGTCGAGAAGTTCGCGCAAGGGTAGTGAGCCCCCGCGGCGCTCGCGCACGGCAACGATGATCTCGTCGACTCTCAAGGCATGCGCCGTGTCTGAAAGCGACCGATCCTGGGAAAGAATGACCTGCGCAGGAACAACGATCTCAGTGTCGTTGACGGAAGGATAGAAGCCAACGATATGGATATCCGGATCCGATTTATGCAGTACGCGACCGACGTTTTCCGCTTCCTCACCGACCCCGAGAACCAGCACGCGGTGACTCAGCAAGGAACTTGTGCGGCTATGCGCCAGATGCACACGCCGCGACAATGTCGCAAAGAGCGCCGCCAGGCCGGACAGCAACATGAAACCGCGATCGACCTCGGCTACCGAAAGCAGCGCAAACACCAGATACGCCAGCGGAATCGCCAGGTAGAGCGACAGCACCGCGCGCGCCTGGGTCTCTTCCCGCGTGCGGCTATGCACCCGCTGATAGATGCCCAGCCAGGCATTCAGGATGATCATCGTCAGCGCGAAAATCACTGCATAGAAAGCCACCCGCTCCAGAGCGAGCGGAGCGCCATGCCCGATCCACATGGCGGCAAGAACCACACACGCAACCGGGAACATCAGGTCAACTGCCACTTGGGCAACCGTCTTCCGATGAAACCAATGATTGAACACCTTGATCACGATAGACTCCTTGCAGGCATAAACCTGAATACTTCTCGTTGATGACTGCTGCTCTGAGAGCTGCTTTAAATCAGAAAAGCTCGGCGAACGACACGCAACGAAGGCTATCACCGCAGATAATTGGAGAACGTGACCTAATGCACAAGCCAGGGACAATACCAGAGGAAGAAAGCCCTGCCATGCCTGTTGAAAATCAAGATAATACTTTCGAAAAACGAAACAACCATATGATATAATTAATTATTGTATAATCACAAAGTTTCCTATATGCTGGAATTATACATCCGGCGACAACCTTCAAGATGTTTTCAGGGATGAGGAAGGCGCTTTAAAGCCCCTCAGGGGGAACCTTCTTCGAGGAACAGTGCAAAGCATGTTAGCAAGTACAACAGGAAAGCAGACCTCGGCATGTCCAGCACGCTCGAGAACATACCAACGACCAGACAGCCCGTCAGGGCTGCCAGCAAGTAGGGTGCGAGGACATGCTCGCGCCCGCGACCCCACAGCAGATTGGCCAACGCCAGGCCGAGCAGACCGAGAAGCAGAAGCAGGCCAACGGCTCCCTGATCAATCAGGGTCTCGATGAATATGCTGTCGACATGCCACGGCAGGAAGTAATGGCGGCCAGCGAAGAACCAGTGCGCCATGTCACTGGAAAAATCGCCGTTGTCGAGTAGCTGATGGCCGTTCGCATTGATCAGGCTCAAATGGTCAACATCGACGAAGTCAGCTCCTCCCTCCAGCCGTAGTGAGAGGAACCCCAGCCATGGCGGCCAACCTCGGGAGCCGTCCTTGCCCGCTGTGAAGGTCAGCGTAAAGTGATCCCATTGCTCATCCTTGCCCGACAAGGTCAGGCCAGTCTGTGCGCAGTTCGCGGCATAAAGAAGATGCTGGTGGCACAAGCCGACACGCAGTTTCGCTGGATGCGGCGCGCGCAGGTCCATTGCCAGCGTATAGGTACTCCCTGCAACAAACGCCGGGACCCGCTGAAGCAGTTCGAAAGCGCCACTAGCGCGTGCACTGTGAGGCAGTCGGAAAATGCGTAGATGGCTCCCCTCGCCTGCCTCGACGATCTGCAGGCGACCTGGCATCGCACGTCCGGGAATGGTCTGCGAATAGCTGGCAGGGAAACGCCCGAGTCCTCTGCCCAGCAGCCATTCCGGGAGCGTACGTAGCAGGCTCAGGCCCTCTTGCCAATGCTGCAGGCGACCAACCAGATCGCGCTCCCCGGCTGACACCCTGCTGCCCATGAAATCCCCTAGACACAGGACCGTCAGGACCTCAAGGATCAGCACACTAACCAGCAGCCGACCTCCCCACCGCCGCCAAGGCTCCGGCTCGGGGACTCTGGCGGTGGCGACAGGACCGATGGCGCGCGCCAGCCGAAATCGCCGCAGCCAGGGCACCGGCAAACGCCAGGCGAGGACGAGCAGGGACACGCCGACACCCAGATAAACGGCACGAGAAAAAGTGGTCAGGCAGGCATGGCCAGCGACCACTGCCAGGCACGCAGCGACCACCCAGTGCCATCGGGTGCGCGCGTGCACCACTGCATAGACCGCAAATGGCACCGCCAGGGCAAGGAAAGCATCGATCGCTGCGCCACCGACATGCATTTCCCAGAATAGCGCCGTGCTGCGATAGGGGGTTGAAAAGTCCAGCAGTCCGGGATAGCCGTTACGTTCCCAGATAACGGCCAGACCCACCCCGCCCAGCCCACTCGCCATCCCGGCCGCAAGGCATTGCCCCGCCAGTGCCGCCCCATTCTGCAGCTGACTCCGCAAGGCTGGTAACAAGAGCATTGCCAACAAGAAGCTCTTGGCAATGCGCAGACTGTTCAAGGGATCTTCATAACCCTGGAACCACCCCAGGGAAAATCCGCCGGCATCGGCCAGACCGCGCAGCGTTGCCCACAGGTAGGATACGGCCAAGGCGCCCAGCCAGATCTGCGTGAAGCCGAACTGCCTGGTCCATTCGGGCTCACGGCACGTATCTATGGACTGTCCCGCAAAGCGCTGCGGTTCGGGTGGCTGCCTGGTGACGAGTTTGGATTGAGAGATGCTCCGTAATTGGCCGGTTGCCATGCGCGCATGGCATCCGGCCGCCGCACCAAGCACTAGCAAGTCGAACTCATCGATGCCGATCCATCCGGTCCACGCGGAAAAACCGGCGACCGGCAACAGCGCCGGCAGAACGAATAGCCAGATATACGGGTACCAGTAGACGGCCAGGCACCAGACAACAAGAATCGTATTCAGCGATGCCGGCCACAGCGGGTGATGTTGCGCAATAAAAGCGCCGAGGAGGCCAGCCAGTGTCGCCAGCACGCCATGCGTCAGGATTAGCGCCATCCAATGAACAGGTTACTGACAGTCTATGTGGCCGTTGCGCGAAGCTACGGCAAGAGACTCAACTGTTCAGCTCTGCAGTTCGACCCGCTCACGAAAGTACTCCAGCGCCTCGGGGTTGGCCAGTGCTTCGATGTTCTTCACTGGCCGGCCATGCACAACATTGCAGACGGCGAGTTCGACGATCTTGCCGCTCTTGGTGCGCGGGATGTCGGCGACCTGGAGGACCTTGGCCGGAATATGGCGCGGCGTGGTGTTGTGGCGGATCTGCTGCTTGATGCGGTCGAGCAGCACTTCGTCGAGGAGCAGTCCTTCGCGGAGCTTGACGAAAAGCACGATGCGCACGTCGTGCTGCCAGTCCTGGCCGATCACCAGCGATTCGACCACTTCCGGCAGTTGCTCGACCTGGCGATAGATCTCGGCGGTCCCGATGCGCACGCCGCCGGGGTTGAGCACGGCGTCGGAGCGGCCGTAGATGATCATGCCTTCGTTGGCAGTGAGTTCGACGAAGTCGCCATGGCACCAGACGTTCGGGAAGCGATCGAAATACGCGGCATGGTATTTGGCGCCGTCGGGGTCGTTCCAGAAGCCGATCGGCATCGCCGGAAAAGGAGCTGTGCATACCAGTTCGCCGCGCTCGCCGCGGCCGGCCGGAATCGGCTGACCGTCGTCGTCGAAGACCGCGACGGCCATTCCCAGACCACGGCATTGCAGCTCGCCGCGGAACACCGGCAGAATCGGATTGCCAAGAGCAAAACACGAAAGGATGTCGGTACCTCCAGAAATCGACGCCAGCAACAGGTCGGCCTTGATCTCGCGATAGACGTAGTCGAAGCTTTCCGGAGCCAGCGGACTGCCGGTCGAGAACATCGTCCGCAGGGTTTCGAGGCGATGCGTCTCGCGCGGCTTGAAACCGGTCTTGGCGAGCGCGTCAATGAATTTTGCCGAGGTGCCGAAGTGCGTCATGCGTTCGGCGTCGGCGTAATCGAAGAGGATCGCTCCAGGTTGGCCGCTGGCGCCCGGAATGAAGGGGGAACCGTCGTAAAGAAGTAGCGTCGCGCCCGAAGCGAGGCCGGAAACCAGCCAGTTCCACATCATCCAGCCGCAGGTGGTGAAATAGAAGAGGCGGTCGTCTTGCTTGAGGTCACCGTGCAACTGGTGTTCCTTGAGATGTTGCAGCAGGGCGCCGCCGTGACCGTGCACGATGCACTTGGGAACGCCAGTGGTGCCCGAGGAAAACATGATGAACAGCGGATGTGCGAAAGGCAGCGGCGCGAATGCGATTTCATCGGCGGCAAAAGGTGCGATGAAATCGGCATAGCGCACGCCATTGCGAATCGTCGCCACCACAGGAGAGTCGTCGAGGTAGGAGACGACGACCGTCCTGGCAATGCTGTCGATCTGCGCGGCGATTTCGGCGTTCTTGGCCATGCAATCGACCGGCTTGCCGTTGTACCAGTAGCCATCGACGCAGAGCAGGATCTTGGGTTCGATCTGTCCGAAACGGTCGAGAACGCCCTGGACACCGAAATCGGGCGAAGCCGACGACCAGATCGCACCGAGCGAAGTGGTGGCGAGCATCGCGATCAGCGCTTCGGGCAGGTTCGGCAGGTAAGCGGCGACACGATCCCCCTGGCCGATGCCGGCGGCCTGCAAGGCTTGCGCGCAGCGCGAAACCTGCGCGTAAAGCTCGGCGTGCGAGAGGCGACGACGGATCTTGTCCTCACCCCAGAAGACCAGTGCATCGGCGTGATCATGGCGGCGCAGGAGGTTCTCGGCGTAGTTCAGCCGGGCTTGCGGAAACCAGCGGGCACCGGGCATCCGCTCGCCTTCCTCAAGGACTATCGGGCCGCGTTCGCCGATCACGCCGCATTGCTCCCATAGCGAAGTCCAGAAAGCCTCGGGTTGCGCCACCGACCAGCGCCAGAGACTCGCATAATCCGGGCAGTTGAGCTGCCAGCGGCGGTGGACTGCGGTGATGAAGGCGCTCAGCCGGGCTGCCGCGATCCGTTCGGCGCTCGGGCGCCAGAGAACTGCAGGGTCCATCTCCCCTCCCCTCTTCAGGCTGGCAGAGCAGCGCGCATGCTTTCCGGAATCGGCACCGATTTGCCGGTCGCCACATCCATCCAGACGATCTTGGCGTCGCCGGTCGCGTACAGCGTATCGTCTCCCTGTCGGCGGATTTCGTAATGCGTCTGTACGCTGCTGCGGCCGGGATGTCCGCAGAACATTCGCACTTCGACGACACCAGGGTAGTTGATCGGGATCAGGAAGGTGCAACTGGCGTTGATGATCACGGGCGCCTGGCCACGCGGCGTCAGCGTGCAGCCGATCTGTTCGAGAAACTCGACCCGCGCCTGCTCCATGTAACGAAAATA
>WBZL01002190.1_pt1 | contig 19266 bp, 12 predicted proteins | sample 5204291 | NCBI WGS metagenome assembly WBZL01 (sample SAMN12344345, study PRJNA552823) | activated sludge metagenome | biome: Activated sludge suspended growth; feature: Nitrification reactor; material: Wastewater; isolation source: activated sludge from nitrification reactor of wastewater...
GTTCGTGCCCGAAGGAGGAAGTTCCGACATGACCGGCAGCCGCCGCTACCGCAAGCCCCTCGTGTCGTTCGAGTTCGGCACCCGCATCTACGCACCCACCGACGCCGAGCCGCGCTACCGGGTGGTCGCCCCCGGCGTCGACGGCGTCCGGGTGAGCCAGAAGTTCACCACCGAGGACGCGGCGCGCCGTCGGGCCCGCGAGCTCGAGAAGCTCCAGGCCTCGTCGATGCCGGCGCCGGGTCGACTGCCGGCCCCGTCGACGGTCGGCGGGTTGATCGATCGCTACGTCCCCAGCCTCGGGTCGCGCTCGACGCGCTACGCCGAGCGGCAGGAGTACCTGCTGCGCATCTGGGTTCGCCCCGTGCTCGGCGAGTTGGCGCTCACAGCCTGGTCACCCGCCGACTCCGAGGCCGTGCTCGACCGGGCCCGCAAGCAGCTCGCGCCGTCGACGGTGCAGAACGTCGGCTCGTCGATGCGGGCGTTGGTGACCTTCGCCCACAAGAACCGGTGGCTCACCCGCGACACCGATCCGATGTGGCTCGTGCGTTACAGCCCGAGCGCCGAGGTGCAAGGCCAGGTGGTCGGGTTCGTCCCACGCTCGTCGCTGCCGACCGACGAGGAGTGCAGCCGCATGTTCAAGGCGCTCGACGCCGCGGGCCATCCGGACTGGGGGCTCGCCATGCGGCTGAAGCATCGCTCGGGCCTGCGCTGGGGTGAGCTGATCGCCCTCCGGCCGGTCGACCTCGACTTCGAACCGCAGAGGGTCATCCGGGTCCACCGAGCCGTCGAGCAGTCGCGCCAGGGGTTAGCGATCAAGGGAACCAAGAACCGCCAGCGGCGAGTCACGACGTTCCCCGCCAGCCTCGTCGAACCGCTCGACGCATGGTCGTCCCGTGCCGAGGCCGAGCGAGGGCCCGAGGGGCTTTTGTTCCCCGATGCTGACGGTGGGTTCGCCAACCGCCGCTGGTTCCATCGGGTCTGGGCTCGTGCCACCCGTGATGCCGGCTGGCCGATGAAGCGCAAGACCGCCGCCGTCTGGCATCCGCACGACCTCCGCCATGTCGCCGCGTGCTGGCTGCTCTTTGACGTCGGGCTCGACCCGGCGGTCGTCGCCACGCTGCTCGGCCACGCCAACGCCGCGTTCACCCTCAGCCGCTACGTCGGCGTCCGCGGCGACCTCAGCGCAACCGTCACGGCGGCAACAGAGGACTGGTGAGCACGTCGGCGTGTTGAAGTGTTGGAAGCCGCCGCGCCGCGCCGGCTGACCCAGCAGTGGGCTACAGGAGCGAGCAGCATTGCGCCTTGCACCGGGGTACCCGCAGATCTGCTCGACTCGGGAGGAACTCCTCGATGAACCAGTTGTGATAGCGGGCGACCCACTGCCACTTGCTTCGGACCTTGGTCGGATGACCCTTCGCCAGCTCGCTGATGACGACGGATCGGTGACGAGTCACAAGCTTCTCCCTCGGGTCCGCTGGATCGGACAGCGAGGCGACGAACGGACCTGACGTATGCAGGTAGCTGACGAAGAGATGGTCGTCATCGTCCACAGCCACGAGTCGGTACGGCCACGGCTCCGCGCGCCCGGACCAGCGGCTGCGGATTTCGGTCGCCGCGTCGGAGGCGATCAAGACTCGAGGAGTCGTGGCCACCTTCTCCTCCAACGACACGGCCTCGATGAGTGCAGGGCCGTCGACGTAGTTGGAGTCGCAGTAGACCTCCCCGATCGTGATCCCTCCCCGGACCGCACGCCCACCGAGCACCCTGGCGATCTGGAAGCTCGCCGCTGCATCGACCTGATCTCGGATCAGGGCCTCGACATCCTGGCCATCTATTGGTGCGGCTACGCAGACGTTGTCCGAGAAGGTGACCATCCGCTGCGTCGCTCCGTTCCAGAACCGCGAGTGCAATCGCTTCTGGTACTCGTCGTTGTTCTCGATGTCGCCTCGAAGATCGGCGTCCGACAGGTTCGCTGAACGCGCCTTCGTGCCCAGCGTGTCCAGGTAGGTGACGACCGATCGCCGGAGGCGTGGGGTCCCGTGGACGGAGTAGAGACCGCGGTCCTCGCGTCGTTCTCTCCACTGTTCGAGATCATCGTCCTTCTTGAGCTGAAGGATCCGCCGGAACTGATCGCTGAAACCGCTGGGCGTCGTCACGGCGTCACTTCCGCCCGGCTCGTCCCGACAACAGAGCCGGTGAAGGACACCGAGCACACGGGTCACCGGAAGCGCTTGCCGATGTAGTCGATCGCGTCGGCGATGGTGAACTGACGAGTCGAGTTGCCCATGCGCACGAAGAACAGCTGGTTGTCCTTCCAGGTGACATAGACCGGCGAGGATGCTGGCAGTGCATCGACTCGGCAGACGTGGTGCCCATCGACCTGCTCGAACGAGATGTCCACGGCCGCCGCGGCAACCTTCCCCAGTGCGGTGTCGAGGATCGTCATGACGCTGTTCTCGAAACCGTCGAGGCCTCGGTTCCCGCAGAGGCGGATGTCGCCATCGAGGCCGAGCACGCGATCCGCGGCTTCCGATCCGGCTTCGTCGGAGACCCCGATCAGGAGAGTGCCGCCACGTCGCCCGTTCATGAAACCGGCGACGGACTTCAGTACGGCGAGCTCCAGCGCCTCGTCCCGCTTGCCCGTGTGCAGGTTGTGGCGGAAGGTCGCCTTGAACTCCAGGGTTGCGCTCTCATCCATCGCCAGCAGTTCCGTCGTGGATGCCTTGGCGGTGTCGACGGATTCGTCGGTCGCTACGTAGCGGGCCTCGTCTCGGGGCGCATCGTCATCGTCGTCGAAGGGCTCTTGCTCTGGGACGTCGATGACGTGTTCGAGTCCGCTGTCGCGCTCGGTGAAGCTGAACTCGGTCCGGGAGAACTCGTAGGCGGCGAGCTTCTTGAGCTGCTCCTTGACGCGCCGGCGGCCTTCGAGCGCGAACTCGAGGTAGTCACGCAGCTCGGCGCGGGTCCAACGGCCGTGCGGGTGGAGGATCTTGAGCAGCCCCGAGACGGTCTTGCGCACGGCCTTCTCGTCACGAGCAGAGAGGTGGCTGCCCAGGGCGAACTCCTCGTCGAGCGTGGCGACGTAGCTCTGCTTGCGCAGTTGGCGCAGCGCCTCGGCGAAGTAGTCGGAGACGAACCCGTAGTGGTCGGTGAACAACCGCCGTTCGAGCTTCGGGGTCTCCCAGCCAGGCAGGTAGAAGTGGAGTCGGTCGAGGAAGGCGGTGTCGATCATCGCCTTGGGCAGGTCGGCGAAGAGATGGCCCGTCCGCAGTAGGTCTTCGGTTGACGCCGAGGTGTTCCCGACGAACACCGTCGAGGCTTCGGCAGGGATCTCGTCACGACCTCGGGCGAACGAGCCGGACTCCATATAGTCCTTGAGCATCTGCACAACGGTGCTGTCGGACAGCTCCAGAGCGGCCACCTCGTCGAAGGCCACGACATCCCAGTGCCCGAGCAGGCCGACTCGTCCGGTCCCGAGATGGACGAAGAGCTGCGGGACAGTCACCTTGCCACCGGAGATCAGGATTGAGTTCGGCGACGACTCTCGGTACACGAACGACTTGCCGGTCCCTCTGGGGCCCAGCTCGATGAGGTTGTAGTTCCGCTCCACCATCGGGATGAGCCGCGTGACCAGCAGCAGCTTTCCCCGCAGGTCGAGGTCGTCGGGCTCGATGCCGATCGAGCGGACGACGAGGTCGAGCCAGTCGTCACGGTCGAACCGGCTCCGGCCCTCGGCGTACTCGTCGAGGTCGAAGGCGGCGATCTGGATGGGCTTGAGGCCGTGGATGTAGATGGGGCGCTTGGTGGTCTCGTCGTCGTCGGCCGAGTAGACGAGCTCGACCTGGCACCACACGCCACCGCCGAGCAGCCGGTCGTACTTGTAGATCAGGTCTTCGGGGATGTGGACGAACTTGGATCCGAAGTTCGTGAGGGTCGCCCAGTACTTGTCTTCACTCTCGACCAAGCGAACGTCGACCTTGTCGATGATGCGGTGGCGCCCGCGCCGCTTCAGCTCGGCCTTGGCATGTTCGGACTCGTCGGGGCGGATGAAGTTGTCGTGGAGGATCTGGTCGACAGCGGCGAGGCCGGTCTCGATCGCTGCGGGATCATCCGACGCGCAGTACTTCCCGAGGAGGAACTCGAGTACGTAGACGGGAACGTTGGCGCCGACCTTGACCTGGCGCACGAGGTCCTTGCGAACGACGCGCCCGGCGAACGCGTCGTTGGCGAGCTGATCGAGGGCGTCGGATGTGCTGCTCGGTTCTGCCATCACGGTCCTCCTGTCGGCGTCGGCGGGTAGACGGCGCCGACGACTCCCTGGTTCGTCGCCAGGAACTCCAGCGCGCTCACAAGGCGGCGGTATGACGAGAGATTCGTCGCCTCCATCGCAGCAGGATCCAACAGCTTCGTGAGCGATGTCTGCAGCAGCGTGGGCTTGTAGTGCGCCACGAGATTCGAGCTGACCCAGCCTTTGGCATCCCTTGGGGTCTCGGGCGATGGATGCGCCGTGACACCGTCAGGGATCGTCCCGATCACGGTGGCGCGGTGGTCGCGAAGCTCCTTCCCAGCGAGATCCGTCGCCCCTGCGACGAACAGCGTCTCGTACTCCTTGTAGAAGAGCACGATGGCTGTCGGGAAGGGCAGGTTGAGTTCCCGAACCCACTGAGCCATCTCTGGAGCCGAGAACTTCGGACAATCGGCGTTGTCGAGCTGGTCTTGGTCGGCGTCGCGGGTCAGCAGCAGACCATCGCAGTCTCGACTCCGAACCAGCTCGCACGTGGCGTGGACCTGCACCTTGGTGAGCAGCGAACGCTGCATGCCATGGCGGTCCGGGTGATGAAACGGAAGGTTGAGGCCCAGGTGATCTCGGAGCTTGTAGACCAGCGCGGGTAGGGCGTCCTTCTCGCCATCGCCTTCGCGAACGATGTAGAGCGGCATCGTCAACTCGACTCCGCGACGAGACCCTGGGAGCGAAGCAATCCTCCCGAGGTCTCCAGGCGTTGGCGCACCAGGTTGACCTGCCCGGCGTCGAGGCGCCCGACGCGAGTCGTGCCGTCGATTCGGTCAACAACCCTGATCGCCTCCACGGGTAGTCGGTCGAGCAACTCCGGGCTGTGGGTGGTGAGCACCACCCGGGAGTCACGCGCAGCCTCATCGAAGAAGTCGACCAACACTGCGAGAACCCCGGCGTGGACCGTTTGCTCCGGTTCCTCGATGCCGATCATGGTCAGCGGTGGCTGCTGCAGCAGCGCGGTGAGGATGCCAGCGACGCGGAGAGTTCCATCACTTTCGCGCGCTGCTTCGAACCACTTCGTCGTTCCGTCAGGGCGCGCGTGGCCGAACTCAGCGACGAGGAATCCAGCGCCGAGGCGCTGGGCACGAACATCAGTGATGTCTCCGGTCACTCGGTCCATGGCGAGTCGAAGATCTCTCGCCGCTGGGGTTGCCATCACACGGCGAACGATGCTTGCCCAGTTCTCGCCGAACTTGGTGAGGTAGTCACGCTGGCTCGGAGGCTGCGGTTGGCGAAGCGTCTCGGGAAAGAGTGCATAGGTCTCGATGCGCCGGAGCGCGTCGACCACTGGTGCCAGGCGTTCGTCGCCGCCGACAGCAAGCAGCACGAGGTTCCGCCGGTCTCGCACCGGCTTCTCCAGGCCGGTGTATGTCGTAGTGACCGTTCCTCGCGAGTTCTTGGCGATGGAGTCGCGGCGGCTAGTTGAGGGATCGGTGACCTCCAGCTCCTCGTGACGCACGGAGTAGTCCTCACGCCGATTCGCTGGCGAGCCAAGCTCGACGACGTAGGTGGCGTGCCACGAGGGTGCCTCAAGGTCGAGCTGAATCCGCAGCGCGCCGCGTGAGCCACCCACATCTCGAAGCAGCGCGTCGAACCCGTGTCGTGATTCGACGGCGGCCTCCAGCCCGTCGGTCAGAGCATGGGCGACGAAGCGCGGGGCGTCGAGGAGGTTGGACTTGCCGGAGCCGTTGATGCCGACGAGGACCGTCAGCGGCTCGAAGTTGATCGAGACGTTCTCGCCGATGCTCCGATAGTTGGAGACCGTCAGGCGAGTGAGCCGAGGTTTGGTGTCGGTTGAGTCGGTCACCAGTCCTCCTCGGGGCGCAGGTTGCGGGCGACGGTCGCCTGGGTAGTCGTGAGCCGTCGGCCGGTCGCTGCATCCAGTACAGCGATCTGCACGGCCTGACCCTTGTCGAGATTCTCGGTGACGAGGAAGGTCAGGATCGCGTCTGCACCGGGGTCGAGCCGGACGGTGCCGGTGTGCGGGTCGACGGACTCGCCGGGAACCAGCCGAGCGACCTGCTGGCCGGCGTCGTTGGCAGCGGTGATCCGCACGGCGACGTCGGTGGCGAACAACGACCCGCCGAGCGTGATCTTGGTCGAGAACGCCTCGGCGGAGACCCGGCCTCCCGGAACCTCGATGTCGACCGAGAGCAGGTCGGTAGCTCCGGGATTCGTCGCGACAGCGTCAACGACGACGACAGGAATGAGCGCTTCCTGCGGGCTGATTCCGCCATGAAAGAAGCCTGCTCCTGCTGAGCCGAAGACGGTCATCCCGTCGGTCACGATGAGCTGCTCGGACGAATCCACACCGAAGTCGGCCAGCGTCAGCGCGGTGCACCCCTCGGGCACCGTGGCGGCACGGCCGATCCATGCCCGACCGTGCACCACGGTCCCCGGTCCGGTCGGCACAGGTCGGACTCGCGAGGAATCCAGCGGGCGACCGAGCGAGAGGAACCCGTGATCGGCAGTCACCACAAGCCGCTTGACGCCCGCTGCCGTCAGTCGGCCCACAAGGATCGCCAACGCCTCGGTTGTCGCGTCGATCTGAGACCAACGCACCGTGGCGAGACCTTGCTCTCCGGCGGCATCGATCTCCTGCGAGCGGACGATCAACAGGTCAGCAGCAGCAACCCGCTCTACGAGCACGTCGTCGCCGAGGCTCAACCAGTCACTCAAGCGATGGTCCTCGACGCGGCCGGCGGCGCGGCGGTACTCGGCGGTGCGGTCATCAACGGTGCGGATCGGTCGCCCTCCCACCCGTACCGACAGCGTGTCGCCGTCGAGGTCGATGCCGAGCCCAGCCGTCGCCGCGTCGGGGAGCAGGTTCGCCATACCAACCGGCGTGATCGTCGGTGGCACGGTCGACGCGGCCACAACCGACGGAGTCGAGGTCGGAGTCTGAAGGAGCTCGGCAAGGCGGTGACCGAGCTCCAGGCGCATGGCGTCAACGATCACCAGCGCCGTCTTCTCCTGGCCGGCGATGAAGCGGGAGAACACTTCTGCCTGCGCCGCGAGGTTCGTATCTGCACCCGACATCGCCGCCGCGTTCGCAGCGGTCAGCACTCGTTCGACCCAGGTGAGATAGCCCTGGCGGGCAGTCGTGAACGCGGCATCGAGGCCTGGGCGGACCAGACCGAAGCGGGCCGCTTCCATGAGCCGATGCGCTCGGTCGACACGCCAGGCACTGTCGGCATACCACCGGTACAGCTCATCGAGCGATCTCGCGTTCGGGACCGGGTGATCGTCGATCCGCTGGTGCAAGCGGCCGATCGACCTGACTGCACCGAAGTCGGAGAGCAGCCGGGTCGACCACTGGTCACGCCACTTGAGCCAGCGGCTTCGCTCCAGCCGAGCCGTGACCAAGTCGAGCGCAGCGGCACGATCCGACCCAAGCAGTCGCGCAGCCTCGGCGAACGCCAGGTCGTCGACGAAACGGGCGATGTCACAGTCCGCCAGCGCGCCGTTCCATGTGAGACCGGGCAGGCCGAGCGCGTCGGCGGCTCGGTCGACAAGTTCCCCCCAACGCTCCAGCGAGTCGGGCCGACTGGCCCGATCGACGAGATCGCTCGCGTGACGCGCTTGTGCACGAGTCAGCGGGGCCCAAGTCGGGACGATCGCGGCGACGGGGTCGTCACCGACGGCACTGGCGATGCCCGTAAGCAGCAGATGCCGCGCGAGCGACTCGGCGGCCGCCGTCAGTTCGCCCTCGGGGTCGATCGTCGCGCCGAGGTGGGCCAGCGCCAGCTCGGCGAGCGCGCCGAGCGCGGCGGTCGACGGTTCGACCTTGTCCAGCAGCAGTCGCGCCAGCGCCTGTTCTGCGTCACGCGCGCCCAGCTCAGAGACGAGGACAGGGTCGAGTTCGCTACCCCCATCGAGCGCGGCCTCGACTGCGGCCAGCGTCGCGCACCGCGCACCCAGCTCGTCGATCCTCGTGGTGCTGAGCTCACCGCCGAGTGCGTCCTTGAGCACGGTCGGCAGGAGGCGCTTGAACGAGGAGCCGCCGCGGCGGATCTCCTCCAGCGGGTCAGCCGAAGGCGGGGCGGCGGGCACGTAGACCACGAGCCTCGGTGGTTCCGCGCCGGAGAACGTCCCTTCGACGCGGCGGCGGAGGTCCCACCACGAACCGGCATAGCGCTCGACGTCCCAGCCATCGGGCACAACGGCGTCGACCGCGGACTCGTACTGCTGCGCGGGGTCGTCCCACACAATGAGGTGGTGACGGCGGCACTTGTCGGCCAGCTTCTTGGCCAGCTCTTGGCGAGGGGCACCGGCCATGGTCATAGGACCTCGCGCCATTTGTGTGCGCTCGCCCACTCGAGCTTGCCGCCACGGAGCTGCTTGCGGATGTCGGCGGGGTCCTTGGGCCAGTCGAGCAGAACGTCAGCGAACGGCGCAGCGCACACGACGATGCCGTCGTCGAGGTCGGGGACCCAGCCCGTCGAGGCGATCCGCGCCAGAGCCTTGTGGAGGTTGCGCACCTCCTCGCTGAAGGAGCGCACCGCGTCGAGCTGCTTGGTGATCGACCGCACCGCGGTCGCGTCCTGACCCGCTCCCGGTGTCGACGCCTGGAGCTGGGCCGACTCAAGTCGCCGGATCTCCGCCTCCGCACCGTGATGGCGCCGCTCGGCGTGCGCTGCGGCGGCGTAGATCGCCTCGCGGCTGAGCATGGGCGCGTACAGCCACACCGTGTACGAGCGGGATGGAACGGTGAGCGGCCAGTAGAGCGGGGCCTTGCGGCGGCTCTTCGAATAGCGCGACAGGTGATCCTTGAAGAACCGTTTGCGGAGGTAGGTGCGGATATCCTTGACGCCGAGGAGCTGCACGGCCTCCTCTAGCAACTCGTCCGGGACTTCCACAAGCTCTGAAGCGGCGGCTTCCACGAGACCGACCACGTCGGCGGCGTGACCGGGCTCATCGACTAGGACACGGTGGTCGGTAAGGACAAGCGGGTAGTCCGCCGGAGCCGTCTGTGCGGGGAGTCCGTTGGGGTCGACGAGCATTCCTGGTGGGCAGATAGGAACCGGGGCGAAGGGGTCGTCGTCGATCGCCGGGGCGAGCGTCGGGTCCTTGCCGATGCGCACGTCCCACCGACCGAACGCGCAGCCAACGAGATAGGAGAGGGAGCCGGAGGCCGTCTCAGCCGTCTCGTCGGCGCCCACGACATCTGCGGAGCGCCGAGCCTTGGCCACTTCCGCGGGGTGCACTCCCAGAACGGTTGCGAGCACCTCCAAGCGCCGGTCCGCAACATAGGTCTTCTGGGTAACGGAACGCACTGGGCCGACTCGCTCGGTGGCGGCACGGACCACCTCATCCAATGTCAGTCCGAGCAACGGCGCGGCAACATCGATGGAGGGCTCCTCGCGGGGCAGTCGGCCGGGGTGCGGACCGAGTTCGTCGTCGAGCGCCGAAATCGCGTCATCCGCGTCGAGGTCGCTGAGGATCCGCTCTTCGATCGCGAGGGACCAGTCGATCGCCGAGACAGCAGCGGCGTCGCTTTGAGTCGCTCGAAGTCGGGCGGTGTCGGCGATCGATGATGACTGCAACGGGAAGGCGACGAAGAGTCGCGTAGTCTCGTCGTCTTGATCGAGCCCCCGTCGCGATCGGACAATTCTGCTCGCTTGCGTGCTGATCGCTTCGTCCTCAAGAAGGAAGTCTGGCCAAGGAACCTTGCCGACGGTCCCGACCTCATAGCTCTTAGAAGCACCGCCCCCTGAGGTCTCGTCCGCAGCGCCGAGCTGAACGACGACGCAAGCCTCGGCGAGACGGCTATTGAGCCACGCGAGCGTTGTGAGCGGGTTGCCCGACGTCGCGATGATGTTGCCCTTGTTGCTGAAGCTGCAGCCGCTTGGCAGGACGCGTGGTCCGAATCCGCTGGCAGTGCGGAGCGGCCAGGTGAGGCCGGGTCGGAAGTAGTACTGGGGGTTTCGGATGACCGATCCGGCAAAGCCACGGAGGCGTTCGCCGTCACGCTCGAGGTCGACGACGAGGTGGATGTCGTACCAGAATGGCGAGTACTCCCCGCCCTTGGCGAAGGGGACCCAGCGCTTGTCTTCGAAGATCTCCTCCCGCGACCGCGCGATGCCAGCCGGATCGATCTCCCAAAACGCTCGAACAAACCTGAAGTCGTCACCGGTCGCCAGCCCTTGACGGACCTCAGCGCCGTGGCCTTCCAGTGGCGGAAAGTCAGCGAAGAGACGACGGATCGCAGGGCTCATCCAGTAGGGCATCGGCGAGCCTGGGATGGCGTCGAAAGCAGATGGTGCGACTGCGAAGACCCGCTGGTCCGCGGTCCCGGTGCGGGCGTTGAGGCATACATCAGTGAGCGCACCGGGTCTTTGGGACGGTGGTTCACGGAGGAGCCGGACGAACGTCGCCGGGTGGTCGTGGCGACTGGTGCCGGGTCGTACAACGTAGGCGGCAGCTTCGACGAGCGCGTCGTGCATGACCTTGTGGCCGAGGTCCGCCAGCACAGTCATGTCGTTGCCAAGCAACACCTCCTTGCGCCACTTCTCGAAGGTCGTGAGGAACATGCCGGAGCGCGAGGTGATGGCTCCGAGGTAGCCCTGCGGCTTGCACAGCTCGAGCCCACGGCCGACGAACAAGGCAAACAGGTTGGAGTCCTTCGTCGGATGCCATGGATACGCCGCCTTGAGGTACGGCTTAGTGTCAGGGATCGGTTCGCCGAACGGCGGGTTCATGAGCACCGCGTCGTAGCGCTGGTTGAGCACCTCGATGAGTCGGAGGGCGTCGCCTCCGTCTGCGGCGAGCACTCGCTCCTCGGGCGACGAGGTCACGCGGTCTGCTGCTTGTTGGGCGGCATCGAGGACCTTGCCGACGATGGCGTCGATGTCGATCACGCCCTCCGTGAGACCGAACTCGACGAGGTCAACCTGCCCCATCGCCTGTTTCTTCTTGCCCCTGCGTGAGACTACGGCACGACCGCCGCCGTAGCCGGCCCGCCGTGCGGTCTCACCGGTGAGGACCTGTTCCACCTTCAGCAGCGTGCCCAACTCGGGAGCGCGGTCGAGCTGGTCGACGATCTCCGACAGCAGGTCACGTTGCGAGGCATCGACGGACGCCAGCAGTTCGGCGCGCCCCGTCAGTCCGCCGGGCACAGCGCGGGCGCACACGATGTTGGGTGCTGGCAGCATGCCGTCGGGCAGGTGGCGTCGGGCGCGGAAGATCACGGCAGCAGCGGCGACCTGCGTGGCCCGAGCGTCGATGTCGACACCCCACAGTGAGCGAACGATGGCGGGTGCGGACGCCGCCGGTTCGACGCCTCGGAGTTGCCATGCACGTTCGAGGATGTCGTAGGCGCCGAGAAGGAAATGGCCCGAACCACACGCGGGGTCGAGCACGCGCACCTCGTGAAGGTCGACCTCATCAACTGGATCGGAAGGATGGATCAGGAGCTCAAGCTCGTCGGCCAGCTCGGTGATCCCACCTTCGACGAGCCGGCGACCCAACGAGTTCTGCGTGAGGAACTTCACGACGTAGTCAGGCGTGAAGAACTGGTTGCGCACAGCGAGCTCTCGGGAGTCCTGCGGCTGGGCGTGCTCCCTGCGCATCTCGGCGCGCTCGTCGTCGCTGTTGAAGAACTGGTAGGTCCACCCGAGGGTGTCGGGCGCCGCCCAGCCCGACCCCTCCTCGTGAGGCTCGCCGAGCGCGTCGTCGGCGATCAGGGCGACCAGCGTGTCGATGGTGGCCGGAGGCGGTCGAAGAGTGAGCAGCGGGTTGCGGGGGTCGAACAGCTTGGAGATGTCGTGGGCGAGCTCGTCACCACAGATCTGGAGGTACGTCCAGTATCCGGCGTCGTCGTCGCTGCCCAGCAGAGGCGCGACTTCGAGGAGCTGGCGGAAGCCGGAAGACCGCCGTCCCTTTGCGATCGACTCGGGGAGCAGGTCGAGTGCCTCACTAACGCGGATGGCGATGAGTCGATTGGTGTGCGTGAACGCGGCCTCTCGGATGAGCAGGTCGGTCCGCTTGTCCAGCGCGTACCAGAGGCCGAGCAGCTCCTTGCGGGCTTCGGACTGCGTTAGGGTGAGCTTGAGGCGACTCTCGTCCTCCGGATCGCCGGCCAGGCGGATGCCGTAGGTGCCTTCGAGGACGCGTCGCAGCTCGGCTTCCAGGGTCGCGCGGAGCTGGCCGACGGCTCGGTTCAGGGCGTTGCGCTCCGCTTCGGCCAGCGGCGCCTGGCGTCGGGTCACGTCAGGCGCACCTCTCTGCCGTCATCGAGCGCTTCGAGCGCTCGCGAGCGCACGGCGTCGAGCGCACCGTCGAGCTCCTCGACAGACTGCAACGGGCCGTGACCCGACTCCTGGAGCACGCTGGCAACGTGAAGCCGCACGACGCGCCCGGCGGAACGGACGGCATCGAGGTCGGCCCTTACCAGGTCTGCGCCCTCGCCGTAGCGAGCGCGTCGGGCCAGCACCTGTTCGACAGTGGTCGCGCCCGCTGGATCGAGCCCTCCGAGTCGCGCGGCGATTGCCCCCTCCACGACCTCGTCGTCCAGCCCTGCAGCCTCAGCCGCCAGCTCAGCTCGCAAGGCTTCGAGAGCGGCGGACGCGTCCGCCTGGGTGGCCTCCAAGTACGTCGCCTTGGCGTCCGACACTGCCTCGACGAGCGAGCGGACCTTGGCGATCTGATCGACCAGGTCCCCAGCGGCGATGAGATCGGCGAGTGCGCTCCGGGCTTCGCGGGCGTCTTCAGGAAGTTCGGTGTCGGCAATCGCTGCGGCATCGCGGGCGCGTCCGAACAGGCTGGGGTCATCCGCGATCACATCGGAGATGGGCTCTGCCGCGGCGATCCCGGCCTGTAGGTCATCCCACTCCTTGGCGACTTCGGCGACGAGGTAGGAGTCGTCCTCGTCGAGTGCGGCAAGGGCACGCCGAGCCGCCCCCACCGCGCTCGGAACGGGGAGCCCTGCGCCGTTGAGGAAGCTGACCGCTTCCGCGACCGGCTGGCGTTGCGGCCCGAAGGTTGCCCGGGCCCGGGCGGCCAGCTCATCGAGGGCTACGGGGCATGTTGAGCCGGTCAGCTCGGTGAGGCGCTCGGCGAGCCGGGAGCGAGTGGCGAGGTCGGGGCCGGTGTCGGTCGGCGGGCGGACCACGGCCGAGCGGAACGGCTGGACACCACGGAAGACCGTGTCGAGACGGCGATCGGTGACGGCGGTGATGCGCTGGCCCTGATGGGCGATCTCGACCAGACCGGCCCGCAGCGCTGCCGCGACGGTGGCCTGGATGACCTCGGGTGCGGCACCGTAGGGGGCGGCACCGAAGTGGCGCTCCAGGTACTGGCCAGTGGCCGGTTGGCCGTAGTCGTCACGGCGACGAACCTCTTCGACGATCAGTTTGATCGGGCCGTGGTCGGTGACCAGCTCAGGGCCCTTGGGGGTCATGGTGAACAGGCGGATCCCCTCGTCGCCGAGGACCGACGGGAGGAGTGCCAGGTCGTCGGTTCTCGCCACTTCCAGCGCGGTCTTGGGGTCGATCTTGGCGGCGAACGTGGCGAGGTGCGGGTAGATGCTGTCGAGCCGGTCACGGACGGCGGCTTGGACCGCCTCGACCAGCGTTCCGTTCGGAGGGGTGTCGTCGACACCGTGGAAGACCACGCCACCTTGGTCGAGGTCGCCACGTAGCCGTTCGGTGAACTGCGACTCGGCTCGCCGCTGGCGTGCCCGCTCCTCGGCAACCAGCTCTCGGGTTATGTCCGACATCGACGCAGCCGAGTGCTGCTCCACCATCTTGCGGCTGCGGAACGCCTCGCGCAGGGCTGTCCAGGCGTCTCCGCTCTGGCGGTACCACCAGACGACACGGTTCGACGCGGAGCGTTCGCGCGTCGCCGGCACGAGGTCGTCAGGATCCTGTTCGTCGTCCAGTGCGACCAGCTCGACGACGACGTCGCCTTCGGCTGACTGCTCCCCGTCGATGACGAGACCGATCTTGAAGGCTCGGCCCTGGGTGACGGTGAGGCGGGCGCTCAACTCGTCTCCGAGGATGCGGCGTCGCTCGCGCACCTCGTCGCCAGGCCGGAAGTCCATCTGGCGCTTCTCGTCCCATTGCTTCTGCTCGGCGGACTGGAGCTGGTAGCTGCCCTCGGACTCGCGCAGCCATCCTGCGGCGACCAGGCGGGCGCAGGACTCTTCGATCTCGGCGCGTCGGGACTCGGCCGTCACGGACGGATGGAGGAGGACGGCGAGGTTCTGCGCCGTGAGTGGGAGGGAGCGCACGCCGTGGACGAGGGCCACGACCTTCATGATCTGGGCGTCGGTGCTCGCCGATCCGAAGTCGTCGACGACCTGATCGATCTGATGACGCAGGCCGGAGTCGATCACGTCGATCAGCAGGTCGTAGGAGCGGTCCAGCGTGACGAGCGCACCGAGGTCTTCTCTGGCGAGGCCCACGCGTGGGTTGGCCAGGAGCTGTTGGGCGTGTTGGATGATCGTGCGGTTCGACCCACCGAGAGGCGCTCCGGCGCGCAGCTGGCTACGCCGCTGGGTGACCGCATCGATGAGCAGCTGCACCTGGTAGGGCAACAGCGGGTAGAGCCGGACGAAGTCGTCCGTGGCGAACTCGTCGGAGCGGCGATCCGACTCCAATCGCAGGTTGGCGGCGAGCCGTTCCTTCACCGGCGACACGAGGGCCTCGAGCTCTCGGCGGCCGGCGTCGGACTTGTCGAGGACGCGAAGGCCGACCACTTCGCGGATGTCGGAGGCGGTCAGGTCGACCCGGATGGGGAAGCGGTCCTTGACCCGGGCAACCTCGACCACCTTGCCTTCGAGGGAGTCGAGCACCTCCTCCAGCCGTTCCTGGCTGGTGGTCACCAGGAACAGGCGACCTTGCTGCTTCTGAACCGCTTCGGCGAGACCCTGGAGGGCGAGCATCCTGGTGCGCGAGCGGGCGACGTACTGACCGGTCTCGTCGACCACCATCACGAGGCGCCGGGCGCCGTTGCCGCGACGTTCCACGAGCTGCACGGCGCGCTGCGCGAACCAGTTGGCATCGACAGTCGGAGCGACGAAGGCCTTGGCCCACGAGTCCGCCGAGGGAAAGGTGGCCGGATCGAGCTCGTGTAGCACGCGGGACGCCATGTTCGGGGCGAGCGTGGTGTGGCGCACCAGGTCCCAGGGCTTGCCGTGCACCTGCTCGAACTGCTCGATGAAGGCGTCGAGTCGGTCTTCGGTCTCGAGGTCGAACTCCAGTGCGGCGAGGCTGGGTTCGCGTGCGTAGCCGAGCCGCTGGAGCACTGCCCGGTACACGGGAAGCACGACGTGTTCCTCTGTCTCGACATCGTGAGCGCTGGACAGGTCGAGCAGCGTGGTGATCGCTGTCGCCTGGTTCTTCGGATCGTGAGCGCGGGAGAGCAGCCCACGAAGCTGCGGCGAGTCGACCCGCTCGAAAAAGCGATCGACGACAGGTCGACCGACGACGGTGCGGTTCTCCAGGAGGTAGCCGAGCACCTTGGCGAAGCTCGACTTGCCCGATCCGAAGAAGCCCGACACCCACACGTTGGTGCGGTCGGAGCGATCGTCGAAGCAGTCGACGTACTCGCGCACGACCTCCTCGAACTCGTCGCGGATGCGGTCGGTGACCACGTACTCGTCGATCTCCGAGGCCACCACGGCCTCGTCGGCGACGTCGACCTTGACGACCTCCTCGATCGTCCTGCCGATGTCGCGGCGAAACAGGTCACCGACCTTGCTCACGCGCTCTCCCTCCGTTCACCGCGGGTAACGATCATGGCCCGGTATCCGTACGCGGGCTCGGTCTTGCCCATGAACCGCAAGCCGTAGTTGCCTTCGATCGTGCCGGGGTAGAGCAGCACGAGCGGGATCCGAACGCCGGTGCGCAGCTTGAGATCGTCGAGCAGCGCCGAGGTGCGGTAGCCGGGGTAGAGCGCTCCCGCGCGATACAGCACCGCCGCCCACCGGCCGGGGTGCTGCGGGAGCCGTCCGGCGACACGCTCGGTCAACGTGGGCGGGAGCCGGAGGAGCTGGCCGACCGACCGGTGAACCTCGGCTTGGGCGGTGGCGTCGCCGTCGACCTCGCGCTCTTGTGCGACCAGTTCGTCGTACATGCCTGATTCGTCGATGGCCTCCCAGAACACGTCGGCCAACGACACGGAGATCGACTCGACGTCGCGCCCGGGTGCGCGCAGCCACGTCGCCACCTTCACGACCTCCTCGCGCACGGCGAACTCGTCCTGAGGGTCGTAGACGTAGACCCAGCAAGGAACGGTCGTCCCACCATCGTGATCGTGGTACTCCACGATGCTCTTGGCGATGTCGAGGAGGGCCGGATCAAGAGCGGCGCTACGCGGCGGCATGGACCGCCTCGGTGAGCGAACTCGCGTGCCATTCGACGCGCACGATCGAGCCGGCCCGATTGAGGCCGATCACCCCGTGCTGAGCGAGGTCAGCCATGAGCGCTGCCACGTCGTTCGGCGTGAGCAGCCATCGTCGCCAAGCTGGGTCCGTCTCGAGGCTGGCGGCGGTGATGCCGAGCTCCTGGAGGCGCCAACAGACGTAGGCGAACCCCCCGATCGATGGGTAGGGCTGCCCGATCTCCTTGCGTGTGCCGGATCTGACGCCGCTGAGCACACCGAAGTCTCGTAATGCCGCCAAGAGCGCGCGAGCGACCTTCGTGCGCACTGCATCGGACCACGGTGGCGTGAGGCCCACGGCCTCCTGGGCGGTCAGCCATCCAGCGGCGTCCTCGACGGTGATGGAGGAGCGACCGGCCTCGTACCAGACGAACAGCTGCTGCTCGACGAACGCGGCCAACAGCGGCTCCGCGCGGGTGGTCTCGAAGTAGCACGCGTCGCGGAAGGCATGTCGATCGGTGTCGAGCAAGAAGCGGAGAGCGCCGATCACGTGCGGACCAGGCTCGATGAACCGTGGGCGGATGATGCGCCCGATGATGTCCCTGCGGCGGACCTCTGAGGTGCTCGCGAACACGTTGGCGTCGGCGATCGCCGCGAGGTTGTCGTCGGCCGACCGCGTGTCGTTCCACGAGGAGACGAGCACCGCTGCGACATCGAGCAGCGCGCCTCCCTTCTGAAGGTTCGCGGTGTACTGAGCGGCACTCATGTGGCGAGGTCGACGTAGGGGATCTCGAGCTGACTGGACTGGTCGAGGTAGCGCGTTGTGAGGTGGACAAGGAGCGCGGCGCGAGTCTCCGCTGCGGCCAGGTCGTCGACGGTGACCGTGGAGCCGGCCTCATCCGCTGGCGTGAGGGCCTCGATCCATTCAGAGAGCATTCGTTCGGCCTGATCGACCGTGGTCCATGACCGCAGCTCATCGACCAACTCGTTGGTGCCGATGCTCTTCAGCTCAGCCAGGTGAGCATGCGTCCACCGCGCGAACGGGAGATGGGGCGAGAAGAGGTGGACGGCATTGGCACGGGGCAGCACCTGCTGGTGCCGACGGACGGCGGACAGCAGCGCCAACTCCGCCCCGACGATCGAACTTGTGCGCCGGAACCCTGCAAGAGCGAACTTGACGGCGGGATTGAGACCTTGACTCGACCACCAACCGGCCAGGTCGGCCTCGCCGAGACGTGAGATGCCGAGCACCAGGCGGATGGCCACCATCGACTCGACGTCGTGGCTGGTCTCGGCGGTGGGGCTGCTCACGGCCCTACTCTAGGAGGTCGCAGCGACGGTATGGCCCAAGGTTCCGGCCCTGACGCCAACTACGAAGGCTGGATCACGGTGGGTGGCGGTTCTCGCCCGCACGATGCCAAACGGGAGGTCCGGTAGGTTGCCGGGAGGGAAACCTGCAAATGTGTGCGCGCCGGATCTGCGCGCCGGATCTGCCGTTCGTGGAGAACGCTGAGCGTGGCGAGCGGGTGGTGACACGAGCTGCCAGCTCGGCCCTCGGGCGCGTGTCATCTGACTGCTGACCTCGACGCGGCAGGAGTGCGCTCATGGGTCACCGCCCTGGTCCAAGCTTGCGACACCTCCCGCTCGGGCCGCATGGCCGTCGCGGAAGCCCCGCTGATTGCGCCGCCGACGCGCCCTTGGAACGGCAGATCCAGCGCGCACACATTTGCAGGTTCCTCTACGAGGAACCCGCAGAGTGTCCCGGTGGAGTCTCCTGTCCGCCGGTGATCGGCGGGTGGCCAGGGCGCGCCCGCGGGTGCGCCGCGCGAGCGTGGCGGCGATCACCACGATCACAGCGCGCCAGACCGGGACCCGAACAGGAGATCGCGCGGGAGGGTGGGCCACCGGGGCGGGTAGTCAGGACCGTGAACGGGAGGTCGCGCGGGAGGTCCAGCGGTAGGTGGGGGCTCGAACGGGAGGTCCAACGGGAGGTCGCGCGGGAGGTCTTCGACCCCGACCATCACCTCGATGGCGACCGCGGCGCCGCCCACGGCCTCGCCGAGCAGCACGCTGGTGACCGCGACGTCGGGTTCGGTTCTGTCGCTGCACGCGATGGCACGGAATGGGACGGAGAGCCGGGCCGGACCGAACGGCCCGACGCTGGCAGCGCTGGAGCAAATCGAGCGTCGGACCGCACGGGAGGTCCAACAGGTGCCCCGCAAGGGGAACCTGTCAATGTGTGCGCGCCGGATCTGCTGTTCGCGACGACGAGTGCCGACCGATCGGGCGGGGCTTCCGGGAGAGCCAACCGGCCACTGAGGTCCGGCACGAGGTGAGCAGCCCTCCTCCGGTCGGCCGATCCGGTGGGCACAATCTGGGCACAATCGGGCACAAATCAGGGTGGTACGGGCCGGTATCGGGAAACACGGACTGGGACGACCGACCGGCGCCGACTGCCGCCAAGAACGCCGAAACCCCTGGCATTGCAGCGGTTTCCGCTGCTCACCAGGGGCTTCGTGTTGAGCACCCCCAACGGGATTCGAACCCGTGCCGCCACCTTGAGAGGGTGGTGTCCTAGGCCGCTAGACGATGGGGGCCTACGTCCGACCAGGAGGTCGGCGATATGTGGATCCGGTCGGAGCCGGAGA
>WBZL01002191.1_pt1 | contig 19263 bp, 15 predicted proteins | sample 5204291 | NCBI WGS metagenome assembly WBZL01 (sample SAMN12344345, study PRJNA552823) | activated sludge metagenome | biome: Activated sludge suspended growth; feature: Nitrification reactor; material: Wastewater; isolation source: activated sludge from nitrification reactor of wastewater...
GGAGGTCAGGGTAAGCGGAGATCTGGAAATTGATGAACACCATACGATAGAAGACACTGCCCTGGCCTTAGGCCAGGCCTTCAAGGCAGCGCTGGGCGACAAAATGGGCCTGGAGCGATATGGTTTTCATTTGCCGATGGACGACTGCCTGGCTCAGGTAGCGGTCGATTTCGGCGGGCGGCCATGGCTGGTATGGGAGGCTGCGTTCAAGCGCGAGAAAATCGGTGATATGCCCACCGAGATGTTCTTCCATTTTTTTAAATCTTTTACGGACGAGGCCCGTTGCAATCTCAACATCAAGGTTGAAGGGGAAAACGAACACCACAAGATCGAATCTGTTTTCAAGGCATTTGCCCGGGCAATCAGAAAAGCGGTGAAGAGGGATCCGGACAATATGCAACTTCCTTCCACAAAAGGCACACTTTAAGTAGAGGCGCCGGCGCCTATTCCGGCCTTTGTATTACCTTTGCTGTCCCATTATGATCAACTATGAGGAGAATATTTGCCTTAATCGTTTTACTGACAACCTGCCTGGCCGGTCTGAAGGCCCAGGTAGCCGATACCACCATTTACAGCGTCGTGGAAGAAATGCCGCGATTCCCCGGATGTGAAAATCTGGATACCACGCTATTGGCCAAACAACAATGCGCCCAGCAACAGTTGCTGGCGTTTATGTACGGCAATATTCAGTATCCCTTGAAGGCGATCGAAGAAAACCTGGAAGGTACGGTTGTCGTAACCTTTGTAGTCGAAAAGGATGGCAGGATATCCCGCCCGAATATTTTGAAAGACATAGGAGGAGGTTGCGGTCTGGAAGCCCTGCGGGTTATCGGCGTGATGGATCAGGCGGGCATCAAGTTTGTACCGGGCAAGAAGGATGGAAAGGAAGTCCGGGTCCAGTACAATGTACCGATCCGTTTCAAGATAAAAGAGCCTTTGCCCTATACGTTGGCCGGACCGGATACCATTTACACCCAATTTGACAAACCGCTTGAGTTTAGCGGAGGAAGCGATGCCCTGGCAAAATTCCTCGACGACAGGCTTGTCTATCCCGAATCCGGCAACGATAGCTGCAGGGTCGGTAATATGCAGGTGCAACTATTGATAGAAGGCGATGGCGATGTCCGGATTCTTGACCTGACCGACTACAGCGATCTCGGTTTTGATTTCTGGTATGCGGCAATTGACGCCTGCATCGCCACCCATGGAAAATGGACGGCAGCCGAATTTCAATCCAGGAAGGTCCCTTCGGCGATGGATATCAGCCTGAGCTTTACGCCGACTGCAGCAGGGTGCAAAACCGTTGTGAGCAATTATGAAAAAGCGACCCAGGCGGCGCAGGAAGGCGCTCAGCTTTTTACGGATGGGCAGCAGGATGCCGGCATCGCTAAAATGGATGAAGCTTTAGCCTTGTTCCCTAACGACGGCAATTTCCTATTGATGCGCGGTCAGGCCTACCTGGATATGAACCGTTTCGGCGAAGCTTGTTCTGACCTTTCAAGGGCCCGCAGAATCGGCCTGATCAACTGGTACGATTCCATTTTGCCGCTGGTTTGTGCACAGGCCGCAGTGGGAAATCAGCAGCAACCAGCTGCTGAAGATAAGAACTGATCAGCGTTGGATTGGGCTGAAAGCAAAAAGGGGATGACTTCATTTGAGTCATCCCCTTTTTGCTTATAGCTTAAATCGCGCCTATTGAATAGCCAGGATCTTTTTGTATCGCGCCTGGTCTTTGAGCAGTTCAGCGGCTTCTTTGATCTCCAGGTCGTTGCGAAGGCCCATCTGGACCTTACCCCGCTGGTAGTAATATCGGCCGGATATTTCCTTTTCGATCAGATCGATGATTTCACTTTTGTATTTGGTCAACTCATCTTGTTTGGCCGAAGTGATTTTGTTGCGGAGTTGCTGGATATCGGACTTCAGGTTGAGGCCTTCTTCTGAGGCATCGGCTTCCAGCGTTTTCAGCGCTTTTTCGCTATCGGATTCGTATTCGTAATTTTTCTCATTGAGAAACGCCAGAAAGCCGTCAAAATCGGTGAAATGAAAATTTTCGACACTTGGAATGGATTCATTGGTCTGACAGAAGCGCGTGACAAAGTCGAATACCAGGTTTTCGTCGATCAGGCTTTTTAGTATGCCTCTTTCAGTAGGTTTTTCGACTAAAACATCGGGCGCCAGGCCACCGCCGTCGAGGACGGTTCTGCCGTTGCGGGTTTTGAATGCTGTCCGCCGGTCGTCGGAGATATCCACAGGTTCACCGTTTTTATATTCTACGCTTTGTATGCAGCGCTGACTGGGGATGTAGTACTTGGCGATCGTCATTTTTACCTTGGCGTTGTACTTCAGATCACGGGTATTTTGTACCAGGCCTTTGCCATAAGAGCGTTGCCCCATGAGCACTGCCCGGTCGTAATCCTGCATAACCCCGCTGACAATTTCCGAAGCCGATGCGGATCCTTTGTTGATCAGTACAACCATCGGGATATTCAGATCAATCGCTTCGTTCAGTGTTTTGAACGCGCTATCCCTTTCCTTGATTTTGCCTTTGGTGGTGACCACCAATTCATTTTTGGGGATAAATACGTTGGAGACATTCACCGCTTCCGACAATAAACCGCCGCCGTTGCCCCGCAGGTCAAAGATCAGACCTTTCAGCCCCGGGTTTTCCTGTTTGAGCTTGCGCAAGGCATCGGCCACATTTTTCCCGGCGTTTTGCGTGAAGGTCGTCAGGGTGATATAACCGATTTCATTGTCGATCATACCGGAGTAGGGAACATTCTGGACCTCTACTTCTCCGCGGACGAGCTTGATTTTGAAATCGCCGCTTTTGCCCGGCCTCCTGATGGTCAGATCAACCTCTGTACCGGGATAACCGCGGAGTATTTCCTGTAATTCGTCCGGCGTTCTGTTCTTTGCATCCTGTCCTTCAACCGCAACGATCTTGTCGCCCACTTTTAATCCGGCTTTATCCGCTGGTTGATCCTGGTACAATTCCGTGATGGTATTGAATCCGTCGATCAATTCACTGGCCGCTCCGATACCGTGATAACGGCCTTCGCTGAAGAAGCGATAGCCCTCGATATCTGTCTCGGAGATGTAATTGGTGAACGGGTCCAATGACGCCATCATGGCATCAATGCCGGTACGCATCAACTTGCCCGGGTCCAGGTCGTCTACATAGTAATGATTGATCTCCTGATAGAGGTTGACAAAGATTTCTATGTTCTTGAGAATTTCAAATTCCTTGTTGCTTTCGGTCTTGTAAGTGGCGGCCATGCCGACCAGCATGATCAGTATGATCCCGGCGGTTCTTGCAATCTTCTTCATGGAACACATTTTTATGACAAAAACAATGGACAGCATTATTACTGAAAGGCTGCCTTATTTTACTGAAACGAAGAATCCTTTAAAGGTTTTCAGGATGAATATAAAAAATTTTCAACCAGGCCCAACAAGGCAGCAGGATTATCGGCGTGTACCCAGTGACCGGCATTGAGTACCGTTTCCAGCCGGGCCGCTGGGAATAATTCCAGGATTGCGGGCCAGTCTTCATCCAGAATGTAAGTCGATTTTTCGCCCCGGATGAACAAGGCCGGATGTTCAAACGCTTCATGACCTTCAATGGCGCCGACAATCTTGTCATAATCCCTGAATAAAACCGGCAAATTCATCTTCCACTCGTACCCGCCTTCTTTTTTCCGGGTCAGGTTTTTGAGTAAAAACTGGACTACGCCGTTGTCATCGATGTAGGCAGCCAGTATTTTTTCCGCCTGAGAACGGTCTTCCAACGCATCCATATCAACGGCGAACAAAGCTTTGAAAATCGTTTCATGGCCTCCTTTGTAGCCTTTGGGCGCAATGTCCACCACAACCAGCTTGTCCACCATTTCAGGATAGTCCAGGGCCAGCTGCATGGCTGTTTTTCCGCCCATGGAATGCCCCATGATGTGGGCCTTGTAGATCCAGTGGTTCTCCATGAAAACCTTGAGATCCTCGGCCATGGCCGGATAGCCGGCTTCATCGGCATGCGGCGACCTGCCGTGGTTTCTCAGATCAACAATATAAACGGAATAATGGTTGGACAATTGCCTGGCGACGGTTTGCCAGTTATCCAGCGTTCCGAACAGACCATGGAGAATGATCAGCGGATCGCCCTGACCGAATGTTTTATAGTTGAGGTCCATTTGCGCCTTGTTTTAGCCCCGTTGCGCGGCTTATTGAATCGTCAGTCGCAAACCTAGCCAAAAACAGCCAAGGCAGATAACGATGCTCAGGAAAAGATAAACCGACCAGGTGAGCAGCTGGCCGTCCTGAAGCAAACCCAAGGATTCGCCCGTAAAGGTGGAAAAGGTACTGAAACCGCCGCAAAATCCGGTCATGAGCAACAGCCGTTGGGATTCGTTCAGCATATTCCTTGAAGAAAGGCCGAACAGCGATCCTAAAATAATGCAACTGACGGCATTGGCCAGGAAGGTAGCGACCGGAAAAGACCAGGCCAGCGCCGGGTATTTGCTCACCAAAACGGCAACGCCGTACCTGCAGACGCTACCCAAGCCGCCGCCTGCGAAAACCAAGATCAGTTTCATCATGAGGATAAAACAGATTGGCTGCTTCTAAGGTTTTGTTTTCTCAATACGGCTAAATGCAGGCGAAGCGTGGCTACCGTAGCAACCGAAAGGATGATGGCCAGCAGAAAATGGAGCTCCAGCACATTGCTCATGCTTACGACGAAGCAGATGAACAGGCAATTGACCAGCACAAGAAGCCCCGTGGCCTGGGTATGGCTGAAGCCGAAATCGACCAATAGGTGATGGATATGGCGGCGGTCGGCCCTGAAAGGCGACTGTCCGCGTATGATGCGGGTGATGAATACCCGAATGGTATCAAATAACGGAATAATCAGAATACCGATGGCTACGGTAGGAGAGGCCTGCACTTTAAGCTCGCTGTCAAAGGCCAGGGTCGAATTCAGCTCCAGGAAACGCAGGGTCAGCACCGCCAGGATCAGGCCGATGAACAGGGAACCGGTATCCCCCATGAAGATACTGGCCGGAGAAAGGTTAAACCGTAGGAAGGCCAGCACTGCTCCGACGAGCGCAAAAGACAATACGGCAAGGTCCGTAAATCCGGCCGCCCAGAACCAGCTGCCGAAGGCGCCGGCGGTCAGGCAACTGATGGACCCCGCCAGGCCGTTGATGCCGTCAATGAGGTTAAAAGCGTTGCTGATGACCAGGATCAGGAATACAGAAAGAATAGCGGAGATCCAGATGGGTAGCGGCCCGTCAAAGCCCAGAAAACCGTAAAAACTGTGTAATCTGTAACCGGAAAGAAAAACAAGGATAACCGCAGCAAGGACCTGGCCCAATAATTTCTTCCACGGAGACAAGGGAAGGAGGTCATCCTTCAGCCCGATCAGAAAGATAATGATCATGCTGCACAGGGCGTACTTCATATTGCTGGAGGATTGGAAGTCCGTCCAGAAGATAATGGAGAAAACCGCTCCTGCAAAAATGCCCACCCCGCCTAAAGAAGGGGTGTTTTTGGAATGAGAACTTCGTTCGGTAGGTACATCATAGAGGTTTTTGATCCGGGCTACCTGGATAACGGACGGCAGTGCCAGGAAGGTAATGGCAAATGCCGTTAACAAGCAAAGTGCTACGGTCATCGGGATTATGATTTAATCCTTTAACGATTAAGTTTTTTCTCAAAGTATATCAGCTCGGACCCTATTTGTCAAAAGTCCGGCCCTGTCTATGCTGTATATGCACGGCACAGTAGTGTTATACTTTCGCAGTTGTATAGGTTTGTATGCAGGTAACTCACTTTCTTGCAAGGTGGAAGCAAGAAGATAATCCAAGGGGTAGAGGAGATGTCAATATTTCTCCACTCAAAGATAGGATCTTTTTTACAGCATCAAAAAAAATACTGTAAAAATTGCAAACGGCAGGCGTTGTATTTGCTTTAATGATTGAAATTAGTTATATTGCGTACAATAGTTTTACTATTCTAAGAGAACAAACTTCATGACAAATCCATTCAGATTCAGCATTGCTAATCTAAAGGGTGACTTATTTGGCGGGATCACTGCAGGAATAGTTGCCCTTCCGCTTGCATTGGCGTTCGGCGCCCAAACGGAGCTGGGCGCAATTTCAGGGCTTTACGGTGCGATTGCGATCGGTATTCTGGCGGCTTTATTCGGCGGCACCCCGACACAGGTCAGCGGCCCGACAGCGCCAATGACCGTTGTATCCGCTGTGATCATTATGGACGCTATAGCCTATGCCGGCGGTATTCAGGCGGCTTTTCCGATCATCATTGCCACCTTTTTCATTGCCGGGTTATTTGAGTTTCTCCTGGGCGTGATGCGGGTAGGCCGGTATATCCGGTATATGCCTTACCCGGTCGTATCGGGCTTTATGAGCGGCATTGGGGTCATTATCGTCATTAGCCAGATCTTTCCCATGTTCGGTTCGCCCGCGCCGACAGGAGGGGCCGCAGGCACCTTGAGCAACCTGGGAGAAATACCCGGTATAGCCAATTGGTATTCCGTTGGCCTGACCCTGATCACGGTGGCCATTATCTATTTATTTCCGAAGATCACCAAGGTTATTCCCGGGTCGCTGGCTGCCCTGATCGCGGTAACGGCGGGGGCTTTTTTCATCCTGACCCAGGGGCAGGTCCCGATTATCGAGACCAGCACGCCGGGGGGGGTACCTGCGGGTTTGCCCAAGGTGCATTTATCCTTTTTTTCGGTCCTTACGGATATCAAACACCTGATGGTGGTCTTTGAATATGCCTTTACCCTTGGGGCTCTGGGGGCGATCGATTCCCTCCTGACCTCGGTTGTAGCCGACAATATGACCAAGACCAAACACGACAGCAACCAGGAGTTGCTCGGACAGGGCATTGGCAATATGGCCTCGGCAATGATCGGGGGGCTGCCCGGCGCAGGGGCTACCATGCGCACCGTAATCAATATCAAATCCGGGGCGAAAACCAAGATCTCGGGCATCATGGCCGGTTTGTTTCTGCTGGCCGTATTGTTGGGGATCGGGCCGTTGGTCGGTATTATCCCCAATTCGGTTCTTGCCGGAATCCTGCTCACGGTCGGCATCGGCATTATCGATTATAAGGGCTTCAGGCACCTGAAAGCCATTCCGAGGACGGATGCTATCATCATGATCACGGTATTGTTGCTGACTGTTTTGGTCGGCCTGCTGGAAGCGGTGGCCATCGGGATGGTAATGGCAGCGCTGTTATTCATGAAGAGCATTGCTGATGTTGTTGAAAACAAGACGAAATCCGTGGCTTTAAAGGAATTTGCCCGGGAAGTACCGTGGAGGGATGAAGGCAACATCATTGAAAAATACGGACAGGAAGTGTATATCAAACACCTGGACGGACCGCTGTTTTTCGGATTTGCTTCCCGTTTCCAGGAAATGGTCAAAGCCCTGCCCAAAATAAAAGTAGTGATCCTCCGGATGGAAAAGGTACCCTACGTAGACCAGTCGGGACTGTATGCCATGGAGGATGCCGTGCTGGAATTGACCAATCAGGGCATTAAGGTTGTTTTCAGCGGGTTGCACGGTCAGCCGGAGGATATGTTTGAACGCATTAAACTGGCGCCCGGGTTGGTGCCGGCGTCTTCTTCTTTCACTGATTTCAAAGATTGTATGACCTGGTTGAAGGGTTTTCTTGAAAGAAGCCATGCAATGGTTTCCTGATGAAGATTTTGGGTAACCCAAAGCCGGACTGTACGGGAGAATACCATTCAGCTATCGATTTGTCGGAAAAGTTTTACTTTTGCTTATCATCGTAATCGAATAGTGTTGATATTGGATGACATTTACCGTGAAAGCGTTACAAAACCGACTTGATGGCAGTTTTAATCCAAATAAAGCTCAATGAAAAGTTGTACCTGCGCGACCCGCAAGAAACCCGGCTGGGGCGCAGCATCATTCAGCAAAGCATCCTGTTGATAGATGAAATAGGTTTTGAGCAGTTCACCTTCAAGAAGCTTGCGGAGCGGATCAGTTCAACAGAAGCTTCCATTTACCGGTACTTCGGGAATAAGCACGTTTTGCTCGTTTATTTGCTTTGCTGGTATTGGGAATGGACCCGGTTTCAGATCGATTATTATACGAATAATGTCCAGGATCCGGTAGAAAGGCTGAAACTAGCCTTGCGGGTCATTGTCAACGCTTCAGTTCGAAACGCCTCGATCGAATTTGTAGATGAGGATATCCTCCACCGGATCGTAGTGGCGGAAGGGGCTAAGGCTTACCACACCAAGGAAGTGGATAAAGAAAACAAGGAAGGGTATTTCAGTACCTATAAGGCATTGGCCAAAACCCTGGCCGATATGATTGCGGATGTGAACCCGGACTTTATCTATCCGCGGGCTTTGTCCAGCACCTTGTTGGAAATGGCAAACGATCAGATTTATTTTTCGAAACACCTGCCGACGCTTACGGATATCCGCATTTCGGAGGATAATATGGACCAGGCGGTCACGCTCCTACAGGATTTTGCATTCAAAATGATCAGGTAGAGGAAGACGGGGGAGTTAAAGCTCTTTTCTCAGCCTGGCAACCGGTATTCCCAATTGTTCCCGGTATTTGGCTACCGTTCGTCTGGCGATATTATAGCCTTTTTCCTGAAGTAGATCTTTAAGGTGTTCGTCGGAGAGCGGCTTGCGCTTGTTTTCTGCTTCGATTACTTCCTTCAGGATCTTTTTTACTTCCAGCGTTGATACCTCTTCGCCTTCCTGGGTCGACAGGGCTTCGGAAAAGAAATCCTTGAGGCGTTTCGATCCGAATTCTGTCTGAACATATTTGCTGTTGGCAACCCGCGAGACGGTGGAAATATCCAGTCCCGTGATGTCCGCAATATCCTTCAGGATCATGGGCTTGAGTTTTTTCTCATCGCCGCTGAGGAAGTAGTCTGCCTGATATTGCATGATGGCGTACATGACCGTTTCCATGGTGTGTTGCCGCTGTTTGATGGCGTCGATAAACCATTTTGCGGAATCGATTTTTTGCTTGATGAAGAGGACGGCTTCTTTCTCCTGGCGGGTGGCTTTTCGGCCTTTTACCGTTTTTTTGTAAGATTTCAGCATATCCCGGTACTGATCGCTGATGCGGAGGTCGGGTGCATTCTTGGTGTTCAGCGTCAGTTCGAGTTCGCCGTCGCGGTTGAAGATCAAAAAATCTGGTACGATATATTGAGCATTCCGCTGGGCATTTCCGGCATATCCGCTGGCCGGTTTCGGGTTCAGTTTCAGGATCTCTTCAATGGCTTCTTTGAGGTCTTCATCCGGCGCATCCAGTTGTCGCTGGAGTTTTTCGTAATGTTTTTTGGTAAACTCCTCGAAGTAATCATTGATGACCTGGAGTGCAAGGCGGAGCAGGTATTCCTGATCGAGGCGGAGCAGGCCTTCCTGGTCCAGTTTGATTTCCAGTTGTATTCGGAGGCATTCCTGCAGGTCCCTTGCACCGATTCCCGGCGGATCGAACCGTTGAATTTTGCGGAGGATTTTTTCTACTTCCTTTTCATCGGTGAAGATGTTGAGGGTGAACATGAGGTCATCGATGATGGATGTCACATCGCGCCTAAGGTATCCGTCTTCATCAATGCTGCCGATGATCTGGCGGGCGATCGTAAACTCCCGCTCATCGCGGAGTTGCAACAAACCCAATTGTTCTTCCAGATAATCGTGAAAGGTATTTTCAACCGGTACAGGCGTTGTTTTTTCCTCTTCAGGAGCGCCGTAATTTTCATCCCTGAGTTTGTAACTTCCAGGATCGTCATCCAGGTAATCGTTCAGGTAGTTCTCGAGTTCCAGACTTTCTTCGCGGTAATTATCCTGTTCGGGATCAGAAGTATCTTCATCGTTTTGATAGTCGAAGTTATCTTCCTGAGGCGTTTCAAAATCTGACATATCTTCGGCTTCCCGCTCGCTTTCTTCCAAAGCAGGGTTAACCTCCATTTCTTCTTTTATGCGTTCTTCGAGCGCTGCAGTGGGTATCTGCAGTAACTTCATGAGCTGGATCTGCTGGGGAGACAGCTTCTGAAGCATTTTCTGACTTAATGTCTGCTTCAACATGAATTTACGAGAATTATGATGTGTTCCAATTATGGGATCGAAACTATAGCAATTTAAGAAAATTTCTGTAAAGTTATCCAATCCCACCTACATATTTACAAAAAATATGCCAAAAATCTCAATGTATAATAATTGGTAAAACGCGTGATTTCTTTGAAATTTGGTCAAAGTCACGTTTCTTTATAACATGAAACAAATTACGTCCCTGAGATTATCATCCCTGCGCAGGGAAATGGACAAAGAAAACATTGACGCCTACCTGATACCGAGCGCCGACCCGCACCAAAGTGAATATCTGCCGGCAAGATGGAAAACCCGGGAATGGCTTAGCGGGTTTTCCGGTTCGGCCGGTATTCTCGTGATCACCGCTGATTTTGCAGGTCTTTGGACGGATTCCCGGTATTTTATTCAGGCTGAAAACGAATTGGCCGGTTCCGGCATTGAGCTTTGCAAGCAGGTGATCCCCCATGCACCGGAACATATTGATTGGCTTGCCGAAAACCTGCCCGCCAAAAGCACGGTCGGCTGCGACGGCTACTGCTTTACCCTCGGTCAGCTTGAAGCGCTGGAGCAGAAATTATCGCCGCGGAAAATAGACATTAACTACCGGCTTGACCTGGTAGATCGAATCTGGAATGATCGCCCGGGTTTGCCCAAAGGTAAAATCCGGGAACACGAACTTCGATTCGCAGGGTTGACACGGGCTGAAAAATTAGCCGATATCGGGAGTGAACTGGAAAACCGGAAGGTCGAATTTCTGCTGCTTCCCACCCTGGATGATATCGCCTGGACGCTCAATCTGCGCGGATCGGATGTTGAGTTCAATCCTGTTTTTGTCGCTTACCTGATGGTCGGCCGGCTGCTCTCCTACCTGTTCATAGATTCGGGGAAGATACCGGATAAAATCATCCAGGAGTTGCAGGAAGATGCCGTCATCGTGAAACCCTACGATGAAATGGAGTCCTTTCTGGCTGACCTGCCTTCAAAGAAAAATGTGCTCTTTGACCCGGCTGCCGTCAGCATCCGGTTATACGATGCCATCGTTGAACGCAAGCGGGTAAGGGGGCCAAACTTTGTCCAGGGGATGAAAGCCGTCAAAAATGCGGTTGAGATTGCGGGTATGGAGAAAGCCATGGTAAAGGATGGGATTGCCCTGGTCAAAATGTTTATCTGGCTGGAACAAAATCTGAATTCCGGAAAAATTTCGGAAGCCGGGGTTGCCGAAAAACTGGCTAGCCTCAGGAAAGCTGAAGGGGAGTATGTATCCGAGAGTTTTCCGGCAATAGTGGGCTACAATGGCAACGGTGCTATTATTCATTACCGGCCCGATGCCAAACATAGCGCTACGCTCAAACCGCAAGGGATTTTGCTGTTGGATTCAGGCGGGCAATACCTGCATGGTACCACGGATATTACCCGTACCGTAGCCCTTGGAAAACCGACTGCCGGGCAAAAACGCAATTTCACCCTGGTGCTGAAAGGTTGCATTGCCCTGACCCGGATCAAATTCCCGGAAAAGACCACCGGCGTGCAACTCGATGCTTTTGCCCGGCAGTTTTTGTGGCAAGCCGGCCTGAATTACGGACACGGAACAGGGCATGGAGTGGGGTGCTTTCTGCTGGTGCACGAATCGCCGCAAGGTTTTGCTGCCAGCGCCGTAACTTCCCGGGGGACGAGCTTTTTTTCTCCCGGCATGGTCACTTCAAATGAACCGGGTTTTTATAAGGCCGGCGAATACGGAATCCGGGTTGAAAACCTGATCCTTTGCGAATTCTCGGAAGAAACGGCCTACGGCCGGTTTTTATCCTTCAGGACATTAAGTTTATGCCCTGTTGATCAAAACCTTATCGATCAGGATTTGTTATCAGCAGATGAAAAAAAATGGGTGAACGACTACCACAATGAAGTATTCAGCAAGCTCTCGCCCGGATTGAGTGCAGAAGAGAAGGACTGGTTGAAAGGCAAGTGCACCCCGATACGATAATCGATATGGAAATTACGAGTAAAGGAGCGGATATCAGGCAGCTGCCGTACCAGGAATTGCAGGATTGGCTGATAGGGCAGGGAGAGCCCAAATTCAGGGCTAAACAAGTCTTTGAATGGCTTTGGCAGAAAGGCGCCCATTCGTTCGACGCCATGACCAACCTCTCCAAACCGCTTAGGGCCAAATTGGAAGCGAATTTTGTTATCCGGCCCATTCAGGAGGATAAGGTGCAGAAAAGTTCGGACGGCACCATCAAAACCCGCTATCGCCTCTATGACGGTCACCTGATCGAATCGGTTCTTATTCCGGTACCTGAGGAAAACCGGTTTACTGTATGCGTTTCATCGCAAGTGGGGTGCAGTCTGACCTGCAAGTTTTGCGCTACCGGCCGGATGGGCCGGATCAGGAATCTCGATGCGGCGGAAATTTATGACCAGGTTCTTTTGGTCAACCAGCAATCATTGTCCCATTTCGGGCATCCGCTGACCAATATCGTCTATATGGGAATGGGGGAACCCTTGCTGACCTACCGCAATGTGTTGGAAAGCATTCGTCATATCAGTTCACCTGACGGGCTCAACATGTCACCCAAAAGGATTACAGTGAGCACAGCCGGTATTGCCAAAATGATCAACCGACTGGCAGACGACGAGGTTCGGTTCAACCTTGCCCTGAGCCTTCACGCTGCGGATGATAACAAGCGAAGCGAGATCATGCCCATCAACGACCAGAATAATCTGGACATATTGATGGATGCGATCGCTAATTTTTATCAGAAGACCGGCAACCGCATCAGCTACGAATACATTGCCCTGAAGGGTTTTAATGACAGCATCAGCGATGCAGACCGGCTAGCCAAATTGTGCCGTCGTTTTCCGGTCAAAGTCAATATCATCGAATACAACCCGATTGACGGCGGCGAATTCGAAAGGTCAGAAGAAGATCAACTCGACCGGTTTGCCCGCAGGCTCCGCGACCAGGGGGTGATGGTCACAGTTCGCCGCAGCCGCGGCCGGGATATCGACGCCGCGTGCGGACAATTGGCCAACAAGGGTGAAACCGCGGCTTAGTGAGCGCTCAGCCAATTGTCACCCATCCCGATCTCTACCAGGATCGGTACCTGCAATCCCGGCAAAGCCGTTTTCATTTTTTCCTCAATTACAGGCTTGAGTTGTTCGATCTCTGACTTATGGGCATCAAACACCAGTTCGTCATGCACCTGCAGGACCATTCTGGTCTGATAGCCGCCGGCTTCAAGGAAATTGTGGATATTGATCATCGCGATCTTGATCATATCGGCAGCCGAACCCTGTATGGGCGTGTTGATGGCGATCCTTTCGGCATTGCTTCTTTCCAGTGAACTTCTGGAATGGATGTCCCGCAACTGCCGCCGCCGCCCCATCAGCGTCGTCACGTATCCGTTTTTGCGTGCGCCTTCGACAGTATCATCCATATAGTGTTTTAGCCCGGGGTATTTGGCGAAATAGTTGTCGATCAGTTCTTTGGCTTCCGTCCGCTTGATTCCCAGTTGTCTGGAAAGGTTGGTGGCTCCGGCGCCGTATATAATACTGAAATTGACCGTTTTAGCCCGGTAACGCTGTTCGCGCGTAACCTCGTCAAACGGCGTTCCGAATACGCGGGCTGCCGTAGCGCGGTGGATGTCCTGCCCTTTCTGAAAGGCTTCCAGCATAGCTTCGTCTTTGCTGATTTCGGCGATCAGGCGGAGTTCGATCTGGGAATAGTCGGCAGCAAGCAGAACATGGTCGGAATCCCGGGGAATAAATGCTTCCCGGACTTTTGCCCCTTCAGGGGTCCGGACCGGTATGTTCTGCAGGTTAGGATTATTCGAGCTCAGGCGGCCGGTAGCGGCAATGGTCTGATTGAATGAACTGTGGATTCGCCCTGTCCGCGGGTTGATCATTTTGGGTAGGGCATCGACATAAGTCGACTTCAGTTTGGTCAGCCCCCTGTGCTTGAGGATGTCTTCCACAAAAGGATTTTCCAGGGCCAGTTCGGTCAGTTTGTCTTCATCGGTTGAGTACTGGCCGGTTTTGGTTTTACTCCAGCGGTAGGGGATTTTCATTTTATCGAACAGGATTTCTCCCACCTGTTTCGGCGAAGAGAGATTGAATTTTTCACCGGCTTGTTCGTATACCGATTTTTCCAGTTTCTCGATTTCCCGGGCCAACTCAATGCTGTAATCTTCGAGTAATTTCACATTGATATTGATCCCGGCGTTTTCCATCCCGACGAGTGCTTTGATCAGTGGGCCTTCAATCGTATCGTATAGTTTTTGCAAATTGGCTTCTTCCAGCTTCGGCGCCAGGAAATCCTTGAGTTGGAGCGTAATATCTGCATCCTCAGCGGCGTATTCCTTGACCTCTTCCAAAGGCGCATCGCGCATAGTGATCTGTTCCTTACCTTTTTTACCGATCAGGGTGGTAATGGAGACCGGTTTGTAATTGAGATAACTCTCGGCCAGGTAATCCATATTGTGGCGCAGTTCGGGTTCCAGGAGGTAGTGGATCACCATGGTGTCGATAAATCGGCCGTTGACTTCCACGTTGTACCATTTCAGTACAAGCGCGTCGTACTTGATGTTCTGGCCGATCTTATCGATCTTTTCGTTTTCCAGCACGGGTTTGAACTCGTCAACGATCTTTTGCGCTTCCGTCTGGTCTTCCGGAATGGGGATATAATAAGCTTCTCCTTTTTTTACGGCAAAGGACATGCCCACCAGTTCAACCGCGTTGGCGTCGATCCCGGTTGTTTCCGTGTCAAAGCAGATCTCTTTCTGACTGTTGAGCAGCTTTACGAGGTCCCTGCGTTTGTCCGGCGTATCTACCAGATGATACTGGTGTTCTGTATTGCCGATATGATTATCTGCGATAGCGTGCTTGGGCAGTTCTTCGACGATAGGAGACCCGCTTGGCGCGGAGGGCGTGTCAAAAAGATTGCCTTGTTTGCCGGGTTGGGCGGAAGACGATGCTCCTCCGCCTTCCAGGATTTGTTCGGAAAGGGTACGGAATTCCAGCTCCTTAAAAACCTCTGCAAGGGCATCTTTGTCGGGCGGGTCCAGGTTGAAAGCGGTTGCGTCGAACTTTATCGGTACATTGGTTTCGATTACCGCCAGTTTTTTGGACAAGAGGCCCTGGTCGGCGTACTCCTTTATTTTGTCCTTGAGTTTACCGGAGACTTCATCTACACGACGGATGAGTTCTTCAACAGAATCAAAATCTGCCAGCAGTTTGGCAGCCGTTTTCTCACCGACGCCGGGAATGCCCGGGATGTTATCTACGGTATCGCCCATAAGCCCGAGAATATCGATGACCTGGTCGACCCGCTTGATGCCCCAGCGCTCACAGACTTCGGCAGGCCCCATGATCTCGATCCCGTTGCCCTGGCGGGCGGGTTTGTACAGGAAGATATTTTCCGAAACCAGTTGGCCGAAATCCTTATCGGGGGTGACCATGTAAACCTGGTATCCTTCTTTTTCGGCTTGTTTTGCCAATGTGCCGATAACATCGTCGGCTTCAAAGCCGTTGACAGAAACGACGGGGATTTTAAACCCTTCCAGTATTTTCCGGATATAGGGAAACGCTATTGTGATATCTTCAGGCTGCTGTTCGCGGTTCGCTTTGTAAGGTTCGTACATTTCGTGCCGGAAAGTAGGAGAGGGGGGGTCAAAGGCGACCGCGATATGAGTGGGTTTCTGGTTTTGGAGCAGATCCCAAAGCGCGCGGGTAAATCCCGTTACGGCAGAAGTGTTTATCCCTTTTGAGTTGATTAATGGCCGGGCGATAAAGGCAAAATGCGCGCGGTATACCAATGCATGACCGTCAAGTAAAAACAATCTGTTGTCAGACATTATTTTTCTTTATTTTGTGTTGCAAGATAGCGAAAAAATAAAGGAAGCCGTGCAGAATTTCCTAAAAAACAACATTATACTTCAACAATAATTGTTGGGTAAGGCTCACCCGCCTGCCCAGCCCGCGGATCCCGTTGGGATAGCTGTAATCGGTGATCTGGACCATGACGTCATCGTCATAAAAAACATTGACGGTGACGGTTGCCTGCAGGCCTTTTGCCAGTTGGACCGCCAGCTCATTGGTCCAATCCACATCGATATTCTGCGCATTTTTGATATAGTTGGAAAACAACGTGAGGGAAGCGGCAAAGGCGATCTTGTCCTTAAAGAACTTGTTGGCATATTTGGTGCGCAGTAGTGATCCCAGTGCTGCAAAAGTGTTATCGTACTCGGCGTACCTGCCTGTGGTCGGGTCGGGCATTCCTTTTACCGGGTTGCCGTGGACACCATAGGACGCGATCACATCATTGCCGACAATGATGAATTTGCCGCCCACCGGAGAATAGTAGAATGAAAGGCTGTTGTCCGGCTTGAAATCAAATCCGATAGAGATCGTAATGGTTGCCGGCGAGAAGAACTTGGACAGGATTTTGCCTGTGCCGGCTACGTCGGTGAGGAAATTGCCGGGATACTCTTTGTTTCCCTGGTATGTTTTGGTCAATTGACTCAGAAACGAGAGGTCGGCAGCGTAAAAGAATTTGGATTTTTTGGAGATCTGGTAACCGATTTTTGAATTCAATCGGAGTTCGTCGATCGCTTTTTGGAACGGGATCTTTTTCTGGGTGACGCCCTGGGCTATAACCCCGGCGCCCAGGCGCTGGATGCCGAATTGCCAGATGGATGCGTTGTCCCAGGCAAGCCGGCCTTTGCGAAGATTGCCGTAAAAATTGAATGCGGATCCAAAACCGAGGCGGTTCTGGCCGGCGCCCTGACGGGGGTTGATCTGGAGGAGTTGGGCAAAATCGAGCCCCAGGCCGGCGCCGGTTTTCCAGCCCTCTTGCGGTTTTTCCTTTTCCTTTTCCTTCGGCTTAGCGGGGTCCTGGGCGTTTAAGCATGGCGTAAACAATAGAAATACAAGCCATGTGAGGGGCAGGTAGACAGAGCGTTTCATGAAACACGGGTTTTAACAGGTTAATGAATATGAAAGGGGGGCAAAAATACAGTGTACCGGGAAAAGGCTTAGCGCTCTTACCCGGTAGTTTTTAACCCGGTCAAATTTTGGAAAAGAAAAAACGGTTTCTGCCTATTCAGACTTGTTTTTACCGGAGAAAATTTCGTAGGGCTCCGATGCGAGCTTGCTGATGGGGATAACGACTTTCTGGCCTTCGGGGGCCTTCAGTACGATGACGTTGTTGTCCATTTCCAGAATCTCGCCTTTGATACCCATAATTTGGATGCTTTCGCCGACTTTGATTTTGGGCTTATTGTAAAAGGAGGCCAGGTAGTTGGCCATAAGCCCCCTGGAAGCCAATCCGTAACCGATGGCAAACGCTCCGACGATTCCGCCGAAGATAATAGCCAGGTTGGTTTCGATAAAGTCGGTTTTGACGGCCGCCTGCTTGAGCGAAAGGATAAAAATATTGATCAGGATGAAGTAAAATACGATGTTAGCGATCATGCTGGCAGAAGGAATGGCCAGTGACTCACAGGTGGTTTTAACAATGCCTTTGATGAAATCGGCGGCAACTACCCCGATGACGAACAGCAAGAAGCCGGAAAACAACAGCGGCAGGTAATTCAGGATGTCGGCCATCAGGTTGGAGACGACCTCCATGTTCAGGATATCCGCGGAAATGAAGAAGGTAATAAAGAGCAGAAGGTAATAAACAATTTTGGAAAAGAGGGTACTGGGAACGATCTTGATATTGTTTTTGGAAAACAGCTCAATTTCATTGATCCTTTCGGCCAGCTTATCAGCGCCGATCGTCCGCAGAACGCGTTTTACGATTTTCGCAATAATTTTGGAAAGGATCCAACCCAGGATCAAAACGATTACAGCGCCTGCGAAATTCGGTGCGAAGGCAGCAAAGGTTTTGATCATTTCATCGAGAATAGAGATAGCAGGCATAATCAGGTGTAAAGGTTTTCAAAAATAATCGATTAGCGGATGTCGCCCGTTCCTACCGGTCCATGATCATTCGGGCCCATGGGTGCGCCGCTTGAAGGCGGTTCATGGTGGGGAGGCGGCAGCGGAATATCCTCCGGGGCATTGCCTCCTGAAAAGCTGACGATCATATCTGCGACCCTGGGGATGTAAACCTCGACGATTTGTCCGACAAAGCGAAATACACCCAAGGTACCGAGCAGGTTTTGGCGGATAGTTTCATGATGGTTTTTGTACCTGTCTCCGTCTTCTTCAAATAACCGTTGAAAATTGTTCATAAGCCATGTTTTGGGCCAGAAAGCTAGTAGGCTCCCTGGAATAGTTCTTGTTTAAGGCGCTGGGCCTTTTCTTTGGCTCGTTTTATTTGCATTTTAATAGCGCTTTCCGTTTTATCAAGCATATCGGCGATATCCTTTATGGACATTTCGTCCTGGTATTTCATCAGGAGGATGGCCCGGTCGCCATCCGGCATTTTTTCCAGCACTGTCCGCAATTGACGAACTTCCATTTGAAGGAGTTCTTCGTCGGGGATATCATCTTCCAGTTCAGGAGCTTTTTCGATGTCTTCCGAAAAGATATCCTGTTTGTTTTTTCTCCTCAGGTAGTCTATGCAAAAGTTATAGGTAACGGAGTAGACCCAGGTAGAGAACTGAGATTTTTCTTCGAACCGGGACAGGTTAAGAAAAATCTTGGTAAAGATCTCCTGTGTCGCGTCCTGAGCAAGGGCTTCATCCTTCAGCAAGGAAATACATTTGCTGAAGATCTTTGCAGCGTAGCGATCGTAAAGTAAGGTAAAGCAATTGGACGCCTGCTTTCGGAGGTAAACGTGAATCACCTCCAGGTCCTTCATTTGCTTGTTGCAACTAGTTTCCAAGCGTTTTCAGCGTTAATGGTTAAGATCAACGTGTTATCTGGGAAACGCCTGGTTTAAAGGGTTTCCATTTTAGACGCAATTTTATCGAAAAGGTACGTTGAAATGTTAAAAAAATGCAAAAATTAACAGAAATAACCGGATGGCCGGCCAGGTGGCAAAAAAAAATCCCGTCACAACAAGAAGTTGTGACGGGATTAGGAGAAAAAAAAAGTTGGCAGCGACCTACTCTCCCACCGTGAGGCAGTACCATCGGCGCAGTCGAGCTTAACTTCTCTGTTCGGAATGGGAAGAGGTGAACCCCGACGCTATAGCCACCAACAAACGTTTT
>WBZL01002192.1_pt1 | contig 19256 bp, 14 predicted proteins | sample 5204291 | NCBI WGS metagenome assembly WBZL01 (sample SAMN12344345, study PRJNA552823) | activated sludge metagenome | biome: Activated sludge suspended growth; feature: Nitrification reactor; material: Wastewater; isolation source: activated sludge from nitrification reactor of wastewater...
CCGCTCACCGGGATCTCGCCGTTACGCAGTTTGTCGAGGACGTTTTCGACCTTGTGCGTGAAGGCTTCGATGAAGCGGCATTCGACGACGCCGGCACCGCCCTTGATGGTGTGCGCGGCGCGGAAGATGGCGCCGAGATTGTCGGCGTCGTCGGGCGACTGCTCCAGCTTGAGCAGACCGTCTTCCATCGCGGTGAGCTGGTCGCGGCTTTCGTTGACGAAGGTGCTGGTCAGTTCATCCATGGGATTTCCTTGTTCAGGGGAGGGGTCAGCCTTGCGCTGAAATGAGCATCGGGTCGCCGAAGACGCTAGCCAGGTGACAGAAGTCGAGCACCCGCTGGACATTGGGGCTGTGGCCGACGATGGTCAGTTGCTTGCCCTGCTGCAGCGCCTCGCGTTTGAGCAGCAACAGCAATTGCAGACCGGCGGTATCGATTTCGGGGACGGCCGCGAGGTCGAGATCGAGGGCTTCGGTTGCCTCCAGCGCAGCAAGCAACTGCGCCTTCTGGGCCTGGGCCTGGTAGATCGTCATCTCCTCGAGAAGGGCGAGGCGGGCGGCGGATTCGGGCATGGCGGCTCCTTGCGGGTAGGGGGCGGCTTAGAAGAGTTCGACGTTCGACGGTTTGCTGGCCAATGCCGGCGCTCGCCGGTGCGGTCTGGTGGGGGTCGCGTCGTTGATCGCCTGCGTATGGGCGTCGCGCTGCTGGTCCATGACATAGCCGGAAAATACTTGTTCGAGCTGTTTGGCGAGCGGCTCGACCGCTTCCTCGCGGCGGACATCCTCTGCACGCTGGAGCACATCGGCCAGACAATGGGTGTGCTTGTCGACACGCTCGATGCCGTTGATCACCTGTTCGATCTGCTGGCGCGTCACGTCCTGGAACTGCACGCTGGCCAGGGTTTCCATGAACATCGTGGCGAGCTTGCTGCTGCTTGCGGCGATGGTTTGGAGAATCGCCTGCTCGCGCTTGCTGAGCCCCTCATAGCTGGCGCCGAGAGCTGCGAGCTGCTGCGTGAAGCGTTCGAGACTGTCGCGTTCCTCGTCGATGTGCGAGTTCGCGAGCTTGTCCTTGAACTGGCGCTCGATGAGATCAACAACAGCGATGATGCCGTCGTTGATCTTCTTGACCGCGGTTTCGGTTTCGTGCGAGAGCTTCCTCACCTCGTCGGCGACGACCGCGAAACCGCGTCCGGCCTCGCCGGCGCGGGCGGCCTCGATGGCCGCGTTGAGCGCCAGCAGGTTGGTCTGGCCGGCAATGTGCCGGATCAGATCGACCAGGGTTTGCAGCGAGCGGGCTTGCTGCACGGCTTGTACGCTACGCGCCTGTTCACTAGCCGTCTCTTCGATGCGCTGGGCGATGAAAGCTTTGAGCTTGTCGATCAACTGGCGATTGCCGCCGATGTTTTTTTCGGAGTCGCGGGCCATGGCATCCGACTCGGCAGTGGCACCAGCCACAAACTGCTGGAGTTCGGTGACCACCTCGTCGATAGTTTGCAGCCGTGCAGTCACGTCGTAGGCTGCTTTTTCGGTCTGCTCGACAATACTCTGCATCTGCCCGGTCAGGACCCGGTTGAAGCGCGGGATCTCCCGCAACTCGGGCATCGCGACGCGCTGACAGACCTTGTTCGACGGGCAGCGCTGGCGTTCGTCCTTGAGGTCGGCTTCGATCCCCATATGAACGTCCTGGTAGAGGACCCGCGAAACGCTATGCTGCACGGCGACAAAAATCAGCAGGCCGAGAAGCGTGACCAGGGTATCGATGCTGCGATCGCCGATACCGAGAGTCTGGTTCAGAAACGGATGATAGACCGCGTGTGTCAGGAAAACCACGATGACCAGCACGGTCGCCGCGGAGATGCCGGTGATCAGCGTGCGCTGGCGATACTGGTGATATGGTTTGCCGAGAGTATTGGCCATGTTGAGACTTCTCCTATGTACAGCACACTCTGCGCGGGCAATTGCCCGAAGAATCTGCCAAGGAGAAGACTAGCGATGCGCGCGCCAAGGCGCTATCCGGAAATCCACTCGGATATCAGTAGTATTACGGAGTATTCAAGGCGGGAGAGTAGGGGGAAGGAGTGCTCTTACTTTGTGAAGCTGGCGATCATGCCGACCAGTTCGATGACGTTGCTGGCGCCGGATTTGGCCATGATGTGGGCGCGGTGGGTCTCGACCGTGCGCTCGCTGATGCCCAGGTCGGCGGCGATGACCTTGTTGCGCTTGCCGGTGACGATCGCGGTCAGAATCTCCTGCTCGCGAGGGGTCAAGGATTTTTGCCAGTCGTCACCCGCCACCGGGGCTGCTGCTGTCGCTGCCGCTCTCCTTTCGTTGGCCAGGCGCAGGGCGGCGTTGACCAGCTCGATCAGGTACTGGACGTTGAAGGGTTTTTCGATGAAGTCGAAAGCGCCCAGGCGCATGGCCCGCACTGCGGTCGGCACGTCGGCATAGCCGGAAAGAAAGATCACCAGGATCTCGGGATTGCGCTGACGCAACCAGTCATGGACTTCTGGCCCGGTGATGCGCGGCATGCGGATGTCGAGCAGCACGCAGTCGGTATGGCCGGGTCGCCAGCGGCGCATGAAGTCCTCGCCAGACGAGTATTCCTCGGCGACCAGCCCGATGCTGGCCAGTACCTCCAGCAGAAAACGGCGAACTTGCGCATCGTCATCGACGATGCAGATGTACGGGTTCGCGATCTTTTCGTCCATCGGGGTGATCTATGGATTTCAGGGTGAAATGGCGACAGATTGCGCTATTCTACCGATGATTGGCAATCCTGCTGAAAACGACGGGAAAATCGGTGTGAATGAAAGTGTTGGAAGGGTCCGATACGATGTGAACGCTTCTCAAACGAACGGAGTGCTTCGACTCACACTTTCATTCGCACCCGAAAAAATGCCTGCATCGATGGATCAGAGCTGCCGAACACCGCCGGTCGACCCCGCGGCCTATCGTGCCTGCCGGCAGGGTGGCGCCTGATGGGGGTGTATCGGTCGCGGCGATATGGCCTGGAGTGGTGCTTGCTGGCCGTCGCCCTGCTGCTGCTCGGTGGCTCGAACACCTGGTCGCTGTTGCAGCAGTATCGGTATGTCGAGCAGGAAGAAGGAGATCGCCTGCAGGTCGCGGCACATTGGCTCGCTGACCTGATGGTACGGCGTCTGCCTGCAGAGGATTTCCGCGCCTTGATGGCCTCGGTGCGCTACGCACCGGACGTGCGGGTGTCGGTGCAAGTGGATGGCGAACGGTTCGAGTGGGGGGCGGCCGGGTCCGATGGCGAGGGTTGGAAGGTTTCGGGCGCGACGGCGTTCCTGCCGAGCCGCCACGAGAGCGGGCAGACGGCCTCGTTGCTGAGCGGGGTGTACGATGCGGACGGTGAAGAGCTGCTGGTGGCGATCCGCGCGTTGCCAGACAGCAGCAGCGACGCGACCCGGCTGGTCGGCGTTGCCCGGCAGCGGGCAATGATTCATGCCAACTGGAACAGAATGGCGACCTGGCATCTCGGGCTGTTTCTGGCCACGCTACTGTCGTCGGTCTTTGCCCTGTCCGCGGTGCAGTGCCGGCAACGGCGTCTCGATACCCTGCGCGCAGAGCGCCATGTCGAGCAGCGGGCGGCTGCCGAGCGTCTACGGCTGGCGACCGACCTGGCAGGTCTTGGGGTGTGGGAATATGATCCTGTCGGCGGGCATCTGCGCTGGGATGCGTCGATCTACGCGCTGTACGGCATCGACCCAGCCGCCGCTGCCGTGACCACCTGCGAGGAATGGTCGAAGCACGTCCTGCCCGAGGATCTGCCGGCCGCGGAAGCGGTGATGCAGGCGTCGATCCGCGAACGCCAGCGGTTCCAGGCGGATTTCCGGATTCGCCGGGGTGATGGGCAGATCCGCATGATCAGGGCGCTGGCGCAACCGCTTTTTGCCGTCGATGGTTCGCCGCTGTCGGTGATCGGCATCAACCAGGATGTCACCGATCGCATCGAGGCCGAGCGTGTGCAGGACGAACTCAGGAACCGCCCCGCCAGGGCGGCACGCATGGAGATTCTGGGGGCGATGGCTGCCGGCATTGCGCATGACTTCAACAATATCCTGGTCGCCATCCTTGGGTATTCCGGGTTGGGCAGGGCGGTGGTACGCGCTGCCGGCGATTCCGGGCGCGTGGCCTCGTATTTCGAGGAGATCGAAACCGCCGGCGAACGCGCCAGGGATCTGGTGCAGCAATTGCTGGTCTTTTCGCGCGGCGGCACGCTGCATGTTTCGGTGGTGTCGGTGGCCGACGAGGCGCGCGCGGTAGTCGATCTGCTCGCTTCCTCCTTCCCGACGGGCGTGACCTTGTCGATGCGCATCGACGACGATCTGCCGGCGCTCGACATCGATCGCTCGCACCTGTCTCGCATCCTGCGCAATCTCTGCCTGAACGCCCGCAGCGCGATGGCCGGGCCGGGCGAGGTACGCATTTCGGCGCAGCGTGTAGGCGTCGATCCGGTCGAGGTCTGCGCTTCCTGCCATGCCGAGTTTACCGGCGAGTTCGTGCGCATTGCGGTCAGCGACGAGGGCTGTGGCATCCCGCAGGCGATTCACGACCGCATTTTCGAGCCTTTTTTCACCACCCGCGAGCCGGGCATGGGGGTGGGCATGGGGCTGGCTGTCGTGCACGGTCTGGTGCACCTGTATCAAGGGCATGTGCAGATGCAGAGCGTAGCGGTTCAGGGAAGCACCCTGGCGATCCTGTTGCCGCGCAGCGTGTGGCACGCCGAGGCGGCGAGCGAAGGATCGCCCGCAGGCGCCGCTACCGACTGAAGGCCCTCATTCGCCGGGTGACGGTCGCAGCCAGCGCGTGACGACTTCGCGCAGCGCCGCCATTCGGAAGGGTTTGGCGATGAAGTCGTTCATTCCGACGGCCCGGCAACGATTCTGGACTTCCTTGACGACGATGCCGGTGAGGGCCAGGATCGGCACCTGCGCGTGCTTCGGCTGTTGGCGAATCCGGCGCGTCGCCTCGAATCCGTCCATGAGCGGCATCTGCAGGTCCATCAGAATCAGATCGTAAGTCCCCTTGTCGGCCAGCTCCACCGCGGTGGCGCCATTGGCCGCGCAGTCGGCGCGCAAGCCCATGTTTTCCAGAATGGCGACGATCGCCTCGCGGTTGATCGGCTCGTCGTCGACGATCAGGATACGTCCTTCGGGGGGCGCCTGCTGCGCCGCCGTATCCACGCTCGCGCTCACCGTCGTGGTGGTGCCGCCGCCGGCCCGCTCGGGTGCCCTCCGCAGGCAGGCCGTGAACCAGAAGGTGCTGCCAACCCCCTCGGTACTGTCAACCCCGACGCCGCCCCCCATCTTCTCGGCGATCTGTTTGACGATGGCGAGGCCGAGACCGGTCCCGCCATGCACTCGGGTCATCGAATCATCGGCTTGTTCGAAGTGCCGGAAAAGCCGCCCGAGCGAGCTGGCGGCAATGCCGATGCCGGTATCGCGGACCTCGAAGCGCAGCATCAGATGGTCCTTGTTTTCCTCCTGGCGGTGGACGCTGATCCGGATGCTGCCCTGTGGGGTGAAGCGGATCGCGTTGCTGACGTAATTGAGCAGGGCCTGCCGAAGGCGTGTCGGGTCGCCGAGCAGTGGGCCGGGCAGGCTCTCGCAATCGCTCGATAGCGTGAGGCCCTGTTGCCGGGCGCGATCCATGCTCATTTCGACGACGCCGGCGACAATACGGGCCACATCGCAAGGGACTTGTTCGAGAACCAGTTTGCCGGCCTCGATCTTGGAGAAGTCTAGTACGTCGTCGATGAGGCTCAGCAGGTGTTGTGCGGCACTGTGCAACTTGTCCAGCCGCTCCGCCTGGCGGGGGCTGGGATTGTCCAGTTTCAGCAAGTCGGCGAGGCCAAGAATGGCGGTCATCGGGGTGCGGATCTCGTGACTCATGTTGGCCAGGAATGCGCTCTTCGCCCGGCTGGCGGACCTGGCGATCTGCGTCGTGATGGCCAGTTGCCGGGTGCGTTCGGCGACACGTGCCTCGAGGCTCTCGTTCAGTTCACGCAGCCGGGCTTCCGCTTCCTTGCTTTCGGTGATGTCGAGATGGGTGCCGAACATGTACAGTGGCCGGCCGTCGGCACTCCACTCCATGACCTTGCCCCGATCGCGGACCCATACCCAGTAGCCGTCCCGGTGGCGCATCCGGCACTCGCAGTCGTAAGCGGGCAACTCGCCGGCGAAGTGCCGGCGCAGCAGGGCGTTGGATTTTTCGAGGTCGTCCGGATGCGCAAAGCGGAACCAGGTGGCGATACTCAGCGGCGATATCTCCGCCAGCGTATAGCCGATGATCCCGGCCCAGCGTTCGTTGAAGAGCACTGCTCCGGTCTCGACGTTCCATTCCCAGGTGCCAACGTCAGTGCCCGCGATCAGGTTGGCCAGGCGCTGGCGCTCGGTGCGCAAGGCGTCGGCCAGGTTCCGGCTGCTGCTGATGTCTTCGTGCGCCACGACGACACCGCCGCGCTCGGATCGCAAGGGATCGACGCGCATCCGGAACCAGCGCTTCTGCTTTGCTGAGTGGCAGGGGTATTCCAGCTCGAAGTAATCGCTGTTCCCGGCCAGTACTTCGGCAATGCCGGCCCAGGCGGCCAGGGCTTCGGCAGCCCAGGGGTCGGCGACCAGGGGGTCGGCGGCGGCCAGACAGATCGCACGGTAATCGGCACCGATCGGGTCGGCGGGCCGCGTCTCGCTGGCGTTCTCTGCCGCGAATCGCAACCACGCCTGATTGACTGCCAGGATTTTCCCGTCGCTGTCGAGGACCGCGACGTGCGCGCTCAAGGAATCGAGGATGGCGGCATTGAATGCTTCACTCGCACGCAGCGCCGCCTCGGTCTGGCATCGCGCGGTGGTGTCGCGCAGCGTTGCCGTGAATAGCTTCCGCCCCTGCACTTCGACCCACGAAATCGACGCTTCGAGCGGAAATTCCTCGCCATTGCCACGGCGGCCAAGAACCTGATGGGTTTTTCCCATCGGTCGCGAGGTGACCGAACTGGCGGCGAACTCCCCGACATGAATGCGATGTGCTGTCTGGAAACGTTCGGGAATGAAACGGTCGAGCAGGCTCCCGAGGGCCTCGGCAACCGGACACGCAAACATTTTTTCGGCGGCAGCGTTGAACAGGATGATCCGGTAAGATTCGTCGATGGTCACGATCGCATCGAGGGCCGTGTCGACGATCCTGGCCAGTCTTTCTTCCCGGTCAATCATAGTGTGCTCCCGTGCCCGCTCCGCTGCGAAGCGCTGTTCCCGATCGGATAGCATTGAATCTCTCCTCTCCACTCGCGGGAGAAGGAAACGGTCATGACTTTCGGGATAGAGGGTGTCTAGAAAAATCATGACCGTCAGCCGAATGCGCAGCATATCATTCGCACGCGGTGGCGGGGAGTGGATGAAAGCGTTGGGAGGTGGCGATGGCCCCCCTCAAAGTGATGATCGCCAATGTTCGCAAGGGTCTTGACCATGTGCTGGCAAGTGCGTCTCAGTTGCCGCAAGCTGCCCGATGGCCTGCGCTTGTCAGCTACATCGTCGATATAATCATCAACGCCAGACCAATAATATCGCCTCCTACACCTCTGGCTCCCCCAGGTCTCGCCCTTGCAGCGGGTTAACAGAGTGACGCTTGACTGGCTGTCAATGAGAATGTAGGTTGGGCTGAAGAACGAAGCCCAACAACCCCGACCGTTCGCCCCCTACCTTCTGGCCCACGGAGAGCAGTCATGAAAAAACTGGCATTCATCAAGCTCGATGTCAGCAATCCGGTGCTCTGTTTCAACAACGGCCCAGGCTTGTACTGCGAGTCCGGCGCCAAGTGATAGTGAAGCCCAATGGCTTTCATTCGCACCCCACTTGACCTTGGTGTCGATGCCACTACACTCGCCACTCGCCGATATATTTTGGCTTGTCGTCAGAGAGGGTGAAGGATGTGGTTTGACTCTGGGTCAACAAGCGGTTTCTCGCTGAATCCTTGCTCAGTATCCTGCGTGCTTCCGACACTTCGATCCGACGGCGCAGCGCCTGGCCGTCGGTTGCGGCGATGAACCCGCCGCGTCGCCGTGCCCTGGTCGGGGCGCTTGCCGGCGGCGTGCTTGCCTTGTCGGGCGTCGTTGCACAGCCCTGGCGAGCCTGGTTCAATCGCTGCCAGGCGCTTCTGCCAGAAGCCGTTGCGGCCGGCGAGTGGGTGCGCAGCGCGTGGGACGGAGTCGATCCGGCGCAATTTCTGGATGGCCATGTGCACCTGGTCGGTACCGGCGATTCGGACAGCGGCATCGAGGTGAATCCGCAGATGGACAGCCTCCTGCACCCGCTGCAGTATGCGCAGCGCCTGTTCTACCTGAACGCCGGCTGCGTCCATGATGCACCGGGGCGGGTGGACGAGAGCTACGTCGACCGCCTGCAGAATCTCGTCGAAGGATTGCGGCCGGGGGCGAAGCTGCTGCTCTTTGCTTTCGACCGCTTCCACGACCTCGATGGCCGAGCTGATCCGCAGCGCAGTTCCTTCTACACACCCAACGCCTACGCGCAGGCCGTGGCCGCGCGCCATCCGCAGTATTTTCAGTGGGCGGCGTCGATTCATCCGTATCGCGGCGACAGCGTCGAGGCGCTGGCCATCGCCGTCGAAGGAGGGGCGCGGGCGGTGAAATGGTTGCCGCCGGCCATGGGCATCGATCCGTCCTCGAAACGTTGCGATCGCTTCTATGCCGCACTGGCGAAACACGGCCTGCCGTTGATCAGCCATGCCGGCGAAGAAAAAGCGGCTCCCGGTGGCGACCAGCCGGCCTTTGGCAATCCGCTCCTGCTGCGGCGGGCGATGGACCATGGCGTTCGGGTAGTGGTGGCGCATTGCGCCTCGCTCGGCAGCGCCGTCGATGTGGACCGGGGTGCGAACGCGGCGCCGCTTCCCTGTTTTGAACTGTTCGCTCGCCTGATGGGTGAAGTGCGTTATGAAAAGCTGCTGTTTGCCGATATTTCGGCGCTGACGCTGAGGAACCGCAGCGAGGAAGTTCTGCGCACGCTGCTCGAACGCAGCGAATGGCATGCGCGTTTGCTGAATGGTTCCGACTATCCCTTGCCGGGCATCGTGCCACTGATCCTGCCTGCGGAGTTCGCCGCGCGGGGCATGCTGCCGCAGTCGGCGGTCGCGGAGCTCGAAGTGATCCGACACCACAATCCCCTGCTTTTCGATTTCGTCCTCAAACGGCATCTGTCTTCGCATGGACAGGGCTTTGCATCCACCATCTTCGAGACACGCGCCTTCTTCGCCAATAAGCCTGCTGGCTGAGGAGTATGGCGACGGTTTTTCATGCTGGCAATGGCGCCGGCATGAAGGGAGCCCGGCCGCTGGCGAGGTAAGCCTCGCAGCGTTCTGTGTATTCGCGGGTACTCTTGGGCATCGGCGTGCGTGCGCGAGCGATGTAGAACACCAGGTCGCGGCCGTTACGGATCAACTGGAGGCCATCGGAAACGCGGTACAGCAACCTGCCGGTTCGTTCTCCGAGCGGTTTGGGGACAGGTTTCGGCGTGAAGTTGGCCAGCCGCTCGCCAGCGGTCACCAGTTGCGACCAGACATCGAAAATATCCCGGTCGGTGCGCAGGGTTTCCGTCTTGATTCTGGCGGCGCAGGCAAAATCCCGTACCGGGACTTCGATGGCGGCGAAAGCGGGAATGCGGCTGAAGGTGGCGATCATCACCTCGGCGATCCGGTCGATGTCGCGCATGCTTTGCCCGATCTTGATGTAGCGGTTTTCGTAGAATTCCTCGATTGGTACCGAGAAGGCGCGGAAGGGCTCGCCCCAGAGCTCGTCGATACCTTCCTCGCCGCTACGGTGGAGGACGACATGCCCGAGGTCCATCGCGTCGAGCAGGCATTGGCCGCATTCGCGCATCAGCGCGTCGTCGCTGTGGATCTCGATGCCGTCTGCCTGCAACTCGACCAGCTTCCGGAAGATGTCGGTGGCGCGGTTGAACAGGGCGCCGGCGAGCATCGCGGCCTTGACCCGACGCCGGCCGGGGTCGCTCTCCGCCTGGTAACTCTGTCGAGCCTCGCCAAGCCGGCAGCCCGGAATATTGAGTCCATGCTCGGTATGGTTGAACAGGCGTCGGGTCAGCGCTTCGATCAGTTGCTTCTTGGCCTGCAAGGAATCGCCGGGAACCGGATAAGTCTTGATCCAGTAACCATCGTAGAGCACCCGTTCGGTATCGTTGATGATTCTGCGCGTTCCTTCGGGAGGGAAGGTGTCGTGATTAGAGACCGGTTCGAGTCGGTGGACATTGCTCATTGCTGTCAATCATGTGAAAGTCGCGTAAGAGATACACGACTCTTCCCTCTCCGCTTGCGGGGGAGGGTTTGGAAGAGAGGGAAACGGTCATGACGTTCATGATCGGGGGCTGCCTGGAAAAGTCCTGACCGTGTGTGCTGAAAAACGCCTGAACCAAAGCAAGAAACGTGCTTGCTCAAGATTGCTTCTGCAAGCCGCTGATTTCAATTCGATCAGATCGTATCGACCTTGGCTTTGCTGATCGGTACGCTTCATCACGGTGCATACAGGTCTCGCGGGGGCACTCTGCCGGTGCGCAGGATGGTCATCCGGGGTGCTGATCGCAGCATGAAAAAGGGCCATCGTTGCCGATGGCCCCTAGCTGACTCAAGAAGCAGTTCGTTCAGCCGATCTTGAACATCAACGCGTCGGCCCCGGAGTTTAGCGCGACGCTGATCGGCAGCTGATCCGTCGTTGGTCCCCAGAACTGGCGTGGACCCGGCGACGCGAAGAGATCACTGGCCGCCCAGGCCTCACGCCGTGAGACGAAGTACTGCATGGCCGGTGAATCCATCTTGACCAGCGCTTTCTCGATCACGAACTCATTCTTGCCGTGACGGCGTTCGATGTTGAGCAGGCCTGCGAGCGGGATGGCCTGTGGGGTGCCGCCGCTGGCGAGTCCGGTGATCGTCGCCATGTAGCCGGTACGGCCGTCGAGGATCAGCGAGCCGGCGGTCAGGCCGAGGTTGTAGGTATAGGCGGCATCGAACAGCGTTGGTGCGCCGCAGCGGCCTTCGTAGCCCAGGAAGTGGCTGTGCGCGGCGAAGGGGACATTGGCATCGAGTTCCCTGACGCGCTGTCTGGCCATGTCGATCAGCAACTGCTCGGTGGGAATCAGCGAGACCTGCAGGTTGCCGTGCGAGTCGCGTTCGGCGAGCAGCATGTTCACGATGTAATGCGGCAGCGAGGCCAGCAGGCTGGCATTCTCGGGGCTGAGCCGGCTGCCGACGAAAGCCGGTTTGGCGTCGTCAGCCTGGGCGGCGAAATCGGCGGCGTGGTGCGCGAGGACATCGTTGAGTTCGGCGATCATGGCGTTCATTTCCGGGATGAACTCGATCAGGCCTTCCGGCGCCAGCAGGACGCCGTAGTTCATTCCCCGGTGCGAACGTTCGACGATGACCCGCGCGACGCGGTCGATGATGCTCGCCAGCGACTCCTGGTTGGCGGCGATTTCTTCGGAGATCAGGGTGATCGCCGGCTTGGTCTGCAGTGCGACTTCGAGTGCGACATGCGAAGCCGATCGGCCCATGAGCTTGACGAAGTGCCAGTACTTGAGCGATGAGCTGGTGTCCTGCAGGATGTTGCCGACCATCTCGCTGTAGATCCGTGTCGCGGTATCGAAGCCGAACGAAATCGAGAGCAGATCGCCGATCTGCAGGTCGCCGTCGATGGTTTTCGGCACGCCGATGACCTGCACGCCGGAGCCGTCGGCCTTGACGCCGGTAAACAGCGATTCGGCGAGGACCGCGGCATTGGTGTTGGAATCGTCACCGCCGACGACGACGATGGCGTCGAGCTGGTGTTTGATGCAGGTCTCTCGGACCTGTGCAAACTGCTCGTCGCTCTTGATCTTGGTGCGGTCCGAGCCGAGAAAGTCGAAGCCGCCGGTATTGAGAATGAAGTCGACGTTGGCTTCGGTGATTTCGAACAGCGAGCCCTTGAGCAGGCCCTTCGGACCCGCCCGGACGCCAAGGAGCGTGTTGCCGGCGCCCAGCACCCGCTTGAGTCCGCAGACCACGTTGTGACCGCCCGCGGCCGGACCACCCGAGAACAGCACGGCGACGCGCTTTCCCTGCACGGTCGCGGGATTGCTGCCGGAGGAGGTGAGGACGATATTGTTGGAGGCGGCGACGCTCTGCGGAAACTGCGCGCGTACGGCGTCACTGTCCTTGGTGCTCAGGACGCGCCCGGTGTTCTTGAAGCTGACCGGCTGCGGGCTGCTCGACGAGCCAAATGCGGCGCAGACCGGCAGGGGGAGCTGGCGCACGGCCGATTCGAAGATCGATTGGTGCGCTTCTGTCTGGATGAGCTGCTCTACCAGGGTACTCATGGTTTGATCCTCGGTGTACTGTTGTACTTACGGTGTATTGATGGAAAGGTGATCTCCGGCAGGCACAAAAAAGGGCCAGCCCAGACCTGGACCAGCCCGTTTGCATGCGCCGGGAATCGCTTAGCCCAGCGTGCCGATGTTGTTCAGGTCGGCAAAAGCCTGCTTGAGTCGGGCCCGGAAGGCGTCTTCACCCTTGCGCAGCCAGGCACGCGGGTCATAGTACTTCTTGTTCGGTTTTTCATCGCCTTCGGGGTTGCCGATCTGACCCTGCAGATAGCCTTCGTTCTTCTTGTAGAAGCCCATCACGCCATCCCAGAACGCCCACTGCAGGTCGGTGTCGATGTTCATCTTGATGACCCCGTAGGAAATTGCCTCGCGGATTTCTTCGAGGGTCGATCCCGATCCGCCATGGAAGACGAAGTTGACCGGGAGGTTCTTGGTGCCGAATTTCTTCTGCACGTAATCCTGCGAGTTTTTCAGGATGATCGGCTGCAGCTTGACGTTGCCCGGCTTGTAGACGCCGTGCACATTGCCGAAAGCCGCGGCGATGGTGAAGCGGTCGCTGACCTGCGAGAGCGCTTCGTAGGCCATCGCCACGTCTTCCGGCTGAGTGTAGAGCCTGGAGCTGTCGACACCGCTGTTGTCGACGCCGTCTTCCTCACCGCCGGTGACGCCGAGCTCGATTTCGAGGGTCATTCCCATCTTGCTCATCCGTTCGAGATAGCGCTTGCAGATCTCGATGTTTTCCTCGATCGGTTCTTCCGAAAGGTCAAGCATGTGCGAGCTGTAGAGCGGTTTGCCGTGCGTCTTGAAGTATTGCTCGCCGGCGTCGAGCAGGCCGTCGATCCACGGCAGCAGCTTCTTGGCCGCGTGGTCGGTATGCAGGATGACCGTCGCGCCGTAGAGTTCGGCCATCAGATGGATGTGCTGGGCGCCGGAGATGCCGCCGGCGATGCACGAACGCTGGTGGGTATTGTCGAGGCCCTTGCCGGCGAAGAACTGCGCGCCGCCGTTGGAGAACTGGATGATCGCCGGAGAATTGAGCTCCTTGGCGGTTTCCATGACCGAGTTCACCGTGCTGGTGTTGATGACGTTGACCGCCGGCAGCGCGAATTGCTTGGCCTTGGCCAGTTCAAAAATGGCCTGCAACTCGTCGCCAGTGGCGACGCCGGGTTTGATTTGTGTTGCACTCATGATGGGCTTATTCCAGATTCGGTTGATCAAAAAAGTCGGGAGGGTCGAGAAACGAGTCGAGAAACGAGGACAGAACGGACGCCCAAAACGCCCGCTTCGGTGGAAGTATCTCCGGCGTGCAGCGACTCGTCAAGCACCGTCTGCTGGGTCCATGCAAAGACGCTGCGAGGCCCCCGAAATGCACCGAAAAAGTGCTCCGAACGGGCGCCGAACGGCTCGCGTCTCAGGCCTTTCAGCCGGCACGGGCGGCGAGATGTTCGATCAGCAATTGCGGCGTCTGGACGCCGTTGTAGTCGTTGATCGCCAGCCGGTAAGCGGCGCGGATGGTGTTGCCGGGTGCCTGGTCGAAGTTGAACTGGATCGCGTCGAGGCATTGTGTGCCCTTGCGCAGGCGCAGCTTGAGGTGTTTGTCCTTGAGGATGCGCTGGCTCTCGACGACGAATTCATCCTGGAACAGCGGCGCCGGAAAGCCCTGGCCCCAGACTTCGGCTTCCAGCAGCCGCGCCGTGGCGACCGAGAAATAGGCGGCTTCGAGGCCGCCGTCGGTTTCCAGCGTGCGCGTGCGGTCGGCGGGCAATAGCAACTCGTCGACGACGGCCGCGAACAGTTCGCGAAAGCAGGCAAAGTCGCTTTCGCGCATCGTCACCCCGGCGGCCATGGCGTGCCCGCCGAAGCGCAGCAGCAGGCCGGGTGCGCGCCTGGAAAGCAGATCGAGGGCATCGCGCAGGTGCAGGCCGGCGATCGAACGGCCCGATCCCTTGATCTCGCCGCCGCCGCCGCGCGCGAAGGCGAATACCGGACGGTGCAGCCTTTCCTTGATGCGTGCGGCGACGATGCCCACGACGCCCTGATGCCAGTCGGCGTCGAATAGCGAGACCGCTGCCGCGGCGTTCTCGTCCAGGTCGGGAGCAGCCCTGGCGATCTGGAACAGCGCCTGCTCCTGCATGCCGGATTCGATCTCGCGGCGTTCGCGGTTGAGTGCGTCAAGTCGTTGTGCGATGTTCAGCGCGCGTCCTTCGTCGTCGGTGAGCAGGCACTCGATTCCCAGCGACATGTCGGCGAGACGGCCGGCGGCGTTGACGCGCGGGCCGATCATGAAGCCGAGGTCGTTGCCCGAGGCCTGCGCCGGATTGCGTCCGGCCGCGCGGAAAATGGCGCGCAGGCCGGGGGTGAGCTGACCCTGACGAATGCGTTTGAGGCCCTGGCTGACGAGCACCCGGTTGTTGTGGTCGAGCCTGACGACGTCGGCGATCGTGCCGAGGGCGACCAGGTCGAGCAGGGCGGCGAGCCGGGGCTCGCTCTGCGTGGAGAACCAGTGGCGCTCGCGCAATTCGGCACGTAGCGCCAGCATCACGTAGAAGATCACGCCGACGCCGGCCAGATGCTTGCTCGGGAAGCTGCAGCCGGGAAGGTTGGGGTTGACGATGCAGTCGGCGGCCGGCAGTTCGTCGCCCGGCAGGTGGTGGTCGGTAATCAGCGTGGCGATGCCGAGCTGCCTGGCGCGGGCGACGCCGTCGACGCTGGCGATGCCGTTGTCAACGGTGACGATGAGCTTCGGCTTCTTCGTCGCGGCCAGCTCGACGATGTCGGGGGAGAGTCCGTAGCCGTAGGTGAAGCGGTTCGGGACCAGATAATCGACGTCTGCGCCGAAAGCCCGTAGTGCCCGGACACCCAGCGCGCAGGCGGTGGCGCCGTCGCAGTCGTAGTCGGCGACAATGAGGATTTTCTGCTGCCCGGCGATGCAGTCGGCGAGCAGAACGGCGGCTTCGGCGGCGTGCGTCAGCCGGGCGGGTGACAGCAGAGACGAGAATTCGTAATCGAGTTCGCTGCGCAGGACGATGCCGCGCCCGGCGTAGATGCGCGCCAGCAACGGGTGCACACCCTGCTGTTCGAGCTGCCACTGGATGCGCGGCGAGACGCTGCGGCTGCAGATCCGGGTCATGGCGCGTCCTGGTCATGACGGTTGGCCAGTGCCTGCACGGTGGCCGCCAGCGGCTGCGGACGGCGCCACAGCCGCCACTGTTCGCTGCGGCTGCTTTCCCAGGTCAGCATGGCGTAGGCCGTCGATGCTGCGAGGCGCAGGCGCCGGATTTTCCCGCTGGCGAGCGCGCGCTGCAGCGGCGCGAACCAGCGGGTTTCGAGTGCGAGCAGTTGGGCGCGGTAGGCTTCGCCGTCTTCGTACTGTACCGGCGCTTGCAGCGAATCGAGAACGAGCAGTGGGTGGCTGCCGGGGCTGGCCTGTGTCAGCAGGGCAGCGGCATCGTCGGGGACGGCCTGCACCGGCACACCGAAAGCGCGACCCAGGCCGCGTGCCAGCGGGTGGTTGCTCCAGACGCCGGTGAAGTCCTGCGCGCTGCCGGCCGGCAGAACCCCGGCACCCCATAGCCACAGACTGTTGATCGTCGACTGGCCGGCGTCCTCGCGTCTGGTGTTGGCCGGGTGCTGATGCAGCACCATCTGCACTTCGTTGAGCCATTGGCGCAGCCAGCGCCACTCGGCGGTTTCCGGCAATTGCCGGCCAACGCTGCGGCCGGCGACGACGGACAGCGGCAGCACGTCGAAGCGGCCGAGATCGGAATGGCCGAGTTCGATATGGCCGGCAAGCTGCAGATACCAGCGATCGGGTGTGCCGACGTGGAAAGTGCCGCGATCCGGGAACTGGCGATTGAGTTCGTCGACGATGGCCGTCGCTTCGGCGGCGGTGATGTCGAGACGGCCACCGTCGGCGAGAATCAGACGTTCCTGGTGCAGGCGCAGATGCACCGGGTCGGCGCACAGCCAGCAGGCGCCGGCGACGATCGGTTCGGCGACTTCCCCGCGCACCCGGAAGGCGGCATAAGCGGCATTCCCGGCAAGGCCGAAAGCATCGCAGAGCGTCGCCTCGAGCGACTGCGGCGGCCGGCGCGTGCACCGGCTGCGTGCGATCAGCGTGTTCAGGCCGTCGCAGCGGAGCGCGTCGACACTTTCGCGGTCGTCGGGTTCAGGCCAGAGGAGTTCGGGAACGACCAGGGTGAGCTGCATGGGTGCGGGACGGATCGGGTAGTGGCTGCAAGGGTGTGAGGGGGAGTGCTTGGGGTGTCAATGAAAATGTTGGGAGGTCCTGACAGGCTCCCCTCCTCCCGCAAGGGGGAGGGCGATCACCGATGTCAACGCCTCTCCATCGAACAAGACACTTCGACCAACACTTTCATTCGCATCCGAGTGCTTGCTGGGGAGGGCAGCCACTGTCGGAAAAGTGTAGCATAGCGCCTTTGCCGTTTCGGCGCTTCGAACGGTTCCTCGAGATGACTTTCCGCCACTGATGGCCCTGCCCTACGAGTTGCTGATCGGCTTGCGCTATACGCGCGCCAAGAAGCACAACCATTTCATTTCCTTCATCTCGCTGATCTCGATGTGCGGTATCGCGCTGGGTGTTGCGGCACTGATCGTCGTGCTGTCGGTGATGAACGGTTTTCAGACCGAATTGCGGTCGCGCATTCTCGCCGTCGTCTCGCATGTCGAGATTACCGGCGCCAGTGGCGAAATGGCCGGCTGGGAAGCGGTCGCGAAGCAGGCTGCCGGACAGCCACAGGTGCTTGCCGCCGCGCCTTTCATACAGGCGCAAGGGATGCTCGCCTACGGGCAGTCGGTGCGCGGTGCGCTGGTGCGCGGCATCCTGCCGGATCTCGAGGACCGGGTCGCAGACTTCCGACCGCACATGAAAAGTGGCCGCCTCGACGCCCTGCAGCCGGATCTCTTCAACATCATCCTCGGTTCGGAGCTGGCGCGCGCGCTCGGCGTTTTCGTCGGCGACCGGGTGACGCTGATCGCACCGCAGGGCGTGGTAACCCCGGCCGGCGTGGTGCCGCGTCTGAAGACCTTCCATGTCGTCGGTCTGTTCGAGGTCGGCATGTACGAGTACGACAGCGGTCTGGCGTTGATCCACCTGGCCGATGCGCAACGCCTGTACCGCATGGATGACCGGGTTTCCGGCGTGCGCCTGAAACTCGACGACCTCTTCGTCGCACCACGAGTGGCGCGTTCGCTGGCCGGCAAGCTCGATACCCATGCCTTCATCAGCGACTGGACGCGCAGCCACGCCAATTTCTTTCGCGCCGTGCAGATCGAAAAGAACATGATGTTCATCATCCTCTCGCTGATCGTTGCCGTGGCCGCTTTCAACATCGTTTCGACGCTGGTCATGGCGGTCACCGACAAGCAGTCGGACATTGCCATCCTGCGCACGCTCGGCGCCAGTCCGGCGAGCATCATGGTGGTGTTCATCGTGCAGGGGGCGCTGATCGGTTGCGTCGGCCTCGGCCTCGGTGTCGCCGGCGGTGTCGCCCTGGCGCTCAACGTCGATGTCGTGGTGCCGTTCATCGAGCGCCTGCTCGGCACGCAGTTTCTCGCCAAGGAGGTGTATTACATTTCCAATCTGCCCTCGGAGCTGCAGTGGGGCGACGTGACGACGATTACCGGCGTCGCTTTCCTGCTGGCGCTCGTGGCGACGATCTACCCAAGCTGGCGCGCGGCACGCGTCAATCCTGCGGAAGCGCTGCGTTATGAGTGAACGGGTTCTGGCCTGTCAGGGCTTGCGCAAGATCTATCAGCAGGGCGACAGCAAAGTCCCGGTGCTGCTCGGTGTCGATCTCGAAATCCGGACCGGCGAACGGGTGGCGATCGTCGGTGCTTCGGGTTCGGGCAAGAGCACGCTGCTGCATCTGCTCGGTGGTCTCGACGCTGCCGACGCCGGCGAGGTGCAGTTGATGGGGAACGACCTGAACCGCATCGACGAGGCACAGCGCGGCAACCTGCGTAATCGCCACCTGGGTTTCGTTTATCAGTTTCATCACCTGCTCGCCGAGTTCAGCGCGCTGGAGAACGTCGCCATGCCGCTGTACATCCGGCGCATGCCGAAAGCCGAGGCGGAAGCGCGTGCGGCGCTCGTGCTCGGCGAGGTCGGACTCGGGCACCGCTTGCGGCACACGCCGTCGGAGCTGTCGGGCGGCGAGCGGCAGCGGGCGGCGATCGCGCGCGCACTGGTCACCGAACCGGCCTGCGTGCTCGCCGACGAGCCGACCGGCAATCTCGATCGGCAGACCGCTGCCAGCGTTTTCGAGCTGATGCTGGCGCTCAACCGTTCGCGGCAGACGAGTTTCGTGATCGTCACCCACGACCCGGCGCTTGCCGAGCGTGCCGAGCGCATTCTGACGCTGCGCGATGGCAGCCTGCATTCCGCACGCCGTGTATCTCAGATTCCGGCACCGGTTGCCGACGACTGGAATTTATGATTTTGTAATAATCCGGAGGTGGCTGCCCATGAAAACCTTGTTTGCCCCGGTCATCACGCTGCTCAACCGCGTCGGCTATACGAAAAAGTTTGCGATCATGGGGGTACTGGCGCTGCTGGCGATCGCCGTGCTGCTGCTCAACCTCTACCAGAGCCTGCACCGGGTGATCGACAGTTCGCAGCGGGAACTGGCCGGGATCGAAGTGATCAAGCCGCTCGCCCGCATGATCCAGCACCTGCAGGTCCATCGCGGTCTCTCTGCGGGCGTGCTCGGCGGCAACGAGGCGATGAAGGACCAGCGCACTGCCCGGGAAAAGGAGGTGCACGCCGCCTTGAAGGCCGTTGACGCCAGACTGACACAGGAATTCGCAGCGAGCGCGGCCTGGAAAAAAATCATCGAAGCCTGG
>WBZL01002193.1_pt1 | contig 19255 bp, 15 predicted proteins | sample 5204291 | NCBI WGS metagenome assembly WBZL01 (sample SAMN12344345, study PRJNA552823) | activated sludge metagenome | biome: Activated sludge suspended growth; feature: Nitrification reactor; material: Wastewater; isolation source: activated sludge from nitrification reactor of wastewater...
GCGCGCCGCGCGGTGCTCAACGATCTGCTCGACGACAGCGCGGCGCATCCCTTCGTGCGCGGCTACAGCAGCGTGGCCAGGCGCTCGCTGGAGGTCGGCGAGAGCATCGGCGCGCTGCTCGATGCCCCGGACGGCAGCGGCAACGTGCAGGCGGTGTTCCCTGCCGGCAACAGCCTGGCCGACCAGCTGAAGATGGTGGCGCGCATGGTCAAGGTCAGCCGTACCCTCGGCGCCACCCGCCAGGTCTATTACGTGCGCATGGGCAGCTTCGATCTGCACCAGGGCATGTTCGAGGCCGGCGGCGCCACTGCCACCACCGGCCACGGCGAACTCCTGACCACGCTGAACCAGGCGCTCGGCGCGTTCTGGACCGCGCTGGGCGAGATCGGCGCGCGCAGCCAGGTGACCACATTCACCATGAGCGACTTCGGCCGCACCCTGACCGGCAATGGCAGCGGCTCCGACCACGCCTGGGGCGGTAACCTGCTGGTGGTGGGTGATGCGGTACGCGGCAACGCGCTCTACGGCACCTATCCGAAGCTGGTGGTCAACAGCAACGACACCGCCACTCGCGACTTCAGCTTCTCGCGCGGCCAGTACATCCCCACCACCGCGGTCGACCAGGTGGCGGCGACACTGGCGAAATGGATGGGCGTCACCGACCCGGCAGCACTCGGCGCGATCTTCCCGCTGCTCGGGAATTTCGCCACGCCGGACCTGGGGTTCATGAACGCCTGATCGCCACCTCGGGGCAAACCAGTCGGCGAGGTCGCCAGGGTGCGACCTCGCCTCACCACGTGCCGGAGGTAGATTCCCGCTCAGGACGCCAGCGCCCCGCAGTCCGTGTTCGCCATGCCCGTCCAGCGCCTCGGAATGCCTGCCCGCAGGCGCGGGGCGCAGGCTTGCTCAGTCGAGCATGCCGACGGAGCCGCCGTCGTTCACCACCCAGCGCCCGTCCCGCCGGGTCATGTCGATTTCGAACAACATGTTGACGCCGGGGTACAACTCGCCCTCTGCCTGCACGAAGGCTCTTTCTTCGCCGGCCTGTTCGCCGCCGGTGATCCTGACCTCGCCCGCCAGGCGAGCCGACCAAATGTCCTTCAGCGACGCGAGGTTTTCCTCGGGCGTGTTGTAGTCGGCGTTGTGCTGCGCGACCCGGTCTGCGCTCATCAACTGGAAGATCGCTTCCAGACTGTCGCCCTGCAGCGCCTCGACGAAAGCCCGGAGCGCCTTGCCCGGCTCTCCGCCGTCGGCGGGCAGTGACTTGCCGCCGAGCCGCGCAATCACCGGCGCAGCGAACCGAAGGTCGAGGGTCCAACGCTTCCCCGCTTCCACCTCGACCGGTTTGCTTGTCCACACATGGCATTCCACGCGGGCCGCCGAGTTGACCGGGCATTCGGCCTTGAGCGATCCGGGCTGACCCATGACCGTGCCGCTGCCGTCGATGTACTGCACGCCGCCTAGCCGCGCGTTCGCCGAGACCTCGCCATCCGGAGACAGCGACACCGTCAGATAGTCCTGCCCCTCCAGCGCGGGATCGTTGATCGCCAGCACATAGGCGTCGCGCTGGCCAGTCAGGCTGACCTGGTCCATCGCAACCTTGGTCAGGAACACCACCGTGCCTTCCTTGCGCGGATCCTTGGAGTCGCGCCCACGCAGGGCCGTGACATGGCCGGGCGCAAGCGTGCTTTCGCCCAGTGCGAACTCGCCGCTGACAGTGGGCGCGTCCGCCGCCAGCCCGGGAGCCGCAAGGCCGGCGAGCACGAGCGCTGTCGCGAAAGGAAGGTACCTGAGAATCATGGGCAGGCTCCGGATCCGTCGGTCTGGCGACAAGGCGCCGTCAAAAGTCAAGGATAGGGTTTCCGCGCGCAGGTTGCGCGCAGCGACGGCACCGGGTGAGCCGCAACGAACGAGAGTCCGCCATCGACTGCGCCGACGGCGCGGTTCCGCCCGTGCTGTACCCGGCTTCGTGGGCGACGTTTCCGCCGTTGGCCCGGGCACAAAAAAGCCCAGGCAGCGTCTGCCTGGGCTTCGTTGTTGGCGGAGAGGGTGGGATTCGAACCCACGGTACAGCAAGCTGTACACCGGATTTCGAATCCGGCTCATTCGACCACTCTGACACCTCTCCTGAACGGGCGTCGTCAGTCCCTTGCGGGGCTGCGCGGTGAAGGGGGCGGAGCATACGTTCCGGCGGGCGCGGCGACAAGCGCCCGGTGTCGGCGAGTTCTCGATCGCCCACGCCGGACTCGTGTCAAGAGCGGGGCAAGGGGAAGGGGGCAAGGGACCCAACTCACCGCAAAGTTCCGGCATGTCGCGGTCCGCGTCCCCTGACCCCTGCCCCGCCTTTCCACCCCCGCTTCGAAAATGCAGTGTCCCCTTTCGGCGCAAGCCTGCGTTTGCCAGGAATCCGATGTTATCGGCGTGTTGCAAGCCGTGGAGGCGCACGGCATCCTATCGGCGAGGGAGGCCTTGCTTGCATACTCTGATCCGACAGTTTTCCGTTCCGTTCCGTGCCCGGCGAATCGCCGCGGGCGCGGCCGCCGATTGACCGCCCTTCTTGCGCGACCGAGCATCATGATCGAATTCGGACACGGGACGCATACCGGGCTGCGGCGCGAGCACAACGAGGACACCTATTGCGCGGACCCTGACATGGGTTTGTGGCTGGTGGCCGACGGCATGGGCGGCCACGAGCACGGCGAGGTAGCCAGCGCGCTCGCGCGCGACGTGGTGATCCGCGAGGTGACCAAGGGTCAGGCGCTGGCCCCGGCCATCCAGTCGGCCGACGAAGAAATCATCCGGCACTCCAACGAGAAGCGCAGTGAACGCCCGATGGGCACCACGGTGGTCGCGGTGCGCGTGCGCAACCACGATTACGAAGTGGCCTGGGTGGGCGACAGCCGCGTCTACCTGTGGAACGGCGGCAGCTTGCGCCAGATCTCTCAGGATCATTCCTACGTCCAGGAGCTGATCGATCAGGGCGCGATCAGCGCTGCGCAGGCACGCACGCATCCACACCGCAATGTGGTGACCCAGGCGCTCGGCGTGACCATGCCGGACCAGCTGAAGATCGAGACGCTGCGCGGCACGCTGCAGCCGGGTCAGTGCCTGCTGCTGTGCAGCGACGGCCTGACTGAGGAAGTGGAGGACAACCTGATTGGCGAGATCATCGCCCGCGGGCTGTCCGCGCAGGAAACCGTGGACCACCTGATCCTCGCCGCGCTGGACCACGGCGGCTCGGACAACATCACGGTGCTGCTGGTCAAGTGCATCTGATGCGCGGCGCCGAAGGGCGCCGCGAAACCGTCAGGAGAGCTTTCAGAGCGCCCTGAGCGCGGGCTCGTCGGGCACCTGTTTGCGCGCTTCGGCGACCAGCGCGGCGGCGCGCGCGGTATCGCCATTCTTGCGCAACGTCAGCACTTCGGTCGCCACCGATTCGGCGAGCATGCGGGTGAGCTCTCCCAGACGCACTGGGGAAGCATTCGCCAGCCGCGCGGAGTTGATGCGCTTCATCGCATTGTCTTCCTCCGGCGCAAACCACTTCTTCTCCGCGATCAGCCGCTCGGCCGCGGCCAGATCGCCTTCAATCATGCCCTGGGTACCGCCCAACTGTTGTGCGACCGCCGCAGGAGCCGGCTGCGACTGCTCCCCGGATCCGCGCACCAGCCGGATCACGCCCCAGATGATGGCTGCGATCACCAGCGCGAGAATGCCGATGCGCAACAGCGCCTTGAGCAGATTGCCCTCCTTGGGTGCCGGTGCGCGCGCTGCCGCCACCGGTTTCGTGGGCGTCGCGGGCGTTGCCGGAGCGGCGGCTGGCTGTGGCTTCAACGCGGTCGTCACGGCCGGCTGCAGGACCGTGGCTGGCCCCATTTGCTGAGTCTCTGGCTGCGCCAACGGGGCTACCGGCACGGTTCGCGACGGGCCCGCGCGCATCGCCTCGGCGCGCGGCTCGCGCACCGTCTTCGGTTCGATGTAGCCGTCGATCGCAGTCACCATCTCGCGCGCCGAGCCGAAGCGCTCCTCGGGGCGCTTGGCCAGCGTGCGGTCGATCAGCGGCTGGTACAGCGCGAGCGCCTCCGGCAGCTTGGGCACTGGCTCGGACAAATGCTTGCTGATGACGGCGAAGGGATCGTCGGCATCGAACGGCGGACGCCCGGTCAACATCTCGTAGAGCACGATGCCGAGGCTGTAGAGGTCGGCACGTCCGTCGCCGGTCTGCCCCTCGATCTGCTCCGGGCTCATGTAATGCGGGCTGCCGATCTGCATCGAGTTGGCACCCGACTGTGCCTTCAGGATGCCGAGATCCCCAAGCACCGCAGCGCCGTCGGCGCGGAACATGATGTTGGCCGGCTTGATGTCGCGATGGATCACGCCCTGCGAATGGGCGTAGTCGAGCGCGCTGGCCAAGTCGCGCGCGATGCGCAACGCATCCACCGGCGCCATCGGCTGCTGCATGCGATCGCGCAGCGTGCCGCCGGGAACGAACTCGGTGGCGATGAACGGGAAGCCGCCCGCAGATCCGATGTCGAACACTGCGAGGACATGCGGATGGTTCAGGCGCGCCGCGCTCTTGCCTTCATCCACGAATCGCTGGCGCAGGGCCGGATCGTCGAAGAACTCTTCGCTCAGCACCTTGAGCGCCACCTGGCGCGCAAGCGACTGCTGCTCGGCCAGGAAAGTCCGCGAGCGCTTGCTCTGCTTGAGTACCTTGAGCAGACGATAGCCAGGGATTTGCGGCAATTCGGACATGGCGGAAGTTTCGTCAGCGCTGGCCGCGATTAGACCTGCCCATGGCGGTCCGCCGCAAGGACGATGTCAGCTGATCTTCGGCCGGCGCTCGCAGGGAGCGCCGGCCGGTTGCTTTGGTCAGTTCGCCGCGGCGCGCAGCGAGCGCAGGGCGTCGACGAACTTGGCCATGCTGTATGCGTCTTCCTTCTCGACTGCGGCATACACTCGATCCACACCCGCGCGCAGTCCGGCCGCATCGGCATCGCCCAACTGCTTGGCGGTCTCGAATGCGACCACCACCGATTGTGCTGCCAGCGCGGCCTGTTCGGCGGCAGCAAAGTCACGGAACTCGCCGCGCTCGGCATCGCGCAGCAGGCTGCCGAGCACCTGGCCCAGCGTCTCGGGACCGAAGGCGTGCGCCGCGACGCGATCCAGCTGCGCCTCGATCTTGCCCTTGAGCGCGCGTGCCGCGGCGAAGGTGCGTTCGCGGTTGGCCAGCGTCGCCTGATGCAACGCGCGCGTGGCCGCCATCAGGTCCTCGGCGGCCTTGGCGTCCACCACCCCGAGCACATGCCGGAACATGACCAGGTTGGCGTCATTGAGGCGCACCACGCCGGGGCCGAGGCCGGTGCCGGGGCGGGCGCCCCAGGTGCGGCCGCTCATCGGCTTGTGGCAGGCATGGCAGTCGAACAGCACCAGTTCCGGGAAGATGCCGGTCCAGCCCTTGCTCTCGTCGGTCAGGATATCGAGCAGGTTGACCGCAGCGATGCCCTGCCCGATCGCCCAGTCGCGCGCGCCGTTGAATTCGCCCTTGCGGTCGACGTAGTCCTGGTCGATCTCGTAATGCGGGTTGAGCCAGGTGAAGGTGTCCAGTTCGAAAGACAGGCGCGGGTGGCCGGCGCCCATGATGCGATGGGTGATCATGCGATCGCGCGTACCCATGTGGCAGCTCATGCACAGCTTGGCGCGGGCCACGGGCTGCTCGGTGGGGTACAGACCCTCGGCGAGCGTTTGCTCGCGCTTGCGATCCGCGTCATCGTGGGTGGCGAGCCATTGCTCGGCGCCGCCGTGGCAGGCCTCGCAGCCGACGCCGTCGCTGAGCAGGAACTTCTCGCCGCGCATGGCCTCGGGCGGGTTGTCGACGTGGCAGTCGAGGCAGATCTTCGCTTCGCGCGGATTGCCCAGCCCAAGCTTGGCGGCGATCTTCTGCGAATCCGGCTTGCCCAGGGTATCCCAGGACTTCGCATGCGGATCGGTCTGCTGCCAGACGCTGAACTCGTTCAGCAGGATGCGCGCGCCGGAAGCACGCTGGTTGGCGCCATGGCAAGTGGAACTGGCGCAGGTGGCCGGCCCCATGTGCTTGTGGGCGAACACCTCTTCCACTGCCCCCGCCCACGCGTGCAGGCCTGGCAACAGTAACGCGGTGAGCAATCCCAGGCGGCGCAGTTGGCGCGCACCGGGGTTCCGCAATAGTCCGACGATCAGCGTACGCACCATTTCACGACTCCCCGGCCGACGATGAGGCTGGCCGCATTCTGCCACTTGCATTCGACCGACGTCATCCCTGATTACAATCGATCCTGCCTTCATTCGCATTCGACCAGCTGCGCCACAGCGAAAGCGCGCCGGACTTGCGCTCCAGCGCGGCGATGCGCTCCTCGTGCAGCGCAATCTCCTCGCTCCGCGCAGGGCGCCGCGGAATGCGCACCGGGCCGGTCGTCGCAATCACCAGCCCGGCCTGCCCGCTCGCGGCCACGTCGAGCGAAAGGCTGCCCTGCCCCGCGGTCATCCCGAGGTAGACGTCAGCCAGCAGCCGCGCGTCCAGCAGCGCGCCATGGTAGCTGCGCCCGGAGTTGTCGACCTGGTAGCGCTTGCACAAGGCGTCCAGCGAGTTGCGCTGGCCGGGGTGCATCTCGCGCGCCAGTTTCAGCGTGTCGATCACCGGATGGCGGTCTTCCAGGCGCAGCGCGCGCTGCGCCAGGTGCAGTTCGTGATTGAGGAAGCCGAGGTCGAAGCTGGCGTTGTGGATCAGCAACTCGGCGCCGTCGAGAAAATCGAGCAAGGCATCCGCCACGTCCGGGAAGCGCGGCTTGTCGGCGAGGAACTCGCTGGTCAGTCCGTGGACTTCCAGAGCGCGCGGCTCGCTCTCGCGATCGGGATTGAGATAGGTGTGGAAACTGCGTCCGGTGACCATGCGCTGCACGATCTCGATGCAGCCGATCTCGACCACGCGATTGCCGGACTCGATGTCCATGCCGGTGGTTTCGGTATCAAGCACCACCTGCCTCATGCCGCCACTCCGCCGGCGCGTCCGCGCGCCAGGCAGTCCCGCGCGATCTGGTCCACGCGCTCGTTCAGGGCGATGCCGCTGTGTCCGCGCACCCATTGCCAGCGCACCTGGTGACGCGCCACCTGCGCCGCCAGGCGCTCCCACAAATCGCGATTGAGCACCGGTTTGCCGCCGGCGGTCTTCCAGCCGCGCCGGATCCAGTTCGGCAGCCACTCCTGGATGCCCTTGCAGACGTATTGCGAGTCGGTGTGCAGATGCACGGCGCAGCCGCGCTTGAGCGCCTCGAGCACGCCGATCGCACCCATCAGTTCCATCCGGTTGTTGGTGGTCTCCGGATCGAAGCCGCAGAGCTCGCGTTCGTGCCCGCGGAAGCGCAGCACGGCACCCCAGGCGCCGGGACCCGGGTTGCCCGAGCAGGCACCATCGCACCAGGCTTCGACGGCCTCCGGCTGCGCCCGCGTTGCCTCAGCCTGCACGGCGCATGCCCTCGGGCGCGGCCACCAGTGCGCGACGACGGTCGCGGGCGAACGGGATCGCGATCACATTGCTGCTGCGCTTACGCGCGGAAACCGCATACACGCCGCCCGGCAGCGGCCACCAGCGGCCACGCTCCAGGCCGGGCATGCGCGACTGGAGCCAAGCCTGCAGGCGCCCTGGCCAGCACAGCGCACGATCGTTCTCGATGTCTTCCAGGCCAACTCGGCGCAGCGTGGCGGCAACGCGCGCGGCGCTCGGCGCGCTGGCATCGCCGCGTGCGCGCCGGCGCAGCCCAGGCCAGCCCCAGGGATTGATGTCCAGTACCAGCACGCGGCCGTCGTCGGCGAGCACCCGGGCAACCTCCGCGAGCAGCTTATCGAGCGTGTCGCCGCCGCGGATCGCCAGGCAGTCCAGCACCACCAGCGCCAGCGAAGCGTCCGCCAGCGGCAGCCACGGCGCGCGCGTGCGCAACGGACCTGTGAAGCAGCGCGTGAGCGGCGACCACTGCAGATCGAATCGCGTGCGGCCGGGACGCTCGACTACCCCCGGCTCCCCGCACTGGATGCGCAGGGCCAGGCCTGGCTGGCTGCGCCAACGCTCCTCGACGAGCGCCGCGCAGGCGTGCGCGCAGCGCGCGGCCAGCGGATCGGGGCGCGAGTCGGTCGGTGGCGGCAACATCGGTGTGCGGGCGTCCAGCCTGGAAGGGGCGCCAGCATAGCCCGTGATGGGCAAGCCGCGGATACATGCGGCGTGACGGCAACGGAACCCTTGCGGTCACGGCCGGAGTCGATCGCCCTGATCGATCACACCCATGAGGCGCAAAGGCCAACTGACCGCAATTCGCCCGCGAATTGACCGAATGTGCCCCCTCTGCGACCATTTCGCGCCCTGCGCTTGCCCCGCCCCGCGAGGCGCGTCTCCGCCTGTCCCGTTCAGATCATTGCCGATGCACGTCTGCCTGTTGCCTGCCTTCGCCGACAACTACATCTTCGCGCTGCATTGCCAGCGCGGGGTGGCGGTGGTCGACCCGGGCGATGCCGGCGTGGTCGAAGGCCATCTCGCCGGGCACGGCGCGGACCTGCTGGCGATCCTGGTCACCCACCATCATCCGGATCACATCGGCGGGCTGGCGCGATTGACGGAGCGCTGGCCGCGAGCACGCCGCATCGGGCCGGCCGATCCACGCATCCCCGGGCTCAACGAGATCGTCGGCGATGGCGACCGGGTCGTCCTCGACGATCTGCATGCGCTGGAGGTGCTTGCGACGCCGGGGCACACGCGCAGCCACATCGTCTATCGCGGCGATGGCCAGCTGTTCTGCGGCGATGTCCTGTTCAGCCTGGGCTGCGGGCGAGTGTTCGAAGGTGTGCCGGCGCAGATGCTCGCGGCACTCGACCGCATCGCCGCGCTCCCCGACGAGACCGAGGTCTACTGCGCCCACGAGTACACCCTCGCGAACGCCCGATTCGCCCTGGCCGTGGACCCGGACAATGCCGAGCTGCGGGCGCGCATTGCCACGGTGCGCGCGCTGCGCGAACTGGGGAAGCCCAGCATCCCCATGCGCCTGGGGGACGAGCGCCGCTGCAATCCTTTCCTGCGCTGCGACGACCCCATCGTTGTGCGCGCGGCGCAGGCGTATGCCGATGCGACGCTTGGCAGCCGCGCTGAGGTTTTCGCGGCGCTGCGCGCGTGGAAGAACGCGTGCTGAGGGCGCGCCGGACTCGACATGCCTGGCTGCTGGCCGCGCTGCTGGCGCTGGCCGGCTGCGCCACGAGCCCGCAGCGGGAATCGTCGGTCGCGATCACGTCGTCGGGTGACGACAGCATGCCCGAACCCAGCGTGTTGCAGCCGATGCCGGTACCTCCGGCCACGCGCCTGATGCTGGCGCCGGATCTCTGGCAGCGCTTCGCCCTCGCGCGCCATTGGCAGCCCTGCGAAGTCACGCCGGGTGTCTCGAAGTGGATCAGCCGCTACGCGCCCAAGCCCGAGCGCTTTGGTGCATCGCTGCAGCCGATGATGCCGCTGATGGACTATGTGCTGACGCGTGCGCTCGCTGCCGGCCTGCCCGGCGAGATCATGCTGGTGCCGATCGTCGAGAGTCACTATCGCCCGGACGCGCGCGGTCCCGGTGGCGCGCTCGGCATGTGGCAGCTGATGCCCGACACCGCGAGGCGCTTTGGACTGTCCGTACGCGGGGCCGGCGACGGGCGGATCGATGTGCGCGGCTCGACCGAGGCGGCACTGCGCCTGCTGAAAATCAACAGCGACGCCTTCTCCGGCAACCCGAAGCTGATGTTCGCCGCCTACAACGCCGGCGCTTACCGGCTGCGCAAGGCACTTGCCGGCCGCGATTACGCGAGCATGCGCTCGCTGGAGGACCTCGGCCTGCCGCGCATCACCCGCGAGTACATCGACAAGGTCAAGGCGCTCGGCTGCCTGCTCGGCGAGCCCGCACGCTTCGGTGTCGAGTTGCCGCGCCTGCCTGCGGGGGCTCGGCTGGTCGAGGTGACCCTGCCGCTGCCAGTGGCGCCGGACGCGCTCGCAGCCGAGTTGGGCGTGCCCGCCGCGGATCTGCGTCGCTGGAACCTGGGTGCGCATGCGCGCGGCGCGAGCGACCCGGAGGTGCCGCTGCTGCTGCCGCAATCGACCGCCGGTCGGGCCGTCGAACTCGCCGCTGCCGGGCGCCTGGCGCGCGCCGAACCGCGTCCCGTCGGGGTGGCGAGCACGCCGCACGCCGGAGGCCGCACGCATCGTGTGAGTTCAGGCGACTCGCTTTGGACGATCAGCAAACGCTATCGTGTCCGGCTGGCCGATCTGATGCGCTGGAACGGGCTCAACAGGCGCAGCGTGCTGCGCATCGGCCAGACCATCCACCTGCAGGGCAATACCTGACTGCGTTGCGCCGCCCGCTGCGGGCGCCAATGTGGCCGCGGCGATTGCTCCGCCCAACGGGAGCAAGAACATGGGTTTTCTCAGCGGCAAGCGCGCCCTGGTCACCGGCATTGCGTCGCATCGCTCGATCGCGTGGGGAATCGCCCAGGCGATGCATGCGCAGGGCGCGGAACTGGCCTTCACCTACCAGAACGAACGCCTCAAGGAACGCGTCGACCAGGCGGCGGGCGAGTTCGGCGGCGGGCCAGTGCTTGCCTGCGATGTGGCGGTCGATGGCGATGTCGATCGCATGTACGCCGAACTGGCGCGGCATTGGGACGGATTCGACATCCTGGTGCATTCGATCGCTTTCGCGCCGCGCGAGCAGATCCAGGGCCGCTTCATCGACGCGGTCACGCGCGAGGGCTTCAACACGGCGCATGAGATCAGCAGCTACAGCTTCGCTGCGCTGGCCAAGGGTGCGCGCGAACTGATGAAGGGTCGCAACGGCGCGCTGATCACGCTGAGCTACCTCGGCGCCGTGCGCGCGATGCCCAACTACAACGTCATGGGCCTGGCGAAGGCCTCACTGGAAGCGTGTGTGCGCTACCTGGCGCAGGACCTGGGACCCGAGGGCACGCGCGTCAACGCCATCTCCGCAGGCCCGATCAAGACCCTCGCGGCAGCCGGAATCGGAAACTTCCGCAAGATGCTGGACCATGTGGAAAAGGTCTCGCCGCTGCGTCGCAGCGTGACCATCGAGGATGTCGGCAATGCCGCCGCCTTCCTCTGCTCGGACCTCGCCTCGGGCATAACCGGCGAGGTGCTGTACGTGGATTCCGGTTACAGCCACGTCAGCATGGGCGAGTTGCTTGCCGGCTGAGGGACGGGGCGCGGACAGAGGCCCTGGCACCCCGAATCACGGCGGGGGCCTGGCCGGGTTCCGCCAAGCGGTTTTCCCGTGCCCCGCGCCCCCGTATCGCCAGCCCCGCTAAACGCTTACAGCCGGTCCTCGGCGATCTTGATCTCGGCCTGCTGGCGCAGCGCCTTGACGTAGGCGCCGGTCTCGGCCTCGGTCCATTGCGCCACCAGCTGCGAGCGCGCGGCGTCGCGCGCCGCCTGCTCGGCGGCCTTCGGATCGCCATCGACGACCGCGGTCAGTTCGACCAGCGCCTGCTCGTCGTCGCCGAGTCGGAGCGCCTTGCGCACCGGGGTACCCGCCGGACGCGGCATCTTGAACACCTGCTCGAGAATTCGCCCATCCTGGTTGCCGGCGGTGCGCACGACGGCGTCGGCGACATTCGGCGTCTTGCCCAGTTCCTTCGCAATCGCGTCCAGCGTTTCGCCGCCCGCCAGGCGCGCTTCCAACGCCTTGGCCTTGGCCTCGAGCTGCGCGCGCTGGGCCTTCTGGGTCAGGGTGGCGGCAATCTCTCCGCGCACCTGGTCCAGCGTGCGCGGTTCCGGCGCCTTGCGTTCGGCCACGCGGATCGCAACCACGTGGTCCTTGCTGAGGTCGATCAGGTCGCTGGTCTGCCCGCGGTCGAGCACCAGTTCGGAAAAGGCCTGCTGGACGACCTCCGGGTTTGCGGCGATGTCGGCGCCACCCGTGCGCGCGAAGGGAGCGGTGCGCTTCACTTCGAGCTGGACCTTGTCGGCCGGCCCTTGCAGCGACTGCGGGTCGGCATGGATGGCATCGACCAGCTCGCCGGCCTTTTCGGAAAACAGCCGCTCCTGTTCGCTGGTGCGGTATTCGGCCTCGATCTCGCCCTTGACCTCGTCGAAGGGCCGCTGGCTGCCGGCCCTGATTTCACGCAGCTGGATCAGGTGATAGCCATTCGCGCCCAGCACCGGCTCGCTGACTTTGCCGACTTCCAGTTGGAACAGGGCCTCGTCGAACGCCGGGTCATTGGCACCGCTCTCGATCCAGCCCAGATCACCGCCCTGTTCCTTCGAGCCGATGTCGTCCGAGCTCGCCTTGGCAACTTCGGCAAAGTCCTTGCCGCCACGGATCTCGGCCAGCAGCGACTCGGCCTTCGCCAGCGCCGCTTTTTGCGCTTCGGCATCGGCCCCGCCGGCCACCTCGACGAGCACATGGCTGGCCAGACGCTGCTCCGGCACCACGTAGCGATCCTTCATCTCGTCGTAGCGCGCCTTGAGGTCTTCCTCGCTCAGCGCAGCCACGGAGATCTCGGCCATCTCCAGCTCGACGTAATCGAGGATCACCATTTCCGGCGTCTTCAATTCGTCCTTGCGCGCCTCGTAGTCCTTGGCGATTTCATCTTCGGTCGGCACTGGCACCGTCTCATCGGCCGACCTCAGCTGCACCGAGGTGAAGCTGCGGGTCTGATTCTGCAATCGCAGGTAAGCGTCGACCTCGGCATCAGTGACGATCGCGCTGCCGGCCAGGCGCGAGACGATCTCGCGCGAGGCCATGTCGCGCACCATGCGCTGCTGGAACATCGCGGGCGTCATGCTCATGTTGCGCAGCACCGCAACGTAGGTGTCCTGGTCGAAGGTGCCGCTGGGCTTGAACGCATCGATCGCGAGGATCTCGCTGCGCAGCTTCGCTTCCGGGACCTCGACGCCGGCGGCGCGCGCGTCCTGGTAGCGCAGTTCCTCGTCGATCAGGGAGTCGAGCACGCGGCGCTTGTTGTCGCTGGTGTCGACGAAGCTGATGTCGGCATCCTGGCCGAGCATCTGGCGCATCTGGCGACGCTGCAGGTCGATGCGTTCCTGGAACTGCTGCGGGGTGATCTCGGTGTCGTTGACCTTGGCGACGAAGGTCTCGATCTGCGTCTGGAAGTAGTTGTTGATGCCGAACAGTGCGAAGGGCACGACCAGCAACAGCATGATGAGGATGAGAATCCAGCCTGAAAACTTCTCGCGGATCGCCTGCAGCATGATCAGGAACCTGTTGTTTCGATGAATGGACTCGCCAGCGGATGCGTAGTCCGGAAATGACACGGGCGCCCTTAGGCGCCCGTGTCAGGATTGGCGGAGCGGACGGGGCTCGAACCCGCGACCCCCGGCGTGACAGGCCGGTATTCTAACCGACTGAACTACCGCTCCATTGAAACTTGGTGGGTGCTGAGGGGATCGAACCCCCGACCCTCGCCTTGTAAGGGCGACGCTCTACCGCTGAGCTAAGCACCCAGCAGACGAGCCGCTTAGTTTACAGCATCCTTGAGCGCTTTGCCAGCCTTGAAACCAGGATTCTTCGAGGCCTTGATCTTGATCGTCGCACCGGTCTGCGGATTGCGGCCCTGGCGCGCAGCGCGCTTGCGCACGGCGAAGGTGCCGAAGCCGGTCAGCGTCACGCTGTCGCCCGACTTCAGCGCCTTGGTGACGACGTTGATGAACGCGTCGAGCGCACGGCCAGCATCAGCCTTGCTGAGATCGGCGGCGTCGGCGACCGCGTTGATGACGTCAGTCTTCTTCATACAGTGAAACTCCCTTCGGAATCGGCAGCCGGCGTTGGCTGCCGATCATGGTGATGAGTATTGAGGCGATCGGCTGTTCGGTCAGCTGGAGCCGGCGCTTGTTTGCCAGCGCCTGGTGGGTGCGACGATCAGCGCTGGCGCTTTATATCAGGCGAGAAATGCCCACGCAACAAAGCGGAACGGATCGTACACGGCGCGGGTTCAGCACTCGCACCGGACGCGCGCACGCTTCAGTGGCGCACGACGCCCGGCGCCTGCGGCGCTTCCGCAGAGGCAGCCGGCGCAGCTTCTTCGCTGCGCGCCGCCGCGCTCTCCGCGACCGGCAGCGGCGAGCTGACCAGTGCGATGTCAAGCACTTCGTCGATCCACTTCACCGGCTTGATCACCAGCGCATCGGTGACGTTGGCCGGGATGTCGGCGAGATCCTTGCGGTTGTCGTCGGGGATGATCACGGTCTGGATGCCACCGCGATGAGCGGCCAGCAGCTTCTCCTTGAGTCCACCGATCGGCAGCACCCGTCCGCGCAGTGTGATCTCGCCGGTCATCGCCACCGACGAGCGCACGGGGATCTTGGTCAGGGCCGAAACCAGCGCGGTGCACATGCCGATACCCGCGCTTGGGCCGTCTTTCGGGGTGGCGCCTTCCGGGACGTGCACGTGGATATCCCACTTCTGGTGAAAGTCGGGGTCGATGCCGAGCGACTGGCTGCGGCTGCGCACCACCGAAAGCGCCGCCTGCACCGATTCCTGCATCACCTCGCCGAGCTGGCCGGTCTGGATCAGTTTGCCCTTGCCCGGCACGATCGACGATTCGATGCTGAGGATGTCGCCGCCGACCTCGGTCCAGGCGAGCCCGGTCACCAGTCCGACTTCGTCCTTCTCCTCGGCAAGGCCGTACTGGAAGCGGCGCACACCCAGGAACTTGTCGAGGTTCTTGCTGGTGACCGCAATCGACTTCGGCCCGCCCGGCTTGGTCAGCTTCACGACTTTCTGTGGCGCCTCACCCTTGGCCGCTTTCGTGCCCTTCGCCTTCCCGGCCTTCAGCGAAAGCTCCTTGACCACCTTGCGGCAGATCTTGCTGATCTCGCGCTCCAGGCTGCGCACGCCGGCTTCACGGGTGTAGTAGCGGATCATGTCGACCAGCACGCCATCGCTGACGCTGATCTCCGTCGGCTTGAGCCCGTTCGCCTTGATCTGCTTGGGCAGCAGGTATTTCTTGGCGATCGCCACCTTCTCATCCTCGGTGTAGCCCGGGATGCGGATCACCTCCATGCGGTCGAGCAGCGGGCCGGGGATGTTCAGCGAGTTCGCAGTGCCGATGAACATCACCTCTGACAGGTCGAGGTCGACTTCCAGGTAGTGGTCGTTGAAGCTGTGGTTCTGTTCCGGATCGAGCACCTCCAGCAGCGCCGACGAGGGATCGCCGCGGAAATCCATCGACATCTTGTCCAGCTCGTCGAGCATCAGCAGCGGATTCTTGGTCTTGACCTTGGCCAGGTTCTGCACGATGCGGCCTGGCAGCGAGCCGATGTAGGTGCGGCGGTGGCCACGGATCTCGGCCTCGTCGCGCACGCCGCCGAGCGACATGCGCACGAACTTGCGTCCGGTGGCCCGCGCGATCGACTGCCCCAACGAGGTCTTGCCCACGCCCGGCGGGCCGACCAGGCACAGGATCGGAGCCTTCATGTGCTTCACGCGCGTCTGCACGGCGAGATACTCGAGGATGCGCTCCTTGACCTTCTCCAGGCCGAAATGGTCCTCGTCGAGCACGCGCTTGGCTTCAGCGAGGTTCTTGCGGATGCGCGAGCGCTCGCTCCACGGCACGTTCGCCAGCCAGTCGATGTAGTTGCGCACGACCGTCGCCTCGGCCGACATCGGCGACATCATCTTCAGCTTGTTGAGTTCGGTGCGCGCCTTGGCCGCCACTTCCTTGGGCATGCCGGCCTTTTCGATGCGGCGCGCCAGCTCATCCATCTCGTTCGGCGCTTCGTCCAGCTCGCCAAGTTCCTTCTGGATGGCCTTCATCTGCTCATTCAGGTAGTACTCGCGCTGGCTCTTCTCCATCTGCGTCTTGACCCGGCCGCGGATGCGCTTCTCGATCTGCAGCACATCGATCTCGGCGTCCACCGCCGCCATCAGCATTTCCAGGCGCGCGCCGATGCCCGCCGTCTCCAGCAGGCTCTGCTTGTCGGACAGCTTGATCGACAGGTGCGCAGCGATGGTATCGGCGAAACGACTCGGATCGTCGATCGCGCCCAAGGTCGACAGCAACTCGGGCGGGATCTTGCGGTTGAGCTTCACCAACTGCTCGAACTGCGACAGCAGCGTGCGCGACAGCACGTCCACCTCGCGCGGCTCGCGGTCCATGTTGGACTCGATCTCGACCGGGACCGCGCGATAAACACCGTCGGCCTCACTGACCGCGGTGATCGCGACGCGCTTGAGGCCCTCGACCAGCAACTTGATCGTGCCATCGGGTAGCTTCAGCAACTGCAGCACCGAGGCCTGGGTGCCGACCTCGTACATTTCCTCGGGGCGAGGATCGTCGATCTCGGGCGCTCGTTGGCTGATCAGCAGAATCTGCTTGTCGCCATCCATCGCCGATTCCAGCGCCTTCATCGAGCGCTCGCGCCCGACGAACAGCGGAATCACCATGTGCGGATAGACGACGACATCGCGCAGCGGCAGGATCGGCAGGGATCGCTCGCCAGTGCCGAAGTCCAGGCGCGTGGATGCGGACATGAATCTCTCCATTGCCGGACGGGAACCGTCCTCGATGGATCGAGAATTGGGGGCCGAGCGCGGGAATGCAAGCGGCTCCGGTCAGCCATGGTGCGGGTGAGGGAACCGAGGGGCGCGGGGCTGGCGCCCGGTTGTTGGTTCTCGGTTGTTGGTTGTTGGCAGCAAATGCCGGCGGGCCGCAGGCCTGTGGGAGCGGCTACAGTCGCGAGCCTCTGTCGGCCGCCGCAGGAAAGATCGCGGCTGAAGCCGCTGACGCTTGGGCTGCGGCGTACGCGCTTGGCTGCCGACAACCAACAACCAAGAACCAACAACCGGACTCAGGTTATCCGAAGATCACTCGCCGCCAGTCCGGCGCAAGCCACCGCAACCCCGCCCTTACTGGGCCGCCGTCCGCGGCTGGGCGTTGCCTTCGTAGATCAGGTAGGGCTCGGCGGTGCCATTGATGACGGCCTCGTCGACCACGATCTTGCTGACGTTGGTCATCGAGGGCAGGTCGTACATGGTGTCCAGCAGCACCTGCTCGACAATGGTGCGCAGGCCGCGCGCGCCGGTGCGGCGCTCGAGTGCCTTGCGCGCGATCGCGGCGAGCGCGTCGGGGCGGAATTCCAGGTCCACACCTTCCATCTCGAACAGGCGCTTGAACTGCTTGACCAGCGCGTTCTTCGGCTCCGACAGGATGCGCACCAGGGCCGACTCGTCGAGTTCTTCGAGCGTGGCGACCACCGGCAGGCGGCCGACGAACTCGGGGATCAGGCCGAAACGGATCAGGTCCTCCGGCTCAACTTCCAGCAGGACCTGGCCGACGCTGCGACGGCCCTGGGTGCTGCGGATATCGGCAGCGAAGCCGATGCCGGTGGAGGTGGAGCGCGCCTGGATGATTTTCTCCAGGCCAGCGAACGCACCGCCGCAGATGAACAGGATGTTCTTGGTGTCGACCTGCAGGAATTCCTGCTGCGGATGCTTGCGCCCGCCTTGCGGTGGCACCGAGGCGACAGTGCCCTCGATCAGCTTCAGCAGCGCCTGCTGCACGCCCTCGCCGGAAACGTCGCGGGTGATCGACGGGTTCTCGCTCTTGCGCGAGATCTTGTCGATTTCGTCGATGTAGACGATGCCGGTCTGCGCCTTGTCGACTTCGTAGTCGCACTTCTGCAGCAGCTTCTGGATGATGTTCTCGACATCCTCGCCCACGTAGCCAGCCTCGGTCAGCGTGGTCGCGTCGGCGATGGTGAACGGCACATTGAGCAGGCGCGCCAGCGTCTCCGCCAGCAGCGTCTTGCCCGAGCCGGTCGGACCGATCAGCAGGATGTTGCTCTTGGCCAGCTCCACATCGTCGCCGCGCTGGCGCGATTCCAGACGCTTGTAATGATTGTGCACCGCGACGGAGAGGATCTTCTTCGCGCGCTGCTGGCCGATGACGTACTGGTCGAGAACTTCCAGAATCTCGCGCGGCTTGGGCAGGCTGCTGCGACCGGCCTGCGCCTTGTCTTCCAGTTCCTCGCGGATGATGTCGTTGCAGAGTTCCACGCATTCATCGCAGATGAACACGCTGGGGCCGGCGATCAGCTTGCGGACTTCGTGCTGGCTCTTTCCGCAGAAGGAGCAATACAGCACTTTGCCGCCGTCTCCGGAGCGGTGCTGGCGATCGTCAGACATTCGTGAACCTCAACAATGAATCACCCTCGGGACGCATCCGGCCCGAGCATATCACGGGATTTCGGCGCGCAATTCCGCGTGCCGGGCGGGGAAACCGGGCTCGGCGCACGGACTTCAAGCCCGCGCGCTGGCCGGGTCAGACGGACTTGATGGTGGCTTCGGCGCGGCGATCGAGCACCGCATCGACCAGTCCATAGGCGCGCGAGTCGTCGGCGCTCATGAAGTAGTCGCGGTCGGTATCGCGCGCGATGCGGTCGATCGGCTGGCCAGTGTGGGTGGCCAGGATGCGATTCAGTTTCTCGCGGATCAGCAGGATTTCGCGGGCATGGATGTCGATATCCGATGCCTGTCCGGAATAGCCACCGAGCGGCTGGTGAATCATCACGCGCGAATTCGGCAGGCAGTAGCGCTTGCCTGGCGCGCCAGCCGCCAGCAGCACCGCGCCCATGCTGGCCGCCTGGCCGATGCACATGGTGCTGATCGCCGGCTTGACGAACTGCATGGTGTCGTAGATCGCCATGCCGGCGGTGACCGCGCCACCCGGACTGTTGATGTAAAGATTGATGTCCTTGTCCGGATTGTCGGATTCGAGGAACAGCAACTGGGCCACGATCACGTTGGCCATGTAGTCGTCGATCGGCCCGACGCAAAAAATCACGCGCTCCTTCAGCAGGCGCGAATAGATGTCGTAGGCGCGCTCACCACGAGCGCTCTGCTCGACGACGATCGGAACCAGATTCAAAGCGCGGATGTCGTTGGCCATCGGGGACTCCGGAGTCGGCAACTTGGGATGGGGCCCGTTCTAGCGGATTTCAATGCGCAGCACCATGGACGAGGGCACGAGGGCACGAGGGCACGAGGAGGCTCGTGATTCTGCAGATCAATGCAAGCACTATCGCAGCGAGCCGAGGCTGGATCTGGGACGAGGTACTGGCGTGCCCTCGTGCCCTCATGCCTTCGTGCCCTCCAGCCGCAACAGGCCCCTGAAGCAAAAAAGGCGCGGAGCCGCGCCCCGCGCCTTTTTCTGCGCACCGCAGGAGCCGATCAGGCGC
>WBZL01002194.1_pt1 | contig 19248 bp, 13 predicted proteins | sample 5204291 | NCBI WGS metagenome assembly WBZL01 (sample SAMN12344345, study PRJNA552823) | activated sludge metagenome | biome: Activated sludge suspended growth; feature: Nitrification reactor; material: Wastewater; isolation source: activated sludge from nitrification reactor of wastewater...
GCCCGCAGTAGAGAAAAACGAGGAAAAAACCTCAAAAAGGCCGGAAAATCGACAAATTCCGGCCTTTTTCATGCCGAAAAGTAAAATTTGTCGGTTTCCCGGGCTCCAAGTCCGACAGGCTGCTAGACGAAAATCACGATTGACATAATCTTTTTGATTACATATAATCACATCATCAAAAAGATTAAGTATGTTTGTCGGGGGGTGCGATGGGCAAAGCCAATGCAGAACGTGGACTTCCTCAGCGTCAGCGTGCTGATCGTCGGGTGTCCAGGGACTGGGCGCCGTTCGCCCAAAATCTCTCCCGTGTGCTGGCACGACTCGAAGAGGACCAGTTCCTGATCCTTTCGGCTAAAAAAGGAAATCGCTACCTGCAGTTCTCTTGTCAAGGGACTTGGGGCACACGGATCGAGGTTGTCAGCAATCATTTCCTGAAAGGCGACGACCGATTGACTCGACAGGAGATGGCGTGGTTGCGCACCCACGGGTGGAATGTCCCCTCCGGTACGCCCAAGCAGGCAACGCCCGACAAAGACCCGGACGGATCACCGAACTACTTCATCGATGTCCCGTCGCCTGTCTCCGCACCCGACCTCGTGAGCATGATCATCGACACATTGATCCACGGCTTGGGCTTGCCCTATCCCGGGGCTCTGAACTACGAGTCGTTTGATTCCGAGGGCGGGGCGCTCGCGTTCCAGGAATTGGGGCTGAAGCCGTCGGCCCGTGCGGACACACCCTTGATGGATCAGGTGTTGTCCGTCTATCGAGACGTCACCGGCATCGAAGATCTGGCATTTGACGAGAATGGCGATGTGTCCGTCCGCTACGGGGCCATCGTGATCAGTGCGGTGCAGCTCGATAACCGGGTACGCCTGTTCTCGGCGCTCGTGACGGAAGCAACAGAAACCCCGGCGCTGCTTCGCAAGATCAACCTGATCAACGACGGTGTGCACCGAATCCGGGTCTTCTTGCACGATCACGTCGTGTATGCCGCCCTGGATGTGCCGGCGGATCCCTTCGTGCCTGCCCATCTGGTTATCGCCATGAACGAGTTCTCCGCAGTGGCCGAAGGCCTGGCGATCGTGTTGCGTGCCGAATTCTCGGGTAAGGCGGTCATCGAGCCGTCGGGCCTGTTTTCGAGTTTGCAGTGAGGGGAAGGCATTCATGAGCTACGACATCATCGGCGACATCCATGGACATGCCGACGCACTCGAAGCGCTGCTGACTGATCTCGGGTATCGGAACATGGGAGGTGCTTGGCGTCACCTGGCCCGTCAGGCGTTGTTCGTAGGCGACTTTATCGACCGGGGTCCGAAGCAGATGGAAACCGTCAGTCTTGTGCGGCGGATGGTCGACGCCGGATCGGCTCGTGCGGTGATGGGCAACCATGAATTCAACGCCATCGCCTGGTTCCTGCCTGATCCCGAGTGTCCCGGTGAATTCCTCCGCAAACATCATTCGGCCAAGTACGGCGACAAGAACCGGAAGCAGCATCAGGCATTTCTTTCGGCAGTGGAAGGCTCGCCGCTTCACGAGGAACTGGTGATGTGGTTTCTGACCCTTCCGGTCTGCCTCGACTTGCCCGATCTGCGCGTCATTCATGCCTGTTGGCATGTTGCAGCACTCGAATACCTGCGTGCGTTTCTAACGGTCGATCATTGTCTGAAACAGGAAACGATGATTCTGGCGACCCGCGAACCCGAAAATGAAGCCGAGAAGGACACCCCGGAAATGACCGTCTTTAAAGCGGTGGAGGCGGTTCTCAAGGGCGTGGAAGTGCCGTTGCCGGCTCCCCATACCATTCGCGACAAGGATGGGCACGATCGCAATCGAGTCCGGGTTCGCTGGTGGGACAACGGCGCCACCGATTATCGCTGCGCCGCCATGCTGGCCGATCACGAACGGGCAGCGTTTCCTGACGATCCTGTTCCGCCGCACGCCTTGATCGGGCACGACGGCGGGAAACCTGTCTTCATCGGCCATTACTGGCTGACCGGAGCGCCGGAACTGCTTTCAAACAAGGTCGCCTGCGTCGATTACAGCGTCGCCAAGGGCGGAAAACTTGTGGCCTACCGCTGGGATGGCGAACCGACGCTCGATGAACGAAAACTCCACTGGGTGCGGCCATGAGCGCTTTGACCAGATTACACACCAGCCAATCGTCCCCCTTGCGGATCGCCGAAGTACGCTTCGGAGAACGTCAGGGGCGCTTGGGCCTGACCCTCTGCCCCGGCAAGAAAGATCCGGAATACGGTTGGGATCGTGATCTCGGCGAGGACATGAGGGAAATCCGGAACTGGGGTGCGAGTACGGTCATTTCGCTGATCGAACCGCATGAGTTCGAATGGCTACAGGTGCCGGATCTCGGGCAGGTCGGGATCCGGATCGGGATGAGCTGGATTCATCTCCCGATCCGGGACGTGGATGTCCCGGACGAACGCTTTGAGCATGGATGGCAAGCCGTCGGTCAGGAAATTCATCAGCGCCTGGATGACGGCGAACGCATCCTGATTCATTGCCGGGGAGGGATAGGGCGCACTGGTCTGGTCGCGGCGCGAATCCTGGTGGAGCGTGGATGCGTGCCGCGAGATGCCGTCCATCGAGTGCGAGCTGTTCGACCAGGGGCAATCGAAACGCACGCGCAGGAGCAATACGTTCTCAGCCTAAAAGCAACAAGGACTCGGAGTGCCTGATGACCAAGACTGAATCGATTAAAAAATTTCAGCGACGCATTCCTTCGGCGGCCGTTCGGGAGCGTTACCAGGGCTGTCTGCTGGGCGGCGCGGTCGGGGATGCACTCGGCGCACCGGTTGAATTCATGAGTTGTGCTGAAATCCAACGGGAGTTCGGCCCCCAAGGGATCACCGATCTGGCGCCGGCCTACGGCAAGCTCGGTGCGATCACCGACGACACTCAAATGACGCTGTTTACCGCCGAAGGAGCCCTTCGGGCCTATGTGCGCGGTACCCTGCGCGGCATTTGCAGTCCGCCGAGCGTGATTCACTACGCCTACCTGCGCTGGCTATACACCCAAGGCGAGCACCAGCCGCGTGACAAGGAATTCCTGCTTTCTGGCTGGCTGATTGGACAGAAGGCCTTGTTCTCCCGCCGGGCACCGGGCAGTACCTGCGTCGATGCGCTGCGCAGAAGCATCCAGATCGGCCAACCGGCCCGGAATGACAGCAAGGGCTGCGGCGGGGTGATGCGCGTCGCGCCGATCGGCATGCTGTTCCACGCGCTGACCAATAGCAGCCCTTCGCTCCGATCGGAAAACTTCGCATGCGCGTTCGACCTGGGCTGCGACGCCGCTGCGCTGACGCATGGACATCCCACGGGATTCCTGACAGCTGGCGTGATGGCTGCCCTGGTCTTCGAGCTCCTCGATGGAAGCGATCTTGCTGCGGCAATCGATCGGGTGACGCCTTTGCTGACGTGCAAGGATCGGTACGAAGAAACACGCGTTGCCCTGCAACAGGCGCTATCCCTCCATGCGTCGGACACGGCACCGGACGACGCCATCCGGCAACTGGGACAGGGCTGGATCGCCGAAGAAGCGCTGGCGATCGGCGTCTATTGCGCCTTGAAGGCCAGAGACTTTGAAACCGGCGTCATGATGGCGGTCAATCACGACGGCGACAGCGATTCCACCGGCTTGATCGCCGGGCATCTGCTCGGCGCGATGCTAGGGCGGGCGGCCATTCCGGCGCGCTGGCTGGCGCCGCTCGAACTGCGTGAGGTCATGGAAGAGATGGCCGATGACCTCGCGACGGCTGGCGACTGGCGTTTGGGCGACTGGGACGATCCGGAGGCGAGCGCCGAAGAGGACTACTACATCGAGCGCTACCCAGGGGCTTGATCGATTGGCCGATACGACGTGTCGGGCAACAGAAATTCAGGAAGAAAAAGCATGGCAGGACGACGCATCACGTTTGGCTGGCACCTCGACGGCCAGCGCGCCACGCAGCCGGCTGACTCGCTTGGCGCGTCGGTAGTCGGCCCCCTGGGCTTTCTGAACATTCTCGAAACCCAGTTGGGCTTGTTGGCGCTGCACCCTTCGCAGGCGGAACGCATCGTTCAGTATCGGGACTGCTTGCAGAAACTCGACAACGACCAGCGTTTCTATCACTGGAGTTTCGCTACTGATCCGCTGGGTACGGCGGCGTGTCTGCTTGATTGGCGGGATCAATGGATTCTGCACGGGTGGAACGGCACCATGGCCGACGAGGCACCGAAGCGCCTGCGGGATCTGATAGAGGTCGAATCCCTTGCAAACACGGCGGTGAGTCCGAACATCGGGCAGCGCCTGAATGCGGTCCACCAAGCGCTACAGCACCGCAAACCGGACGTCGAACAAGTTCAGCTCGTGGACTCTGCCGAAACCTTCCCGGCCCGCTGGCAAATGGTTCTCGCCGCGTTGCCCATTGTCGGTCCGGTCGCGTTACAACCCGCGGGACAAGGCTTTCTCAAAACCCTGCAACAACAACTTCAGGCTGCGGCAACCGGGCAGACGCCCAAAAAACTCCCCTGGCAAGACGACGGCTCCGTGCTCGTCGTTCAGGCCGAAACGACTACCCTGGCCGCCCTCTGGCTGTCGACGCAGCTGGCCGTCGATCGTCAGACGTTGCTGGTATCTGGCGGCGATGGCGCGCGTCTCGATGCGATGCTGGCCGCTGCGTGCTTGCCTCGCCAGGGGCTCAAGGAGGCCAGCGCCTTCCGTCCGGCGTTGCAGGTGCTGCCGTTGGTTCTGGAACTACTATGGGATCCCCCCAATTTCTACGCGCTGGTGCAGTTCCTGACTCACTCGGTCTGCCCGATCCGCGGTTATGCTCGCCGCCGACTCGCAGAAAAAGTTGCCGACGCGCCGGGGATCGGTGGCGCCTATTGGCAGCGCACCTTGGCCGAGATCGACAAGCACTATGGCGCGGAACAGGCGCCGAAAGTCCGCGAGCAGATTGCCGCCTGGATCGAACATACCCGGTTCCCGTCTGAGTTCGGCGCGCCGCTTGACGCCGTCATCGAGCGGGTCGAGCGACTGGCGGATTTCTTCCGCCAGCGGCTTGGCGAACCCGATACCGCGCAACGCCTTGCCTTCCATGCTGGTTTCGGCCAGTGCAAAGCCTGTCTGGAGTCCTTAAAAGGATTGCAAGCCCAAGGCGCCAATCGGATCCGCCCCCGACAACTCCAGAAACTCGTCGCCCAGGCCACCGCCAACGGATCGGACAACCCCCTCTGGCCGGCCGAAGTCGGTGCCGGGCAGGTGGTCAGTCAGCCCGGCGCGGTGATTGAACCGGTCGAGCGGGTGATCTGGTGGCGGTTGGCCATGCCGGTGCTGCCGGGAAGCGATCCCTGGTCGGCAAGCGAAGTTCGTGCGCTGCGACAGGCCGGCACCGTGCTCGCGGAAGTTGCCGACCGGCTCGACCGGGCCGCACACGACTGGTTGCGCCCGATGATGGCAGCGCAAGAACAACTGGTCTTGGTTCTGCCGCCGCCTGGCGAAGAGGTTCACCCCCTTTGGCAAATGATCGGTGCAGTCGTCGATCAGGCCAGGACTATTGATCTGGAAACGCTTCTGCTCACCGGAGCCGAAACCATGACGGCTGTTGCCTCTGTGCCGCTCCCGGCGCCCAAGCGCTGGTGGCAACTGCCAGACGATGTCGCCATCGCCCTGCGACCAAAAGAGTCCTTCTCAAGCCTTGAACAGTTGCTCTTCAACCCCAACCAGTGGCTCTTGCGGTATCCGGCAAAGCTTCAACCGTCACGCATCGTCAGCATGGGCGGCGACTTCCGGATGTTGGGCAATCTCGCTCACGGACTGATCGAACAGTATTTCCTTCATCCCTCCGCGCTGGTGATGTCGGAAGCGGAATTCGATGTCTGGTTCGCTGAATCCTTCAGTGTGCTTGTCGATCAGGAGGGCGCGATCCTGCGGTCTCCGGGGCGAGGTGCCGATCTGGAGGGGTTCCGCTACCGCCTGCACCACTCGATGCGCAGCTTGCGTTATCAAGTGGCCAAGGCCGGCATGGTGCAGGTTCTTCCCGAGCGAGGTGTTGCAGGGCAGTTCCCGGGTGGCGAACTCGCCGGTTCAGCTGACCTTGTCATGCGGAACGGCCGAGGCGAGCGCGCCATCGTCGACATGAAATGGTCCGGGATCAAGAAATTCCCGGACAAGCTCAAGCGGAACCGCCATCTGCAGCTTGCCATCTACGCCGAACTTTTGCGGCAGGAAACCGGGGCGTGGCCGTCGGTCGCCTATTACATCCTCGACCGGGCCCGCTTCTTAGCCCCCGATGACCGCGCCTTCCCCGATGCCGAAGTCGTTCCGTCGGCCGATGGCGAGAACACGGCGCAGCTTTGGCAGCGCTTCCTTGCTACCTGGCGCTGGCGCGTCGCGCAAATTCAGTCGGGTCAGATTGAAGTCGTTCTGGACGCGATACCTGCCACCGAGGACTCCGAACCGCCCGCAGAGGCCATGACGATGGAAACGCTCAACGAAGCGTACAACGACTACCGGGCACTGGCCGGGTGGGAGCGCTGAGCATGACGTCCAAGATGAAAGCCAACATCACCTTCATCAGTGCCGGGGCAGGAAGCGGCAAGACACATCGGCTGACCGAACTCCTGTATAGCGAGCTGACCGCCGGAGGCATTCGTCCGTCGGGGGTGGTCGCAACGACGTTCACAAAGAAAGCAGCTACCGAATTGCGGGAGCGCGTGCGCGAGCATCTTCTCAAGCAAGGCAACTTCGGCCTTGCGAATGCCATGGGGCAGGCGAGGATCGGAACGGTCAACAGCGTTTGCGGACAATTGATCGCCCGCTTCGCCTTCGAGGCAGGAATGTCGACTGAGCAGCAGGTGCTGGAGGAGGTGCAGGCGAGCACCCTGGTTGGCCGGGCCATCGATGCTGTACTCGACGGATCGGCGATGAGCGAGCTGCTGGCGCTGGTGCGCCGCCTGGGACTAGAAGAAGATTGGAAGGAGGCGTTGCAGTCGCTGGTCAATCAGATCCGCAGCAACGACATTCCACTCGCCAGGGTTGCCGGATTTGCGCAAACCAATGCCGACGATCTCCTCAGTCACTTTCCAAAGCCGGCGGCGCAGGAGCTTGATGCCGAGCTTCTGCGTGCGATCAAGACGGCCCTCCCTGAGGTTGAGGCGATCGCGCTGGCCGGTGGCAAAAAAAACACCAATGCCTATCTTGCGTTGATCAAGGGCTTTGCCCTCAATCTGGAGCGTCACGCTGCTTCCTGGAGCGAGTGGGCCAAACTCGCCAAAGAGGCTCCTGAAGCGAGTTTGCGGCCGACCATCGAGCCAATTGCGGAATTGGCCGGTCGGGTAGCCGAGCATCACGGTCTGCACGCCGACCTGCGCTGTTACCTCGCATTGATGTTTGATCTCGCGGCCAAGGTCCTGGCGAACTATCAAGCCATCAAGCAGGAGCTTGGCGCACTCGATTTCGCTGACCAGGAACACCAGCTGCTCGGCCTGCTCGATCATCCCGAAGTGGCGGCCGTGCTCGATGACGAGCTCGATTTTTTGATGGTCGACGAGTTCCAGGACACCAGCCCGATTCAGCTCGCGCTATTTCTGAAGCTGGCCCGCTTCGCCAAGAAAGTCTATTGGGTGGGAGATATCAAGCAGGCAATCTATGGCTTCCGGGGCAGCGACACAGAGCTCATGCAAGCCATCCTCGGGGAATTGCCGAAACTTGGCGGGACCAAGGAGTTTATGTCATCGTCCTGGCGTTCCCGTCCGGATCTGGTGAAGACCGTCAATGCCGTCTTTACCCACGCGTTCGAAAATTCATTGCCGAAGGCAGAGGTCGAACTTAAACCGGAGCGCAATGAATCATTGACTGGATCGGCGCTGGCGAACTGGATTCTTGGCGGAAAAAATGCCGGGCAAGAGGCCTCCGCATTGGCGGCAGGAGTTCAGAAATTGATCGACTCCGGTTACGTCATCTTCGACAAGCCGAATAAGGGGCTACGTCCGGTCCGCTTTGGCGATGTGGCAATCCTGTCACGCTCGCATGATGGCGTGAAGACCCTGGCGGCCGCCTTGTCAACGCTGGGCATTCCGGTTGCCACGGCACAACCGGGCCTGCTGGCGACTCCCGAAGCTATCTTGGCGCTTGCCTGTCTGCGCCGCCTCAACGACCCTGGCGATACGGTGGCTACTGCTGAGATTGTGTCGCTGGCCGATGGTCTGGAACCCGAGGTATGGGTGGCGGATCGCCTGAAATATTTGGCGAAGGACGGAAATGCCGACCGATGGCTGGAAGAGGCCATCGACGGCCATACCGCCCATCCGGTGCTGGAGCTCATCGCCGGTTTGCGGTCTACCATGCCGGTGCTGGCCCCTCGGGAGGCCCTTGCGACAGTGATCGCCGCCTGTTCCCTACCGGAAAAAGTGGTGCGCTGGACACCTGATCTGGATCGTGTCCGTGTGCGGTTGGCCAACTTGGAAGCCCTGATCGTACTCGCCGAACAATACGAAGACCTCTGCCGTAGCGGACAGCATGCGGCCTCGATCTCCGGCCTCATTCTCTGGTTCGGCGAAATCGCCCAACAGGAAAAGGACATGCTGGCCGAGCCGGCTATCGACGCGGTCAAGGTGATGACGCATCATGCCGCCAAGGGGCTGGAGTGGCCGGTGGTCGTGCTTACCGACCTTGCTAAGGACATCAAGGACCGCTTGTGGTCGATCACAGCGCAATCCGGAATGGGCTTCGATGCCCAAGATCCCTTGGCCGACCGATCCATTCATTATTGGCCCTGGCCATTTGGGCAGCAGCAAAAGGTTGCGGTGGCCGATGCCATTGCGCTCTCGCCGATTGCCGAAGGCTTCCGGAAATCGGCCATCGAAGAATCCAAGCGCCTCTTGTATGTGAGCATGACTCGGGCGCGGGACCTCTTGGTGCTGGTGCGTTCCAGCCGGAAATTGACCGGGGAGTGGCTTGATTGTGTCGAGGCACCGTGGCTTCTACAGGAAGATGGGAGCAACACCGTGGCTTTGCCATCCGGTGAGCATATCCCGGCGGAACGCTGGGTACTTGATCCGTTGGAGGAGGCTGACAACGGGGATGAGGCACCCTTCAGCTCACTGCACTGGTTCAAATCCGGAGGGCATACCGTTAGGCGGTTGCCTCTCAACTTCAGTCCCTCTGCAGAGGAAAAGGGTCTGGCTAAAGTTTTGGAGAAATGCCAAATCGGCGAGCGGATTCCAGTTGCGGGTGGTGTCGATATGAGTGTGCTCGGAACGGCAATTCATGCCTGCATTGGATTGTCATTCACCGACCGAAACATTCCATTATCGGAAGCCGAGGTCAAGAACATCTTGTGCCGTTTTGATGTGGCGGAATTTCTTTCGCCTGCGGCCGTATTGCAACAGATCAGCGCGCTCCATGATTGGTTGGCAAGCCGCTGGCCAGGAGCAAAGCCGCATGCCGAAATTGCGGTGCAACACGTATTGAAATCAGGGCAGATACTGAACGGACGGATTGACCTACTTCTGGAAACAGAAAATGGTTTGATCTTAATCGACCACAAGTCCAGCCAGTTGGCACCGGATCATTGGGGGCAACTGGCTGACGAGTACGGGGTGCAGATGGCGGCGTATGCAGGGGCGGTAGAGACGGCTACGGGGCGGACAATTGTCGAGAACTGGCTGTTCTTGCCTGTTGCTGGAGGCGCACTGGGTATTGAACCTTCTTGAGAACAATCTATGCCATCGACACTTTCTTGGATCGATCACGATTCGAAAGCACGGGAGCGCACATTGCGCATCCTCTCCCTTTTTCAGGAAAAGGAAAGTCGTGACGAACTAGGACTCGGTTCTGTTCGGGACAGCTTTGCCGATCAGTTATTCCCAGGAACAAGCACGATCCAGACGCGCCTCCGCTACATGCTTTTCGTGCCATGGATTTACCATTCACTGGAGGAGAAGCAACTACCTGCGGAGAAGTTTACGATCCAGGCCGACAAGCTGGAAAGGGATCTGGTTCAGCCATTGATGGACTCCGATGATCAGGCTGGCGTATTTGGTAAAACCGCAGGAAAGGGTCTCAAACGGTTGCCCAGCTCCGTCTATTGGGCCGGTCTCGGTGTTTTGGGAATACGCATTACGCCATTCTCGCAGGATGAATATCACAGGCGCATCGACGAAACTTACCGCCGCCGGAATGCCCTGAAGGCTCTTGAGAAAGACGCAAAGGCACGAGGAGACGATATCGATGTCGACCAGCGGATGGCCGCTCTCAGTTGGCATCCTCGATTGCCAGCGCCTCCTAAAGATTTTCCTTCAACGGTGAACTTCGCCTTATCCCGGGAAGAAGCCGAGTTTATTCTGGATCGTTTCCAGGTCGCTTGCCCCAACAGCCTTCTCTCGTTCTTGGCGCTGCACTGCGAACCCGCCGACACCCAAACTCCATGGGAGCATCCGGACTACGGCCGCTTTTCCGACCAGCATAAAGAACTCCTGACCCATGCACGGCTGTTCTCGGAGGTAATGCATGGAGCGGCGCTCTCGTACAACGTTCAGCTCGCCAGGCTTAGAAAACTTGAAGACCTTGTCGCCGAGCATCAGGCAAGTTTCGACGAATGGATCGCGAATCTCCCCCTGGATGAGATTCGCTCTTGGTCGGTGAGCCGCCTTTGGGAGTTGACCATGGATTATGGCCACACCATCACCCCTCAAACGAGATTCTTCGTTCAGCAGTGGATCGAGCATACCCGGAGGTCCCCCAGTGACCTCCTTTCTAACGCCGAAGCGCTCACCCTGATCAAAAGAAGGGAAATGAAACTCAAGGGCACGCGTTCCCGATTCAGGAACCAGAGGGCGCTCGAGCAGTGGGGCGGATACTCCGGCGTCGGAAGACTCGTCTATCGCTGGCCGAATGTGAAGGTGCTTTTGAACGACCAGTACCAAGGGATGAACCGGGAGGAGCAATGCTGAACCCAAACTCCCGGAGCCTTTATACCTCTGCATTGACCCCACCGGCGGGGATGATTTTCGCCGAGGCAGTTGCGACCACCTTTTCGATGGACCCAGTCCTGCTGCTTGAGGCTCCTGTCTATCTGGCGTTAATGGCGGCGGATGGTCAGACCGATCCTGACCCGTTGTCTGTGCTTGAAGCCATCCGCAGGTACTCGAAACGAATCACCGTCTATGTACAACGAGGACGGATTCAAGTGCCCCAAATTGCCAAGCCCAACCCGTTGTTCGGGTTTCTGGAGGAAATGGTTGTCGAGGTAACGGCCCCCGACGGAGGCGTTTTTCATCCGAAAGTATGGGCAATCCGTTTTGTCAGCCCTGATGAAAGCAACGCGATGTATCGCCTGGTGATCATGACGAGAAATATGACCACCGATCAGTCATGGGACCTGTCACTTCAGCTCGAGGGGACGATTGCAAGCCGGCAGTCCAAATCAAATAAACCGCTGGCGCATTTCTTCAAGACGCTTCCTGATCTGGCCCTCGGAACAAAAGAACCGGACAGGAGCGAACAAGCTCTCAGGTTCGCGGACGAGCTGCATCGAGTCCAGTGGGAACTCCCTGACGGCTTTGACGAGCTGACCTTCTATCTTCCGGGAACGAAAGGGTTTGACTGGGAGCCTCCCACGGCGAACCGGATGGCCGTCATCTCGCCGTTCTGTTCTGATGAGGCCCTGCGAGCATTGACGAGAAAAACCAAGGCCGCTGATGCTCTTATCTCACGCCCGGAGTCCTTGTCCGCCCTGAAGAAGGACACACTGGATCTCTTCACACAATGTCTTCATCTGGACGACGCGGCGGAAACAGAGGATGGCGAGGAAGACGATGCCACCGAGCAGCCGCTTGCAACCGGTCTTCATGCAAAGGTCTATCTGTTTGAAACCCGGTACTATTCCGACTACACCCATGTGGTCATGGGGTCCGCGAATGCGACCAACGCAGCGCTGAATGCATCGAAGAATGTCGAGATTCTGATCGAGCTGGTTGGCCGGAAGAGCAAAGTCGGCGGCATCGACGAACTTCTTGGCGCTGACGGATTAGGTGAATATCTTGTCGACTTCGACACGAGCAAGGAAGCAGAGGTTGATGCGCTCCGGCAGGCGGCTGAGGAATCCGTTGAACGGGCTCGCTCCCGGATAGCTGAAGTAGCTTTGTCTATCGAATGCAGCCCGGGATCAAAGGACGGCCTTTGGGCATTGGTGTTGTCGGGCGAAATCCCCTCCCTTGAGGGGATCGTCAGTGCTTCTGCATGGCCGATAACCGTTACTCGAGAGTTTGCTGTGGACATCCTGGACAGTGATGCTCATGGCGAGATCAGGCTCGGAGAGTTCTCCGCTTCTTCTGTAACGGGCCTCATCGCGTTTGAGCTCAAGACCAACCATCCGGATGTCACGGCTAGGTTTGTTCTGAATATTCCCGTTATCGGCGTTCCAGAAGAGCGTCACTCCGCCATCCTGCAAAGCGTGATCAGCAATCAGGAGGGATTCCTGCGTTATCTCCTGCTGTTGCTGGGTGAAGATAAGGTATCCGGACTTGATCCCGGTAGTGGCTCCGGGTTTGCCAAATGGTTGGCCCGGTTGGCCAACGGTGAGGATATCCCGCTACTGGAAGATCTGATCCGAACGTACAGCCGACACCCGGAGAGACTGGCGGAAGTCTCGGGACTGGTTCGCGATCTGTCCCAGGGAAGCCCAAATGCAATTATCCCCGAGGATTTTTTAAACCTCTGGACGGTTTTTGAATCTGCCATCGGGGGGCGTGATGCATAGCAACCGTTTTTTATCAGCTCTCGCCTTGGCCGGTCTGAAAGATTTCCAGAGGAAGACCGTCGAGTACGTCTTCAAGCGGCTCTATGGCAATGACCCAACTTCCCGTTTTCTGATCGCCGATGAAGTTGGACTCGGAAAAACGCTTGTCGCCCGGGGAATCATCGCCAAGACCTTGGAGCACCTCCAAGACAAGGTGGGCCGGGTCGATGTAATCTACATCTGTTCCAATGCCGCCATCGCAACACAGAATGTCAATCGGCTCAATGTCAGCGACACGGATGGTTTTTCAATCGCTACGCGACTGACGTACCTGCCCAGGCAAGTACGCTCGCTGCGAAAGAACAAGGTAAATTTCATCAGCCTGACGCCCGGTACGGCCTTCGACCATGCCCGCAGTCGAGGCGGGCATGCCGACGAACGGGCGATCCTCTATCGGATGCTGTACGACTTGCCTCTGGCGCAAAATGAACGGCGCAGACGGCTGCGCGTAGGCCTCCTCAACATTCTTCAGGCAACAGCAGGTAAGGATAACTGGCGAGCCAAGGCCAAAAACCTCCCAGCAGAGGATCTTGATGCAGACCTTTCCAAGGCCTTCCGCCAGGCAGTTCTTGAGGATGCCGAACTGTATGCGGCCTTGAAGGAAGGCTGTGAACGCTTTGCTCGTTACCGGGACTACAGCAGAATTCCCCCGGAAGACTCCGGTCGTCGCTACGACCTGATCGGAAAACTCAGAAGCAAGCTGGCTTCAGTGTGCCTTTCCGCGCTTGAGCCCGATCTGGTCATCCTTGATGAGTTCCAACGATTCAAGCACCTGCTGGATGGCGATGACGAAGCCTCCATGCTCGCGACCGCGCTCTTTGAACATCCCGAGGTTCGCGTTCTCCTGCTTTCCGCGACGCCCTACAAGATGTTCACCCTCGACCAGGAGAATGACGAAGACGACCACTATCCAGATTTCATCAGGACACTGAACTTCCTCTTCAATGATTCCGGCAAGGTCGATGAGGTCAAAAGTCTTTTGTCAGAACATCGAACGACGCTTCACGCCTGTGCGAAGGGCTCGGCATGTCAGCCGGGGGAAAAGGCTGAACTTGAACGAGCCCTCCTGAAAGTCATGTGCCGAACGGAGCGAGTAGCGACGACTCGTGATCACAACTCAATGCTTACCGAGATTGAACGGATGGCACCCCTTACGCCAGCGGATATTCAGCACGCCGCGACGGTTGACGCGGTGGCAATCTGCGTCAAGGCCGGGGAACCAATTGAATACTGGAAATCTGCGCCTTACCTGATCAACTTCCTGAAACATTATGAACTGAGGCATAAGCTGGATGCCCAGTTGAATGCCCCTTCAGATGTTCTTCGCGGAATTCTTTCATCGGCAAATGGGCAGTTGCTGACGAAGGACAAACTGCAAGCCTATCAGGCTCTCGATCCTGCCAATCCGAGGATGCGCGTACTTTTCGAAGATACGATTGATAAGGGCATGTGGCAGCTTTTATGGATGCCGCCGTCCATGCCGTATATCAAGCCTGGTGGCGCATACCAGGATAAGGATGGCTTGACCAAGGCCCTTGTATTTTCCTCTTGGAGTGCTGTTCCAGACGCGGTCGCGTCAATCTGCTCCTACGAAGCCGAACGGAAAATGATTGCCGGGACCTCGGTTTCCCACAGCGAACTCTACGACAAGATCAAGCCATTGCTGCGGTTTGCGGTGGCCTCAAACGATAATCGCCTGACTGGTATGCCGGTTATTTCCTGGTTGCTGCCGTCCCCAACACTTGCCACCAAGATTGATCCGCTCGAGATTGCTCTGGGTCGTGGGAGCGGACCGTTGGACGCCCAGGAACTGAGAAACGAGGTCAAGGCTATTTGCCGCAGTTTGGTCGAGACCCTGCCTGGTGCAGAGGAAGGGGCGCGAGCTGATGAACGATGGTATTGGGCGGCTCCCATTCTTCTCGATTCTCATAAAGGGTTGTTGGACTGGTGTAAGAGCCATTCAGGATGGAGATCCGCTACACCGGATCAGGAATCAGGCACCTGTTTCAAAGATCACATCGACCTGCTGGTCAGCATGGCGGAGGGCAAAATTCCTCTCGGTCCTCAGCCGGATGATCTGGTCGATGTGCTTTGCGATCTGGCTCTTGCCGGTCCTGGCGTATGTGCTTTGCGAGCACTTCGTCGTATCGGTGCCGAACTCGACCCATCCGCTCCGAACCTTCTGTCTGCCGCAGCCAGAATCGCATCCGGCTTCCGATCGCTTTTCAATATGCCGGAGACAATTGCCATGCTGCGAGGCTCCGGCGAGGATACTTATTGGAGGTTGACGCTTCAGTACGGTATCGATGGCAATCTCCAATCGGTGCTCGACGAATATGTGCATGTCCTTCGAGAATCTTTGGGTCTCCAAGAACATTCCTTGGAAGAACAGGTCGCTGGCATCGCCGAGTGCATCCAATCTGTGTTGTCACTGCGGACAGCACAGATTCGAATCGATGAAATAAAGAAGTCGGGAGACGGCTTTGCTCGTGATGATTTCAATATCCGCTGTCGATTTGCGCTCCGATTCGGGGATATTCGAGACGACAATGACCAGGCTCTCGTTCGCGCCGACGCGGTGAGGGATGCCTTCAATTCACCGTTTCGCCCCTTCGTTCTGGCGTCGACTTCAATTGGCCAGGAAGGGTTGGACTTCCACACTTGGTGCCATGCGGTGGTCCATTGGAACCTGCCTTCCAATCCCGTTGATCTTGAACAACGCGAAGGCCGTGTTCATCGCTATAAGGGCCATGCGGTCAGAAAGAATGTTGCTGAACGGTATGGTCTGACCGCTCTCTCTGAGAATCTTGAGGGTAGCGATCCGTGGCAGGCCCTTTTCCAGATCGCTGCACAAGGCAAACCAATTGGATATTCTGATCTGATCCCGTATTGGATCTTCGAGGATGGTTCCGCCCGGGTGGAGCGCCGCATTCCCCTGCTCCCATACAGCAAGGACGTTGGAAAGCTCAAACAGCTGAAGCAGGGGTTGGCTCTCTATCGGATGGTTTTCGGTCAACCCCGCCAGGAGGACCTGCTGTTTAGCCTAGGCCAGAGCGCTAATCATGAGTCGGCGGATTTTGCCAACTGGCTGATTTCGCTTCAGCCACCCGCAGATTGAGAGCTGTCGCACGTGGAGTTCAGGTCGAGGGAAACGAAACAACAGTGCGTTGCTGTGATGGGAGCTGCACTATCCGCTCGCAGGGCTTGGGGAAGACGGCGTCGCCGCAAGTGCTTCGCAGAGCGTCGCACGCACCTGCGCATCGAGGCTCAGGCAAGGTGAGCTGGCACCGCGATTATTATTGGGACGCCACCGAAGAACTGTACGCCAGGCTTCCCGGAATCGGCTGGTTGATGCGGCTTCTCAAACGCAGGCTGGCGGCCTGAGCCTGCGCTTTGGCCGGCGGGCGGCACCGTCAGTTCGCGCTGGTGGCCGGATCGGCGAACGCGAGCACGACCCGGCGGGTCATCGCCGACTTTTTCTCGATTCGGGTGACGACGACGGCGCCGATCTCGGCCGTGTTCCCGACATGTGTGCCGCCGCAGGGCTGCAGGTCTACCCCTTCGATTTCGATGACCCGGACGCGGCCCAGCCCACGTGGTGGCTGCACGCTCATGCTGCGTACCAGGCCGGGATTGGCATCCAGTTCGGCCTCGGTAATCCAGCGATGACGGACCGGGCGAGCCTCGCCGACGAAGTGCTCCAGGCCGGCGGTCAGGGCTTCCTTGTCGAGCGGCGCCGTCATGTGAAAATCCAGCCGCGCATAGTCGCAGGTGATCGAGCAGCCATTGACCGGGTGAGGGATCAAGGCGCACAGCAGGTGCGTCGTGGTGTGGAAGCGCATGTGGCGCTGTCGGCGGTGCTCGTCGAGGCGGGCGTTAACCCTCTGGCCGGCGCTGATCTGCGCGAGCAGTTCCTCCTGGCCAGCCGCCGGCACATGCAGGATTTCGCCGGCCTGCGCACCCTTGCGGGTGTCGGCGATCCGCAGATCACTGCCGTCGGGCAGGATCAGGGTCCCGCGGTCGCCAGCCTGGCCTCCCCCCAGCGGGTAGAAGACCGTGCGCTCGAGTTGAACGCCGCGCTGGTCGATGCAAGTGATTCGTGCTTCACAACGGGTGAGCGTGGCGTCTTCGCGGAATAGTTCTTCGGTCATCGGTGGTTCCATCCATGCGTCGGGAGGCAGCGGGGTTGCAAAAAGCTTCCTTGGAGGCGGGGGTCAACAGCGACCCCGATTTCCGCCTCCTGGGGACATCAAGACCGCAAGTGCTGGCTGCGTTCAAGCGCCCTCCGGATGCGCTGGACCGTGTCGCTGACGGGTGCTCGTCTGGGCACCTCCAGCCCCAGATTCCGTGCGATCGTGTTGATTGTTGCCGGATTCAATGGCATGCCTCCCGAGTCTATGGCCGCGATGACTTCCTTGGCTCGCTGGATCTCGGGAGGCAACTTGGCTCGGGTGACAAACAACCCTTTCAGCCATTTCAATAGCCCTAGCTTGCGGTAAAGTATCACCATGTGTAGCCTGAGATTGACTATCTGATCATCCTGTCGCTGACATCCGCCTGGGCACCATTGCCGCGTATCCGCTGATGCCTGGCGTCCGGGTGATCACCCCTCAAACTGAAGGAGCCAGCATGGACATGACCATCACTTCAAGTGCGTTCGAACACAACGGGCCAGTCCCGAAGCTGTACACCTGCGAGGGTCAGGACATTTCTCCGCCACTGGCCTGGAGTGGTGTGCCCGCCCGCGCCAAGAGTCTAGCACTGATTGTGGACGATCCGGATGCGCCGGATCCTGCCGCACCCCGCATGACCTGGGTTCATTGGGTGCTGTACAACCTGCCGGCCAACAGCACGGGGTTGCCCGAGGCCGTACGGTCGTTTCCGGCCGGCACACGGGAGGGACTGAACGACTGGCAGCGGGTTGGCTACGGCGGCCCCTGTCCTCCCATCGGCCGACACCGCTACTTCCACAAGCTGTACGCCCTTGACCTGGTGTTGCCCGACCTGAAAAGACCGACCAGGAAGGCCCTCGAGCAGGCGATGCGGGGGCATGTCGTTGCAGAAGCGCAGTTGGTCGGCACCTACCAGAAGGGCCGTTGAAGTCGCTTTGAAGACGACCGCCGGTAGCAGCCGAAGTCGCCTGCAGGAGAAGCTGCTCGAGCGTCTGCGGACGCTTCGTGATGACGTGCTCTGGCAGGATTTTGCCAGGACCTGGGCGGCGACCTTCGGGACTGCGGTTGTTGACGATGCCGAAGTGCTGTTTGGCGATTGCCTGAGCCAGCCTCCGCGTGAACTGCTCGAAGGCGTCCTCTGGTTCGCGCAAGAGCTGCGTGAACTCGTGGCCCACGACATCGGCAAGCGCAGCCTCATTGGCGAAACGGCCATCGCCATCGGCCTGCTCGCGTGTGAGCGACACATCCTGAACCAATGCCCGCAATTGGCCGATGGAGCTCCCGTCGCGGGCATGCTGATCGACGCCGACGATCGACTGGCCGCGGCGGTGATCGCCGCGGTCTGGTCGCGAATGGGAATCCGGCTGGTGGTCGACAAGCAGACGGCCGCGCCGCGCGTGGACAATCTTCTGCCACACGACGTCGAACCGCTGGAGTACTTATGGTCGGACGACCGCGATCGGGCCCTCGCCGAAGTGCAGGCAATGGTCGATGCCGCCCGCTTGCGCGAGCTTGACAGCTATCACGGCAACGAGCGTGAGCGTGGCCGGCGGGTTCGTCTCGAGCAGGTCAGGTCGCGCGGTATTCCAGCCCAAGAAGCATTGCAGATCGGCCTGCGGAGAGTCGAAGAGCACCTGGGTGCCCGGCCGATCTTCGGTATCCAGCATGCCGACCCGCATCCGATGCACGATGCGAACCTGCGCCGGGAATTCGCCGTGGAGCTTGGCGTGCACACTTTCCTTTTCGATGCCGCAGCGAAAGAGTCCCTGTCGGAGAGCGAGGCCGGGGCCTGGCAGAAGGCGAGGCTGCAGCCCGACGTGCTGAACTGCATCGGGCCGCTGTTCGAGGCGCTCTACCCGGAAGAGGTCAAATCGATGAAAGCTTTGCAGGACATGCATTTTCGCGTTGCGCTATCGTTTCCCGGCGAACATCGGCCGTACGTCAAGGCGATCAGTGACGAACTCAAGAAAGGCCTGGGGCCGGAGGAACTGTTCTACGACGACGATTTCAAGGCGCATCTGGCCAGGCCAAGCGCGCACCTGCCCTTGATGAAGGTCTATGGCGATCAGTCGGATCTGCTCGTCGTTTTTCTCTGCGCGGAGTACCAGCAGAAGCAGTGGTGTGGCCTCGAGTGGCGTGTGGTGTACGAGCTGTCAGTGGCGGTCAAAACCCGCCGATAGCTGGCGGAGAAGCGTAGGAGAGGCTCCCGGCGAGGGATGGTCCGTAGTCGAGACGGATTGGGGTTTCGGAGCGGCCGGGTCACCGATGATGCGGCA
>WBZL01002195.1_pt1 | contig 19239 bp, 17 predicted proteins | sample 5204291 | NCBI WGS metagenome assembly WBZL01 (sample SAMN12344345, study PRJNA552823) | activated sludge metagenome | biome: Activated sludge suspended growth; feature: Nitrification reactor; material: Wastewater; isolation source: activated sludge from nitrification reactor of wastewater...
GTCGGGGCCACCGGCGGCGGTGTAGCGGTCGCGGCGGCAGGGAATGGGGATGCGGCTGAGTTCGGTGCCAACGGCCGTTGTGCGGAAGGAGCAGTCGTTGGGGTAGTCGGCCGGCAAACCCGCGTCGCGCAGCTTGTGGGCAACGCCCAATCGCCGGAAAATTTCCATGGATCGCGCCGAGACGTGGTTGCATTTGACGGTTGGTACTTCACGCGGATGGCGGATTTCAGCCACCACCACGTCCACCCCTCGCTGCGCCAAATCCATCGCCAAGGTGAGACCCACTGGCCCGCCGCCAACGATAAAAACGGCCGTTTCAATCACTTGCTCATTCATCTCCAAACTCCATAAACTCATTTTCCACAAGCATACCGACCTTGCCAACGGTCGTCAATTTGAGCCACATATAACAAATTGCCCAACATTCAGGCAAATTTATTGTACAAATCATCCAAACGTGGTAACGTGGAAGCCAATTTTGGCACCTGCCACCCAGGTTGCCCAAACAGTGTAGCGTAGGTAAACCGTAGTTGACAGGAGTTGAAGCCCTAGTCATACTACGCATTCTCTTAAAAATCCAACATTCAACCCGGAGTTTAAAAAAGTGAGCGAAAATCTAAATCCGTTTGCCATCGCCCAGGCACAGCTTGACGAGGCAGCGGCCATCTTACAACTTGACCCAGACATGCACGCTTTTTTGCGTGAACCCATGCGTGAATTTCATTTTAGCATCCCTGTGCGGATGGATGACGACAGCACTAAAACGTTCCGTGGCTACCGCGTGCAGTATAATGATGCCCGTGGCCCGGCAAAAGGCGGCATCCGTTTTCATCCCGATGAAACCATTGACACGATTCGGGCGTTGGCCGCATGGATGACATGGAAAGCGTCTGTTTTGGATATTCCTTTAGGTGGCGGTAAAGGTGGCATCATTTGCAACCCGCGTGAACTGTCTCGCGGCGAATTGGAGCGCCTTAGCCGGGGGTATATGCGAGCCATTGCTCGCTATGTGGGGAACACTCAGGATGTACCAGCCCCTGATGTTAACACCAACCCCCAAATTATGGCGTGGATGCTGGACGAATATGAACTGATTGCTGGTCATCGTGAGCCAGGGGTGATCACAGGGAAACCGCTAGAATTGGGTGGTTCACAGGGGCGTGGGCCAGCAACGGCCTTAGGTGGGCTAATTACCATTCGTGAAACGGCCAAGCTCAAGGGCATGGATCTGAAGGGCATGACTTGTGCCATTCAAGGGTATGGCAACGTTGGCTCAAACGCTCACCAGTTGGCGCACGAAATGTTTGGGCTAAAGGTTGTTGCCATTAGCGATGAGTTTGGCGGTATTTATAACGCCAGTGGGCTGGACCCGGCACTAACGTTTCCTTATTCCCGTCGCCACGGCAGCCTGAAAGGTTTCCCGGAGAGTGAAGTTATTTCTAACAGCGATCTGTTGGAACTGGACGTTGACATTTTGATCCCGGCGGCGATTGAAAACCAGTTGACAAGTGCCAATGCAGATCGGATTAAAGCCAGGATTATTGCCGAGCTGGCGAATGGGCCAACAACGCCTGATGCGGACAATATATTGAACGCCAAAGGATGTTACATCATCCCCGACTTCCTCTGTAATGCGGGTGGGGTGACTGTGTCCTACTTTGAGATGGTGCAGAATAGCTATCAGTTTTATTGGGATGAACAGTTGGTCCAGGATCGCCTTGATCAAAAGATGACCTCGGCATTTCACGCGGTTCATAATATGGCGCAGGCCAAGAAGGTAGATAACCGTGTGGCTGCCTATTTGGTCGCTGTGGATCGGGTGGCACAGGCGGTGCGGCTGCGGGGCTGGGTCTAAAATTGTGCCTGATTATGGCAAATTTTTAAGGTCAAACCGTTGCCAAGAAGAACAGATGTGCTATAATCTTGGTTAGGTAAAAAGCCTCTTTTACTGTCATTCAAAACATGGTAATATCTCTCGCCCTCCATGGTGAGGTGAAAAATTGTACCATGTAGCTAACTCTTGAAAGGAGGATACGATGTATCAAAAAGTGATAATTGTTGGGAATTTGGGGCGTGACCCCGAAATGCGGTATATGCCGGATGGAACGGCCGTTACCAGCTTTAGCGTAGCAACGAGTCGCCGTTGGACTGACCGCAATAGTGGGCAACCGGTGGATGAAACAACCTGGTTTCGCGTAAGCGTTTGGGGGCGGCAGGCTGAAACAGCAAACCAATATTTAAGCAAAGGCAGCAAGGTTTTGGTGGAAGGACGGATGAAGCCTGATCCTGCAACCGGTGCGCCACGCATTTGGACGCGCCAGGACGGGACGGCCGGAGCCTCGTTTGAACTCACGGCTGAACTTGTTCGCTTCCTCAGTGGGCGGGATGACGCCAGTGGGTACAGCGGCGGTGGTGGTGGCGATGATTTTAGCGGTGGTGCACACGAAGAAGACGATATTCCCTTCTAGCCATCTGTGAAACACGTGACATGGAAAAGGCCAGCTTGTGCTGGCCTTTTTTTATGCATTGCATTAATGTTGTTTGGCAAGGGGATTAACGGCCGTTTGCTCATCTGTGGCCGAAGATGACAGAGAGGAATGGTGCAGTACAGCGTCCGCGACCTTGCTGAGCAGGGCGGCCAGGACAATGAGCAAACTCATAAACAAAATATAGAGCAGCGAAAGTACAAATTCGTTATGCAAAAACCATAAATCAGACCACATAATTACGCTCCTTATTCCAGTTAGCCGCCACAATCATGTACGCAGTATAACAACAAGCCACCCTTTTTAACTGACGTTATGCCGTCCGTTTCCTTACGGCTTCCTGACAGGTTGCTGCAAAGCGTGATAACTTGAAGAACCCTGTTAATGATGTTATGATGCTGCTTCAACTCTTGCAGCATAGAGATTTCTGAGGCGTCATGACAACATTTGAACAGATTCAAGAACGACATGCAGCGCTGGAAAAAGCGTTGGCCGTTGATCCCGATTCCGTGCGAACCGGGCAAATTACCAACTTGTTGGCACAAATTCAGGAAACGGCCGTTACGGTCGCCGATGAGGAACAACGCCAGACCCTGACCCACATCCTAACCCGTTGGGCCGGTGTGGCTGAACAGCGAGGCGAAAAACCAGTGGCTGCGGTTCTGGCGGCCTATTTGCCACCCGCACCGCCAGCTGCTGTTGCGCCCACCCCACCAGTACAGGAAGTAGCACCTGTGGCGCAGGAACCACTGTCAGCGGCCAAAGCACCCCGCCGTCCTCTGATCAACTGGTCAAGCCCGCCGGAATGGATGCTGCAAGGGCTGACGCTGCTGATTATTGCTGTTCTTGCTGTTGCTGGTTACTATATCATGGCTTACTATGTTGACTCGCTAACGAAAACCAGTGAGCCATCTGTGGTAGAGCCAACCCTGGAACCAACGGTAGCTGTGGCAGCGGTGGAAGAAACGGCCGTTATTGCAACCCTTCCCCCGCCAACTGCCGTTTTGGTGGAAGTAATTACCGTTGACACTGCTCCCACCGCAGCAGCGACAACCGCCCCACAGCGTACGCACATTGTCGGCACTGGCGATACCCTCTCAACGATTGCCACGCGCTATGGCGTGACCATTGACGAAATTATTGCAGCCAATGCCCTGCTGAACCCCAACCAGCTTGAGATTGGACAGACGTTAGCCATTCCATTTCCCGGCCAGCCAACGGTGGCTGCGCCCGAAGGCACGGAAACTGCCCAAACCATACCAACAGTAGCGCCGCCAACGGCCGTTCCTGAAGTGGTCGTGCGCGGGGTGGATATAACGGCCGTTATTCCCCTCTACATCAACCCCAGCACCGCCAGCCAGCCCGTTGCCACACTTTCCTCCGGCACCTTTGCCAAAGCATTAGGACTGTCAGAAGACCGCAGTTGGTACCTTGTTGAACTATCTGACGGAAGTACACGCGGCTGGGTGACAGTAGACAGCGCCGACCTGCTTTACCCTGCCACCCCCGACCAACTGCCGCTGCTGCGCGTGGTGAACCAGTAGGCAACAAAAAAGGACGCAGATATTCCTGACGTACCTGATTTTTATCAGGCTGATTAGGAATATCTGCGTCCCATTCAAAGAACGTTCTACAGATTTATCCGCGTTTGTCCGCGTTCATCCGCGCCCTGTTAAGCACTCTCAAACTCGCCTTCAATCACATCTTCGTCGGTGCTATGGCTGCTGGCACCACCGCTGCTGCCATTTTGATACGCGGCCTCGCCCAACGCCATTGCCGTTTGCTGCACCTGGTTGGTCAGTTCAGTAATGCGCTTGGTGTCTTCACCTTGTAACATATCTTTTAGCTCTTTGATTTGGTTCTCAAGCTGTTCACGAACGGCCGTTGGGGCTTGCCCATTCAAGCTGCTCAGGCTTTTTTCCGTCTGGTAAATCACCTGATCCGCTGCATTGCGTGCCTCAATCAGTTCACGCCGCTTTTGGTCGTTGGCCGCGTTGCGCTCTGCTTCCTGCACCATCCGGTTAATATCATTCTCACTCAGGTTGGTGCTGGCCGTAATCGTAATGGCCTGGCTCTTGCCCGTTGCCTTATCCTTGGCCGTCACGTTCAAAATCCCATTGGCATCAATGTCAAACGTTACCTCAACCTGTGGAATGCCACGCGGTGCTGGGGGAATGCCGTCTAACCGGAACACGCCCAATGCGTTGTTGTCCTTTGCCATTGGCCGCTCACCTTGCAAAACGTGAACATCAACGGCCGTTTGATTATCCTCCGCCGTGCTAAACACCTCCGACTTGCGCGTTGGAATCGTAGTGTTGCGCGGAATCAACGTCGTCATCACCCCGCCCAGCGTTTCCAAACCCAGGCTCAATGGCGTTACGTCCAGCAGCAGCACATCGGTCACATCACCGGCTAACACGCCACCTTGCAGTGCCGCACCCAATGCCACAACCTCATCCGGGTTTACACTCTTGTTTGGCTCCTGTCCCGTTAACCGTCGCACAGTCTCCTGCACCATCGGCATCCGGATGGAACCACCCACCAACACAACCGCATCCAAAGCTTCGGTTTCAATGTTGGCATCAGCCAACGCTCGCTTTACCGGCCCCTCCACCCGCTTTAGCAGGCTTTCAGTCAACTGCTCAAACTTTGATCGTGACAGCGTCATCTGTAAATGCTTTGGTCCATTGGCATCGGCCGTAATAAAGGGCAGGTTAATTTCCGTCTGCATGGTGCTAGACAGCTCAATCTTGGCCTTTTCTGCCGCCTCGCGTACCCGCTGTAACGCCTGCCGATCCTGCTTTAGGTCAATGCCCTGGTCGCGCAAAAATTCGCTGGTAATCCAGTCTGTAACGGCCATGTCCCAGTCATCACCACCCAAGTGCGTATCGCCATTGGTTGCCAGCACTTCAATCACCCCGTCGCTCACTTCCAGCACCGAGACATCAAAAGTGCCACCACCAAGGTCAAAGACCAGAATGGTCTCATCTTTTACCTTGTCCAACCCATAGGCTAGTGCCGCCGCCGTTGGCTCATTAATAATCCGCAGCACTTCCAGCCCAGCAATTTTGCCTGCGTCCTTGGTCGCCTGCCGCTGGCTGTCGTTGAAATAGGCTGGTACGGTAATCACCGCCTTGGTAACAGGTTCGCCCAGATAATCCTCAGCATCTTTCTTGAGCTTGCTTAGAACCATGGCTGAAATTTCCTGCGGGGTATAACTGCGCCCTTTCTGCGGAATTTCCACGCGAATGTCGCCCTGCGGCCCTTTGACAACAGCATAGGGCAGACGGGCTTTTTCGGCGGCTGTTTCAGCATCGTCAAATCGCCGGCCGATAAACCGTTTAACAGAAAAAACAGTGTTTTCCGGGTTAATCGTTGCCTGCCGCTTGGCCGTTTGCCCCACTAAGCGCTCCCCGTTTTTATTAAATGCCACCATGGATGGGGTCAAGCGTCCCCCTTCTGCCGTCGTAATTACCGTTGGCTCGCCCCCTTCCATAACGGCCACCACCGAGTTGGTTGTTCCTAAGTCAATACCTACAATCTTACTCATGGGTTTACTCCCTCTTAAGTTAATATCGCATCTTGTAAACAGCGGTCGGCCAACATTTCATACTCAGGCAGGTAGTTTCCAAAGGCAATACTGTATCTATACATGGCTGTTCGCTGCTTACTTGCGCTGTTCTTGAACGTTTCGTATGCTGCATAGATTACTCAATAAACGTAAGAATCTGGTTAGCAGCATATATGCGTCGTGTTAACAGCCTGTACTTTTGGTCAGAAAATGCGCGTCGGGGTTGCTTAAAACGGTAATTGAGAGAGAATAAAAGAGGAAGGCAGTCTATTTCCAACAAAATAGTTTGTTCACACGACAGTTTTTCAAATGTTTATTAGGATTAAACTTTTAAGGAAGGTGCAAAGAAAATGAAAGGCATAACTTCACTGATTAAACAATGGTTCCCGGCTGAAGAAGTACACGCCCATTGCGATGGCCCGTGTGGCGTTTATGATCCTGCATCGGCTCGTATTGCCGCCGAAGCCGTTCTGTCCATGACCAAAAAGATTATGGCTTTGGAAGGCAAGAGTGATTTGCAGTCGCAAAACACGCTTTCTCGTTATATTGCTATCAAGGAAGAGCAGGCTCATATTGCAAAAACCGAATTGCTGGTGCTGTGGACTGACTACTTCAAGCCCGTTCATCTGGAAGCCCATCCTAATCTGCACGACACGTTCTGGCAAGCAGCCAAGCTTTGCTCATCCGTGAAGGTGGAAGTTAGTTTGGAACATGCTCAGGAATTGATGGCCGCGATTGAAAATATCCACAATATTTTCTGGTCAACCAAGAACCGTGAGGTTACTTACTACACCGCAAGCTAGTAACTAGTAGCCAGTAATCAGTATTCGTAGATTGATCACGGATTACCGAATACTGATTACCGATTACCGACTGTATGAAGACCGCAAGATGGCTTTTCCCACCGCTACTTGTGGTCTTTTTGTTGTTTATGTGGGGTGGGTGGCACAAGCGAGAACTGGTTTTATGGGCAGTGGGGCGGCGGCGGCGATTTCGGGTGGTAGAAAATTCTATGCTGCCGACGTTTCGGGAGGGGGATGAGGTGCTGGTGGCGGTGGGAGAAAAACGGCCGTTTTCCCCCGGTGACATCGTAATTGCCCAGCACCCGCTTAAGGAGATAAAGCTGATTAAACGAGTGGACAGGGTACTGGCAGACGGCCGTTTATTTCTCTTGGGTGATAACCCGGCTGAAAGTAGCGACAGTCGCGCCTTTGGCCCGGTTGTCCAACAGATGATTATTGGGCGTGTGACGGGGAAATTTTAGCAAAACGGCCGTTTTGCCACTTGTTGACAAAGGGTATGACACTCGTTAGAATTCGCTTTGCGTGATTGTTAAGATTGGCACAATCACCACCGTTTCATAAAAAAAGGTGCCTCGCCACCTGATAATACCAAAAAGGTGTGGCAAAAAGCCACCAAAAGCGGATATGTCCACCTGAAAAGGAGTTATTTATGACCCACATTGTTACTCGTTTATGCTTACGCGACACCGCTTGCGTTGAAGTATGCCCCGTTGAGTGCATGGTTCTTGGTTTTCCCGAAGCTGAATGGCCCTGGCTCTACATTGATCCCGATACCTGTATTGATTGCGGTGCTTGCGTTCCTGAATGCCCCTTTGAAGCCATTTTCCCGGAAGAAGAAGTACCCTTCGACTATAAGGTTCCCGCCGAGGGCGTTTGGATTGTTGGCACGAAGCAAGACCTTAAAGATGGTAAACCTTTCAAGGGCGAGGTGGATGGACACGGCGTGGATCTGCTCAACGCCAAGCAACTTGACTCTGGCACAGAGCTTGACCTGACTGAGGACATCCCCCCCAATTACGACTACTTTTCCGCTGGCCCCGGCTATGACAACATGGGCAAGATGGAAGAGTACATGGCAAAGAAGCACTAATTATCTGGTTTAGCCATTCAAGAACATATAAAGAAAAGCCGGATGTACATCCGGCTTTTCTTTATAATACTGTCAGCAGTCACAAACTGACATTTGTCTGGAGATTAGGAGATTAGTCTCACAATCTCCCAGTCTCCTAATCTCGTTTTTTATTGCAAATACGCCACTAATTCCGCCAGTGGTACCAGGTGTCGTTCGCTTTCGCTGCGTCGCTTGACCTCCACGCCCCCTTCGGCCAGCCCACGCGCTCCCACAGCCACCCGCCACGGCAACCCAATCAGGTCAGCATCCTTAAACTTCACCCCGGCACTGACATTGCGGTCATCATACAGCACCGAAAAACCTGCCCGGCGCAGCTCATCATAAAGCTGGTCAGCCGCCGCCACTGCCTCATCCCCTTTACCAATGTGCATCAAATGCACCTGGTAGGGAGCCACACTATCGGGCCAGATGATGCCATCGTTGTCGTGATGCTTTTCAACAATGGTTGCCATCAGCCGATCCAGCCCAATGCCATATGACCCCATAAAAATAAGAGCCGGTTTGCCATCTTCAGCCAGATAGGTAGCGTTAACCGTCTTGCTGTAGCGCGTACCAAGCTTGAAGCAGTGACCGACCTCAATCGCCCGTTGGGCGGCAATGCGCCCGCCACAAACGGGGCATTGGTGGCCGGTATCGGCTTGGGCAATGTCGGCCATGTGGCTGATGGCGTGGTCGCGGGGGTAGTTGGCTCCGGTGTAGTGGTAGGGGTCATCGTTGGCACCCACGACAAAGTTGCCACCTGCCTCAATGGAGGGATCGGCCAGCACGAACACGCCGTTTTTGTCATCAAGCGATGTAGCGACGGACAGCCCAATGGGGGAGGCGTAGCCAGGGGTTGCACCAACGGCCGTTATTTCTTCCTCAGTCGCCGGCCGCAGTTCCCCACCACCCAGCGCATTAGTTAGCTTGACTTCGTTGACATCCAGATCACCACGAACGAGGGCGAAGATAAAACGGCCGTTTTCCTTCCTCCCCGCCGGTGTCCACCAATAAAACACCGCCTTCACTGTCTGGCTCGTCGGCACCCCAATAAACGCCGCCACCTCCGCAATCGTCTTGCAGTTGGGCGTGTAGACTTTTGTCAGCGGTGCCAATTCGGCCGGCTTTTCCCCCTCACGCACAAACGCTGCCGCCTCCACGTTGGCCGCATAATCACAACTTGTGCAGGCGATAAACGTATCTTCACCGCTTTCATGCGGCACGGCAAACTCGTGCGACGATTTGCCCCCCATCGCCCCCACATCCGCATTGATCGCCCGCGCCGGGGTGCCAACCCGGTTAAAAATGTTGTGATACGCTTGCAAAACCTGCGGGTAAAATTCATCCAATGCCTCCTCGCTGGTGTCCAGCGTGTAGGCATCCTTCATCACAAATTCGCGCAGCCGCAGCAGCCCACCCCGCGCCCGTGGCTCATCGCGGAACTTTTTGCTGATGTGGTAGATGAATTGCGGCATGTCGCGGTAGCTTTCAATTTCGCGCAGCGCCAAATCCACCACCACCTCTTCATGCGTGGCCGAAAGCGCATACTCCCGCTCTCCCGCCGCCTGCACCTTCATCAACACGTCCATCGTGTCCCAACGGCCGGTTTGCCGCCACAGTGCCGCCGGGTGCAAATTGGGCATCCACATCTCCTGCCCGCCAATGCTGTCCATCTCATCAGCAATAATTTGCCAAATTTTCCGCATCACGCGGTAGCCCAATGGCATAAAGGTGTACAAGCCAGCTCCCAGCGACCGAATATACCCTGCCCGAATCAACAGTTGGTGACTTGCCAACTCTGCATCGCCCGGCGCTTGCCGCAGCGTTTTGCCAAATGCTCTTGATAGTTTCATGAAAAATTAGAGAGTGGAGATTAGAGATTAGAGATTGGAGAAGGTAAACAATCTCCAATCTCTAATCTCTAACCTCTATTTGTTAATAAGAACGGCCGAAAATTGCCACTTTGTCTGCTGGTTTGCCCGTGTAGAAACAGGTGCCACCGCCACCGGGCTGCTTCAGCGGGAAGCAGCGGATGGTGGCCTTGGTTTCTTCCTTTACCCGCTGCTCGTCGTCGTTGCTGCCAGCCCACCACCCTTTGGCAAAGCCGGTCTGAACGGCCGTTTGGAACTCATCATAGTTGGTCACGTCATGCGTATTGTCATCGCGGAACTTCGTCGCCCGCGCCAGCAAATTCGCCTGAATGTCGTCCAGAAGCTGCTGCACCGTCTGCGCCAGCCCGTCTTGCGACACAAACCGCTTGCCTTCACGCCCCGGCACGTCCCGCCGCGCCAGTGCTACCGAGTTGTTGGCAACATCGCGTGGCCCAATCTCAATGCGAACCGGCACGCCGCGCAGTTCCCAATCATTGAACTTAAAGCCGGGGGTCAAATGGTCACGGTTGTCCACGTGGACACGGATACCAGCGGCAATGAGGGTTTGTTTGAGGTGGGAAACGGCCGTTAACACCACCTCCCGCTCCTCATCCTTCCGATAAATTGGCACCACCACCACCTGATACGGAGCCAACCGGGGCGGCAGCACCAGCCCCAAATCATCCCCGTGCGTCATGATAATCGCCCCCACAAAGCGCGTACTCACCCCCCACGAAGTCGTCCAACAATGCTTCAACGTGTTGTCATCGGCCAAATACTCAATGTCAAACGCCCTGGCAAAATTTTGCCCCAAATTGTGCGACGTACCCGACTGCAACGCCTTGCCGTCCTGCATCATCGCCTCAATCGTATACGTTCGGTCAGCCCCGGCAAAACGCTCCAACTCCGACTTCTCCCCCGGAATCACCGGTACCGCCGCCTCATTCACGGCAAAATCGGTATAAACATCCAGCATTTGCCGCGTCCGTGCCTCAGCTTCCTCGGCCGTAGCGTGCGCCGTATGCCCTTCCTGCCAATAAAACTCCGAAGTCCGCAAGAAAATTTTGGTTCGCATCTCCCAGCGCACCACGCTGTTCCACAAATTGATCAAAATCGGCAAATCACGGTAACTTTGTACCCAGTTGCTATAGGCATGACCAATCAGCGTTTCTGATGTCGGGCGCACCACAATAGGCTCGGCCAGTTCTTGCCCCCCACCGTGTGTCACCACCGCCAGCTCCGGGGCAAACCCTTCCACATGTTTGGCCTCTTTTTGCAAAAAGCTCATGGGAATGAACATAGGAAAGCCCGCATTTTGCACGCCGGTGGCCTTAAAGCGACTATCTAATGCCTGCTGAATATTTTCCCACAGCGTCCAGCCATATGGCTTTACAATCATGGTGCCGCGCACCGGCCCATAGTCAGCCATGTCAGCCTTCAATACCAAGCTGTTGTACCACTCATTAAAATCTTCCGAACGTGAAACAAGTTTATCTTTTGCCATTTTGACGTTTGCTTTCTGTTGGTATATTGGCTATTTGGCCGATATGCCAAGAACAAAATTTGAAGTGCCAAGTATAGCACATGAGAAAAAGCCAAAAAAGTAGCCCAGTTTATTTGACCAACCCTTTTTTTACGGTACATTTCCGACCCTTTTGCAAAAAAATGGCATAAGGGGGCTGTATAAGCAGCAGATATTTATGTAAAGGATAGTAAATTATGTCTTTCAGCTATACAAATTCAAAAAATAAAACGTATTTCTTGCACTCACGCGCAACCAACAACGGCCAAACGCTCTACTTTTTTGCCAAAGAGGCTAAGGACGGTGTGCTAGATGCTGTGCCTGCTGGTTATCATGTTGCCGAGACAAAAACTGGCTTACCTGTCTTGAAAAAAGACGCTTAATTGCAAAAGCCATGCTGTAGTCGAGCTTCCACCGGTCTGGCGACCAAAGCCTGTTCTTTTGTGAAACCAAAAAACAAGGATGGGAATCCTCGGCTACAGTTCCTTTCTGGAATTGCTGCCAAGCAGGCAAATTGGGCGGCCAAAACCTTGCTAATCTGGCAATCCCGTGCTATATTTTCTCCCTAGTCCGCTTTGCGGGCTATTTTTATGTTACTGAACATCCCCAAGGTTCTTAAAAACGGCATCACTGCTTGATTTCCCCCAAGGCACCGGGGGATATGTTATGGTGAGCAATTATTTCATAAGTATGCCAAAGCCTTGAATTTGGAGAGAAATCTGATGTCTGATTTGCTGCTAAAAGCTTTCGATAACGAACCAAACGAAAAATTCCCGGAACTGCATGTTGGTGACAGCGTGACGGTTTATGTTCGCGTTAATGTTGGCGAGCGTAACGAACGTGTGCAAATGGTGCGTGGTGTCATCATTCGCTTGCGTAATGGCGGTAACAACCGCAATTTTACCGTGCGTCGTATTGGGGCAAACGGGATTGGTGTGGAACGTACTTTCCTGATGAATTCGCCTCGCATTGAGCGAATTGATGTGCATCGTAGTGCCCATATTCGCCAGGCTAACCTGTATTATCTGCGTGGTCGCACGGGTAAATCGGCGCGTTTGCGGGAGAAGCGGGATTATTTGAGCAAGAACAGCTAACGTGCTACAAAATAAGAAACTATTCTGGCCTGGCTGGAATTAATGAAAAAAAGGGTGTTTGCTGCGTGCATTCACCCTTTTTGTTTATAATTGGGACATCTTTTTTTGAGGAGAAAGTTATGTCTCGCAATGGCTTTGTCAAACGGCCGTTAATCGGCTGCACCACCTTTCGTCAAACCGCCAAACAACCCGAATACACCATAGACATGGTTGGTCTGACCCCCACCTATATTCGCGCCATCGAAAAAGCGGGTGGCATCCCCATTCTCATTCCCTGCGGCCTACCCCAGGACGATATTGTCCAAATCTTCAACCAGCTTGACGGCGTGCTGCTGCCCGGTGGCGGCGACATTGACCCCGTTATTTATGGTGGACAAATGCACGAAACCGTTTATGGCATTAGCCCGGAGCGTGATGAGACCGAACTATTCCTGGCTCGTCACGCCGTTGCCAACGACAAGCCCCTCTTTGCCATCTGCCGAGGGGTACAGGTTCTAAATGTGGCACTGGGCGGCACGCTGTGGGAAGATGTGAAGTTGCTCATGCCTAATGGCACGCGCCACGCCTATCATGGCGAATTCCCGCGCAATCATTTGGCGCATACGGTAGATGTAGACCCCAACTCCCGGCTCTCCCATTTTCTGGGCAAAGGCAGCGTTGGCATCAACAGTTTGCACCACCAGGGCATCAAAAAGCTGGCTCCGGCGTTGGCAGGAACGGCCGTTTCCCCTGATGGCCTCATCGAAGCCGTTGAAGCACCCGCCCATCCCTTTGCCCTCGGCGTGCAGTGGCACCCCGAAAACCTGGTAGACGACAGCCCCGCCATGCTTGCCCTCTTTGAAGGGCTGGTTGAGGCGGCGGTGGCGGCCAGCCAACTGCAACCCGCATAAGATGTGGGGAGTAGGGCGTGGGGTGTGGGGCGTATAAAAACACCCTACTCCCTACACCCCACACCCAACCCTTGCAACACCCCATCGGCATCTACGATTCCGGCGTAGGCGGGTTATCCGTCTTGCGCCACATTCGCGCTCAACTGCCCCATGAGTCGCTTGTTTATGTTGCTGACCAGGCGCACGTTCCCTATGGGGCGCGTACCCAGGCGGAAATTCGCCAATTTGGCGTGGAGATTGTCCACTTTTTGCGGCAGCAGGGGTGCAAGTTGATTGTGGTGGCGTGCAACACGGCCACAACAGCCGCGCTCTCCTTTTTGCGGCAGCAATTTCCCGACATGCCGTTTGTGGGGATGGAACCGGCGGTTAAACCAGCCGCCGCGCAAACGCGCAACGGCCGTTTTGGGGTTCTCGCCACTCCCGGCACCTTTCGCAGCGAACGGTATGCTGAACTGCTGGCGCGGTTTGCGGAAAAAACGGCCGTTTTTGAAGACCCCTGCCTCGGTTTGGTGCAGCAGATTGAAGCCGGAGCCACCGATGACCCCGCCACCGATGCCCTGCTCACCGACATCCTCCGCCCCATGCTTGCCAACGGGGTAGACACGCTGGTGCTGGGCTGCACCCATTACCCCTTTGTCCAATCGGCCATCGAGCGCGTGCTGGCGCGGTTAGCCCCTGTCCGCCCTGTTGCCATTATTGACCCCGCTCCGGCGGTGGCACGGCAAACGGCGCGGCGGCTGCAACTGCATAATTTGCTCTCGCTTGCTGTGTTCCCCGGTCGTGTAACGCTCTACACCAGCGGCGACCCGGTTTTATTAAATCGTTTTGTGCAATCGCAACAATCCAGCCTTGCCATTGGCAAAAGTGAGGTATTATGTCTAAAGAAATTCGTTTAGGAACGGCCGTTTCCCAACCCGGCACCATCCAGTACGGCCAATGGGACGGCCTCGTTCACCCCACCGGCCACAACGACTGGCTACCCGTGGTCATTGCCCAGGGAAAGCAGGATGGCCCTTGCATCTGGCTCACTACCGGCATTCACGGCCCGGAACACGCCGGGCCGGCCGTGCTGTACCAACTCATCACCCAGGAACTCGTTGACCAACTGGCCGGAACCATCGTCGCCATTCCTGCCCTCAGCCCGGCCGGCATTCGCACCAAAGCGTATGTTCCCTACCACGTAGACGTTAACCCCAACCGGCTTTGGCCTGATGGCAAGCCCCAGAAGGAGCCAGACCCGGAAAAAACGGGGTTGTCGTCGGTGGAGGAAGCGTTTGCCCGGCTGTTTGAACCCTTGATCGAAACGGCCGATTTTCTCATTGACTACCACAACGCCCAGATTGGCTCCATCTCCTTCGTTTTCCGCGACCGGGTGCTGTATCGCACCGACGTGGGTGACGCGGAGGCTAATAAGGCTGAAGCTGAAGCACTGTCGGCCAAAATGGACGGGATGATTGCCGCCTACGGCCACAGCGTGGTCAACGAATACGCCGCCGACCGCTACATCAAAAACGACCTCCACCGCTCCACTTCCGGCGCGGCGTTGCAGCTTGGGCGCATCCCCAGCATGACGCTGGAGCTTGGCACGGGGCTGATGCCTGACCCGGCCATTGTCAACGCTTCGGCGGCCGGCACGCGCAACGTGCTGCGCTGGGCGGGGATGTTGCCAGGCGAAATGGAGCCAATTACGGGAATCACGGTGGTGCAGCCCGGCTACCAGGCGCGACGGACGCTGCAGGCGAAGTCGCCGGGGGCGTGTGTGGTGCTGCATGTGGCGCAGCCAGGTGACGTGGTACACAAGGGGGATGTGCTGGCGGAACTGCGGGATGTATGGGGACGGCCGTTTGGCGAGGGTGTGGTGCGGGCGCAAGCGGACGGCTTTGTCGTGGGGCGTTCGCACGGTATCTACTTTTACCCCGGCCAAACGCTGTTTACGCTCGCCATCCGCGACGACGCACCGCTGGTGGCTCCCTACCCTGATGGGTATTTTGAATAGAGGGTTATTGGTTATTGGTTACTTTGCAACCAATAACCAATAACTTAATCCCCTCTCAACAAAGCGATGATTTGATCTTTTACCCCAGCTACCAAGCTGCTTGTCTGAACGGCCGTTTCCACCATCCCTCTCGTCATAAACGGCCGTTCCCCCGCCCACACCCCATGCGCCACCTCTCCCAAAATCTCCCGCATTGCCACAGGAGCCAGGTCAAACAGCTTGCCGCCAATTTGCGGCCACACGGCTGCCAGTTCCGGTGACAAAATAGACGCTTCATAAAGACGCGCTGCCGCTTTGAAGCCTGCGTCAAAATCAATATTGGGGTCGTATGGCTGGGTGGGGTGGGCGAGGTTGATGTGAGAAACGGCCGTTTCTCCCCCCGCACCCACCTCCACAATCGCCACCGTTTGCACCAACTGCCGCACCACAAAATTCCCCGGAGCCAACGCCCCCGGATTCACCACCAGCACCCCCTCATGCCGGTAGACCAGCGGAATGTGCCAATGTCCAAACACCACAATCTCCGCCCCCGCCCGCTGCGCCTGCGCCACACTGCGCTGCAGCTTTTGCCGCAAATCATCCCCCACCCGCGAGGCCAACTCTTCGGCGCGGTCGGGGTAATGGCTGTGCCACAGCAAAATGCGCCGCCCCGCCACCGTCACAAGCTGCTGGAACGGCAGTTCCCGCTGCGCCTCGGCCGTGTCATCGTTCCCGTGCACCGCCACCACGGGCGCAATGGCACTCAGCTTCTCCAGCACCCACAGCGCTCCCACATCGCCAGCGTGCAGCAGCAAATCTACCCCGGACAAGGCTGTAAACAGCCCGTCTGGCAAAGCGGCCAATCGTTCCGGCATGTGGGTGTCGGAAACAATGCCCAGACGAACAATAGGTTTGGTGTTTGTATTCATGGGAATGATTGTAGGCGGTTGTGGGCGGGAGACAAACGGCCGTTTACCCACCATTCTCCTACGCCATCCCATCGCGCCTGGCCGCCCAAACATCTGCTTGAAAAATTCCCCCCAATCGTTTATTGTTACATACTAAAAAACAGGGGCGTCACCTATATGATTGAATCGTTTCGCAAGCAGCCGAATCAAGAGCCAGATACCCATATCTTCTTACAGCGCGACATTCTGGCCATGGTTGCGGCGGGTAAACCACTTGTCCAGGTATTGGAAGGGCTGTGCTACCTGATTGAACAGCAAGCATCTGAAGCCCTTTGCTCCATTTTGCTCATGGATCCCCTGCACAATGTGCTGCGGACTGGTGCTGGCCCCAGCCTGCCCCCCGCTTATGCCGCCGCCCTTGATGGCCTGACAGTAGACAACTGTGCCGGTTCTTGCGGCACGGCCGCTTTTCGGCGCGAACCCGTCATCGTTACCGATGTTGCCAGCGACCCGCTGTGGGAGCCGTTCCGCGAGCTTGCCCTGACTTATCATATTCGCGCTTGCTGGTCCACCCCCTTTTTTTCCTCTCGCGGCAGCGTCCTGGGTACCTTTGCCATTACCCACACCCAACCATGCGAACCAACCCCCGTCCATTTAGAATTGATGGAAGTGGCAGCTTATCTTGCCAGTATTGCCGTTGAGCGCCAGCATCAGGACGAGGCATTATTGCAAACGCAAAAGCTGGAAAGCCTGGGGGTACTTGCTGGCGGCATTGCCCACGATTTTAACAACCTGCTCGTTGCCATTCTGGGGCAATCGGCTCTGGCACGGCGGCGTGCTGATCCCGATAGCCGCATTCAATATCATTTGGACAAGGTGATTACGGCGGCTGAACGCGCCAAACAGTTGACGCAGCAGCTTTTGGCCTATACTGGCGGGGGCTATGTCCAGACAGAAACGGTCAATTTCAATGACCTCATCTCGGAAAACCTCCACCTGCTCCAGGTTGCCATCCCCAAGCAGGTAGTGCTGGAAACGGAACTTGCCCCTTCCTTGCCCACCATCAAGGCCGACCCCAGCCAAATGCAGCAGGTGGTGATGAACCTCATTATTAATGCGGCGGAAGCGATGGGTGACAACGCAGGCAAAGTGGCGATGCGCACGGGGGTGCGTCAGCTTACACGTGAAGTGCCGGCTTTCACCCGCTATACCAATGAGCCACTGGCTCCTGGAAGTTATGTCTGGCTAGAAGTCAGTGACACGGGTATGGGGATGTCGCCTGAAACGATTCTCAAGATTTTTGACCCATTTTTCTCTACCAAGTTAACCGGGCGTGGGTTGGGGCTGGCGGCTGTGCTGGGTATTATGCGGCGGCATCAGGGTGGGCTGCGGGTGATTAGCGAAATAGGGCGTGGAACAGCTTTCACCCTGCTTTTTCCGGCACCACCTATTGCTGCTGCTGAACAGGCAGCGGCCGTTGCTGTACCCAGCGGTGACGCTATACCGCAGCTTGTAGGTACTATTCTGGTGATTGATGACGAGGAAATGGTGCGGCAGTCGGTGAATGATATGTTGGTAGAGCAGGGAATGACGGTATTAACGGCCGTTGACGGCCAAACCGGCATCACCACCTACCAACAGCATCAAGCCACTATCCAACTCATTATTCTCGACCTTTCCATGCCCGGTTTATCTGGCGAAGAAACGTTTCATGCGCTCAAGGCCATTAATCCAACTGTCAAAGTCCTCCTCTCTTCTGGCTACGACGAAATCCAGGCCGTTGAGCGCATCCGCAGCGTCGAAGCCGTAGGATTCATCCAAAAGCCCTATCATCCCGGCGACCTGTTTGCCCAGCTACAGAAGCAGCTCGGCTAAATTGCCCTTCCATTCCCTATCCAGCTACCGATTGGGTAGCTTTTGACAGCAAAATCCGTGTAAAACACCGTTCAGAAGCGTTGCCCACCAGCAACGCTTCCTTTTTGCCTGTGTTTATTTACAGTGAGACGATAGAGACCAAGCATGTGAGCCACAAATACGCTCCCAATCTCTAATCTCCAATCTGCATTTCTTAATATTTCCACGGAGGACAAGAAATCTGTGACTGAAAAGTCTTCACGTTTGCCTGGGTTTTATCAACTATCGCTGGAAGAACGGCTGAAGATGGTGGCCGACTGGGCAGGGCTGACCCCCGAAGAGTGCCAGCACCTGTCTCACATCGGCCTGCCCGCCAGCCAGGCAGACAAAATGATCGAGAATACGCTAGGCACCTTTGAGCTGCCGCTGGGCATTGCCGTCAACTTCCTGATTAATGGCCGCGACTATTTGATCCCTATGGCCGTCGAAGAACCCAGCGTGCTGGCCGCCGTTAGCCATGCTGCCAAGCTCATTCGCGCCGGGGGCGGCTTCCACACCACATCCACCGACCCGGTGATGATCGGCCAAATTCAGGTGCTGGATATTTCCGACATGGACGCCGCTATCGCAGCGTTAGCGGCCAACAAGCAACTGCTGATGGATGAGGCCAATGCCTGTAGCCAGAGCATTGTCAAGCGGGGGGGCGGGGCGCGGGATATTGAAATACGGCCGTTTCTGGAAACGGCCGTTGGTCCCATGCTCGTCGTCCACCTGCTCTACGACACCCGCGACGCAATGGGAGCCAACGCCATCAACACCGCCGTGGAAGCCATTGCCCCCCTGGTGGCTGACCTGACCGACGGCCGCACCAACCTCCGCATCCTCTCCAACCTCACCGACCGGCGGCTGGCAACCGCCCGCTGCACCATCCCCGCCGCCGCTCTTGCCAAACACGGCATTTCCGGCCACGAAGCGGCGCAGTTTATCGCTGAGGCCAACGAGTTTGCCGTGGTAGACCCCTACCGGGCGGCCACCCACAACAAGGGGATCATGAATGGGATTGACGCGGTTTGCCTGGCAACGGGCAACGACTGGCGGGCGATTGAGGCGGGGGCACATGCGTATGCGGCGCGAAACGGCCGTTATTCCGCCCT
>WBZL01002199.1_pt1 | contig 19220 bp, 19 predicted proteins | sample 5204291 | NCBI WGS metagenome assembly WBZL01 (sample SAMN12344345, study PRJNA552823) | activated sludge metagenome | biome: Activated sludge suspended growth; feature: Nitrification reactor; material: Wastewater; isolation source: activated sludge from nitrification reactor of wastewater...
CCTCAAGCTTGAGGGGTGAAGGGGATGAGGGGGTTCATCGTGGGGGCTATTTTACCAGGGGATTTGGTTTGTGGCAAAGATATTGAACTTTAAGAATTGGAAAAGTTAGTTCTTTGAGATACCGTACCTAGAAACCAGCCTAAAATTGCCGTTGAAACAGCCGCAAAAGAGCTACATATTAGACTCCAATTAGGTATCCAAAAATAGTCAACAGAAATAAATCCTGAGAACCAACCTGCAATAAAGCCATTAGTAGCTCCAATCAAAAAACCGCAAACAACACCTTTTATTGGATTCGCAAATGCCTCATCCTGTTCAAATTGTAATGCCGTAAAAATCAAAGTGTTCAATCCCCAAAAAAGTCCCCAAACCGAAAGATTGATCAAGATATTCTCGAAGTTTTCTATAGAGGTACCCAAGTTTTCAAAAAAGATATAGTTTCGAGTGATTGTAAAATAGATTAATCCTACATCTATTGCAATCGAAATCCCAAAGGAAAACATCACCAATTTCAATTCTGACATTAAATCCGAACTGTTTATTGGATGCATCATTCTGTTTTCGATAATCCTTCCTAAAATATAACCCCCTACTAACACGAGAAAAATATCAATGAAAAGGATCCACCAACGAAAACCGAATGCGACGAATCCCCCTGAGTCGAAAAATGTTAATGGATAGCCAAAAGCAATAATACGAGGATCTTTATCTACAAAAAATGATGCTATATTTGCTACATAAAAACCTGGGAGCAGTACCGTTGCACTGTACGGAAATTGTAGTGATTTATTTCTCCCATATAGTTTGAAAACCGCAAAACTGATAATTACGAAGACCCAGGTCAATATTAGAAATTTATTCTCGAAAATTGGCATTTGGTTTGAGTTTGATTAGTTAAAACTCTCCTCCTCGCTGAATAACCCTCCCCATCATGTTTCAGAATGGAGAGGATTCAATCAATCATCTCCATTACCTCAACAACCGAATCGCCCCCGGAATCATCTCAATCGTCACCTTCCGTACATCCGCCTCGTAAGGTGCCCACAGTTCCCCGTCCAAATGAATCGGCACAGCCCGGTCGGCGGTGAATTCCATCTTTTTACAGGTGCGGATTTTGACGAACGGGTACTTCTCGTGTTTTCCGGCCATCACTTCGGGGAGCAGGCGGAACATCATCGGGCGGGAGATCGGGTCTACCATCAGATAGTGGAATACGCCATCGTCGTTTTTTGCCTGGGGCGCGACCATAAAGCCACCCCCTTCACGCGGGCCGTTTGCGACGGTGAACATCAGCATCCCTTTCTCGAAGGTTTCCCCATCCACGGTGAGTTTCATATGGGTGGTCGCGTAGTTTTCGATAATACTTTTGATCGTCGCCGTCAGGTACATCATAAATCCATAGATGCGTCGAATTTTGCGGCTTTGAATATTGACTGCGGCGTCGAACAGGAACCCGGCGGAGTTGTCCCAATATTGGGAGCGGCCATTCCCATCGGTGATCAGCCCTACGTCCACGGGCGAGGCCGTGCCTTGGAAGACGCGGCGCATGGCTTCTTGAGGATCGTCGAGCGGGATGCCGGACGAATACGCAAAGTCATTCCCCGAACCGATGGGCACGACGCCCATCATCGGACGACGTTCGGCGGGCACCTTCATCAACCCGTTGACCACCTCGTGCGCCGTGCCGTCCCCGCCCATCGCGACGATTTTTTCGTACCCTGCATCCGCGGCCTGATGGGCGATTTCGATGGCGTGACCGGGGTATTCCGTGCCCGCCCAATCCGCGCCGCCGAGTTTTTCGACAATCGCTTGCAGGTCGGACGCTTTTTGACCGGAACGGCCGCGATCAGAGGCCGGGTTGAAAATCAGTTTGACTTTGTGCATGGGAACCTCGTGGAACGTAGAAAGTAGAACGTAAAGTGTAGAACGGCGTGATTTTACAATAAAACCCCATGAATTCCTACGAGTTCCTTAAAGACCGTCTGAAAACTCAAACCCTAAAGGTTTTTTGTCCTTTTAGGCCACAAATCCAGGCCGAAATTTGGGCTTTTCCGGCGTGTGACCCTATCAAAGAAAACCTTTAGGGTTTGGGCCGGGAGTTTTTAGACGCTTACAAGTTCCCACGAGTTACGCCATCAACGCGCCTTCCAAAACGAGCAGTTTCCGTTTCGTCGCCAGCCCGCCCCCGCCGGAGTAGCCGCCCAGTTTGCCGTTGGCGGCGACGACGCGGTGGCAGGGGATGACGATGGGAACGGGATTCCGCCCGAGGGCCTGGCCCACCGCCCGAACCGCTTTCGGATTCCCGATCTTCCGGGCGATGTCGGCGTAGGTGTACACCTGTCCGCGCGGGATTTGCAAAGCGGCGAGAAGGACTTGTTGTTGGAAGGGGGTGAGGTGGTGGATGTCGAAGGGGAGGGGGAGGGTGGTTTGCCGCCCGGTGAGGTATTCCGTAATGCGTATTGCGTATTGCGTAAGTTTTTCTGGGGCGCGGATCGGGGTAACGCCGAAGTTTTTTTGGATTTGGGTGAGGAATTGGGCTTCGGGGACGCCGAAATCTACGGAGACGAGGCCGCGCTCGTTGGCGGCGAAGTAGACGGGGCCGATAGGGGTGTCGGGGATGCGATCATAGTACAGGGTCAAACGGTCCCCCGCGAGAGCGTGTTCAAGTGTACGCATCAGGGCTTCCTGCGCGTGGGCAACGGCGACCGGGTCGGGGTTCGCGTAGAGGCGGTGGAGGGCGGTTTCAAGTTGGGGAGGGATGGTTTCGTTCAGCATAATGTTTTCTCTGGGCATTTTTAACGCGAAGGCGCAAAGTTTTCGCGAAGGACGCAAAGGATTTTCAAGAAAACTTCGCGGTCTTTGCGGTCTTCCTTCGCGTCTTTGCGTTAAAAATGGTCTATTCAGCAAATTGTTCTCGTAATTTCTTAAGCGCCTGGTAGACGTTGGCACGGGCGGAGTCTTCGCGGATGTCGAGGGCGGCGGCGATTTCGGGGTAGTCCATGTCCTGGTACTGGCGCATCATGAAGGCGGCGCGTTGTTTGTGGGGGAGGGCGTTGACGGCGGCAAAGACGGCGGTGAGAAGTTCGTTTTCGGTGGCCTGCTCGGCGGGGGTGAGGCCGGGGGCGGGTTCGATGTCGAGGAGCGGCGTATGGCGGTGATTGTGTTGGTTGCGGCGGACGGCGTGGGTGTGGGCGACGTTGGTGGCGATTTTGTAGAGGTAGGCGCGGTAGTTGGAGTCCGCAGGCAGGCGGGGGTAGGCGCGGAGGGCGCGGAGAAAGGTTTCTTGCAGGCAGTCTTCCGCGTCTTCGGGGTCGTAGAGCATCCGCCACAGGTAGCGGTAGATTTCGGCGCTGTGGGATTCGACGAGGGTGTCGAAGGTGGGTTGGGTCATGGGGTGGGGGTCAAGAAAGGGGATTTCGATCATTGAGGGCCTCTGTGAAATATAACCCCAAAGGTGGAATTTTGTGAAATATTGCGCCCTGTGGGGGTGGCCCGTCGGGGGATGAAGTCCCCCGGCTACGAGACAACGCCGGATGAATCCGGCTTGCATAGCCCGGTTTCGCGGGCGTCGTTTTGTAGCCCGGCGGCTTTACGGGCGGGGATTGTCAGAAGAATTTGTCAAAATGCAAAAACCTGTTCCGGGCGAATGGGTCGTTTCCCCAACCCGTTTCAACGGGTTTTGTCTATCAGGCGATGAATTCCTATTCATCGCTGAAGGTGTGCAAGCAAAGGTTGTCAGCCTGCCCCGCACCCTTCGACTACGCAAAGCCTCCGCTCAGGGTGCTGCCTGACATGTTTTGCGTGCACACTCGCTGAAGGGATGCAAAAAAACGCGAAGGCCCTGTGATAAAATTGTATCCAATTGTTCAAAACGATGGATTTGAACAAAGGAGCCATTCGATGACCATTCAAGAAATGACTACTGCCTTTGAAATTGAAGAATCCCCGCTCATTTCCGGCGAAGAACTGCTGGAAATGGGAGATATTGGCCCCTGTGAACTCGTTGAAGGAAGGATTATCAAAATGAGCCCAACAAAAATGCCGCACGGAAAATACGAAATGCGGCTTGTGCGTTATTTGGGAAATTTTGTTGAAGAACACCAACTTGGGGAAGTCAGTGGGGGGGAAGTTGGGATTTATACCCGCCGTGACCCCGACACCATTCGAGGGGCAGACCTGCTCTACATTTCCCATGCACGTCTGGCGGACGCTACGCCCGGCGGATTTTTGGACGTTGCGCCGGAATTGGTGGTTGAAATTCTTTCTCCGACTGACCGTTGGGGGGAGGTGCGGAAGAAACTGCGGGAGTATTTTGAAATCGGGGTGATGGTGGTGCTGATTGTCGAACCCGATGAAAAGGTGATCTCGCTCTATCGCTCCCCTACGGAGGTTGAGGAGTTTTCTCAGGAAGAGTCGCTCAAAATTGCCGATGTGCTTCCTGGTTTTGAACTTTCCCTCAGCAGTTTATTTGCATAACATTTTGACGATATGGTTGTAAACAAACGCCGCTCATACGATGAGCGGCGTTTTTGTGAAAGGGGGCATCGAAGCTTGTAGGTGAGAGTTCTTTTTAGCAAAGGCATTTCTTAAGGGATTCTGCTTGTTCCCCGGTCAATCCTGCCCGTTACAGAAAGGATTCTTCTCGCTTCCCGGTTGTTCCGGCGTGCTTCCCAAAGGATTCGGCTGGCTTCCCGATCATTCCGGCGTGCTTCCCAAAGGCTTTTACCGACTTCCCAATCGTTCCGAGGCGGCCTGACTCTTATTATTTCAAAATTTGGAAAGCAAATAATTGGGCACTATCCCCAAGTTGTGCAAATATTAATTTAGTCTGAGGATCATAGGCCACGTTATAGCCGCCAATATGTGCTTCTCCACTGAGGATAAATCGATCAGTGTCAAACCGCACAAAATACCTCAACTCACCTGTTTGCAAATCTAACGCTTGGAGTTGACCATCTTTGGTTAAAAAAAATACTAAATCCTCGGCAACGACAAGATTACTGGCGGCAATATACTCAGTTTGCCACTTCACCTTTCCTATTGTGGGTTCCAGACAATAAATTTTCCCATCTTCGAGAATCAAATTCGCATCCTCTGTAAAAACAGAAACCCTAAAAATTTGGTTATCCACCTCTATATTCCAAAAAGATAGGTAGGTATCCGTATCCACTTGGCGAACAATTTCACCTGTTGTTGCATTAAGTACAAAAAATTTATCGGTCATCGCGGCAGTGTCCACATGGATTTCATCTCCGAGAACCGTTAAGTTCCTTAAGCCCCGCGCCTCAAGAGAAGTGTGCCAGACAATCGCTCCTGTCGTTAGATCAAGCTTGGTAACTCCAGCCAAACCACTCTGTCCAACAAATAAAGCATCCGATGAGGCAAAGATTTCGTTTGGACTACCGTATCCTTTCTGCCACAGCAATTCGCCACTTTCCGCACTCAGTGTGGTGAGAGTACTTTGGTCGTTTATATCTAGCCCACCCAAAAAAGCAATGATCCCCTCACTGGCTACCATAATTGGATTCCCGCTATAACCAATAAAAACGTTATCACGCTTCCACACCTCTTCGAGGCCCAGGGTTTCGGTAACTTCGTGAGTAGTGACGGGAGTGTAATTATATGGTTCACAACCACTTAAAAAAAGTAATATCATCAAACAGGTGTAAATTATCCTGAAAGTTAAAACCGTATGCTTATTTTTGCTAAAATTATCTGAACTATTCAATCTTTTTCTCCTCGTTCAAATTCTCTACCTCAATCCCTCCCTTCCCCATTATAATCCCCCCCAATGTCCACTCGCCTCCTCTACCTCACTGTCTTCACCTCCGGGATGACCACCCTCGCGGTGGAACTCACCGCCTCCCACCTGCTCGCTCCCGTCTTTGGGAGCAGTACCCTCGTCTGGGCCAGCATCATCGGCCTCATGCTTCTCTACCTCACCGTCGGATACTTCCTCGGCGGGCGCTGGGCGGATCGTGCCCCCAACGCCCACACCATGTTCCGCATCCTGGCCTGGGGTGCGTTCACTGCCGGGCTGGTTCCCCTCCTCGCCAAACCCGTTCTTCCCTTCGCCGCCACCGCCTTTGACGACCTCAACCTCGGCGTGCTGGCGGGATCGTTCCTCGGCGTCCTCATCCTGTTCAGCATCCCCATCACCCTCCTCGGCTGTATCTCCCCCTTCGCCATCCGCCTCGCCGTCAAACGCACGAGTGAAGCCGGAACTATCGCCGGGCGGATTTACGCCATCTCCACCCTGGGATCATTTATTGGAACCTTTCTCCCCGTCCTGATCCTGATCCCCCTTGTGGGGGTCGCGGCGACATTCCTGATCTTCTCCCTGACCTTGTTGATCCTGGCCCTCGCGGGGTTGGGCCGCATTAGCGGAACGCGCGCGGCCCTCACCCTGTCATGGATGCCCGTCGTCCTCGTGATCCTGTACCTCCTCGTTGTACGTCTCCCGATCAAAACCACCGAAGGCCAGGTGTACGAAACCCAATCCGCCTACAACTACATCGAAGTCCTCGAAAGCAACGGCTTCACCCTCCTTCGCCTCAACGAAGGCCAGGGCATCCACTCCATCTATCACCCCACCGAACTCTTCTACGGCGGCCCGTGGGAGCAAGTCCTCCCCGCCCCGTTTTTTACCGCCGATTTCAACCCCGATCAGGTGCAGGCCGTTGGCATCATCGGCCTCGCGGGGGGGACCACGGCCCGACAAGCGACGGCGGTCTTTGGCGAAATTCCGATAGACGGCTGGGAAATTGACCCCGCGATCATCCAAGTTGGGCAAGAATACTTCGGCATGACCCTCCCCAACGTCAACGCCGTCGCCGAAGATGGCCGCTGGGGCCTCGCCCACAGTGATCGGCAATACACGATCATCTCTGTGGATGCCTACCGCGTCCCCTACATCCCCCCGCACCTCACCACCCAGGAATTCTTCCAAACCGTCTACAACCGCCTGACCCCCGACGGAGCCATGACCATCAACGTGGGCCGCGCCCCGGAAGACCGCCGTCTCGTGGACGGGTTAGTGGGCACGATCAGCACCGTGTTCCCATCCGTCTACGTGATGGACATCCCCGCCACCTTCAACTCCATCGTCTACGCCACCAAACAGCCCACCACCTTCGCTGACTTCACCGCCAATCTGACCCGTCTGCAAGCCGACCCCGCCGCCCATCCCCTCCTCCTCCGCGCCATGACCACCGTCGCCGAAAACCTCCAACCCACCCCCGCTTCCGAAGTCATTTTCACCGACGACCACGCCCCGATTGAGTGGCTGACGAACGGCCTGGTGCTAAGTTTCATCTTTTCCGGCGGAACAGAAGACCTCAAATAATGATCAATGATCAATGATTTACCCCCCATTGATCATTAATAATTGACAATTCACAATTCTCCATTAACATGACCCCTCCCTCCTCCGCCCAATCCCTCCTTTCCTGGCTCGCTACGATCTTCCTCCCCTTCGCCATCATCCTCACCGGCGTCCGCCTCCTCTTCACCCCTGTCTACCTCGACATCGAATACCGCACCCCCAACTTCCCCGATGACCCCTACGGCTTCACCCTCGAAGAGCGGCTGAAATGGTCCAAAATCTCGATGAACTACCTCCTCAGCAGTGAACCCATCGAATTTTTCGAGACTCAACGCTTTGACGATGGCACGCGCATCTACAACGACCGCGAACTCAGCCACATGACGGACGTGAAAGTGGTTGTGGATTTGGTCTTGCGCCTGTGGGTTCTCGCGCTGGTGGTGGTGATCGGTGTGGGGGTGTGGGCCTCGTTCGGTGGGTGGGTGACCCCGTACAAATTGGGCCTCCTGCGCGGGGCTTGGGTCACGTTGGGCTTCGTCGGCATCGTGGTGCTATTCGTCGTGGTCGCGTTTGGTCCCTTTTTCGTCTTTTTTCATAATATTTTCTTCCCCCCCGGCACCTGGACGTTTTATTTCTCCGACACTTTTATTCGTTTATTCCCGATGCGGTTTTGGCAGGATACGTTTTTGTGGATAGGGGGGCTGTCCATCACCCTGGCCTCCTTCATTCTTTGGTGGAGTAAACGCTAAACAATTAACAATTTTCAGGGGGGTAATCTGATGTCTTCATTACCCCCACAAAGGTAATCCCATGATTCTTTCCGACCTCAACTTCTTCTCCGAAACCCTCGGCCTCCGGGCCACGATGACCGTCATCCTGCCCCAACGCACGTTGGCGCAGGCCCAAACTGATCCCAAACCCCTCTATCGTACCCTTTACCTTCTCCACGGCCATTCCGATGATCACACCGCGTGGCAACGCTGGACCTCCATCGAACGCTATGTCGAAGGGATGAATCTTGCCGTGGTGATGCCCGCGGTCCACCTCAGTTTTTATACGGACATGGTTCACGGCGGCAAATACTGGCAATTCATCAGTGAAGAAGTCCCCGCCCTTGCGCGGGACCTGTTCCCCCTCTCCCCCCACCGCGCCGACACCTTTGTCGCGGGGCTTTCGATGGGCGGTTACGGCGCGTTTAAACTCGCCCTGACTCACCCCGACCGATATGCCGCGGGCGCGAGCCTGTCTGGGGCGGTGGACATCCGTGAAGTCGTCCGCGCCCACGACGATCCTGCCAACGCCGTCTGGTTGCAGGGGATGCACAATATCTTTGGCGCAGACTTGGGTCAGGTGGCCGGTAGCGCGCACGATCTCTTCACCCTCGCCGAAACCGTGGCAAAAAACAAAGTTCAGCCCCGCTTGTACCAGTGTTGCGGCACCGAAGATTTTCTCTACGCAGACAACCTCCGCTTCCGCGATCATGCCCAGGCGTTACCCCTTGATCTCACCTACGAGGAAGGGCCTGGCGACCACAATTGGGCGTACTGGGATCGCATGATTCAAAAGGTCCTGGCCTGGCTTCCCTCCCAAGAGGCAGTATAATCACCCCATGTCAACATCTGATCCGTTCGCTGAAACCCAACCTTCCGCCATCCCGAAGGCGGATTGGCCCATCGACGCTTACCAACCCATTCGTATCACCCGCCCGCCTGAACGGCGTCGTCGCCGCCCCCTCGTCCAGGGCTGTTTGACCCTCCTCCTTGCGGGGATTATCCTTTTTGCGATCTACCTCCTGCTCCCCATCCGCACCAACATCCTCATCCTCGGCACCGACTCCCGCGACCCCGCGGACCCTAACGGACGCACCGACACGATCATCCTCACTACCATCGTCCCCCTCCGCCCGGATGTCGGGATGCTCTCCGTTCCCCGCGATTTGTGGGTCAACGTCACCGGGGTGGGTGAACAACGCATCAACACCGCCTACTTTTTTGCTGAGTTAGAAGCCCCTGGCACGGGCGCGCAAAACGCCAAAGCCACCATTCAAGAAAACTTTGGCGTGGAAATGGATTACTACGCCCTCATTCAATTTGAGGGGATCACCACCGTTGTGGATGCGATTGGCGGAGTGGACGTGATCATTCCCCGCCCAATGTCCGGGCACGACGCGGGGATCGTCCACATGAACGGGGAAGAAACCCTCGCGTTTGTCCGCGACCGCTCCAGCTCCGACGATTTCTTTCGCATGGAGCGCGGCCAGATTTTCATCAAATCCCTGTGGACCCAATTGCTCGCCCCCAGTCAATGGAGCAAATTCCCGGCTTTGTTCGGCTCCCTATCCGCCGTCCTGCAAACCGACGTGCCGATCTGGTTGTACCCCCGGTTGGGATTTGCGCTTCTGCGCGCTGGCCCTGACGGCATTGATAGCCGTGTCGTTTCCCGCGACATGGTCAATCCCTTCACGACGGGGGGCGGCGCGCAAGTCCTCGGCCCGAATTGGGTCGCCATTGATCCGGTTGTAGAAGAACTCTTCGGCGTTGTGCCGGAGCGATAGTCCACAGAAAACACAGCAGGAACAGATGCGCACAGAGACTGTTTATATATAAAAATCTGTGTCTTCTGCGCCTTCTGTGTACAAATTTTTAGGAGGATGTTCCGATGTCTACTGAAAAGAAACGCCGTGTTTCACGTGGGTGTACCTGTGGCTGTTTGCCCTCCCCCCTCTTTTTCCTGATCATCTACTTTGGCTTATATTTTCTCATGCGCGGGCCGCTTCCCACGCCCCAGGCCATCGCCCACCGTGGCGGAAATGTCACCGCGCTTGGAAGCGTGCCCGAAAACACCCTCGCCGCCTTTGAAAACGCCATCGCCCTCGGGATGGATTACCTCGAATTTGACGTGCAAATGACCGACGACGGAGAGCTGGTCGTCATCCACGACGAAACCGTGGACCGGACGACGAACGGCACCGGCCCGGTCGGGCAAATGACCCTCGTAGAGATCCGCGCCCTCGACGCGGGAGACGACCAACAGGTTCCCACGTTCGAGGAGGTGATTCAACTGGCGAAGGACAACGGGGTCGGTATCCTGCCCGAGGCCAAGTCCCCCGAACTGTATCCGGGTATGCCCACGAAAATGGTGGAATTGCTCGAAGAGATGGACTATCTCGACCAAACGATCATCCAATCGTTTGTCCCCGCCGCCATTGATGAAATCAGCGCGGTAAACGCCAACGCCCGCACCTGTGCCCTCTATACCTTGTGGGAGTTTGACCTGAGTCAGACAAACGCCTCCGACGTTTGCCCGATGGCAGAGATGGCCCTGCTTTACCCCTGGATGATCCGCTCCGCCCACGAGCGCGGGCAGGAGGTTTTTATTTGGTTTGGTGCCCTGGAGCATCCCCTGATGATGCGGTTAATGTACGCGTTCGGCGCTGATGGCGTGATGGTGGATGATCCGGCGTCGTTGGCAGAGGTGTTGGGAAAATAGATGCAAATTCCTTGAGATAGATTTTGAAAAAGGATGTGGACATGCCCACATCCTTTTTTGATGGGAACTTTTATGAACACCTTTCACATAGCGTTCTTGGGGGAGTTTTTTGAGAATCATTTTGCAACCTTGGGGAACCTTTTTGCTGAGTTCGTAGTTCTTTTATCTATAATCAAAAAAGGAGTATAAACTGTGAAAAAGAACATTTTCATCCCATTCATTTTGTTCGTTCTCGGGGCTTGCCAATCAACTCCTGTACCCCCTCCCATAGATTCATCTATCCAAACTGCTTTGCCATCGGAGACGGCTCTGGCTACTAAGAAGTTGCCAACGACAATTCCCGAAACTGAAATTCCATATCCCTATCCATATCCTACATATGCCACAATTCCCTCTAGACCAGAATTTCCCACTACCGATCCCTTTGCAACTGCTCCTCCTCAGGAACCTACTGCAACGCCAGAACCATTAGATGTATCTGGGGTTTGGTTTGTCAAACCGATTAACGCTCAACAAGGATGGGTTCTTGCAGACGGAAACTTGTTTTTAACAGATGATGCTGGTCAGACCTGGCGGCAAAGCCCATTCGTAAAAGCTGGAAGCGAGTTTATCCAACACGCATTCTTTCTCAGTCCCCAACAAGCATGGGTTCTTATTTGTGATGCACAATCGTCAGGCGATGAAATAAAAATATCATATACTTCTGATGGTGGGGAGGCGTGGAGAAAAACAGATATTACCTTGATGAAAGACATCACTATGTTTCCAGGTGACACGCGTAGAAGGTGTGGTAGCTTTAATCTTGGACGTATTTTTTTTCTGAATGCTCAACATGGATGGGTTTTGTTAGATACGACAGAGAGTATGAATTCGCATCAGGGTGAAATGTTCCAAACGATAGATGGAGGGCAATCCTGGCAGCATCTGGACACCTCTCCGCGTGGTGACTTTTTTTTCGTTACAGATACAGTTGGTTGGATGCTTGCGACATGCTGTACGGGGGGCCCGATGCTGTTGTATCACACGGAGGATAATGGCAAAAATTGGCAAAGAATAAGTGTAAATGGTGCTGATCAATACGATAATTTCTTCCTGCCTATCTTTTTGGATCAACAAGTGGGAATGATGGCAGTAACACTTGAAGATGAAAAAGGAATTAGTGACGGTCCAACGTTTTTTAAAACCCAAGATGGAGGGGTATCTTGGCATCAGGTGGGGAAACTTTCCCTTTTGCCTAGTCTTGACGAATTGACTATCCGGGCTCGAGATATTCAGATATGGGATGAACGAACCTGGGTTGTTAATGTACCAAATCATGGGGTGTACTGGACTATGGATGGCGGCCAAACCTGGGCTGAAAACACTTACGACAAGACTCACTCAGTTGATTCTATCGTAGCTTTAGACTCAGCCATAAGCGGGTGGGGTTTGAACTGTGATCAGGGAGGCTGGCCATATTGTGTTTATCTTTTGCGGACGGAAGACATGGGCGCACACTGGGAAACGGTAGAAGTCAAGCCTTAGTTGTTTACACTTATCCTCCACACCTCAATCTCTTCTTCCTCTGCTTAACTCTTGATAAGAAATTGAGCAAAACGGCAACCTTAGATTAAAATCGGTGGTATTCTTTACGCCGTTGTGGATTGGGTCATCCATTCACAAAAATAGTCATTTCTCCAGGAAAATGCGGGGATTTCTTGGCGAAGTTACTCAAAATACCTTCTGGGAGATTCTCATGTCATCTGTCCAAACCTTTGCCGAAAGTGTCATTACCAGCATCGAGAAGGTCATCGTTGGAAAACGGGCCACTGTCGAATTGGCCGTTGCCAGTCTGTTGTGCCAAGGACATCTCCTCATCGAAGATGTGCCTGGGGTGGGGAAAACCATGTTGGCACGCAGTATCGCCCGCTCGTTGGGCTGTTCGTTTAGCCGTATCCAGTTCACCCCCGATATGCTCCCCAGCGATGTCACCGGGGTCTCCATTTACAACCAAGAAAACAAAAAATTTGAGTTCCGTCCCGGCCCGGTGATGGCACAGATCGTCCTGGCTGACGAAATCAACCGCGCCACCCCCAAGACTCAAGCCGCGCTTCTCGAAGCCATGCAGGAAAAGCAAGTGACCGTGGATGGGACCACGCACATGCTCCCCAGCCCGTTCATGGTCCTGGCGACCCAAAACCCCATCGAATACGAAGGCACGTTCCCCCTCCCGGAGGCGCAACTGGATCGGTTTTTGCTCCGTGTCCGGTTGGGGTATCCCTCTGCCTCCGATGAGGTAGACGTGTTGGAACGTCAGCAGTTCAAACACCCCCTGGATCAATTGGAGCAGAAAGTCTCGGCGGAAGAATTGATCGCCGCGCAGGAAAGTGTGAAGGGGATTTATATGGATCGTGCGCTCAAACACTACATTGTCGAACTCGTCAACCACACACGCGGCCACGCAGAAGCCTATCTGGGCGCCAGCCCTCGCGGGAGCCTCTCCCTTTATCGTGCGAGCCAGGCCCGCGCGGCCATGGCGGGGCGTGAATATGTCCTGCCCGATGATGTAAAAGCCCTCGCCGTTCCCGCCCTCGCCCACCGCGTCATCCTCAACCCCGCCGCCCGTCTGCGGGATGTGACCGCGGACGACGTGGTTCAGGAAATCCTCAACAGTATGCCTGTTCCTGGCGGCGATTTGCGCCCCTCGCATTAATGGCAAAATTTTCCCTGTCCAACCTGTTTTCCTCGCCGTCCCAGAGAGTGGTTTGGGGGTTACTTGGGCTGTGTTTGTTCGCATTGGCGATTACTGGAGCCGAAGTTTATTCCCGCCTGGCTTACGTGTGGGCGATTTTGTTGATCGGCAGTTGGGGATGGTCGTTTTTATCGCTCCGGGGCGTCCGAGTCTTGCGCCGTCCCCGTTTGCGCCGTGCCCATTTGGGACAAATTTTTGAAGAACGCTTTGAAGTCCAAAATTTAGGGCGGCTTCCCCGGCTGTGGATGGAAATTCGTGACCTGTCCTCGCTCCCCGGCACGCGGGGGTCGCATGTCGTAACCCTGATCGGGGGGCGACAACGCCGGTCGTACCTCGCCCGCTCACGCCTGATGCAGAGGGGTATTTTCCCGATGGGGCCAACGCTGATCCTTTCCGGTGATCCGTTCGGCTTGTTTCCAGTGGAATATCAACTCCCCGTTGAAGACAATTTATTGGTGTATCCGTTGATGGTGGAAGTCCAATCCTTCCCGAACCCGCCCGGGGTGTTGACCGGAGGCGAAGCATTGCGCCAACGCACCCATTACGTGACCCCCAACGCCGCCGGGGTCCGCGAATACGCGCCGGGTGACGCCCTCAATCGCATTCACTGGCCCACGACCGTTCGCCGCGATAAGTTGATGGTCAAAGAATTTGAACTCGATCCCCAGGCCGACATCTGGATTTTTGTGGATGCGGAGAAAGCGGTTCATGCCGCCATGCCGTATTCGGTTACGGATTTGTCGAGGAACGTGTTTTTGCAGGAACAACTGGAAGAGATCAAACTGCCCCCCTCCACGGAAGAGTATGCGGCCAGTATCGCGGCCTCCCTCGGACGTTTTTACCTGCGAAAACGACGCGCGGTAGGGTTAGTGATGAGCGGACATTCCAATACCATTCTCCCGCCCGACCGCGGGGGGCGTCAACTGGGTAAGATGCTGGAAGAGTTGGCCCTCTTTCGGGCCGAGGGAAAAGTTCCGCTTTCGGGCTTGTTGGAAGCGCAGTCGCGGCACATCAGCCGGGGCAGTACGGTGGTGTTGATCACGCCGACCGTCCGGGAACAGTTCGCCTTTACGCTGGAATACCTGAACCGGCGTGGTTTGCGCCCGATCGTGATCCTGATCGACGCGGAAACGTTCGGCGGAGCACCAGGGTCCGCGCTGTTGGCACAAACGATCAAAGCGGTGGGCGTGCCAGTGCGGAAGATCGAAAATGGGGCGGATATTCAGGAAGGGTTGGTTAAGCGGCTGTAGGTTGAATCAGCGTCGGGGTTTTCTTTTGGTAATCGATCACAAAAAAACCGCGCAAGGGTTCGCCGGTGGATTGGCGGAGTTTTACGCCCTGTTCGGGGTGTAAATCCACGAAAATCTTCGGTTCCTTGCCGGGGTGATTGGGATCGTACAGCATCAGTTCCATCTGCTGTTTTTCTTCATCGAATTCATAATCAATCGCCAACACCTGATGGTTCCCCGTCGGGTTCCCTTTTCGCACGCGGATCAACGCCAAAACGACGGGATTCCCTGCGTCGAGGGAGGTCTGAATTTGGGGGATTTCTTTCGCCGTGGCACGCGCGACCTCAAGATCATCTTGTAGAGTCCAAGCAATCACATGTTTGAGCGTATCAAAGGAGAGACTGTCGATCTGCCGTTTGACGAGATACTTGTAAAGGTGGGTTTCGTTTTCGGGCGGCGCATTGACCTCGGGAACCGCGTAATTTTCGTAAAACAGATCGAGGGCGGCGAAGCACATGCCCCCGCACAATCCGTAAATGATCGGATGTTCTTTCGTCCAATTGTCGAATAACTCCCAATCAACGAGGTCGGCCACATCAAAGCGGTTGACAAAGCGAAACCCTCGCTCTTTGCTGAGGAAGGTTTTTTTGCCTTTTTTCATATCATTTCGATCCTTTCGTCGGCCACTTCCAGGTCCGGCCAGTTCGTCTCCACCCAGCGGGTGACACCTTGTAAGGAGCGTTGCGTTTGTGCCTGATCGCTGGTGATCATCGCACAGGCGAGGACGGCGTTTTGCCAGGAATCTTGATGATCCATTTCTGCAACCGAGACGTTAAATTCTCGGTGCAGACGGGCGATCAAGGGTTTTAACCGGCTTCGTTTTTCTTTTAATGACATACAGCCAGGGACGGACAGGTGAAGGGTGAGGAGGCCAAGGGACATTGTTAATTGTTAATGGGTAATGGTTATTGAGGGGTTGCGTGTTTGTTGACTTGCTGAATCGCCAAATCTGTAAATCGCTGAATTGTTGAATCGCCGAATCGCTGAATCTTTGAATCGCTGACTCACAGTATAATTCCTCCCATGAAAAATTCAAGTAACTGGCTTCTTGTCGGCGGTATCTTACTGATTTTTGCAATTGGGATGATCGTATTGATCAACACCGTGCGAACGATCACTGAACGGGCGCTCCAACCCGTACAGGATTCCACGGGCGCATTGGCAACCCAAGTCTCGAACGTGTTCAACCCGACCCCCACCGTGTTGGCGGACCCGCTCACGGTCATCCACGAAGTCCGCGCCCTGGCCCGGATGGAAACCGTGCAGTATTCGGTCGAAAAAGTTATCACTGCCGAAACCGGGCAGGGGCTTTTTGGCACGTTGTTTGGGGATAAACTGCTGTTTGTCGCCCACGGCGTGGTCATTGCCGGGGTGGATATGCAAAAACTCGGCCCGGAAGATATGAAACTGGTAAATGGCGTTTTGTACGTGCATCTGCCGGATGCGGAAATTTTTGTCGCCACCCTCGACAATGATAAATCATATGTCTATGACCGGGAGACGGGACTGCTCACGAAAGGGGATGTCAATCTCGAAACCACTGCCCGTCAAGTGGCGGAAGATTCTGTGGCAGACGCCGCCCTCGAGGATGGGATTCTTGACACGGCTCGCCAAAATGCTGAATCCTATTTTTCGATCTTATTCCGCGATTTGGGCTACCCGGAAGTGATTTTTGTGGATGAGATGCCGTAATGACTTTTCGTCAACGATTTGTCCAGTATTTTTTTGTGTTTTTGGGGGGAATATTTGTGATCATGTTTTTGATCCGGTGGTTGGCCCCGGACGCGCGCACGGTTTTGTGGGCTGTGTTGTGTCCCCCCACCACGCACATCGAAATTTCGGCGGGCGTCGCTGAGCTTGAACCGGGTGAGGTAGTGTCCGCGTATGAAATCCAGTGTGTGGGAGAAGGCGTGCGCCAGCCGTTATCCGATTTTCTGGTGCTAATGCTGGAAACGGGCGTTTCGTTGGGGCTGGCTTTGAGCCTGGCGGTTGTCGCGGGGTGGGTGACTTCAAGAAAGCCCAAAAATTAAAGTCGGTCTGTCCAGGCAGGGTGGGTATATTTTTCTTCCATTAAGGCTCGGGCACGAGCCTTTTCTCCATCGGTTAAATCCCCTCGAACTAATTCCAGGTTAAGCGTTTGTTGAAACGCACGCGCCATGGCATCCGCCGCTTGCCGCCAGGTCACCCGCCGGGAGAGGGCGGATTCTACGGTCGTGGCGCGGGCGATGAGCCGGGTGGCCGCGTCCGCGCGGGTGGATTCATCGGGGAATGCTAACGCCTGCGTAATCCGTGCGAGATCGCCGTGCAGGGGGAGCGAACCATGTTGTAACACCCCGATCTGCCGACGCACCTGGGCACTGCCGATCAGTTTTTTCCCATCCACGGTAATTTCCCAGTTCGAGGGGACTTCAAAACAGACCGGCCCTTTCGGGTTGGTGTCTTCGGGCAGGGTGTATTTTTCTTCAGTTTCCGCGGGGACGGCCAAGCGATGAAGGGCTTGCAGGAGGGCTTGCGCCAGTCGTTGATAGCTTTCCAACACGCTCCCGGCCACGCGGGGTTCGGCGGGCGGCGCACTGACGGAGTACGTTAATTCGTCCGTGTGCAGGATCGCGCGGCCCCCGGTCGGACGGCGCACGAGGTCCCACCCGTGTCGGGCGAGGGCAGATCGATCAACATCGGCAAGCGGTTGGGCATATCCCAATGACAGACAGGGTGGGTCCCACGCGTACAGGCGTAAGGTTGGGGGGACAAGACCCTGTCCGGTCGCTTCCAAAATGGCTTCATCCACTGCCATATTCCAGGCCCCGGGGGCAGGTTCGGTTTCGAGCAAACGCCAAACAGAGACATTGAAATTGACCATAAATTGGATTTTATCATTCCTTGTAGTTTTTTCTTTTGGGGAGTATGCTATATTAGCAATTCTCAGTTTGAACGAACGGCGTTCCTGAACGGGCATCATTTGGGTTCAGCGAGGTCGTTTTCAGGAACGCCGTTCGTTGGCTCGTTTTTACACTAAGAATTGCTGATGTTATACGAGGTTTTGGAAGTCCAATTTTTGATATGTTTAGGACAGTTTTTATGCAATCGAATCGTTTGACACAACTGTATCGCCAACTCTGGCACGGCGCGGATTACAACTACGAACAATGGTTGGAGACGCCCCAGGTGTTGGAAGAAGATTTTCGGCTGATGAAACAGACCGGGTGTACTGCCATGAGCGTGGGCATCTTTTCGTGGGCGATGTTGGAACCCGCGGATGGACAATATGCGTTCGATTGGCTGGATACGCTCATGAATAGGTTGCATGAAAACGGGATCAAGGCCATTTTGGCGACGCCTTCCGCCGCTCACCCCGCGTGGTTGTCCAAAAAATATCCTGAGGTGTTGCGCGTTCGGGAAGGGGGGCGACGGGAGCCGCATCGGTTTCGGCAAAATTTTTGCCGGACCTCGCCCATTTTTCGCATCAAATGTAAACAAATCAATACGTTGTTGGCGCAACGGTATGCTGATCATCCGGCGTTGTTACTTTGGCATGTGTCGAATGAATACGGATCGACGCCGTGCCATTGTGCGAACTGTTACGCCGGGTTCCGGCAATGGTTGAAAGCCCGGTACGGGACGTTGGAAGCGGTGAATCGGGCCTGGTGGGCGACGTTTTGGAGTCATCAGTACACCGATTGGGATGAGATCGAGCCGGTGGATGGGTCCGTGCATGGGTTGATGCTGGATTGGATGCGGTACAACAGCGATCAGGTGTTGGATTTTTATCGGGCGGAGATGGCGCCCCTGCGCGAGATCACGCCGAACATTCCGATTACGACGAATTTTATGCGCCCGGACGTAGGGCTGAACTACTGGCAAATTGCTGGGGATGTGGATCTTGCCTGTTGGGACAGTTACCCCGAATGGCATGTCCACGACGACGTGGAAACGGGTTTGCAAACGGCGTTTTATCACGATCTGCATCGCGGGTACAAACAGGGGGCGCCGTTCTATTTGATGGAATCGTCCCCCGCCCAAACCAACTGGCAACCCCTCAGCCGTGCGAAACGGCCTGGGATGGTGAAACTGGCGTCGCTTCAAGCGGTGGCGCACGGGGCATTGGGCGTGAATTATTTTCAGTGGCGGCAAAGTCGCGGCGGCGAGGAAAAATTTCACGGGGCGGTGGTGTTGCATCGGGATGGGGAAGCGTCCCGGACGTTTCGAGATGTCGTGAGCGTGGGGGAAATGTTAGGGGCGGTTCCCGATTTGGCGCATGCCCGCACCCCCGCGGAAGTGGGGATCATCTACGATTTTGAAAATGGGTGGGCGTTGAATCTGGCAAAATTACCGCGCAGTGCCAAAGAAGAATATCAGGCCACTGTGTTGGATCATTATCGCCCCTTCT
>WBZL01002200.1_pt1 | contig 19215 bp, 21 predicted proteins | sample 5204291 | NCBI WGS metagenome assembly WBZL01 (sample SAMN12344345, study PRJNA552823) | activated sludge metagenome | biome: Activated sludge suspended growth; feature: Nitrification reactor; material: Wastewater; isolation source: activated sludge from nitrification reactor of wastewater...
GAAGGAATTCCAGGGCCGGGAGCAGGAAATTCAGAAACAGGTCAAGCAGGCGCGGGAACTGCAAAACCACCTGGAAAAGGAAGGCCTGACCATGTCGGAGGCCGACCGCGGCAAGAAGCAGAAGGATCTGGCCAACCTGACCCGCGACATCCAGCATGCCCAGCGCGAGTTCCGGGAAGACCTCAACCAGCGTAAGAACGAGGAATTCGCCGGCGTCCAGGACCGCGCCCGCAAGGCCATCGTGGAAATCGCCGAGAAGGAAAAATTCGATCTGATCGTCGAGAACGTGGTGTACGCCAGCCCCAAGGTGGATATCACCGAGCGGGTCCTGAAGGCCCTCGACCGCTGAGGTTTCCATGCCTGTCCTGACGCTGGCCGATTTACAGGTCCGCCTGGGCGGAACACTACGGGGTGATGGCGGGACGCTGATTCGGGGTGCCGCATCCCTGGACCGGGCGGGCGGCGACCAGATCGCCTTCCTGGTCAGCGCCAAGTATCTCGCCCAGGCCCGCGCTTCCCGGGCGGGGGTTCTGATCATCCCGGAATCCCTGAACGAAACCCTGCCCCAGGCCTGCCTGGCGGTCGCCAATCCCCATGCGGCATTTGCCCGGGCGGTGGCCCTGCTGCATCCCGAGCCCGGCCTGCCTGTCGGCGTCCATCCCACCGCCGTGGTCGCGGAGGACGCCGATGTCCACGCCGAAGCCCGCGTCGGCCCCCACGTCTGCATCGGCGCGGGGGCCCGGGTGGGCGCCCGCAGCCTGATCCACGCCGGCGGCGTCATCGGCCCCGGCGCCATCGTCGGCGAGGATTGCCTGCTGCATCCCCGGGTCACGGTCCAGCATGCTTGCGTGGTCGGCGACCGGGCGGTCCTGCATTCGGGCTGTGTCATCGGCTCCGACGGCTTCGGTCTGGCCTGGGAAGCCGAACCAGAGGGCGGCCACTGGCTGAAGGTGCCCCAGATCGGCCGCGTCGTGATCGGCAACGATGTGGAGATCGGCGCCAATACCTGCATCGACCGGGGCGCCTTGGACGACACGGTGATCGAGGATGGCGTCAAGCTGGACAACCTCATCCACATCGCCCACAACTGCCGCATCGGCCGGCATACCGCCATCGCCGCCTGCGTCGGCATGGCCGGCAGCACCTCCATCGGCGCCTACTGCCAGATCAGCGGCGCGGCCATGATCAGCGGCCATATCGCCATCGCCGACAAGGTGATCATATCCGGCGGCAGCGTGGTGGCGAAGAATCTCCGCGCTCCCGGCGTCTATACCTCGGTCATGCCCCTCATGCCCCACGAGGACTGGCTGCGGAACGCGGCCCATCTGCGTCACCTGGATGCCCTGGCGGGGCGCCTGAAAGCGCTGGAAAGCCGAATCAACGACCTAGACAAGGACGACGCGGAATGATGGACATTACCCAGATCATGAAATACCTCCCCCACCGCTATCCGTTCCTGCTGGTGGATCGGGTGCTGGAACTGGTGCCCAACGAGCGGGTGGTGGCCATCAAGAACGTGACCATGAACGAGCCCCATTTCCCCGGCCACTTTCCCCATCACCCGGTGATGCCCGGCGTGCTCATGATCGAGGCCCTGGCCCAGACCGCCGGCCTGCTGGCATTCAGCAGTTCCGGCAAGGAGATCACCGAAAATTCCGTGATCTATTTCGTCGGCATCGACGGTGCCCGCTTCAAGCGACCGGTGGTGCCGGGCGACCAGCTGCGCATGGAGGCGAGCATCCTGCGCCACACCCGGGGCATCTGGAAATTCGCCGCCAGGGCCACGGTGGACGGCACACTGGCCTGTGAAGCCGAACTGATGTGCACCCTGAAAGAGCTGGACTGAAGCCATGGCCGGCATCCATCCCACCGCCCTCGTCCATCCCGACGCCAAGCTGGGCGGGGATGTGGAGATCGGCGCCTACAGCCTGATCGGCGCCCACGTGGAAATCGGCGATGGCACCCGTGTCGGCCCCCATGTGGTGATCAACGGCCACACCCGTATCGGCGCCGGCAACCGCATCTTCCAGTTCTGCTCCATCGGCGAGGAACCCCAGGACAAGAAGTACGCCGGCGAGCCCACCCGCCTGGAGATCGGCGACCACAACGTCATCCGCGAGTTCTGCACCCTCAACACCGGCACCGCCCAGGATCTGGGCGTCACCCGCCTGGGCCACCACAACTGGATCATGGCCTACGTGCATATCGCCCATGACTGCGTGGTGGGCGACCACACCATTTTCGCCAACAACGCCACCCTGGCCGGCCACGTCCATATCGACGACCACGCCATCCTGGGCGGCTTCACCGGCGTGCACCAGTTCTGCCGCATCGGCGCCCACGTCATCACCGGCATCGCCTCGGTGGTGCGCCAGGACGTGCCGCCCTTCCTCACCGTCGCCGGCAACCCCCTGGCGCCCCACGGCGTCAATTCCGAGGGCCTGAAGCGGCGCGGCTTCTCGCCGGAAGCCCTGGCCGGCCTCAAGCGTGCCTACAAGACCCTGTACAAGTCCGGCCTCTCCCTCGCCGAGGCCCAGACCGCCATCGCGGCCGAGGCGGAAAAGTTGCCCGAACTCAAGCCGCTGGCGGACTTCCTGGCGAATGCCGGACGTGGCATCGTTCGTTGACGGTGAGGAGAGAGGGGTGAGGAGTGAGGAGGGAAACCCCGTATCGGACACCGGCCCTACCCCTCACTCCTCACTCCTCACTCCTCACCCTAAAGTCGCCATCGTCGCGGGAGAAGCCTCCGGCGACCTTCTCGGCAGCCTGTTGATCAACGCGGTGAAACAGGCCGGGCTGGCGGCGGACTTCTTCGGCATCGCCGGGCCCAAGATGCAGGCGGCGGGCGCCCGCTCCCTGTTCCCCATGGAGGCGCTCTCGGTGCGGGGCTACGTGGAGGCCCTGGGCAGCCTGCGCAAGATCCTGGGCATACGCGCGGCGCTGAAAGCGCGACTCCGCGCCGCGCCCCCCCGCCTGTTCATCGGCGTCGACGCGCCGGATTTCAATCTGTCGCTGGAGGCCGACCTGAAACGGGCCGGCATTACCACCGTGCATTTCATCAGTCCTTCCATCTGGGCCTGGCGCCCCAAGCGCATCGAAAAGATCCGCAAGGCGGTATCCCACGTCCTGCTCATCTTTCCCTTCGAGGAAGCCCTGTTCCAGAAGGCCGGCATCCCGGCCACCTATGTCGGCCACCCTGTTGCCCACGCCTTGCCCGAGCCCCGCCGGCTCCAGGCCAGGGAGCGATTGGGCTTGCCCCAGGATGAGGAATTCCTGGTGCTCATGCCCGGCAGCCGGCCGGGGGAATTGAAGGCCCTGGCAAAGCTGTTCATCGAGACCGCCAGGGAACTGCACAAGACCCGCCCGGACACCCGCTTCCTGATCCCGCTGGTCAACCGGGAAACCCGCCTGCTGTTCGAGCAGGCCCTCTACCAGGCGGACGCCCGCGACCTGCCCCTGCGCATGCTGTTCGGCCATTCCCACGATGCCCTCCAGGCGGCGGACGTGGCCCTCATCGCCTCCGGCACGGCCACCCTGGAAGCCCTGCTGCTGGATTGCCCCCATGTCATCACCTACAAGGTACCCTGGCTGACCTGGCACATCATGAAACGCCAGGCCATGCTGCCCTGGGTCGGGCTGCCCAATATCATGGCGGGACGCGAGCTGGTGCCGGAAATCCTCCAGAACCGCGCCACCCCGGAAAACCTGGCGGAGGCATTGGGCAAGCTGCTGGCCGATGCCGATGCCCGCCAGGCCCAGATCGACGAATTCCGCATCCAGCGCGCCCGCCTCAAGCGCGACACGCCCCGCCTGATCGCCCAGGCCCTGCGCCCCCTGCTTGCCCATGGCTGACGGCGCCGGCCTGATATGCGGCGTCGACGAAGCCGGGCGCGGCCCCCTCGCCGGCCCCGTGTATGCCGCCGCGGTCATCCTGGATCCCGCCCGGCCCATTCCAGGGCTCAAGGATTCCAAGAAAATCCCCGAGCCCAGCCGTGTCCGCCTGGCGGGCGAGATCCGCGCCCATGCCCTGGCCTGGTCGGTGGCCTGGGCGACGGAGGAAGAGATCGACCGGCTCAATATCCTGCGCGCCAGCCTGCTGGCCATGCGGCGCGCCGTGCTGGGCTTGAATCCGGCCGCGGCCCTGGCCCTGATCGACGGCAACCGTTGTCCCGAGCTGCCCATCCCCGCCCGCGCCATCGTCCGGGGCGACGCCAGCGAACCCTGCATTTCCGCCGCCTCCATCCTGGCCAAGACCGAACGCGATAAAGAAATGCGCCGACTGGCCGATATCTACCCAGATTACGGTTTCGAGCGACATGCCGGCTATCCCACCCCGGATCACCTGGCGGCCCTGGAATCCCACGGTCCGAGCCCCATCCACAGGAAAAGCTTCGGACCGGTGAAACGATTGCTGCAAAAGGCGCTGATCTAAAAAAAGGAGAATCCGATCATGTTCGTGATCATCGGCTGGGCGGTTGCACTGGTAGGCGTGTTCGGCGGCTTCGCCATGGCGGGAGGCCATCTGGCGGCGCTGTTCCAGCCCCTGGAACTGGTGATGATCGGCGGCGGCGCCTTCGGCGCCTTCATCGCCGCCAACAACGCCCATGGCATGAAGCACACGCTGGGGGGCATCGCCAGTTGCTTCAAGGGTTCCAAGTACACCAAGGCCTTCTACATGGAGCTCATCGGCCTGCTGTTCGAGCTTCTGGCCAAGGCCCGCAAGGAAGGCCTCATGTCCCTGGAAGGCGACGTGGAGGAGCCGGACAAGAGCGCCATCTTCTCCAAGTACCCCAACATCCTGGCGAATCACCATCTGGTCGATTTCATCACCGACTACATGCGCATGATGGTGGGCGGCAACCTCAACGCCATGGAAATCGAAAACCTCATGGACGCGGAAATCGAAACCCATCACCACGAGGAAATGCATGCCTCCCACGCCGTGTCCAAACTGGCGGACGGCATGCCCGCCTTCGGCATCGTGGCGGCGGTGATGGGGGTGGTGCACACCATGGAATCCCTCCATTTACCGCCGTCCGAACTGGGCATCCTCATCGCCCACGCCCTGGTGGGCACCTTCCTCGGCATCCTGCTTTCCTACGGCTTCGTCGCCCCCCTCGCCACCGTGCTGGAGGGCAAGGCCGCCGAATCCACCAAGGTTTACCAGACCGTCAAGGTCATCCTGCTGTCTTCCCTCAACGGCTTCGCGCCCCAGACCTGCGCCGAGTTCGGTCGCAAGGTGCTGTTCTCCACGGAACGGCCGTCCTTCCGCGAACTGGAGGAAGACATCAAGGCGCGCAAGGGCAAGTAGCCCGTGGCGGATAACGAATAGCGAGTGGAGCCTGGAAGATGGCTGACGATTCCCAAAGACCCATAGTCATCAAGCGCATCAAGAAGGCGGGCGGCGGTGCCCATGGCGGCGCCTGGAAGATCGCCTACGCCGATTTCGTGACCGCCATGATGGCCTTCTTCCTGCTCATGTGGCTGCTGGGCTCGGCGACGAAGGCCAAGCTGGAAGGCATCTCCGAGTACTTCAAGACCCCCATGAAGGTGGCCATGACCGGCGGTTCGGGCTCCGGGGACGCCACCAGCCTGATCCAGGGCGGCGGCACGGATCTCACCCGCCGCGCCGGCCAGGTCAAGAAGGGGGAAATCGAAACCTCCACCTCGCGGGCCGATCAGGAGCGCCAGGAATCCGCCCGCTTGCAGGACCTCAAAGCCAAGCTGGAGAAGGCCATCGACAACAACGCCAAGATGGCCCAGTTCAAGAAGCAGCTCAAACTGGACATCACCAGCGAGGGCCTGCGCATCCAGATCGTGGACGACCAGAACCGCCCCATGTTCGATTCCGGCGGCGCCGTCATGAAGCCCTATACCCGGGACGTCCTGCGGGAGATCGGCCGCACCCTGAACGAAGTGCCCAACCGGATCAGCCTCTCCGGCCACACCGACGCGGTGCCCTACTCCGGCGGCGAGGCGGGCTACAGCAACTGGGAACTGTCCGCCGACCGCGCCAACGCCTCCCGGCGCGAACTGGTGGCCGGCGGCCTGGAGGACGGCAAGGTCCTGCGCGTGGTGGGGCTCGGTTCCGCCATCCCCTTCGACAAGGAAAACCCCAACTCCCCGGTGAACCGGCGCATCTCCATCATCGTCATGAACAAGAAGGCCGAGGAAGCCATCACCAGAGAATCGCGCCAGGTCGAGGCCAGCACGGCCGCGGAAGTGGCGGAGAAACTGGATGTCAAGCGCTGACGCCCTGTCGTCACCGTCCATGCTCCGCCTGCCGCCGGCCCTGGTTGCCCTGCTGGCCCAACTTCCCGGCCTCGCCCTGGCGGCCGTCCTGCTGACCAGCGGCGCCCCCCTTCCCCTCCCCGTTCTGGCCATGCTCGTCGGCGTGGTAGCCGCGGCCCTCGCCATCCATTGGCGACTGCCGTCCTGGTGGCGCCTGATCAACCTGACCTTCGTTCCCCTGCTGTGGCTCGGCCTGGCCGCCGACCTGGATTCCCGCTGGTTCCTGGCGGGGTTCCTGGCGCTGGCCCTGACCTCCCTGGGCGCCGTTCGCACCCGCGTCCCGCTTTATCTTTCCAGCGCCGCCGCGGCCCGGGAACTGGCCCGCCGCCTGCCCGGCAACGGCTGTCTCATGGACCTGGGCTGCGGCCTGGGCGGCCCCCTGGCCGGTGTGCGCCGTACCCGGCCCGACGCCCGCCTGGAGGGTGTGGAAGCCGCCCCCCTCAACTGGCTCATCGCCCGCGCCAGGCTTTGGGGCCGGGCCGACATCCGCCTGGGCAGCCTGTGGGAGGCCGATCTCTCCGGCTGCGACGTGGTCTACGCCTACCTTTCCCCCGCCCCCATGGCCCGGCTCTGGCAAAAGGCCGAGGCGGAAATGAAGCCCGGCAGCCTGTTCATCAGCAACAGCTTCCCGGTTCCCGGCCTGGCGTTCGATGAAGTGATCGAACTCGACGACCTCTCCCGCTCCCGCCTGCTGATCCGGAGGATGCGATGACCGACTGGCTCGCACGCCTGCAACCCGGCGAAATTCCGATCTTCCGCCACACCCACCGGGCGCTGGCCGAATTCGGCCCGCGACGGGAACACCTCACCGCCCGGGAAATCGCCCAGGAAGTCCTGGCCGATCCCCTCGCCACCCTGCACACCCTCCACACCGTCAACAAGAAGGTGGCCCAGCGCTACGGCACGGAAGTGCCCACCGTGGAACATGCCCTCATGATGCAGGGCATCGGCGCCTACCTGGATGCGGCCCGGGGACTGCCGATCCTGGAAACCACCCCCGCCGGTCGGGACGCCCGGGCGCTCAAGGCCCTGGGCGTGCTGGCCCGGCGCGCCCAGCACGCCGCCTGGCAGGCCCGGGACTTCGCCGTGCAGCACAGCGATATCCGCGCCGAGGAAGTCCAGGTCGCCGCCATCCTGTGGCACCTGCCGGAAATGCTGCTCTGGCTGCGGGCACCGGAGGAAGCCCGGCGCCTGGAGCGCCTGGGTCGCGCCCGCCCCGCCGCCGAGGCGGAAATGGAAGTCCTGGGGCAATCCATGGGGGCCTTCCGCCTGCAACTGCTGGAAGCCTGGAGCATTCCCGAACTCACCCGCGACCTGCTTGACGAGCGCCATGCCGAGCGGGCCCGCCAGACCATCCTCGCCGCCAGCCTGGACATCGCCCGGCGCAGCGAACGGGGCTGGTGGGACGAGGGCTTCCTGGCGGCCTACAACGCCCTGGCCGGCGTGGTAAACCTGCCCGTGGAAAACGTCATCGCCACCGTCCACGGCAATGCCGCCCGCGTCGCCCGCCACGGCGACTGGCTGGCGGCGACACCCTCGGCCGCATGGATCCCCATGATTCCCGGCCCCTGGCCACAGGAGCCGGACGAGGAGGAAGCCGCGGCTACCGAAGCGGCCCGCCCCGCGCCAGTCCAGCCGAAGCTCGAGGTGGTCGCCCCCGGCGCCATGGCCGGAAAATCACCCGCCCCGGTCGAGGCGCGCCAGGCGCCAACCCCCGCCACGCCCGCTCCCACTCCCGCGCCTGTCACCGCTCCCACCACCCAGCCGTCCACGCCGGCCCCAGCCGAGGAGTCCGGGCACACGGTCTGCCCCATGCCCGACAAGCAGGTTTTCCGGGAAACCCTCAGGGGGATCGAAGGCCACATGGACGGCTCCCTCAACCTCAACCAGATGTCCGCCCTCATCCTCAAGGGCCTGCACACCGGCCTGGGGCTGTCGCGCATCCTGTTCGCCATGATCACCCCCGACGGCGAACGGGTGAAATCCCGCTTCACCCTGGGCGTTCCGACGGAAGACTCCCTCCGGCACTTCGAATTCCGCCTGGACGGCAAGGACCTGTTCGCCCAGCTCATGGGCAAGATGCAGGGCGTCTGGATCAACGAAGGCAACCGGGAACGCCTGTGGCCCATGGTCGATCCCCGGTTGCAGAAGGTCATCGGCGCCGGCGACTTCTACGCCATGAGCCTGTTCAACGGCGGCAAGCCCCTGGGACTCATCTACGCCGACCGGGGCCACGGCGAATGCGGCCTGGATCCCCTGACCTACACGGATTTCAAGATGTTTTGCCTGCAGGCCGCCCGGGGCATGGCCAAGGTCAAGGGCTAAAAAATCAGGGGCAAGGGGCAAGGGGCAAGGGGCAAGGGGCAAGGGGCAAGGGGCAAGGGGCACAAGGGGCAAGCAAAGTCCAGGTTTTCCTTGAACCTTGCAGGCGCGAAGCGCCGCCCTTGCCCCTTGCCCCTGACACTTTCGTCAGGCCGCCATGCGTATCGCGTCTTCCACGTCCACCGCCACCGGTCGCGACACGCCGGGTTCCGGCATGGTCACGCCCACCAGCCTTTCCGCCATTTCCATGGTGATGCGGTTGTGGGTGATGAACAGGAACTGGGTCTCCGCCGACATCTTCTTCACCAGGTTGCCGTAGCGCTCGGTGTTGCTGTCGTCCAGGGGCGCGTCCACCTCGTCCAGCAGGCAGAACGGCGCCGGGTTGAGGCGGAAGAAGGCGAACACCAGGGATAGGGCGGTGAGGGCCTTCTCGCCGCCGGACAGCAGGTGGATGGAGCTGTTCTTCTTGCCCGGCGGCTGAGCCAGCACGGTGAGGCCCGCGTCCAGGATCTCCTCGCCGGTGAGGATCAACTGGGCCTCGCCGCCGCCGAACAGCTCGGTGAACAGCGACTTGAACTCCCGGCTGACCTTGTCGTAGGTCTCCTTCAGGCGCGAGCGGGTTTCCGCGTCGATGCGGCGGATGGCTTCTTCCAGGGTATTGGCGGCGGTCTCCAGGTCCTCGGCCTGGGCGTCCAGGTACTGTTTGCGCTCCTGGGCGGCCTTGAGTTCGTCCAGGGCGGCCATGTTCACCGGCCCCAGGGTGGCGATGTCGGCCTCCAGGCGGGCCAGGTCGTTCTTCAGCCAGGTCTCGCCCTTGCCGGCCAGGCCGGCGGCCTGGGCGCGGGTTTCCAGTTCCGCCTCGTCCACGCCTTCCAGTTCCTCCGTGTAGCGGGCTTCCACCAGCCGGGCTTCCTGGAGCTTGAGCTCGAAGGCCATGGCCCGTTCCTTCAAGGGCTCCAGGGCGTGCTCGGTGGTGAGGCGGGCGGTTTCCATGTCGCGCAGGGCGCCGTTGGCGCCTTCCAGGGCTTCGCGGGCGGCGGTCAGGGCCGCCTCGGCCACCTGGCGGCATTCCAGGGCGGCATCCAGGGCGGACAGGGTGGGGCTTTCCTGGGCCTGGGCCAACTCCGCTTCCAGGCGGGCAAAGGTCTGGGCCAGGTCCTCCAGGGTGCGGGCGGCGCGGCCCTTGCGTTCCTCCAGCTCCTTCAGGCGGGCGGCGAGGGAACGGGTCTGGAACGCCGCTTCCTGGGCCTCCCGCTCGGCCCGGCGCTGGGCTTCCCGCACCGTCTGCATCTTCTGGTCGGCGGCCTGGCGCGCCGCGCGCACCTCGTCCAGTCGCTCCCTGGCCATGTCGTATTCCATCTGGGCTTCCCGATGGCGTTCGCTGGCGTCGTTCCAGGCTTCCTCCTCCACGGCCATCTGGTCGTAGATCTCGTCCAGTTCCTTGCTGATCTGGGCGCGGCGTTCCTGCACCCGGCGCAGGGCTTCCTGGCCCCGCACCACTTCCACCTGGAGCTGGTGCGCCTGGGCCTGGGCCTGGGCGAGTTGGGATTGAAGGGCCTCGCCCTGGCGCCGGGCGGCCTGCTGAGCCTCCTCGGACTGACGGACTTCGTCGGCCACCTCCTCCACGCCGGCCCGGGCCAGTTCCAGGTCGGCTTCCAGGGTCTCGATTTCCCGCGCCCGGGCCAGTAGGCCGTGGTGGCCTTTCTCCGGCGCGTTGAAGGTCAGGCTCCCGCGACTGATCCGGTGACCGTCCCGGGTGGCGATGAAGCCGCCGGCGGGCAGCCGGTCGCGCTGGGCCATGGCGTGGTCGAGATTATCGGTGGCGAAGGCCAGGGCCAGGCGGTCGGCCAGGAAGCGGGCGACCAGGGGATCGTCGGTGTGGATCAGGTCGGCCAGGGCGTGCATGTCACCCTCCCCCGCCGGCATTTCTGTAAGTAGTCCGGATTCCCTCTCGGATTCCAGAGCGGGGAGCAACAGATCGAAACGGCCTTCGGGCGGCTCATCGGTCCAGGCAAGATCCGCTTCCACCGCCAGGGCCGCCATGGCTTCGCCCAGGGCGGCTTCCACGGCGGTCTCCCAGCCCTCCTCCACGCGGATTCGCTGCCACAGCCGCGCCACCGAACCCAAACCCTGGCGTTCCAGCCAGGCCGCGCCCTCGCTTTCCGTCTGCTGGGCGGCGGCCTGCATCTTCTTCAGGGCGGCGACTTCAGCTTCCTTGCGATGCAGTTCCCGGTTGGCCTCGTCCAGGGCCAGGCGCGCCTGGCGCAGGCGGGCTTCGTGGCCGGGCCATTCGGCGCGGGCGGCTTCCAGGTATTCGGCCAGACGCTCCACCCGCTCCTGTTCCGTTTCCAGTTCCATGCGCTGGCGTTCCAGGGCGGATTCGTCGGAACCGGCGAGCTTGTCCTTCTCCTCCATCAGGCGCAGTTCCCGCGCCTTGTGCTGGTCCAGGATGCGTTCCGCGTGGGCCTGGTTGGCTTCTTCCAGCTGGATGGCCTGCTCGAACTGGGCCATCTCCCGCTGCACGTTGGCGACGGCGGCCTGGGCCTCGCGCCAGACGGTTTCCGCCTCGGGCAGGTTCTCGCTGGCCTGGGCGGCGCGCTCGGACAGGATTTCCGCCTGCTCCTCGGCCTGGGCCAGTTCTTCCCGGCGCTGCCCGGTTTCCAGTTCGGCGGCCTGTTGCTCGGCTTCGGTCTGGACGCGGCGCTCGCCGGCCAGGCGGATTTCGCTGGCCAGGCGTTCCCGGGTGCCGTGCAGATGGCGCAGTTCCTGTTCCACCCGGGCCACCTCGCCGCTCTCGGCGTAGAAATGGGCCTGGGCCTGGTTGAGGGCTTCAGTGGCGCCGAACTGGTTCAAGCGCTGGGCTTCCAGTTCCGCTTCCAGGCGGCGCAGCTCGGCGGTCTTGGCCTCGATGTCGGTGCGGGCCGCTTCCATCTGGCGTTCCAGGTCCACCTGGCGCGCCTGGGCGTCGCGCTTGCGGGTCAGGGCCAGCACATGGGTCTTGAGGCCCTTGTCGGCGTCCAGGTCGAAGAACCGCCGGGCCACTTCCGCCTGGCCGGCCAGCTTGTCCAGTTGCCGGCCCAGTTCCTCGCGGATATCCGCAACCCGGTCCAGGTTCTCGCGCGTGTCGCGCAGGCGGGACTCGGTTTCCTTGCGCCGCTCCTTGTACTTGGACACCCCCGCCGCCTCTTCCAGGAAGCCGCGCAGTTCCTCGGGCTTGGCCTCGATGATGCGGGAGATCATGCCCTGCTCGATGATGGCGTAGGCGTCGCCCCCCAGGCCGGTGCCCAGGAACAGGTCCGCCATGTCCTTCTTGCGCACCTGGACGTTGTTGATGTGGTAGCTGGAGTCGCCGGCCCGGGTCAGGATGCGCTTGACCGAGATTTCGGCGTACTGGGACCACTGGCCCGCCGCCCTGCCCTCGCTGTTGTCGAACAGCAGTTCCACCGAGGCGCGGCTCGCCGGTTTGCGTCCACTCGAGCCGTTGAAGATCACGTCCTGCATGGAGGCGCCGCGCAGTTCCCGCGCCTTGGATTCCCCCAGCACCCAGCGCACCGCGTCGATGACGTTGGACTTGCCGCAGCCGTTGGGGCCGACGATGCCGGTGAGCTGGCCGGTGGCGGGAATGATCACCGGGTCCACGAAGGACTTGAAGCCGGCGATGTGGATGTGTTTGAGGCGCAAGGGGGCGGAAAGGAGTGGGTGGTCTGGCGTTTATAATGCGTCGCGCATTCTAACTTTTAAGCACCGCTCCATGCCCAGCCAACCCGCCAAATCCCTGGAAACCTTCGACAACCCCCAGCCCGCCCGGGATTACCACATCCACATCGAGATCCCGGAATTCACCTGCCTGTGCCCCAAGACCGGCCAGCCGGACTTCGCCACCCTGTTCCTGGACTACATCCCGGACCGGCGCTGCGTGGAACTCAAGAGCCTCAAGCTCTACATCTGGTCCTTCCGCGAGGAAGGCCACTTCCACGAGGACGTCACCAACCGCATCCTGGACGACCTGGCCCGGGCCACCGATCCGCGCTTCATGCGGCTGACCAGCAAGTTCTACGTGCGCGGCGGCATCTTCACCAACGTGGTGGCCGAGCACCGCAAGCCGGGCTGGGAGCCCGCGCCCCGGGTGGAACTGACCCAGTTCGCGGGCAACTCCAACACCCGGGGCTGAGCAGCCGCCCGGCCACGAGTCCGGCCGGGAGCCGAAGCCTGGCAAGGCCAAGCCGTCAGTGATCCGACGTGACGCGACGTTTCGTCGAGGAAGGATGAACCTGTTCGGTCGGGTTCTCGGGTTGCTCGGCCAAACGACCCGTAACGTACTTGTGCAATACGCTCGCGATCAGCGTCTGGTATGGCACCCCTTCTTCGAGTGCCTTGACTTGAATATCGCTCAGGTCGCCCGAGGACAGTCGAATATTGACCCGACGATCCTTGATGCCGGTTGCGCGCGCGGCGGCCTTGAATCTCGCAAGCTCGGCTTTCGTGGCGACCGATTCGAGTTGGCCCTTTTCATAGGCACTGAGAATTGCGAGTTCGTCGTCGTTAATTTTCGGCATCCGCTTCACCTTGATTCAGATAGTCCCTCGTCGCCTTGCGGCTCGGAATGATGGTCTTGAGGAAGAAATAATCGTCCTCTTCGACAAATGGCACCAGTAGGCATAGCTGTCACACGCGGCTGAGCACGAGGGATTCCTCATGCATCACCGTCACCGTGGCGGAGCGCCACTGGCCGGCCGCCCTCCTCCCGATGAACCGCCTCCGCCTGGAAACCTGCCGCTGTCGTCATTCGGCCACCGGCGCCTTCTTTCGCGGGAAAACGCCGATCTGCTGGCCCTGGGGGATCGTGATGGCGGGCATGCCCTGCTCGATCAGCGTGATGACCAGGGAACCGCCATAGGCGAAATGCCCCAGTTTCTCGCCCTTGTGGACAGGCACGGGCTGATCCGGCGTCACCTTCCTGAACTTGTCCTCGAATACCACCGAGCCGACGCTATCCAGGCCCACCGGAATCATGGCGACGTGGCCGTATCCGGGGGTCTCGATGATGAAGTAGCCCCGGCGGAAGTGCTCGAAGGCACTGTAGCTCGCGCCCTGGCCGATATTTCCGGCATTAAAAAACGCGCCGAAGTCATTGATTCCATGATAACTACCCGCCACGTCCTCGCGCGCCTCCACCACCTTGCCGGCAACCACCGCGTGGAAGTGATGGTAGGTGCTTGGCAGCAGGATGCAGGACACCGCGCTGCCGTGCTCGAAGCGCTTCGCGTATCCGGAACCGTCGAGCATCGCCTTCACGTCCAGCTTACGGCCCAGCTTGGTCGGGATGCCCCGCTCCGGCGTCAGCGGCTGCATCATGGTCAGCACGCAATCGGTGGGCGCCACCAGCACCGCGTCATCCTCCGGGCTGGCCACCGCGCGCGCGCCGGGCCGCAAATCGCGGATGAAGAACTGGTTGAACGACTTGAAGCCTTCCGGCGGAACGGCATAGTCCCCCATGCGGATGGCCGGATCGGCGGTCCACTGGGGAATGACGGCGGTCGATTCCGGGGAATCGAGGAAACGCCCCCGCGCCGCGACGAAATCCCGGGTCCAGCCCAGGCCCGGCTGCGTGCCGACGAAGCGTTGGCCGTCTGGGTTGCGGTAGTAGAACCAGGCGAACTTCTCGATGTAGCTGAACTCGTCCCGCACCCCATCGGGTTCCGGCAGCAGGCGGTACCAGTCGTCGAAGAACGCCAGCAGATCGTCGAACTTCTTGCCCTTCCAGGGATTCTCCACGCGGGGGGTCGGCCACAGGGCCCGGGTATCGGGGTCCGGGTCTTGCATGTTGGCGAAGGCCCGTTCCAGGGTGGCGCGAAACGCAGGGTCGGCTTCGTACAGGCGCTTCAAGGCCTGTACAGGCGGCGCTCGCGGCGAGTCTTGCGCCACGGCGGTACCGGCAAGCACAACGAGCATGCAGGCCAGCCCATGCCTCAGGGTTCCCCACGGCATGATCATCATGAATTCCTCCATGAACGGTACGGGCTGTACGGGCCTGAGGCCGGCAACATCGTTGCCAGGCCCGGTGTCGGATGCCGCATCAATGAATGATCCCCTTGGCGCGCAGCGCCTCCCGGGCGATTTTCTGGCGCAGGGGCAAATCCCCCGGATTCCGGATATCCAGATTCAAGGCAAAAAACCAGGTGCCCCGGGCTGTCTCCACATAACCCACATACCAGCCGATGCCCGGGTCGCCGCGCGCCGCCCAGCCGGTCTTGGCCCAAAGCCCATGCCGCGGCGTCTGTTCCACCCGCATGATCCGGCGCAGCGTTTCATAGGCGGCGGAGCCGAACGGCAGGGATCGCCGATGAACCGCCTTGAGGAATTCGATTTGCCCGGCCGCGCTGATCCGGAGCGAGCCATCCAGCCAGAACGCGGTTTCATCGAATGGCGCGGAAAGCTCGCCATAGCCTGTCGCGGCCAGGTAGCGCTGGTATTTCGCGGCCCCGACCCGGCGGGCGAGCGCCTGATAACACCACACGCAGGACAGCCTGAAGGCGCTGTCCAGGGTCTGGTCCCCATTCCAGCCCGGGACTTCCCGCACCACGCCGTCCCAGGTGAAGGTATCGCCCTCGGCGATGGCCCCTTCTTCCAGCGCGATCAGCGTGTTCAGAATCTTGAAGGTGGACGCCACCGGAAACTTCCGGCGTGAACGTCCCTCATCGTGCACGAAGGCCTCGCCCTCATGCAGGGGCGCGATGACGATCGTGCCCGTGACGCCCGCCTCGGAGAATATCCGCCCAAGGTCCGTGTCTTCCGACCACGCCACCGCCGGGGCCAGAAGGAAGAGGCAAAGGCAAATCAGGGCGGAGCGGAACATGGGATGCGCGACGTCTGACATAACCGGCTGGCGCTGTTGAGGCCCGCAGTAAGCCGGTCCGTGTTGATGGATGGGGTGGGCCTCTCATTCATAGTGCGTCCACATAGAGTCCTGGTCAGGTGGCGGTTCTCGTGTGAAGTCTGCCCGCCTCGCGTATGGCGGTGTAGGCGGCCTTGAATTGTGCCCTGTAGCCGGGGCCGAGAGCGATCGGGCCAAGTGCCAAGCCGTCGCAGACAAAGACACCCTCGTACTCGAACACGCCGATTTCAAACGTGCATGGAGGTTCACCGACCAGTTCGTTCAGGGGAGTTGTAAGTGCCCTGACCTCGTAGGCATTCTCGACCATCTTGTCGATGAACACGGCGAACCTCTTCGTCTGCCGCAAGTAGACCCATCGATCAACTTTCATGCGCTTCACGGCCAACACTACGTCAGGTTCCACCGCTCGGCCGTCGGACTCCAGTTCAGCGATCGCCAGATCGATCAACTCGGGCTTGCCCTTGGCATGCGTTCGAGCGGCCACAAGGTCATTCGAGACCGAGCGCGTTCTTTTGATACCCGCAGCGTCAAGAACGCGGAAGAGAATGGCCTTGTAGCCTTCGATGAAGCGGAGTGCTGATTCGCGCGGCAGGAGCATTCTGTGGTCTTGATGTGGAACGAGGGAGGAATCGGTCTGGGTGGCTTATTGCCCAGGTCCGGTTCCTATTGGGTTGGGCCTCTGATCAGCCATGACCGGCTTCAGCATGGAGCCTGAGCCCCAGGCCGCCAGCGCTGACAAGTGGTTGGCAAACATGTACAGTCTCGCGTACATATAAGGAGCCCCGAAATGGATGCGATTACCTACACGACGGTTCGCGCGAACCTGGCGAATGCCATGGACCGCGTTTGCAATGACCACGAGGCGTTGATCATCACCCGCAACGGAGAACAGTCGGTCGTGATGCTCTCGCTCGAAGATTACAAGGCACTGGAAGAGACCGCCTATCTGCTGCGCACACCCGCGAACGCCAAGCGTCTTCTTGCGGCAATGGCTCAGTTGAACGCCGGCAAGGGCGTCGAGCGGAACCTGGCCAAGTGAAGCTGGTTTTCGCGGACGAGGCATGGGAAGACTATCTGTATTGGCAGAAGCAAGACAAAAAGATGGTCGATCGGATCAACAAGCTGATTCGCGAAACCCAGCGAGAGCCGTTCAGCGGCGTTGGCAAGCCCGAGCCACTGAAACATGCTCTCTCAGGATTTTGGTCACGCCGGATCACGGATGAGCACCGCATGGTGTATCGGCTTGAAGGCGACGAACTCCAAATAGCCCAATTGCGTTTCCATTACTGAGACGCCCAACGTGCCAGCTCAGGGGCGCGCAGCCGGCTTTCCGGCGAAGCTTCCCACTGGCGCGGAGGATCAGGCGGCGTGTGCAACCGGAACTTTCCAACCGGGAAACACAAGCACGGCAGCATGACAGTTAAGGGCACGGGCGAGCACCTTGGCGCGCTCCACACCCAAATTAACGCGACTGTTTTCGATGGCGGAAATGGTCGCTTGAGGAATACCGGTAAGTTCGGAAAGTTGGTTTTGGCTCAACTCTTGAAGCTCGCGCAGGATACGGACAGACTCCCCCACCGAGACCTCAACTCGCTTTGTAGCGGGACTGAACTCTTTCATTTCATGGCCTCCTGTAATCGTGGGCGGCGACCAATGCTCACCGCGGCATCAGCGCGAACACACCCCAGCCCAGGTATTCACGCGTGTAAGCGGCGTGGCGTCCGGGTTCCGAGGTCAGTTGGGCTCGAACCTCTTGCGCCAGCTCGTCGTCGGGATGGGCTTCTAGCCATCGGCGCATGGTGAGCCATTTGGCCGCCTCGTATCTGTCCCAGCCGTCCTGGTCGGCCAGAACCATTTCCACGACGTCGTAGCCCAAGCGGCCGAAGGACGCGAGCAGATCAGGAAGCGTGAGAAAGTCGGCGATCGAGTTGGCAAGGCAGCCCTTGGCAACCTCTTCCGTCAGCGGAAACTGTCGCCAAAAGGGCTCGCCGACGAGGACGATGCCACCGGCGCGCAGGCTCCGCGCCAGAAGCTCGATCGTGCCGGCAACGCCCCCGCCGATCCAGGTGGCACCGACACAGGCCGCTACATCGGCCTTCTCGCCAGAGACATAGCCGGCGGCATCGCCATGGATGAACCTGACCTGATCGGCGACGCCGAGTTCTACTGCACGGCGTTTCGCTTGCTCGGAGAACAGCCGGCTCATGTCGATGCCGGTGCCGATGATGCCGTGATCGCGTGCCCAGGTGCACAGCATTTCCCCCGAACCGCTGCCGAGGTCCAGCACTCGGGCCCCCGATTCCAGACGCAGCGCCGCGCCGAGCGTGGCGAGCTTTTCGGGGGTGATCGGGTTGTGGATGCGGTGAGCGCTTTCAGTGATGTTGAATATTCGTGGGATGTCCACTGCGGGAAATCTCCTTGCGGGTATGAACAGATTGGGCCTCTACTCGTAATGCGACCACATGCGAAGCACACGGACAATGCGCTCCTTGGCAAATACCTCGTAGACCAAACGGTGCTGTATGTTGATGCGTCGCGAGTACGTACCGGCCAAGTCGCCAACGAGCTTTTCATAGGGCGGTGGGTTCTGAAATGGATCCGCGGCGAGAACCGCCAGCAGATCCAGCGCTTTGTCCTTGAGGCCGGCGGCCGCAAGTTTCTTGGCGTCCTTCTGTGCGTGCTTCGAATAGACGACGTGCCAACTCACCACCCAAGCTCCTTGGCGCTCTTGCCAAGGGGCTCGGCCATACCCTCCTTGATTGATTCGCGCATACCGGGAATCGAAAGCAAGTAGAGTGTTTCCTGAATGGCGTCCCAGTCTTCAGTTGATAGGAGAACCGCGCTGGTCCTCTTTCCGGCAATGTGAATAGGCTGATGTGATTCGGCCGCCTGGTCGATGAGGCGGTATAGGTTGGCGCGGGCTTCGCTGGCGGTAAGGGTGACCATGTTCGATCTCCTTCAGGTGATGCTAGACGGTACGACTTTTCGTACGTCTCGTCAATCCACCGATCAAGAGGCCTAACGTTGAAGGTAAGGGGCGCTGCGCGACGCTTTATCGCGCAGCGTCCAGCGACCGGAGGGAGCGGCCTTGACCGGAATGTTAGGCATATGTGCGGACCAAGAAATACCCAGCAAGCGGAACAACTGCAAAAAGCACCACTACACCAAGACAACCGGAAGGGGCACCGGCGTTGCCCCGAGATGAATACTGCTCACGTGCTTGGGGCGGCTGACTTTTAAGCCACTTGCCATGACAGGTTTGACAGAAAAACTTGGTTTTCTTGTTGCGCCAAGCCTCGATCGTGCGCTCTGTGTGACGTGAGATTGCGCCGCAGCGTGCACACTGAAAATGCTTCTCCTTGGGCTGAGGCTTGGGAAAAAGCTTGCTTACAAAAGACAGCACAAGCACGGCAACAACTACGGCACCGAAGATTAGTTCAGGAGACATGGGTTCTATATGCCTAACTGTAGCGTCCCGGACGATCATATAGTCAAAACCCGCTATCCGTTATTCTTGGCGCGCGAGGTTCTGAGCGGGTTGATTGACCAACTCCGCCAAGGCGCCCGAGGAGCCCCATTGCCATGATGATCGCCCTGCACAAGCAAGCCCGCACGACGCCGGCGGTACGCGCCGAGATTGCCGCCAGCCTGGAACCGGTGAGCGTCCTGGCCCGACGCCACAACATCACGGAAGCGACCGTGCGCAA
>WBZL01002201.1_pt1 | contig 19215 bp, 16 predicted proteins | sample 5204291 | NCBI WGS metagenome assembly WBZL01 (sample SAMN12344345, study PRJNA552823) | activated sludge metagenome | biome: Activated sludge suspended growth; feature: Nitrification reactor; material: Wastewater; isolation source: activated sludge from nitrification reactor of wastewater...
ACTGACAACTGACAACTGACAACTGACAACTGGTATCTAAAACTCGCTGGTAAAATGAAACTCCACCTCCGGGTGATTCTCCTGGGCCATTTTCAGCATCCAGGCGGATTCGGCGAGGAAGACGAGGTTATCTTCCGTATCCTTGGCGATATCGCGGCGGCGGCGTGACAGGAATTCCTTGAACGCGGCCTGGTCCTTGCAACTCACCCAGCAGGCTTTGTAGAGGTTGACGGGCTCGTAGCTGCATTTGGCGCCGTATTCGTTCTCCAGGCGGTACTGGATGACGTCGAACTGGAGGGCGCCGACCGTGCCGATGATCTTGCGGCCGTCGCTTTCGCGGACGAACATCTGGGCGACCCCTTCGTCCATCAGCTCGTCGAGGCCCTTGTTGAGCTGTTTCGACTTCATCGGGTCGGCGTTGTTGACGTAGCGGAACTGCTCCGGCGAGAAGCTCGGGATGCCCTTGAAATGGAGCGGTTCGCCCTCCGACAAGGCGTCGCCGATCTTGAAATTGCCGCTGTCGTAGAGGCCCACCACGTCGCCGGGAAAGGCCTCGTCGATCACCGTTTTTTTATCGGCCATGAAGGAGGTCGGGTTGGAGAATTTCAGCGACCGCGCCTGCCGGACGTGATAATAGTTGGTATTGCGCTGGAAAATCCCGGAACAGATGCGCATAAAGGCGATCCGGTCGCGGTGCTTGGGGTCCATGTTGGCGTGGATCTTGAAGACGAAACCCGAAAATTTGTCCTCGTCCGGTTTGACGGGCCGTTCCTCCGCGGGCCGCGGCTGGGGTGGGGGCGCTACCTCCACGAAACAGTCCAGCAATTCCTTGACGCCGAAATTGTTGACGGCACTGCCGAAAAAGACAGGCGACACCTCGCCGTTCAGATAAACCTCCCGTTCGAACGGCGGGTAGACCTCCTCGATGGTATGGACTTCATCCCGCAGCTCTTTGGCGGGCCCGGGGCCGACTTCCTTGTCGAGGCGCGGATCCGACAGGTCGCGGATCTCGATGATCTCTTCCTCCACCTGTTTGCCGTGCGGCCGGAACAGCACCAGTTTGCGTTCGTACAGGTTATACACGCCCTTGAAGGTTTGCCCCATGCCGATGGGCCAGCTCAGGGGGCGCACGGTGAGGCCGAGTTTGAGCTCCACTTCGTCCAGCAGGTCAAAGGCGTCCTTTCCTTCCCGGTCGAGCTTGTTGATGAAGACGATGATGGGCGTATTGCGCATGCGGCAGACTTCGACCAGCTTTTCGGTCTGTTCCTCCACCCCTTTGGCCACGTCGATGACCACGATCACGGAATCCACAGCGGTCAGGGTGCGGTAGGTGTCCTCGGCAAAGTCCTTGTGGCCGGGGGTATCCAGGATGTTGATCTTGAGGTCGCGGTACTCGAAGGCCATGACGGAGGTGGCGACCGAGATGCCCCGCTGCCGCTCAATGTCCATGAAGTCGGACGTAGCGTGCTTCTTGATCTTGTTGGACTTGACCGCCCCGGCGATCTGGATGGCGCCACCGAACAGCAGCAGCTTTTCGGTCAGGGTCGTCTTCCCGGCATCCGGGTGGCTGATGATGGCAAAAGTCCTGCGTTTATTGATTTCCTGGATCAAACTCATATCGCTGAAAAAATGAAGGCGCAAAGGTAGAATTTTTTTGGAAGTGTTGCTGTGCTGCAGTCGGCTCCATAGGAATCCCTTTGGGACAGTCATTAGTCGGCAGTCCTCAGTCGGCAGTCCAGGTTCCAGTCATTCAGTTGGCAGTCGCCAGCAACCTCCGCCCGCCATAGATCACCAGGAACGAAGGCCTGCAACATCCAGCTTACCAATCCCTACGCTGTGCTCCGGGCTTAGTAATCTGCCTCCAATCCAGCAGCCTCCGTCCGCCATAGCTCCTCAAGAGCGCCAGCATCCACCACGCCTCAGCGTGGCAGCATCCAGTATCCAGCATCCAACAACTACCACCCACTCACTCAAAACCGCCGTCTGCTCAATACCGTTTGCGGTGGCGCCGTTTCGCCTGCATCTTTGTCTCGGTTTTAAGAAATCACCCGAAAAACCAAAATTCGTACCCAGACCAAATGAATTCTATGCTGCGTTCCCCCTTGCCGGCGGTCGTTCTAAGCGGAAGCGTTCCGACCCGGATGCTGACCGCCGGCAAAATGCCCCTGAACGCGACCTATCCAACCTTCAAGTCCCCGATTGTCATCACAGATCCGTCCGGTTTGAGGCGTTTTACCAGGTAGATCCCTTCCCTGTCGAATACGAACGGCGTAAACGACCCGGCCGGCGGCCTGAGCGCATAGATCAACTCGCCTGTTACCTGATCGAACACCTGGACCGCCTCTTTCCCGTCCACTTCCATGGGCGGCAGATTCCCGGCCGTTGCGCGACCGTAATTGTCGAGTTGCCGGATCACGATCGGCCAGCCTTCGTACGGGGTATTGTCCGGCGCAGGTTGCGTCGGGGAAGCCCACCTCGGCCAGACGGCTATCGCGATCGTTCTTTCCGCCTTGTCGAATTCAACGATGGTATACCCCGGCGCCTTGTCGAATACCATGGAGGGCTCCCGGTCGATGTCGTACGGATTGGCCACAGCCCGGACGGTGATCTTGTTGCCGAACCCGTCCTCATAATTGCCGGTATACCGGCGCGCATCGCCCGGCTCCTTGCCGCCCTGACCCGGCAGCGCGGGAAACCACCGCCTCGGCCACAGGTTGGATACGGCCGGCGTGGCAACCCAATAGCAACCGTCGCCGAACGCATCTACGCCGTACCGCCCGGTTGAACCCAGGTGCTGATCCCCGGCGATGTGGAGCGCAAAGGCCTTTCGCATGGTCCGGACGGCCTTGTTTCGCTTGTTTTGGGGCCAGCCGTTGGAGTCAAAATCGGCAACGGGCCGGTCGTCGGGCGGGTATTCGCCTTTTCGGTAGCGGGGCAGGGTAGGCACATACTTGTCGTGGTAGATATCCGCCGGCAGTGTGGCGACGTTGCAGAACGGCGATTGGGAAATGACCGTCTTGAAGGCGATGCCCGGACGCCAGTCGGCTACCCATTGCTCCAGGAAATCTTCCTGCCGCGGACCCAGCAATTCGGCATCGGGATGGAAAGCCTGCGTTTTGGCGTTCCACGACCGGTTTTGGGGCCAGCCGTTCTCGATTTCCGCATCCGGCAGCAGGGGCTTTGGCGCCGATTTCCACTGCCGGTCACCCAAAATGGCCAGGGACACGCCGCCGTAGTCCATATTGGTGTAATAAACCGATATGCCCTGCAGGACGGGGGTCGGATCAGCGGGATCGGGCAAGTGGCCGGTCTGGGTCCGGTGAACCATGTTGACAAAATCGGGCGGTTCCTTGTAACCGCCGCTGTCCTGGCTGTCGTAACCGTACCCCAGGGACACATCCGCCGCTTTGCCGCCGGCGCCCCACAGGTTGCCGTGGAAGACGTCGTGGTCGTCGGGGATGATGATGGCGGGCGTGTTCCGCAGCAAATCGCCGAACGACCAGCCGAAAAGGTACCACTTGCGCAGGTAATCGAGCTTGCTGTTCCAGTCTGTACCGTACCCGCCGACCCTTTCGTAGAGTTGGTCGCCGTGGAAAACGTACAGGTCCGGCCGGTGGGAGGAGACGTTGTCCACGAGATCCTGGTGCGGGAATCCGCGGTCGTCCACACAGGACATCGACGCCAGTTTCAAAGCATCGGCGTCGGGGTTTTTCCGGATGGTCCCTTCATAGGCATGGGTTTTTCCGGCAGGATCCGGGTATTCGATCCGGTAAGGGTGATCGCGGGTCTCGTCCCAACCGGCGATCTTGAACAGGGCGTTGTTGCCGTCCGGATCGATGGAGGAGCGGAGGGCCTCCTGGCCGTCCACGAAAAGCACGGCCTCCTTCGGGCCGTTGCCGACCGGCGCCAGTTGGGCGCTCATTTTCATCACCTGATCCGACAAGGTGTATTGCGCCCACAGGATCGGACCGAAAGCGCGGTCGTCATGGCGGGTGACCTTTTCGCCGCTGAGCCACCAGTTGGTAAAAGCAAAGGTCGTTTGCCCGCCGGTGCTTTTGTTCAGTTCCCGCAGGTCGGTATAAACCGGCCGGCCGGCTGAAAAGTCGAGCGTATCGGGTGCGCTTTGCGAACAGGTCAGCGCTGTCAGCCCGGTTAGCCAGGAAGCGTGGATGTCGGCTTCCATTTCCGCCAGCGGGGTTCCCGAAGGGGAAAAGCAGGTCAGGGTCAGGCCGTACATTTCTCCTGTTGCCGGGGTGGCGGTCAGTTGGAGGGTGAATTCGTGCGGAACCGGGAAATCCATCGCTGCGGCCTTGCTCAGGTCGCCGATGAACAGCTTTGCATCGGTTGTCAGACCCGCGCACAACCCGATCCCTTTGACGGCGTCATCCCGGTAATCGCCGAATTGCCCTTGCAGGCCGACCTGGAAACCTACCCAGCCCGCGGCGTTCAACCCCGCAGGCAGGGCGCCGGAAGTGGCCTGTTGGTCCTGGTCTTCGCCGGCTTTTTCCTGCCCGGCAGCGGTATGGATGCCTTCAACATCCACCCGCATGCTGAAACCCGAGAGGGAATCGCTGAGCGCCCGGGTAAGGAGTACGGCATTGCGGTCGCCGCCGGAGATCTCGCACCGGAGCTTGCCGTCTTTTTGCCGCCAGGCCTGCAAGGGGTTGAGCCAGTATGCTTCGCCCGCCCAGGGCCGGTCGATGGCAATGTCCGACCAGTCGGAGGCAAAGGCATTTCCGGAATCATCCGCATTTTTTCCGCAACTCAGGAGCAAAAGAACGGGGAGGCAAAACAGGAAAGATCGCATAGGGAAAAGGCGTTTGGTCGGTCCCAAGATAGCCTTTTCCCTGATTATTGAGAGACTGTTCAAAATAGTGTTTTCGCACAAAGGCGCAAAGACGCAAAGCTTTGATTTTCAGCACACGGAGCATGATGAAAATCCGGTTGACACAAAATTCTGAACGGCCCCATTATTTCACGGGCACCCCGACCCCTCTCACCCCTCTCACCCAGGGCAAACGCATCATGATATTTTTTATGTGTAACCCTTGAATTTTAAGCTTACGGCATGGCACAAAATGAATTTTTCTACCACATAAGGCATATAAGAACACATAAGCAGGACGATACAAAGGCGCCAAAGGCGTCTTTGTTTTACTTTTAGCTAATGTGTCCATATGTTTCTAATCCCACCTTTTGCAGGACAAGTTGTGGTTTAGTTAAATATCAACAATTTACACGTGTGGAAATAGATGATGCGTTTGCTCTGCCCCTCACACCCTCTCACCCTCACACCCTCTCACCCTCTCTCCCTCTCTCCCTCTCTCCCTCTCACCCCTCTCACCCCTCTTCCACCTCCCCCAACCACGCCTTCACAAACGGTATGGCCACCCCCATCACGTCCTTTCCGGCCCGGAAGCAGTATTTCCACTCCCTGGAACGGGCTTCGTACGCCGGATTGACGAACAATTTCTTGCCTTTGGGCCCGTCCCTGAGCTGGGCGTTGTAGTCGACCGATTCGGCGATCTCCAGGAATTGGCGGAGGCGCTGTGCGATCAGCTGGTCGGGTTTATCGGGGTATTCGCGGCTCCATTTGGTCAATTCCGGGTTCGGGTCATCCAGATCGGTCAGCATTTGGCGGTAAGCGTCGACGGCCGGTTGGTAGGCGGCTTTCTGGTCGTCGGGCAGGTCTGTCATCAATTCTTCAAACTGTTTGATGACGGATTCGATGTTTTCCTTCTGCATGGCCTTCAGCGCAGGGTCCATGGGTTGGGGCGCCGTTTGCGGGCGGTAGGATTCGCGCCATTTCTGGTAATTGCTCAGGAATTCGTCCGATTCGAAGTAGGATTTGACATAGTTGCACAGCTCACGGGCGACAGCCTCCTTTTCCGGAGCCGACATTTTCTTGGCTGTTTCCAGTTTGGAACCGTAGTAGAGGTAGCCCCTTTCGAAGCTCGTCCAGATAAAACCTTTAGCGGCGAATTCTTCCATGCCCAGCGCTTCAAAAAGCCGGGTTTCTGACTGGCGGGCGACCTTGAATCCCTGCATCAGGGGCAGGAGGAACAGACCCATGGCAAAAACAGGCACAATGGGTTTGAATTTGAAGGATGTTTTCATTGGTAATACGGGTGATTAACAGGTTAAAAATCGGTTGATAAAAGGGTTTTCATGCGTTTTTGTCCGGCGCTGTCCGGCATCATGCGGAAAAGGTTGTTGCGGATGCCGGTCAAGACCGGATGCTGCATTTGGGCGATCCGTCCCAGCATTCTGGACGTATTGACCACCTGATTTGCCCTCGACAAGCGCCTTTTTTCGAATTGGACGAAAGCGGCGTCCCAATCCGCATTTTTCTCCAGGATATCGGTCAGCACGGCGGCATCCTGCAGGGCCTGGCAGGCGCCCTGTCCCATATTGGGGGTGGTGGCATGCGCGGCGTCGCCCATGAGCAGTACCCGGTCGAAACGGTAACGCGGCAGCGGACTCAGGTCGCAGATGTCGGAATGGATCAATTGGTCGGTCGGCGTCCGGCGGATAACAGCCGGGATCGGGTCGTGGAAACGGCTGAAATGCCCGAGGACGCTGTGGACGGTCCAGTTTTTCCGATCCGGATCCTGTTCGGGTGCATTCACCACGGCGAACCAGTAGATCCGGTTGCCGGTGAGTGGAACGATGCCGAAACGGCCTTCGGGCGACCAGGTCTCGGTGGCGGCTTTCATTTCCAGGTCGCCGGCTTCCGAAATGGCGCGCCAGCAGGTGTAGCCTGCGTACCTCGGTTGCGCATCGGGGAGCAGGGACCGGCGGATGGGGGAGTGGATCCCGTCGGCGGCCAGTACCCGGTCGGCGGCGAATTCCGACCCGTTGGCAAATTCAAGGATGGCCTTGCGGCCGGTATTTTTTACGCCTGTGACTTGCTGGCCCAGGCAAAGGCTGCCGGGATCAAGCTGGTCGAGCAGTACCTGATGAAGGTCGGCCCGGTGGATGGCCAGGATGTCCAGGTCCGGGTTGCCGGGTTTATGGACATGCGACACGAGTTTGCCCTTGCCGTCCAGTATGTTGAGCTCATCGATCATTTGACCGGCAGCGACCGTTTGTTCGCGGATGCCGATCTTTTCCAGGCTTTTCAGGGCGTTGGCAGCCAGGGTCAGGCCGGCGCCGAGGGGTTTGATCGCGGGCGCAGCTTCAAAGATCACGGGCCGGTAACCCAGTTTGCGCAAGCCTATGGCAGTGGCCAGTCCGGCAATGCCGGCGCCGGTAATTGCAATGGTCGTTTCCATGGGAGTCGGGCTTAAAAGACGTACTTTTTCAACAATTCCAGTTCCAGCCCTCTGCGCCGGGCGCGGCGTGCGATCAGTTTGAAGAATGGCTTCACCACAGCGCCTATGCCGCCGGTAACGCCGGTGTCGCCCATTTCCATCAGCAGGGCCATGACGGGAATGCCGGGCATGCCGCTCTTGCCGATCTTCCCGTCATTTGCAAGGCCGTAGGCGATGCGCAGGCAGTTCTCAAAGCCCGTGTTCCCCGGCGTGATCCGGACGATGAACAGGATGGTCTCGGTGTCGCTCGGGTTAAAAAAACGGTGATGCTCGCCCTTTTTGGCGATGGCGGTCTCGCCCGGCTTGAGGGTGATTTTCCGGCCGTTCACTTCAAGGCCCAGGTTGCCCTCGATCGCGGTGAATTCTTCGTCGAAGCTCTTGTGGTAGTGCAGGCCGTTGCCGCCTTTCGGAGCCAGTTCCACCTCGATTTCGGTGATCGCGTCATGGCTTTCTTCAGCCGTGCGGATGAAGGTGATCTTGTCTTTGATGGATGGGTTGTAGAGTACCCTGCGCGAAGGCGTTTCCATGATCATTGTTTCCATTTGGTCGTGTGATTTTTTGCCTGCGGGGACAGGCGGTTTGAAGATTTCAGATTCATTTGGTTTTTCGGGGCAGTCGCCGGGCGTCAGCTGCCGGGCCTAACCGCATCCGGGGCGGTTGAATGAGCGGCAGTGGCGGCTACGGGTTCAGGATCCGCTTTGACCATGTTGGCGCAACTGTTGACAAACAAGGTAGCGGTTGCGAGGGAAAGCGCCAGATAAAAAATGATGACGCCGTTGCTTACATTTGGTTTCATGACAGGTGATTTCAGATATTTCAGGATATGGTTTTCATTTGACTTTTCAAAGGTACTTGCAACAAGGGGCGGTTTTCAAGGGATCAGGGTATGGGGTGTCGGATTTGTTGATTGAATTGATTTTTTGATTGAATCGATTGGTTCGATTGGGCTGACCAACTAACGACCGCCGATAATCGGATCAATCGAACAATCGGATCAATTTCTCCAGCATTTTCGTATAGCTGCCAGATGGCTGAACAATACCACCGGTACGATCAGCGCCGGCAGCAAGTTGAACGGCATATACAATACACCCCGGTTGGGTTGGTCGAAGGCAAATTGCTGGAACGGGAACGGCGCCGACAATACGGCATTGATCACGATGTTCAGCAACAAGCCCAGCGCCAGGAAATTCCAGACCAGGAGAACTTTGGGGTATTTGACCTGTCCGCCCCGGAAGCAAAGCCAGGCGACGACCGGCGCCGTCAGCCCCGAAAGGATGTCGAAATTGCGTCCTTCAAACGTCATCAATTGCGGCACGTAACCGAACAGGAATAACCGGAACAGTACAATTTCTACCGGGATACGCACCATGTGAAGCCACGTCAGCCAATTCAGACTCAAGCCGTCGATAAAGGTTTTCCCGCGCCTGGTCAGGAACACTATCAGAATGGTCAGTAACGGCGGGGCTATCATCAGCATAAAGCGCGGCGGTACCGAATCGGTGACCAGGTAAAAGCCGGTCGAGGCTACGGCGGCCTGCAGGATGCCCCACAGGGCCAGGCCGGCGGTTATTTTCCAGTTTCGGCGGACCGCCAGGTGGAACAGCGCCAGGGTGGCCAGCAATGCGCCGATGAACAGCGCGGGTACAAACGGGTGAATGCCTACGATCATGGGTCGGGTGATTTCGGAGGCCAAAATTATGGGCGGTTCTCCCGAATGCGCACAAAAAGTCGACCAATCCTAGCAGAAAGTTTCCAAAGGAGCCGTTGGGTCATACCAGTGGCAGGTTGCTCCTGCGGTTATCCGGTTATACTGTGCTGTAATAGGTTTTGTGCATTCCGGGTAGTCTCCCGCTTAAGGGGGCAGGGGCGGGCGCCGGCAAATGCACAAGACCTATTGCCGTTGAGTATAGGTCGGGCTCTCATCTCCCCGCCCGCTCCAATATTTCTCGCAAAAAAGCATTTTTATAGAAACGGGTTGCCTAATTTTGATCAACTGGGGGCGACTCCGTTCCAACATCCAAAAGAGATATGCTATGAGATACCTTGCTATTTCCCTTTTTGTTCTTTTGCCGTTTTGCCTGGCGGCCCAGAACCGGTCGGCCGAACAAACCCCGGAAGCGTCGGAACGGGATAAAAGAATACAGCTGGTAGAAAAGAATCTGCAGCAGGCTCGCGATCATTATGCCCGGGAGGAATACCGGCAAGCATCCGGGATCGCCGCCCCGGTCATAGGCGAAGCGGCTGCCCTGGGCCTGGACAAGCAGATGCGGGAAGCCCAAAGACTGGTTGTCCAATGCGAGCAGATCCAGGCTTTTCAACGGAGCAAGGCAACCAGCGAAGGCATCGGCTCAGCGGCTATCGCCATCCAATTGTCGGAATTGTATTTCAAGAACGGCGAATACGAAAAGGCCGCCCAACTCGCTTCGGAAGCGTACGAAGAAGCGGAGGAGTACAACGAAAAATCCTTTATGGCTACGGCCCTGAACAAGGAGGCGCGGGCTATCCTGAAATCGGAGGACGCCGGCAAGGAGGAAAAGGCCGAAGCGCGGAAGAAATTCAGAAAAAGCCTGAAGCTGCTGGCGGAAAGCAAGGTGCTGGACCCCATTCTGAAAAAGGAAAACCTGGATTATCTGGAAGAATTCGGAGACAATATCGTTTCGTCCGTCGAGTTTGCCGATACCCGGGAGGCCATGAGAACGGCCATTGATTCGGTGCACATCAACCTCGGGAAATGGTCGGTTGACGGGCGGGATTTCTTTCCGCCGGACGATCCCGACCGGCCCGGCCCGCCGCCTCCGGTCTTTGGCGACCCCCACCGGAGCCGGAAAAAAGAGGAGATGTACCAGAAGATCGTCCAGTTGAACATGGACCGGTTGACCAAGGAATTGATCGCCCCACTGCCGCCCCCGGACGAAGCAGGCGTAGTGGTGGCCCATGTCACCGACGAAATGAAGACCTTGTGGCCCACCCAACTGAAGGTCATCCAACAGGGTTTTTCTGAAAACGAGGAGCGCATCGGCAAGATGGCGCCCCAGGACATCCGGGAAGAATTGCTGCTGACCACCTACCAGCGCAAGTATGACTCCCTGATGTACCTCCATACCCTCGATTCCATCAACCTGGAAAAACAGGAACTGGACATCCGGCAGCGCGAAACCGAACTGGAGCGGCAAAAAGTGCACCGCCAGTTCATGATGACCAGTTCGGGCGGGGCGCTTTTGCTGGCCTTCTTCCTGTTTATCGGATTCACCCGCCAGAAGAAGAGCAACCGCCTGCTGTCCCAAAAAAATGAAGCGATCCGGAAGGAACAGGAGCGATCCGAAGAACTCCTGCTCAATATCCTGCCGGCGCAGGTGGCCGGCGAGCTCAAACAATACGGCGCTTCCAAAGCCAGGCGATACGAAAATGTATCCGTCCTGTTCAGCGATTTCAAGGATTTCTCCAAAATAGCGGAGACCCTGTCGCCCGAGATGCTGGTCAATGAACTGGACTACTGCTTCAAGGCCTTTGACAATATTGTCGGCAAATACGCCCTGGAAAAGATCAAGACCATCGGCGACGCCTATATGTGCGCCGGCGGCCTGCCTGCCGCCAACGGCAGCAACGCGGCCAAAACCGTGCAGGCCGCCCTGGAAATGCAGGCATTCCTGCACAACTGGCAGGAAGAAAAAAGGCAAAAAGGAGAACCCTTCTTCGAAGCGCGCATCGGCATCCATACAGGGCCGGTGGTGGCCGGCGTGGTGGGCAGGAAGAAATTCGCCTACGACATCTGGGGGGACACGGTGAACATCGCCTCCCGCATGGAGTCGAGCGGGCAGCCGGGGCGGATCAACATCTCCGGGGATACCTACCACCTGGTCGGCGACGACTTCCCGTGTTCTTACCGGGGGAAGGTGCAGGCGAAAAACAAGGGTGAGATCGATATGTACTTTGTGGGATGAGGGAATCAGAGGATGAGAGGGTGAGAGGGTGAGAGGGTGAGAGGGTGAGAGGGTGAGAGGGTGAGTGACGATTCATGCTGCGAATTTCACAATTCATGACATTTGCCGGATCTACGAGCGTCCAGGTTCCTTAATTTTGGGAGCTGATCCTGAACCATGGAAAAATTGAATGACCGGCATTTGCGTATCTGGGGGCTTCCTCTGCTGGTGGCGTTGACCGTCACGGCGCAAATGCCTATATTTTTCCCGGGCCGATGGGACCTTTGGTGGAAGTTCTGCATCATGGCCGCCATCCTCTCCAGCCTGACCTGGGAGGTCGCCCGCCTGATCCTGCTGGTGGTCCGGAAGCGGTTTCAAGGTGTCGACCAGACGCCGAAACGGGTCCTGGCGACCTTGTTCCTCTACATCATCCTGCTGGCCGTCCTGCACGCGGGGATCCTCTGGGCAACCGATCTGCTGCACCTCATGAAGGGGCCGGTGCTGACCCTGAAGGCGTTTCTGATCAATTTCGGCATCGGCTTGTTCTTCATTTCGATGATCGGCGGGTATTTCGAGGCGACCTACTTTTTCCGGAATTACCGGGAAGCCCTGATGCGCACCGAGCACATCAAGAAGGAAAGGGCCCAGCACCGGCTGGCTGCGCTGAAAAGCAAGGTCAACCCGCATTTTCTGTTCAATTCGCTGACCACGCTTTCCGCCCTGATCCCGGAAGATGCCGGCACTGCCGAACGGTTCGTGGATGAGCTGTCCAAGGTGTACCGGTACCTTTTGCGCGCCAACTGGCAGGTGCAGGTCCCGTTGGAAGATGAACTCCATTTCTTGCGATCCTATGCCTTTTTGTTGAATATCCGGTACGACGGCGCTTTTCAGATCAGGGAATCCGGGCTGGATGCCGTCCTGAAAAAAGGGCTGCCGGTATTGAGCCTGCAAGCCGTTGCCGACCGGGTGACCCGAACGCAGGTCATTGCCGCCGACCGGCCCCTGATCCTGGACATCCGTTCGGAAGGGGAGGACCTCGCACTGAGCTGCATGCACCAGCCGAGGTCGGTCCTGGTAAGCCGCCGCGATCCGAACCCAGGCACTGCCCAGGACGGCGAATGGGCTTCCGTTCAACCGGAGATTGCCGAAGGCCGGCTCTGCTTCCGCATTCCGTTGCACGAAAAAATCCAGGCTTCATGATGACCTTCAGCACATCGGCCGGACAAATGATCCATGGGGGCTTCAGGTTGCTGGGCAAGATCTTCCGGAAATACCTGGCGGACTTCCTGTTCGTGCCGCCGATCATGGTAGGGGTCTGTTACTTCCTTTACGGCGACTATGTCTTTGAATCTGCATGGAGTTTCATTCGCACCGTATTTCCCTGGTTTCTCAGCGCTGTGTTGGTGGCCGGAGCGGACAACTGGTTCATGTACACCATCGCCGCCCGCTTCCCGGATGCAGCCGACTGGCGTTTGCGGGTCACGATCAGCGTACCCTGCTATCTGATGACCAATATCGGCATCGGATTGCTGACGTACTATATCGTCAGCCGGCTGAACTACGAACACCTCGTGTTTTCCTGGAACCATGTGTGGGCGCTGACGCTGTTTGCCGTCATGTCCACGGGGCTGGGGGTTTCCATCCACGAAAGCTTCCTCTATTTCAAGAAGTGGAAAGCGGCCATTGTGGAGAGCGAATCGCTGGAAAAACTCCACCTGGAATCCCAGTTTGAATCCTTGCAAAACCAGCTCAATCCGCATTTTCTGTTCAATTGTTTCAATTCGCTGTCTTCCCTGATCGGGGAGGATCCGCCACGGGCCGAGAAGTTCGTCGACGAATTGTCGAACGTTTACCGGTACCTGCTGCGCAACAACGAGAACGAATTGTCAACCGTTGCGGACGAGTTGCGCTTTATCCGGTCGTATTTTCATTTACTGAAGACCCGTTACGAAGAGGGCATTGCCTGGGATATCCAGGTGAGCGCCGTTTTCCAGGAAATGAAATTGCCGCCCCTGGCCCTGCAGATCCTGGCGGAGAACGCGGTCAAACATAACCAGACCCGGCCCTCGCAGCCGCTTCATATCGAGATCAGTTCTTCTCCCGGCGGATTGCTCGTCCGGAACAATATACAACGCCGGCCCACCCTGGCCCCGTCCAACAAAGTAGGCCTGGAGAACCTCCGGAAGCGGTACGAACTGCTCGGCCAAACCGGCTTTTCCATTGAGGAGGACGGCCGGTTCTTCAACGTATTTTTACCTGTGCTTTAACCGAAACAGACCATGAATCGCACCACATTTATTGTCGAAGACGAAGCCCTTGCCGTAAAGAAGCTTACCCGGCTTATCGAAGAGGTAGCCCCGGAATTCGAGATCCTGGGACATGCCGGCAGCATCACCGGCGCCGTCGAATGGCTGGCCGAAAACCCGGCGCCCGACCTGATCTTCATGGACATCGAACTGTCGGACGGGCAGAGTTTTGAGATCTTCCAGCAGGCGGATGTGACCTGTCCGGTCATATTTGTGACCTCCTACGACGAATTTGCCCTCCAGGCCTTCAAGGTCAACAGCGTGGATTACCTCCTGAAGCCCGTCCAGCGGGAAGACCTGGCCAAAGCGCTGGCCAAGTTCGGGCAAATGTACCGGCAGCCCCCGGCCCGGGAATTCAACCTGCAACGCCTGCTGGAAACCCTTGGCGGGCAGGCCGATAAGCACCGGGAGTTCCGGACCCGCTTCCTGGTCAAGCACATGCAGCGTTTCGTCTCTGTGCCCGTTACGGACATCGCCTATTTCTGGTCGGAGGGCCGGGTCAATTTCATCCGCACCCACAGCGGCCAGAAATACATCGTCGATTACAAGATGGAGGACCTGGAGACCATGCTCGACCCCCGGGATTGGTTTCGGGTGAGCAGGCAATTCATCGTCAGCATCCCATCCGTCCAGCAGATCCATCCGTATTTCAACAACCGCCTGAAATTGTACCTGAAGCCGGAGTCGGCGGAGGAAGTGACGGTGAGCCGGGAGCGGGTGAATGATTTTAAGGTTTGGATGGGGAAATGAGTTGATGGGGAATCGAGGAACTGAGGAATCGAGGAACTGAGGAATCGAGGAATCGGGGAACTGAGGATGCGATCAACGAGATTGATAACGTACTGGCCCTTCAGATTGCCGAAGCCCTCCCCAAGGAGATCAACGGGCTGGCTGCCGATGAAGGAGAGACCACCAACGCCGGCATCATGGGCATGATGGGCGGCGGCAGTCAGATCAACAAGCGGTATCAGAACGCGAAGAAACCGGAAAATTCAGCTGAATTGGTGATCCTGGCCAACGCACCGATGCTGAATGCGATGAACATGTACCTGACCAATCCCTCGATGATGGGACCTGAATACAAGAGCGTGCGGGGGAGCGCCCGACTCCGTCGTCCGGAGGCCGGAGGCTTCGTCGGATGAGGCGGGTGTGATCATTGGCTTTTTACCTCCGCCTCTTCCGGCAAAATGTTTAATTTTTCTAATTTGAATTGCTTCAACTACAAAACAAAGACCACCCTTTTTCCTTCAATTTCGCAATCCGGAGCGGAAGGATCCAAAGGGAAAACCCGGAGGATCAATTTGTAAAGGCCCGGGGCGCAAGAGCTTAAACTATTGCCGGATAAAAGGATTTGATTTCGCTGACCCAGATCTCCGTTGAACTGGACCGCCCAATGAATTTGCCCGTTTTCCATTGATTTGATTTGAAAAATGGCCCGATAGCTTTCAAAGGCCTCTTGTTCTTCCGGTTCATCAATCTTCAGGAGGAATTCGATGGGCAGGTTTGTTTTATGCAAATTCAGGTTTTCTGTTATTTTGCCGCCAACCATCAGCACAATGGGTTTGCTTAGTTTGGACTGTTCTTGGGCCAGTAACTGCCGAAGCGCCGGTGGCGGTTGATTGGGAACAGCCGGGTTTGCCGTAACGGGTTCTTCTTTTTTGGGCGGCAGGGAGAGCTCCTCAATTTCTTTTTCCAAGGCTTTTATCCGGCCTTGAGCGGCCTTTAAAGATTTTTCTAAATCGGATATCCGGGACTGAAACTGTTTCTTTAATGCATTGGTATCCGCCTCAAATTCTCTTTGCTGTTCTGTTTCGCGCTTATCGGCCGCTTTCAGTTTTTGGTTGAGTTCTTCGGCCTGTTTAGCCGCTTTTTCTTGTCCCGTCTGAATGGCCTGGCGCCATTCGGTCTTTATTGCGTCGATCTCTTTTTGATGGTCCTTTGAGAATGCCGAAGTGTCGTTGGGAAGGTGTTGAGTGATGAATTGCCGGATCGTGTCGAGATCAAACCCTTGAAAAGAGGATTTTTCCTCGGATATCGGAAACTGGATCTCACCGGAAAGCGGTGTTTTATCGGCTGCTTTTCGAAAGGTGATGTTGAATCGATACCTGGCCTGTTGCGCATTTTTATCCTTGGGAGGCTCAGGATCTTGTTCTTCCTTTTTTCGGGTTGGTTTTCCAGGCTTTTTGGGCGATAGATCGACCCTTTTAGCAGCTCCGTTAGCGGTGTCGCCTTTTTGGAGTTTTTCAAAGAGCAGATCCCTCGATTTTTGGGTTTCGAATGCCTTGCTCCTGGCCAGTTCTTCCCGGTTCTCACCGAGCACTGCGATGTAATACGACCCGTTTACAGCCTTTTTTACATAGCTGCTCCTGATCGACATTCTTTTGCGCAGGGTATTGCACCTGGCGGTCCTGGTTCTGGCGGTGGCATAACTCTTGCTGAACAATACCGCCTGGCCTTTAGCATCATTAAAGTGAAAATAATAAAGGCCGTCGTCTTTAGCTTTGAACATTTCAAAGCCGGCATTTCCGGAGATAGAAGATCCCGGAAGCCGGTATGTCTTTTGGCCGGTCATGATCAATAATTGAAAAAGGTTAGGCTCTTTGGAGCAATGAAGTTCAGAACTCGATAAGGAAGTGTGTCTTGGAACAGATCGTATTCCAGATGTCAGGGATACCGGAAAGGCTGGATTGCCATCATTCCGATATCCCTGTTTATGTTGGCCGGCATCTTATGCAACCATGATTTTTCCTACTTCCAAAAAGGCGCCCAATCCTTTGTTTCGGCTTCCTGTAGTCGGTCCGTTGACTTCCACGAACAGCAATGCTGTGACCGTATACAGGCCCGGCTGAAGATCAGCGGCTCCAGTGCCGATAGGGATTGAAACCACATCCTTGTAGAGCCCTGTCAAATGGACGAAATTTACGGCAGCAGATGAGACATTTTTATCCTTGGAAGGTCCGCTACCGCCGATTTCCTCTAAATTAACCTGGCAGAAAAACTTTGCATCGGCCTCGCTTCCGGTAACGTCCCACAGAAACTCAACATAGAGGGATTGAGGCGTGTGAGGACTACCGTTAACACTTAATGCATTGATGATAATTGGATCATTTGAAGCATGGCCGGGTAGCGCAGGATTCGTTCTTATATGCTTATTTGCATTTTGGACGGCTGGAGTTACCGGGTTGGTCGATTGATCCAATAACATGTCCACAGAAAAGGCCGTAAGGGTTAAAGGTTGGTTGAAGGTCACCACGGGCCTGGAAAAGCGTGCAATAGACATAATCTTGATTTTTGCTGATCTGTTTCCATTGGATTTTAGGAGAAACCGATCACGGTTAAAAAATGAATTATTGTTGCTGCAAAGGTGGCCTCAAGGTCTTAACAGGGTCTTAAAAAAGTCTAAATCAGATTTTAAACTCTTCTTAAATGTCCTTAAAAATCAGGGCAATAGGTCGGCCCGGCAAGTTGAAAAGCAATTTAAACTGCCTATCAACTACGGCCGCTTGCCTTCAGTCAGTTTCTTTTGGAACAAAATGCGGAGGTAAGGAGAGGCAACGACTTTGATCGGGATATTGGAGCATTATTGAACCCCGCCTGTTTGGATTTGGAGGAACAATTCCTGCGTCTGACTGGAAGGTTGGATTTGCAATTCTTTTTCCAGTGTTTCCCTGCATTTCAGGTATTGCCGGATGGCAAGATCGTTGAAGCCGAGAGCATGGTAGCTCCGGATCAATTTTCGGTGCACTTCTTCCAGACAGTTGTCCTTCAACAGCATTTTCTTGCTGATATTAATGCAGGCATCGTATTCATTCTGGTTGTAAAAATAGGTGCACACCTGGTTGAGTATGAACAGGTAGGTTTCCATGAGGTTGGCCCGGATGGGCTCGCACCAGTCTTCGTATCGCATCCTTCCCAGGAAATCCCCCTGGTACAGCGCTAATGCCTTATTGTAAGCCCCCAGTGCGTGTTTGAGCCCCTGCAGGGTTTCAATGGATTTCCCTTTTTCATAGAAAAAATTGAATTGATCAAAATCCGTCAGGATCTCCAGTTCGGAGTTGATCGCATAACAGTCGTTTTCCAACAGGATGACCTCCTGGCTTTGAAAGAAGTCGGAAAAATATTTCCGAATATTGCAGATGGCTACGTAAAGGGAGTTTCTGCCTGATATGGGAGATACATCACTCCAGAATTTGTCCATCAGGACCTCTCTGTGAACGGGTTTATGGTGATGATACAATAGATAGGCTAAAAGAGCCTTATTTTTCTTTCCTTTTATGGCCGTTAAGGTTTTACCATCCCTGATGATTTTCATGTCATCGAAAAAAAGCACGTTCAGGTCATAATATTTACCCTTGTCCGGTTTCGGCGCAGGCAGAAAACCTGAATAACTGGGGTTGATGATGCCCAACGATTTGGTCGGCAGCTCGTTTTCATTTTTGGCCCTGAAATCCATTAATCGCTGAAAAAGCATTTTTGCCTTTTGGCGGAATCCGGATAAGTCCGGGAAATACTTACCGGAAACAGGGCGGACTAATTTTTGAAGGGTATCCTGCAGTTTTCCCTTGCTCAGCGGTAAGGTGAGGAAATGGTCAACCTTCAATTCAATAACCTCTAAAAGATCTTTAGGCGTGGGGTTCTCCCCGATCAGGATAATGGGCAGGTGGGTGAAATTCCGGCGGAGCGATTTAATTTTATTGAATACTTTATGATCGTCCGGACTATACCAAAGGATGACAATGGTTTTCTTCTTTTTGACGTCCCTTTTACCCAAATTAAAGCCCAAAGGAAAGATGACCATATCCGTTTCCGCTAACAGGTAGTTGTCAAGCCGGATTTCTTGAACGCCGGCGCTAAAAAATATGATCTTGATCCGGGCCATTGCGAAGGGGTTAATTGCTTCTCAAAACAAACAGGTTAATGCGAATAACCAAAGATCGGCTGAGAATGGTAGACGGGGTGAGGTCAAATGACCGACGGAGCAACCCGCCGGCAGTTCAAACAAAAATTGGTTTTGCGACGATGCGGTAAGTCACCTGGGTGGGCACGTCGAATGGATCAGTTTTGATGCTATCGCAAATGATCCGATGAATTCTCGCAGAAAAATTTCTTTTTGGGAGAGAAGGATGGGGAACCGCTTCAGATAGCGGGTTATCAGGCGGTGAATTAAGAGATTGGAAAGTTGCAGACTCATCATATTGGGTTTTGGCGGTTGCTTCAGCAGCGCTGCAGGTGTATTAAGAAAAAGTACGATGCTCAGGAGTGCTTATGAATCTACTGCTGAAACGCGTTTGTCCTTCCCTTCTCATACAAAAGTAGCCCAGGGTTCCTATTTTTGCAAATGCATTTTTTTATCGAAATCAGTTTTTTTTAAAAAAAAACATTCAATTATTTTTTATAAAAAATTGAAATAAAGCTAATTGTATAAAAATAAAAATAAGTAATAAAATACACTTTAAAAAACATAGCGAACGAAACAGGTCATGGCCATAAGGAATTTTCCAACAGCAAGAATAGATTGTTTCTAATGGTAATGGTATTTAAGAGCTTGTTTGGACTTTAGTAACTGGTCTGTCCCGCTCAAAAGCGGGATCACTTTTCCGCTTATGCTGCGTTGCAGAACCGGGCTTCATAGCTTAGGCTATGATCCCGAACCTGCGCCTTGCCTAAGCGAAA
>WBZL01002202.1_pt1 | contig 19205 bp, 15 predicted proteins | sample 5204291 | NCBI WGS metagenome assembly WBZL01 (sample SAMN12344345, study PRJNA552823) | activated sludge metagenome | biome: Activated sludge suspended growth; feature: Nitrification reactor; material: Wastewater; isolation source: activated sludge from nitrification reactor of wastewater...
CGCAAGCGGTGACAGCGACCTTTGCCACAGCTCCCATTGCCTCTATCAGCAAAAATGGCAGTGATGTTGTGCTAAATTGGGTACACACGGTGCCAAGCGGTAGCTATGAAGTGTGGTATAGCCCTGTTCCTTATTTTGCTATCTCTGATCCTGAGGCCGTGAAGCTGAGTGATATTCAAGGAACGACGGAAGGAGAAACGTTGGCTTTTACCCATGTCGGTGTAGCAGCCAACAGCAATAGCTACTTCTATCTAATCCGTGTGACCAACGGCTCAGGTGAGGTTTTCTCAAATCATGTTGGGAAAGTTGGTTTTGATATTCAACCGGGTCAATGATAGTCCAGTGCGGCTTTGCCAGCACCGTGGCGGGCAACCCCGTCACCGAAGACGACCAACGGCGCAAGCTGGCGTTGGTCGTTGAATTGGCAGAAAAGGTGTGGGGGGAAGTGTAGGGGGTGGGGAGTAGGGAGTAGGGTGTGAACTCCCTACTCCCTACTCCCTACTCCCTACCGATTCGCCGCCTGCGCGGCAATTTCCAGCAGCTGCTGCACACGCGGCAACATTTCCGCCGGGTTGGGGTGCAGCCCTTCCTGCACCAGGGCACTGGCGTAAAGCTGCTCAATGGCGAGATTGATGAGGTCGCTATCTGGCTGCTTTTCCGTCAGGTTTGCCAAATCAACCACCAGTGGGTGCCGCCGGTTCAGCTCCAAAATGCGCTGCGGCACTTCGTAGTTTTGGTTGAGGAAGCGTTGGATGCGATCCATCTCCCGGTTCGAGGCACCGTCGGGGGCAACCAGCCGCACGGGGCTGCTTTTGAGAACTTTGGAGGTGCGAACTTCTTTCACCCGGTCGCCCAATGTGGTGACGCAGCGCCCCACGAAAAGGTTGTAGGCTTTGTCAGAAACGGCCGTTTCCCCCTCTTCCTTACTCTCCTCTTCTGGCTGCTCCGGTAGCTCAATATCCGCATCATCCACATTCTTAATCGGCTTGTCCTTGTACTCCGTAATGACCGTCGCCATAAACGTGTCCAGCGGCTCCGTCCAGTACAGCACCTCCAGATTCCGCGCCTTGAACGGGTCAAGATGGGGGCTGTTGGCAACCGAACGCACGCTGTCGCCCAACACATAGTAAATCGCGTCCTGATCGGCCGGCATCCGCTCAATGTAGCTGTCCAGTGAAGTCAATGCCGCATCATCGGCCGAAGAGTGGTAGCGTAGCAAGGGCAAAATATCTTCCTTCGCCTGCGGATCCATGTCCGTCGCCAGCCCCTCTTTCAGCACGCGGCTAAATTCGCGCCAGAAACCGGCATACTTTTCCGGCTCTTTTTCTGCCAACTGCCCCAACTCGCGCAGCACCCGCTTGCGAATGGTGCGCCCAACCTGGTTCATCAGGCGGTTGTTCTGCACCGTCTCACGGCTCACGTTCAGCGGCAAATCTTCCGAATCCACCACACCATCTATAAAGTTGAGCCAGCTTGGCAGCAGATCGGTGCAATATTCCTGAATTAGCACGTTGTGGGAGTAGAGCATTACCCCCGGCTCTTTGCGTGAGGCCAAAATGCCGGGTTCGCGCTTGGCGGGTACAAACAGCAGCGCCCGCACGTTCACTGGCATGTCGGAGGAGAAGTGGATGGTTGCCAGCGGCTCCTCAAAGTCCATGGTCATTTGCTGGTAAAACTGCTTGTAGCTGTCAGCTTCCACCTCAGACGGCCGTTTACGCCATAGCGACTCTTGCCGGTTGGCCTGCTCCTCCCCTACATAAATCGGGTAGCGAACAAAATCAGAATGCTTTTTGATAATCTGCCGCAGTTTCCACTCGCTGGCAAACTCCTCGGCATCTTTTTTCAGGATAACGTGAATTTCGCTGCCACGATCAGCTTTGTCGGCCGGCCGTACCTGGAAAGAATCCCCACCATCAGAAATCCACATCGCCGCTTCAGCATCGGGCCGATGGCTGCGCGAAATCACCTGCACCTCATCAGCCACCATAAACACAGAATAAAAGCCCACGCCAAATTGCCCAATCACGCTGTCGGCATCCATGCCGCCCTCGCTTTTGGCCTCACCCATCTGTTGTAAAAACTGCCGCGCCCCCGATTGGGCAATGGTACCCAAATTTTGCACCAGTTCCTCAGCCGTCATCCCCAACCCGCTGTCCTTAATGACAATGCGCTTCGGCTCACCTTCTGCCACTTCTGGCACCGCAATCCGAATTGCTAGTTCTGCTTCTGGATCCAAAACCTCACGATTGGTCAACGATTCAAAATGGAAACGTGTCAGGGCATCAGAAGCATTCGAGACCAATTCCCGCAAAAAAATTTCGCGATCCTGGTAAAGTGAATGCACCAGAATATGCAAAAGCTGTTTGATTTCAGCCTTAAATTGATAGGCGTTTGCCGCTTCGGCTGCGGCTGCTGCGTCACTCATACTTTCACCTCGTTTGTCATCGTTTAATGAACGGTATTGTATCGTTTTAGGCGACCCAATCATACCCTGAAAAAGTTAGATAAACATAAACAGAGCGCAGCTTCTGGGAAATTGGGTTGAAGCTGGGGGGCGGGGGAAGAGTTTGGGGGATAGGTGAACGCTTGTTGAATCAGGTAAAAGTAGAGATTGGGAGATTAAGCGATGATTCTGTTTAATCTTCTAATCGCTTAATCTCCCAATCGTCTGGCAACAATTATTGATAAACCCTCACGTAATCAACCAACATCTGCTGCGGGAAAACGGTGGTGCCGTCGGGCGAGCCGGGCCAGTTGCCGCCCACGGCCACGTTAAGGATGAGGAAGAACGGATGATCAAATACCCAGTCGCCTGGCACATCGTTGGGCGTAACCGTCATGTAGTTGATGCCGTCAATGTACCAGCGGATAGCGTTGGTTTCCCACTCTACGGCAAAAATGTGGAAATTGTCTGACAGGCTGCCGCTGGGCATGGTGTAGGAGCCGCCTACGCCGTTGGCACCGGAGTAGCCGGGGCCATGGACAGTGCCATACAGGTTGGCTGGTTCACGGCCGATGTGTTCCATAATGTCGAGTTCGCCCGACTGCGGCCAGCCCACCTGCCCAATGTCGTTGCCCAATGCCCAAAAGGCGGGCCAAAGGCCGTTGCCATGTGGCACCTTGATGCGGGCTTCGATGCGGCCGTAGGCAAATTCCTTTAACCCTTCGGTAAGGAAACCTTCTTTCCGTTGCATTGTAACCTCTATGGGGAGATTGGAGATTGGAGGTTCTTTTCATCTCCAATCTCCAATCTCAACTTTTTACCGCCGGACAACCGGCATATAGGTATTTGTTATCTCAAACAGCCGCACCTGATCCAGGTGGAAGCTGCCCGTGCTACCTTCCGGCATGGTGAAGCCGTAGCCCCATACTTCGGTCAGTGTCAAACCATCGTTGGGGGCGTCGGCCGGCTGGCTGGTGCTGCGGCTAAACGCCTCGAACGGGAGGTTGATTTTACGCCAGCCAGTGAAGTCATCCACAAAGGTCGCCTCAAACCGTTCCGCCGTATCCGCCGCCTGGTAGACACGGACATAATCCACCTTCATCTCCTGCGGGAACACAATGCCATCGGCAATGGTTCCGCCAAAGTTGCCGCCGATTGCCATGTTGAGCAAGAGGAAGAAGTCGTGGTTGTAGACCCATTCATTAGGTGCCACATCACCGGGAATGGCGTTGTGGTAGTTGATGCCATCCACAAACCAGTGAATTTCATCCGGCCCCCACTCGATGGTGAAGGTGTGGTAATTGTTGGAGACGGGTTCACCCAGGTCATAGGTGTTGCCATACGACTGCCCGCCAGAGTAGCCGGGGCCGTGGAGCGTGCCAAAGACCTCGTTGGGAATGCGGCTGACGTATTCCATGATGTCAATTTCGCCCGACTGCGGCCAGTCCACGTCGTCAATGTCGCTGCCAAGTGCCCAGAAAGCAGGCCAGAGACCATCTTCACCCGCTGGAACCTGGATACGTGCCTCAATGCGACCATATTCAAACTCTGCCTTGTGCCAGGAGATGAGCCGCGCCGAGGTGTATTCACACGGGCCGTACCAGCAGAGCAGGTCGGTGGTGGCCGGATCTTCTTTCAGCAGCGAGATGACCATGTTGCCGTTGCCATCGGTGGCGGCGTTGTCGGGGCTGTTGGTGTAGAACTGGGATTCGCTGTTGCCCCAGCCGATGATGCCGTTGAGCGAGCCGTCGCCAATTTCGTGCGTCCAGACGTTGGGGTTGGGCGGTGTGCCGGCCGCTCCGTCAAACTCATCGCTCCACACCATCACCCACTCTTCTGGCGCTACGTCGCCAGTGTTGGCGGCTGCGTTGTCCAGCAGGTTGACAGTAACGGTTTTGCCGCTGTTGCTGCCGTAATACCAGAAGCCAAGCCCATCCTGGCCGCTCCAGTTCTGACCGGTGGCAAAGGTGCGTTCGATGCTGGCCGGATCACCCGTGGTGTCGTAGTTAGCAGTCAACACTTGCTCATAGGCATCCTGGTAGGGCAGTGCCAGAGAGGTTCCGGCGGCGATTTCGGTGACGGTGAGGTCAACGATGCCGCTTGTGGCAAACGGGTGCCACCCTTCAAAGTCGTCGAGCAGCAGCGGGTTGGCCGCTTCGTCGTCTACGATAGTGAGCAGTGCGCGGCGGACAAAGCCGAGGTTGGCGTTGGTGGCGTTGGCAAGGTTGACCATCACGCCGAGGTCGCCGCTGTACTTGCTGTCGTCCAGGGTTTCGACGCTGAAGCTCTGTTCGGTTTCGCCGGGGGCGAAGGTGAGGGTGCCGCTGGTTGGCACGTAATCACGGTCGGCGACGGCGTTGCTTTCGGCGGTGCGGTACTCTACGGTGACGGTTTCGGTGCTGGTGGTGGTGAGGCTGGCGGTAATAACGGCCGTTTCTCCCTCACCCACCGCAAAACTCGCCGCCGCAAACGCCACCTCCAGCGGCTTCGGCTCCGTGCCGGTGTTGCCATAAATCGCCACATCGTCTACAAAGTAATCCTGCGTCCCCATATCCACCGAGCCAAAGCCACCGATAGCATAGCCATGCACCTCGGTCAAGTTCAGCCCGTCATTGGGAGCGCCATTGCCAATTTCCTTGCGGTTCAGGCTCTCAAACGGAATTTGAATGAGCTGCCACCCCTCAAAGTTGTCGGGGATGTCTACGCTCCACCGTTCGGCATCGTCGCTAGTGGAACCAGGGTTGCGGTTGTCCAGCACGTCCACAAACAGCACGCCACCAGTGTTGCGGCCATAGAGCCAGAAGCAAATCCCCTCGTAGCTGCTCCAATCCTGCGAAACCCATTGATCGGCCGTTTCGTTGGTGAAGGCGTGGGTGAAGCCGGCCCATTGGCCTGTGCCAATCGTCAGCGTCTCTTGCAGCACGGTGTTGCCCGCTTCGCTGTTCGGCACGGGGGCAGGGGGCGTGGTGGTGGTGGTGATGACCGCGCTGGCCGAAGGATGGTTCCAGGTGATATAACCTACGCCCACGCCGTCGCCATCTTGCCCGGCGGGCAGGGCGTTGTTCTCAAAGTCATCAATGACGGTGGTGCGGACGATTAGCCCGACGTTATCCACAAAGTAATCTTGCGTCCCCATGTCCACCGAGCCAAAGCCACCGATGGCATAGCCATGCACTTCGGTCAAGTTTAGCCCGTCGTTGGGAGCGCCGTTGCCAATTTCCTTGCGGTTTAGGCTGTCAAACGGAATTTGAATGAGCTGCCACCCCTCAAAGTTGTCGGGGATATCTACGCTCCACCGTTCGGCATCGTCGCTGGTGGAACCGGGGTTGCGGTTGTCCAGCACGTCTACAAACAGCACGCCGCCGGTGTTGCGGCCGTAGAGCCAGAAGCTGATGCCCTTGTAGGTTGACCAGTCTTGGGGAACCCATTGGTCGGCCGCTTCATTGGTGAAGGCGTGGGTGAAGCCTGCCCATTGGCCGGTGCCGAGGGTGAGCGTTTCTTGCAGGGCGTGGTTGCCTGCTTCGCTGCCCGGCACGGGGGCGGGCAGGTTGGCGGTGGTGGTGATGGCGACGGAGGCGCTGGGGTGGTTCCAGGTGATAAAGCCAATGGCAAGGCCGTCGCTGTTGGTGCCGTTGGGCAGACCGCTTTCAAAGTCGTCTATGATGACGGATTTGCCGGAAAGCGGCTGGCTGTCGTTGTCGGCGATGGTGACGGTGGCGGCGGGGTTGTTGCCCAAAACAGCGTTTTCGGGGCTGCTGAGGGTGAGGGTGAAGCTTTCGTCGTCCTCTTCGTCGCTGTCATCGGTGGTGGCGATGGTGATGGTTTGGCTGCTGCTGCCTGCGGGGAAGACGAGGGTGCCGCTGGCACTGTCGTAGTCGCTGCCGGCCGTGGCGCTGCCGTCGCTGGTGGCGTAGGAAACGGTGACGGGTTCGGTGTGGGTGAGGTTGAGAACGGCCGTTATTTCCACCATTCCCCCTTCCTCAACTGCATAGACATCCTCCGCCAGTGACACCTTGCGCTCGGTGACGGGTTGGCCGTACAGGGCAACCTCATCCAGCAAGAATGAGCCGCCGGAGCCGGGAGCCAGCAGGATGGAGTAGCCCCAGATACTGCCCAGGTTGATGGGGTCGTCGGGGCTGGGGCCGGGGTTGAAGTCGGTGCGGCGGGTGAAGTCGGTGAAGGGGACGTTGAACCAGATCCAGCCGTCTACGTTGTCGGTAAAGGTGTATTCGTAGCGGTTCGAGTTGGCGGGTGCTGCGCCATCGGCCTTTAGCTCAATGCGGTGGTTGCCGCCGGAGCCGCTGCCGTGGAACCAGAAGCTAAAGCTGCTGTATTCGCTCCAATCCTGGGGAGCCGGGGCATCGTAGGTGAGGCCAGCGTAGCCGGGGAAGCCCCAGGGGATGAAGGGATCTACGAAATAGGTGGCGGAAACGGCCGTTGATCCCGTGATCGGCGGCACCGTTGGCAGGTCGGTCGTCGTTGTATCATAGGCCAGCGTTGTCGTTGAGCCAGAGCCGTCCCACGAGTCGGCAAAGCCGACAAAACCGGCGGGAAGGCCGCCTTCAAAGCCGTGGACGGCCAGTTTTTTGGTCAACATCACGTTGTCCATCTGGAAGGTGCCGCCTGCGCCGGGGGCCAGCAGGATGGAGTAACCCCACATATTGCCCAGGTTGATGGGGTCATCGGGGCTGGGGCCGGGGTTGAAGTCAGTGCGGCGGGTGAAGGCTGCGAACGGCACGTTGACGTATTTCCAGCCGTCTACATCGTCGGTAAAGGTGTATTCGTAGCGATTGGAATTGGCGGGGTCTGCCCCGGTGCTTTTTAGCTCGATGCGGTGGGCACCGCCGGAGCCGCTGCCGTGGAACCAGAAGCTAAACCCTTCGTAGCCATCCCAATCCTGGGGAGCGGCGAAGTCGTGGGTGACACCAGCGTAGCCGGGGAAGCCCCAGGGGATGAGGGGGTCTACAAAGTAGGTGACGGAAACGGCCGTTGTGTTCGTGACTGGTGGCGAAATGGGTAAATCAAGTTGGGTGGTTCCCAGTACCAGCATCGTTGTGGAATTGGAACCGTCCCACGAATCGGCAAAGCCGACAAAACCGGCTGGAATTCCGCCTTCAAAGTCGGCAATAAGGGGAAGATCGGTGGGGGCTGGCTCGGCAACGGCCGTTCCCAGGCCGAAAATGAGCAATAGCATAGCCAGCAGGCCTGTCAGCGACAGCCCGACGAGCAAAAATGGTTTCCTATTCATTTGTTTCTCCGATGTGGATGTGAATTATGAATTAGGAATTATGAATTATGAATCAGGCAATGTTTCTTTTCGTAATCCATGATTCCTAATTCTAATTTACTTTGTTAAGCCAAAACCAAAAGCAAACAAGGGTTCTTCATCTTCTGTGATGGCACTGCGCGGGATCTGCCCCATGTGGCGCGGCCAGGTGTAGGATAAGCGGCCGGTAAACGGAGCTTTGCCAAAGAGCAGGTCGGCAATGCCGTCGCCTTCGCTGCCGGGCAGCCATGCGGCTACCAACGCATCCCACTGGTCAAGCTGGTCGGTGATGATTAACGGCCGTCCCGACAGCATCACCACCACCAGTTTGTCCACCAATGGGCGCATTTTTGCCAGCAAAGCCACATCGTCGGCCGACAACGACAGGTCGGCACGGTCGCCTTCCCCTTCGGTGTAGGGTGGTTCGCCCACAACCACGATACCGACTTCGGCTTTGGCTCCGGCGGCAAAGGTGGCGGTGGGGTTGTAGGCAACGGCCGTTTCTGGTCCCACCAACGCCTTAATCCCATCCAGAACCGTGGCACCGGGGGTAATGGTTCCGCGCCCACCCTGCCACTCAATGCTCCAGCCGCCGCACTGCATCCCGATGTCTTCGGCCCCGGCCCCGGCCACCAAAATGCGGTGGGTGTCGGGGGAGATGGGCAGGGTGTTGCCGTCGTTTTTCAGCAGCACGGCCGATTTTTGCACCGCTTCGCGGGCAACGGCGCGGTGGGCGGCACTGCCGAAGTCGGGGAGGAAGGTGGTGGAGGGAAACGGCCGTTCAAACAGATTCAGGGCAAACTTGGCCCGCAAAATCCGCCGCACCGCATCATCAATGCGCTCCTCGGCCACGTCCCCGTTTTCCACCGCCCGCGTCAGGGTGCGAATAAACAGCTTGTAGTCAAACGGCACCATCACCATGTCCAGCCCGGCGTTGATGGATTCGACGACGCAGGTGTAATAATCTTCGCTCAGTTGGCTAATTGCCATCCAGTCGGAGACGAGGAACCCTTCAAACCCCATTTCCTCCTTCAGGACTTCGGTGAGCAGGTAATGGTGGCCGTGCATTTTGAAGCCGCCCCAGCTTGTGTATGAGACCATGATGTTGAGCGCCCCGGCTTCGATGGCGGCGTAATAGGGGGCGAGGTGGAGGGTGCGGAGGGTGTGTTCATTAACGGCCGTTGTTCCCTGATCAATAGACCAGCGCTCATCCGGAGCCTGCCACATGTGTGGCAGCCATTCATACTGGCGCGTCGTTCCCCACCTGGCCCCGCCGTCCCCCACAAAATGCTTCACCGAAGCCAGCACCGCCTGCGGGTGGCTCAGATCATCTTGCTGCAACCCGCGCACACAGGCCGCGCCCAGTGCCGTCACCAAATCGCTGTTCTCGCTGTACCCTTCATAGGTACGCCCCCAGCGAATGTCCTGCGGCACGCTAACGGCCGGGGCAAAATCCCAGTGAACATTGGTTGCCAATACCTCTTTGGCCGTAACCTGGGCAATTCTCTCCACCAAATCAGCGTCTCTCGTGGCACCCAGCCCGATGTTGTGCGGGAAAATGACGGCGCCATGTACGTTGTTGTGTCCATGCACCGCGTCCACGCCATAAATGAGCGGAATGCCGAGCCGCGACTGCAACGCCGCTTCCTGAAAGGTTGCCACCATTGCTGCCCAATTCTCTACAGTGTTGGGTTTGGGGTTGCCGCCGCCACCGCTCAGCACTGAACCGATGGCGTAGGTGGTGACATCTTCGGCGGGGATGCTGTTTTTTTCGGGTTGTGTCATCTGCCCAATTTTTTCGCCCAGCGTCATTTGCTCAAGCAGGGCATCAATTTGAGCTGTGTTTGTCATCTGTTTGTTTTGTACTACGGAGACCATGTTTTTCAGATTTGTACTCGATTTCATAGGTACCTCATGAAATCTGCGTGTTTGTGTTGACAGCCGTAAGCGTGTTGTGGGCTGACGTGATTTTGGGAACGGTTTCATAAATATTAAATAAAGTGGTCTTTTTTGTCAACTGATTTACAAAAATAACGCAATTGACCGAAACCGGTTTCGTATGTAGAATGCTGCTATGGCTGCAACAAGGCAAAATATTACGATTAAAGACATTGCCCGCCGGGCAAAGGTGTCGAAAAGTACGGTGTCGCGGGTGTTGAACGGGACAACGGCCGTTGCGGAGGAGAAAAAAACGGCCGTTTTGCAAGCAGTCGCCGACCTAAACTACCAGCCCAACGTAATGGCGCGGGGGTTGGCCGCCGGGCAGTCGCTCACTGTGGGCGTGCTGACCCAAAACATCAGCAGCCCCTACAATGACGCCGTGCTGCTGGGCGTGCTGCAAGGGCTGCGCGGCAGCGACTATTCACCCATCTTTGCCGATGGCTCGTGGATTTTGGAGCAGGAAGAGCAGGCCATTCAAACGCTGGTGGCGCGTCAGGTAGACGGGCTAATTGTGTTTGGTGGGGAAACACCCGACGAAACGATTTGCGATTTGGCCCGGCAGGTGCCGCTGGTCGTGGCGGGGCGCAACATTGCCAAATTGCCCAATCAATGTGTTTATGTCAACAACTTTGCCGGTGCTTACCAAGCCACGCAATATTTGCTTGAACTGGGGCATGAACGGGTTGTACACCTGACGGGAAAGCTGTCACATGTAGATGCTCAGGAGCGGCTGCGCGGCTACCGCCAGGCCATGATTGATCACGGGCTGTCCCTGGATGAGGAACTGGTGGTGGAGGGTAACTTTCAGGAACAGTCGGGGGTGCTGGCGGTGGAGACGTTGCTGCTGCGTGGACGGCCGTTTACGGCCATTTTTGCCGGTAGCGATCAAATGGCTTATGGTGTGCGTCTGGCGCTCTACCGGCGTGGCATCCGCGTTCCTGCCGAAGTTTCCATTGTGGGTTTTGACGACTTGGGGAGTTCCGCCTATACCACGCCACCCCTAACCACCGTCCGCCAGCCGGCCGTCAAAATTGGTCAAACCGCCGCCGAAGCCTTGGTCGCTATGTTAAAAAATGAGCCTTATATCATCCCCGTTTTTCAAACAGAGCTTATTGTGCGGGAATCGGCCATGCGGTACCGTTAGACAGTTTATAGAATATCCCCACCACAACAATTCCAGTGAGAAAAGTCGAAGAACCAGGGTGGGAGAGTTGTGGTGAGCAGTTTGGCCGTTAAATAATGCGGGTTTTGCGGGCGGGGCAGGGGCAGGGTGTAGCAATGACTTTCAGCTGCTTGCCGCAGCGTGGATTGGGGGGAGGTGAGCAAATGCACCAGACGAATGCGCTGATTTGCCAGGCTGCTGACCCAGCCGCCCATTAACCCCGGCACATCTTGCCCATAGGCGGTGAGCAGCGAAGCCCCGCGCAAGCCACGCCAGACAAACGGCCGATAAATCACCACTCCCCTCCCATCCTCCGCCACCCCATAGCCATAGCTGCGAAACGGATGTTGGGCAAAACGGTGGCGCAAGGATTCGGGGGTATGGGCAAAGGAAACGGCCGTTTCTCGTCTTTCCACCTCTTGCAACCCATCCGCCCAAGTGGTGGTGAGGGTGAGCGGGGGCAAAAACGGCCGTTTTCCCCCCACAACCCCTAGCAACGACACCATCTTGCCCACCACCTGATACCCATACCCCTTGCTCTTCTTGTCCACCTGCACCCCCGCCTCATTAGAAAACCCCACCCCTGCCATGCCGCCCCGCGCCACCACCTCCGCATAAACCGGCTCCGCCACCTGTTTAATCAGCCCGCGCCCCCGGTAATCGGGGTGTACCGCCATGTTCATACTCATTCCCACCCACTGCGGCGCAGATTGACCCGGCAGCCAAAGCGGGGTCAACAGGCAGCTATATTGCGCCGCCAGATTTAGGCCATCCCATGCCCCCCAGGCCACAAGCTGCCGTTCACCATAAAAATGGCGCAGCAACGCCACCATTTGCGCCGGGGTGCGGCCAAACGAAACGGCCAGCAGCGCGGCCCAGCCATCCACATCATCTAAAGTAAGGGGGCGAATCTGTATCATTACCGTATAATTCAGCAGCGGAACGCAATCTTCCAGATCAGGAAAATCAGGTAAATCTGCGTCCCATTTTAATTCTTTGTGGTGGGCAATTGCCCATGTTGAACTCCTACTCTTATGAAAGTGACCATTTTGGCCGCTGGTTCACGCGGCGATATTCAACCTTATTTGGCATTTGCTGTTGGCTTACAACAAGCGGGTTATCAAGTCACGCTTGCCGCTAATTGTAACTTTGCCGAGCTGTCCGCCCAATACGACATTCCTTTCTTTCCCCTCCGCGTAGATTCCTACGCCTTTACCCAGGATCCCCGCGCCCGCGCCTGGCTGGAGTCGCGCAACCCGCTGAAGCTGGCGTTGGAGAGCGTGCGGATCATTCGCCCGATGCTGGCGCAAATTTTGCAGGATGCGTGGGCGGCCAGCCAGGAAGCGGATGCGATTGTGTACCATAGCTACGCCGTGCCGACGGGGTATTACATTGGTAAGGCGTTGGGCGTTCCGGCGCTGCCGGTGAGCATGTACCCGTTGCCCACCCGCGCCCACCGCGCTTTGCCGATTGAAACGCCGTTTCCGCTGGGCAAAACGGGCAACTGGTTGTCCCATTGGCTGGTGGATTTTTTTACCTGGCAGGTCTATCGGCCATCGGCGCAAAAGCTGTGGGGGGGGCGGGTGCCGTTGACCACGCCGTATCGGCTGCTGTATGGGGAAAAACGGCCGTTAATTTGCTGCTACTCCCCCGCCGCCCTGCCCAAACCAGCCGACGTTCCCGCAAACGTCCACGTCGTCGGCCACTTTTTCCTTGACCCACCCCCTGGCTGGCAGCCCAGCCCCGAACTGGCACACTTTTTGGCCGCCGGGCCGCCCCCCGTCTACATTGGCTTTGGCAGCATGGGCGACCCGGCCAGGGCGCAGGAAACGACGGCGATTGTGCTGGAGGCGTTGGCGCAAAGCGGGCAGCGCGGGCTGCTGGCGTCTGGCTGGAGCGGCCTGGGCGCGAATAACCGCTTGCCGGAATCGGTGTTTGTGCTGGACAGCGCCCCGCACAACTGGCTGCTGCCGCAAATGGCGGCGGTGGTTCACCACGGCGGCGTGGGGACAACGGGGGCGGGGCTGCGGGCGGGGGTACCCAATTTGGTGGTGCCGCACTTTGGCGACCAGCCGTTTTGGGGGGAACAGATTGCCCACCTGGGGGTTGGCCCGGCTCCCATTCACCGGCGGGCGTTGACGGTGGAAAAGTTGGCGGTGGCGATTAAAACGGCCGTTTCTGACCCCACCATGAAGGAAAAAGCGGCCGTTCTCGGCCGGCAAATCCGCGCCGAGAACGGCATTGAACGGGGGGTAGCATTGTTTCGGGAATTTGTGGAACCGTAAATTGTTGAATTGCCGAGGGCGCAAAGTTTCTTTTTCCCTCTGCGTCCTCCGCGTCTCTGCGGTGAAACTCTTTACCGTTGTGCCGCTTCCCAGGCCAAAATCGCCTTTTTGCGCGTTTCGCCCCAGTGGTATTGCCCAAACGCCCCCGTTTTGCGGATGACGCGGTGGCAGGGAATGAGGTAGCCAATGGGGTTGCGGGCAACGGCACTGGCTACGGCACGAACGGCCGTTTTTTCCCCCATCATCTCCGCCACCAAATCATACGACACTACCCGCCCCGCCGGAATTTGCAGCAGCGCTTCCCACACCCGCACCTGAAAGTTCGTCCCTTGCAGTTGCAGATGCAGCGGCGCGGTGCGCTGCGGGTCGAAGATTTGGGCCACAAGGGGGCGTGTGGTGGCGCTGTCGGCGACAAAGGTGGCTTGGGGCCACCGCTGGTACAGCTCCGCCAGCGCATTTTCCGTGCCGCCATCGTCCAGAAAATGCAGCCCGCAAATGCCGCGCTCCGTCAGTGCCAATAGGCACGGGCCAAAGGGGGACGGATGCACGCCGTAGCGAATGTCCAGCCCGTTGCCTTGCTGTTTGTACTGCCCCGGCGTCATCGCTTCATAGGTAATAAACAGGTCGTGCAAACGGCCGGGGCTGGACAGCCCGGTTTCCAGCGTTACGTCCAGCAGGTTGCTGTTGGCTTCGGCCAGTAATCCTTTCGCGTAGCCAATCGTCAGGAATTGGGCAAATTTTTTGGGGCTAATGCCTGCCCAGCGGGTAAACAGCCGCTGGAAATGGTATTCGCTGAGACCAACATGGTCGGCGACTTCTTTCAGGTTGGGCTGGGTGGGAAAATGTTGTTCCAGATAAGCAATGGCCTGGGCGATGCGGTTGTAATCGGTTTGGGGTTGGGTGGATTCGGCTAACATTTGTACCTCTTTTTTGTATCGTTATACCCATACTTTAACCGAGGTAAACGGCCGTTTCCACCCGTTTCTTGCGCTGTTAGCAGCCTGTCAGAAGGAGGAGGGGGCATCCCCAGATACCCGTCCGCATTTGAGAATGGGGACTCCTCAAAAAATGAGGAGGGGGCATCCTCAGATGCCCGCTCGCTAATGAAGAATCTCGTTTCTGACTAACCACTAGCAACCAGCCACCAGCAGGACTAACCCGGCTGGTGGTGATGGCAGTAATCAGAGTCGGGCAGGGAGCGATTGCGGCATGGCTTACCAGCCTTGGTCGTGCCGAGGCAACGGGGCGATTCATCCGCGTTCGTCTGCGTTTGTCCGCGTTCTGTTTCTTCTTCTGCCACCTCTTCCGCCTCACGCAGTTGCGGCGGCGTGGGGAAGGCGGTCAGCACCTGCCCAAACTCGATGGCTGCACCAATATCGCCGTCAATCCGCAGTTTGCCCTGCATAAACGCCACCGTTGCGTCCAGCTTGCCTGCCGCCAGCCGCATAAAATGTTCATCGGCCATTTTGATGGTGCAGGCGGCCGCGTCGCTGCTTCCTTCATAGATGCGGCGTGGGTCGGATTGCAAGTCAAAGACCCACTGCTGCGGGTTTTGGCCGGCAATGGCAAACTGGTATACCCCTTTGGCCTTGATCGGCATGTCGGGGTTGTCGGCCAGCGTTTGCGCCAGGAAGGTGAACAGTTCACGCACGGGGGGAGCGGGGGGAGCAGAAACGGCCGTTTCTGCTGCATGTTGCGCCAAAATCGCCGCCTCCAGCTCGTTGGCTGATTCGCGTAAGTAGCGGGCAAAGTTGTCAAGGTCGGGCATCACTTCAGGCGAGGAGAAGGGGCTGATGGAAACCACGCCGTTGTAGCTAAAAACCGGGATCATCAGGCTGATGCCGTCGAGAATGGGGGCTGCGCCCATGTGAGCCAGCAGCCTCTTCCCCGCAATGTAGAGTGGAATTTGCGGCCCCGGCACGTTGGTGATGACGCAGTTGAAGATGGGGCGGTGGCGGTTGGAAAGCTGGGTGCGGGTATAGAGCCGCGCCGCCTGCCCGGCCAGGCCAAAGGGGATAAATTCGCTGTATTGCACCAGTGACTTGGCGTCCATGGCCGCCTGATATGCCTTGCCCCGCGTGGCGTTTTGGTGAATCTCTTCCAGCCGTTCGATGGGGTCGGCGACGTGGGTGGCAAGCTGGAGAAACATCATGGAGACCTGGTTGCCCATGCTGTTTTTCTCGGCGTTGGTGCGAACGGAAACGGGAACCATGGCGACTAACGGCCGTTTGGGCAGCGCATTTTTCTCCAATAAATAGCGGCGCAGCGCCCCGGCACAAATCGCCAGTACCACGTCGTTGACGGTCACATTCATGACGCTCTTGAGCTTTTTAATCCGATCCAGCGATAGCAGAGCCGTGTTCCAGATGCGTTCGCCTGAAATGGGGGCGTTGAATGGCGTGGAGGGGGCGGTAAAGGGGAGCGTGGGCAGGTTGGCCGGTTGAGCGCGGGTCAGAAAGCCTGCTTTTAGTGTTGCCTTGGCTGTATCCAGCAAAATGCCGGGCAGCTTGAGCGGGCGCGTGGCGAAATTGTAGGCACTGCGAGCCATTAGCTCTAGCTCGTTGGGGATGGGGTCAGGGTTGCGTGGTTCGGGTGGCGGCACGGGGCGTGGTTCAGGAGTCAGGTCAAACAGCAGCCCCAAAATTTCGGCACCAGAAACGCCGTCAATGATGGCGTGGTGGACTTTGGTGATGAGGGCAACGGAGCCGGGCGGCACTTGGGGAATGTTGTCCAGCCCTTCGACAAAGACCATTTCCCACAGCGGGCGCGACCGATCCAGTGGTTCGCTAAAAACGCGGGAGGCCAGTTTGCGGAGTTGTTTCCAGTCGGCCGGCTTGGGTAGGGCGATGTGCTGCAGGTGGCGGTCAATGTTGAAGTGGGGGTCATCTACCGCATAGGGACGGTCGAGGCTGAACGGGACGGTGACAAGCCGCTGGCGAAAGCTGGGAATGAGATGGATGCGGGAAAGGAGCAGTTCGCGGAAGGTGTCGAATGCCAGCGACCCTTCAATGACGCTTACGCCGCCAATGTGCATCGGAGCGTTGTCGGTTTCCAGATAAAGAAAGGAGGCATCTAGCCCGGATAGTTCTTGCATAATTTTTACTGCCTGGTTTGGAATATTTTTTGACAGGGTTGACAAGATTTTCAGGGTGTAATAGCGTTGAAAACGTTGTCGAATGCCGATAAGGTCTAATTGCTTTGTCAGGTGATTGGCCGTTTTTGCTTGCAGGTAATGGCAGCCAATGGCTCCATTATAACAAACTTTGCAATTGTGGCCTTGTGGAAGAGGTATCCCGCAAGAAGCTCAACTTCTCCCAGAAGTTGAACTTCTGAATTGGGCTTAATTGACTGAGAACGCTCCTGAATCTTCCCTTGGCATGACGCGCAGCAGGGCTACTTCATGGCTAAAGAGGTTGGTTAAATGATTGAGCAGTTGTGAGGGGTAGTTTTGCATCAGGAGCTTTTGCTTTTCGTCGGTGGCGATTTGAATGACGGAGGCGGCCAGATAGATGAGGTCAACCGGTTGGCTGGGAACTTGGGCTTTGGCATCAAAGCGCTGCCCGCTGGCACGTGCCAAAATTTCTAAATATTCGACAACGAGCGTGTGCAGACATTTGGCACTGGATTTGAGCTTGGCGGCCGGCTCGTCAACCAGGGGGGCGTTTTCGACAACGCCAACGAGGTAGGATTTGTCTTTTTTGAGCGAGTGAATGCGGAAGCGTTCTTGCCCAACGGACAAAATGGCAAATTGCCCATCTTCCAATGGCTCCACCTGGGTGATTTGGGCGGTGCAGCCCATGGTGTGGGGAACGGCCAGCGGGCCGTGCTGGGCTTTGCCTTCGCGGATGAGAACGACGCCAAACGGCCGTTTTTCCCGGATACACACCCCCATCATCTCTTTATAGCGCGGCTCAAAAATGCGCAGCGGCAGCGGCATACCGGGAAACAGCACTGTATTTAGAGGGAAAAGTGGCAATTCATACATAAAATCACAGTAGAGGCAATGTTAAAAGGTAGTTACGAGCGATCATAAAAGTGCTAAAATTTAAGAACATTATACTACCGGTGGATGCAATAACAATGCCCACCTAGCGCATTTTAAGAAAGTGAAGACATGGACAAAGCACAAACGATTCAAAAAATACTGGGCACAACCAAGACGATTGCGGTTGTTGGCTTAACAACACGCCCTTCCCGTGCGGGCTATTTCGTGCCTGCCTATTTGCAGGAACATGGTTATCGCATCATTCCTGTGAATCCCCATTTGGAAGAGGCGTTAGGGGAGAAAGCTTACCCTGATTTACACGCTATACCGGAGCCTGTTGACCTGGTACTGCTGTTTCGGCGCAGCGAAGATGTGCCGCCGGCCGTAAACGACGCTATTGCCATTGGGGCGAAAGGGGTTTGGATGCAGGCGGGCATTATCAATGAGGCGGCGGCCGAAGCGGCGCAGGCTGCTGGATTAGACGTGGTGATGGATGCGTGTATGAAGGTTGAGCATTCAGTCAGGCCGTAATGGGGTTTCCCCGGCGTCTAAAAAACTTTGCAAGATAAAAGCTGCGGCGACGGCATCCACCCGTTCGCGCAGCTTTTTACCCCGCTTGCCCCGTTCACGCAGGCTGGCTTCAGCCTGTTTGGAGGTTAATGCTTCGTCCCAAAAGACAACGGGCACAGCAATGTGTTGCTGTAATTCGGCGGTGTAATCACGCACCCAGGCGGCGCGGGAGCCTTCGACGCCGCTGAGCGGGATGGGGAGGCCAACAACGAGGAGGGTGATTGCCTGCTGGACAATGATGTCGGCGTAGTGGGCAAAATCTTCGCGGCGTGATTTGCGCTGCCACACTTCGTAGCCGCTGGCAATAATCCGCAGCGGGTCACTGATGGCAATGCCGATCCGTTTTTCGCCCAGATCAAGGGCCATGACTTTGCCTTTAAACGGCCGTTTCTCAGCTAAATTCTCATCCATGTGATCAGGAAAGGGGGTATCGCATACACCCCTGCATTGTTTACAAAAACACCACCTTGCTCTCCAGCGGCTGGCGCGTCTTTGCCTTTGTTTCGGCCGGCCACCCCAGCGTAATTAGCCCCAGCGGCTCCCAGTCGGCCGGTAAACCCAGCGTTTGCACCACCAACTGCGGCACAAACAGCGGCGCACACAGCCAGCACGCTCCCAGCCCCTCGGCATGAGCCAGCAGCAGCAAATTTTGCGCCGCCATTGCCACGCTTTGCATTGCCATGTCCCGTTCCGCCTGCTGGCGGCGCGGGTCGGGGTAGCTGTCCATATCTTGCAGGGAAAGACAAACGACGATGGCAACGGGTGCGCCAGTGATGCGGGCGTGGGAGCGAGCAACGTCTTGCTCGATCACGTCGGGCGGGTCGCCGTCGGCGGTGCGGTCGCTGCGGAGCCGGTTGCCCATGGCCTGGGCCAGCTTTTCCCTGGCGGCGGGCTGGCTGAGGACGGCAAACCGCCACGGCTGGCGGTTGTGGGCAGAGGGTGCCCAAACGGCCGTTTCCAATAGCCGTTCCACCACCTCCCGCGCCACCGCTTCCCCCGTATACCGCCGAATCGCCCGGCGGCTGCGTATGAGTTGATGTAGGGATTTAGGGGCTATCATGAGCGCGTTTTAGGCATGATGTTATAAGTCAGCTAATTGCCGAACGTCTATATGGCTGTTGGCTAACTTTCTTGCCATCGGGGCATCCGCTGTAACAAGCGGCACATTTAAAGTTTCAGACAGGGCGGCATAACAAGCATCATAGGCTGTGAGGTTGTACGTCAGGGCTAATTTGAGTGCAGGTTTAACCAGGTCTGCCGTAGAAATTGTTTGTAATCGTAAGGCTTGCAAATCAATGATGTTTTGTTGAGCCTGATCAGGCGGGTAGCCAAAATGACGAGCGTATTTCCACAGGATATTGGTGCATTCAATATAAAACAGATCGGGCACATAGAGCGTTGCTGGTAAAGGGGTAGTCAATTGCTCAAAAAGCGCGTCGGCTTTTTCTGATCCTGGCTCGGCCAGAAAAAGCTTGATGCCTACGCTGGCATCAACAACACAGTCACCAATCATCGTTCCCTGTCTTCCCGTAAAAGTGTTGTGGTGTCAGGTG
>WBZL01002203.1_pt1 | contig 19202 bp, 11 predicted proteins | sample 5204291 | NCBI WGS metagenome assembly WBZL01 (sample SAMN12344345, study PRJNA552823) | activated sludge metagenome | biome: Activated sludge suspended growth; feature: Nitrification reactor; material: Wastewater; isolation source: activated sludge from nitrification reactor of wastewater...
ACGCAGCCTCGCGTTCTCGGGCGGCGCCGAGACCGCCACCGGGGTCCCGCTCGCCGCGTCGCGCCTCACCTGGGCCCTGGTCATGCAGCACTGCCCGAGCAACTGCCACAGCCACGTGATCCAGACGTGGAACGGCGTGCGCTCGGGCCGCTTCCTCGCCCCCGACCACGAGTACCCGAGCCACCTCGAGCTGCGCCTCACCGCCCGCATGCCGAACGGCGACGTGCTCGTCCGCCGCCGCGACCTCGACCCACGCACCGTCGAGCTCACCTTCGCCAGCACCCCGACTGGCCTGCCGTTGGTGGTGGGCGCGACCGCGGACGCCGCCCCCTTCACCCGCACGGTGATGATCGGGTCGGTGAACTCGGTTGCCGCCCCCACCACGTCGCCGGTGCTCGGCGGCACCGCCACCTTCGACCGCTGGTCCGACGGCGGCGGCCGCAACCACACCGTCACCGCCCCCAGCCGCGACGCCCGCTACCGGGCCTACTACACCGTCACGCCCTGACCGTCGGCGCCGCCTGACCGTCCGCCGGCGCCCGGGCGACCGTCCGCCACCGGGCGCGGCGGGGCCCGGTGCCGCTGGAGGAGGCGGCACCGGGCCCGCGCGCCCGCAACGGCGGGCGATGGGGACCGATCGGGCGGCGGTCGGTCAGACCAGCCCGGTCGTCGGTCGGGTCGGGGTCAGGTCCGCGGGCGGAGGCGGACCGGGAGGCGGAGGCGGCCGCCGGGCGAGCGCCGGGCCAGGCCCACGAGGGCGCCGCCCGCGGCGGCCAGGGCCGCGCCCCACAGCGCCAGCTCCCCCACCTCGCCGCCGGTGCGGGGCAGCACCCCGCCGGTGGACGGGTCGGGCGGCCGGGTGACCGGGGGCTCGTCGAGGACGGGGACCACCACGGTGTCGACATCGACGTCGACGTTGTCGTCCGGATTGGCGTCGGCCCCGTGCAGGCCGTCGTCGCCGACGACGGCCCGGTTGCGCAGCTCGGTGCCCTCGGTGGCCTGGTCCGAGACCCGCACCCTCACCTCGACCGTGCGCTCCTCGCCCGGCGCGAGCCCGAACCAGGGCCAGACCACCGCGGGGCTGCCGTCGCGGGCGGCGTCGCCGTCGGGGTCGAGCGTGGCGCCGTCGGAGGCGGACACGACGGTCATCCCGTCGGGCAGCACGTCGGCGAGGAACACGCCGGTCGCCTCGGCCCCGCCGTGGTTGGCGACCGTGAGCTCGTAGGTGGTCTCCCCGCCGGGCGGCACCTCGTCGGTGCCGTCGTCCTTGGTGACGACGAGGTCGGGGGTCGGTGCCGTCGTGAAGGTGACGGTGGCGTCGGCGCTCACGTCGACGGGGTCGCCCTCGGTGCCGTCCGCCCGGATCTCCCGGCCGTGCACGGTGACCACGTCGTGGTGCGGACCGCCGTCGGCCTCGGGCTCGACCCGGGCCACGAACGAGCAGGTGCCGGACGCGCCCGGCGCCATGAACCGTGAGCCGGGCTCGCTGTCGTCACACGTGTTGTCCCGCACCCGACCGTTGTCCCGGTCGAACAGGTCGCCGAAGTGGTCGTCGAGCAGGGCGTCGATGCGGACCGGCTCCACCTGGTCGGGGTTGGTGAGGGTCAGGGTGAAGGTGACGTCGCCCGGGCCGTCGAGCTCGGCGGGATCCGCCACCTTGTCGAGCTGCAGTGGCAGGCCGTTGCGGTAGTTCCGCACCTCGCAGACGGTCTGGGCGTGGCGCGGCACCGTCAGGCCGAACCACGGGTCTTCGGTCGCCTCGCCCCCCACCTCGACCCGGGCCGGCCCCGCCTCGGCACCGGAGGGTGTCGAGCACGCGACACCGGCGAGGCGCTGGTCGGGTTCGAGCTGCTCGGTGACGACCACGTCGGTGTCGCCCGCCGGGTTGAGCCAGCTCATGGTGACCGTGCCGTCGGCACCGGTGGTGAGCGCCGTGCCCGGCTCGAGGAAGGCCGGGTCGCCGGCCGGGAAGTCGGCGGTGAACGACCAGCCCGGCCGTGGCACCCACGAGCCCGGCTGCGTGCCGGGGACCAGCTTGCGGATCACCAGGCTGCCACCGCAGATCCGCGTGGCGACGTCGAACAGGGCGTCGCCCAGGCCCCCGAAGTCGGTGGTCCAGTAGTCCTCGCCCTCCTGGGCTGCGGGGTAGCCGCCGGTGACTCGCTCGAGGTTGGCCACGTTGACGTCGCCGACGCCGACGGCCACGACCCGGGTGGGGGCGCCGACCGTCTTGTCCTCGTCGGCGGCGACCAGTGCGGCGTCCACGTCGTCGTCGGCCGTGCCCGCCCCCAGGCCGGCGAGCTGCGCGTTGCGGAGGGTGGGGTTGCCGTCGGTGACGAACACGAGCACGTCGGCGTCGCGCGGCCGGTCGCCGTTCGGCGCCACCGCGCCCGGGATGCCGTGGGAGGCGTGGCCGAGGCCGGCCTCCCAGTTGGTGGCGCCCAGGCGGTCACGGGTGGGGTCGGTCGGATCGGCAGGGGGCAGGGCGAACGGGATCGAGTCCACGGTGGCGCGCACGGCCGCGGTGCCGGCCGGGGTGTCGAGTGAGGTGAAGCCGATGCTCGGGTAGTCGGCGGCGTCGACGGTCGTCCCGCCGAGCGGGTTCGGCCCGGTGAAGCCGGACGCGAGGGTGCTGAACGACCACACCGCCAGGGCCGCCCCCGTGCCACTCAGGCGCTGGGCGAGATCCCCGACGGCCTCGCGCACGAGGCCGGGGTTCTGCTCGCCGGCGGCGCGGATGGAGTGCGAGCGGTCGACGACCACGCCAACGCGCATGTCGCAACTCGTGGGCCAGGGGTTGTTGGCGGTACCCGGCCCGGGCTCGGCGGCCGCGGGCCGAGCGCCCGCCAGCAAGGACACCGGGATGAAGGACGCGAGGGTCGCGGCCAGTACCGCCAGGGCGAGGCGGGCGCGACGGGGTAGACGGTTCGAGGTGGTGGTCATGGGCCCCTCCGGGGGATGGCGGCTCGAGGCCGGCGGTGCGTCCGCCGCCGGCGAGTCCGGGCCCGGGGCCCTTCCGTGCTACGACGCACGTCAGTGTCTATCAGTGCATCTCCGTGTCGACAAGACCCGCCGTTGGCCCCTGCCGAGCGTCCCCGCGCGGCGCGAACGTGGAGGGAGAACCGAGGTGACCATGTCCCCCACCCGCACCCGCCGCTCCGCCGCCGTCGCCGTCGGGCTCGCCGCCGCGCTGCTCGTCGGCGTGCTCGCCGTCGTCCCCCGCGCGACCCCCGCCGCGGCCGAGCCCGCCCCCGTTCCCACCTCGACCTGGGGCACCTACGGCACCGCGGCGGGCCAGTTCCGCGACCCCTGGGGCGTCGCCGTCGCTGGCGACGAGATCTACGTGTCCGACTCGTCCAACCACCGGGTCCAGGTGTTCGACACCGACGGCACCTTCCTGCGCTCGTGGCGGGCCCCCGAGCCCTACCGGTCCACCTTCCGGCCCACCGGGATCGACGTGGACGCCGGGATCGTCTACGTCACCGACGCCGACGACGACGTCGTCCTGCGCTTCCTCCCCGACGGGACCGCCCTCGGGCCCTTCGCCACCGCTGTGCCGGGCGGCTTCGACCACCCCTCCGGGGTCGACGCCCGCGGTGCCGACGTCTACGTGGCCGACGGCGGCCACGACCGGATCGTGCGAGTGCACCCCGATGGCTCCTTCGTGTCCGCCTTCGGCACCACGGGTAGCGGGCCCGGCGAGCTCGAGAACCCGGGCGACGTCGCTGTCGCCCCAGGCGGCGACGTCTACGTGGTCGACTCGGACAACAGCCGGGTGCAGCGCTTCACCGCCGAAGGCACGTTCGTGGCCACCTTCGGCGCCGTGGGCCAGGGCCCCTACGGCTTCAACGCCCCGTACCAGCTCGCGGTCGACGACGCCGGCGACCTCTACGTGTCCGACAACCTCAACGAGAAGGTGAAGAAGTACACCGCCGACGGCACCTTCCTGGCCCGGTGGGACGGCTCGGCCATCGCGCACTGGCTGAGCCCGCTCGGGATCGACGTGGCCGCCGACGGGCAGGTCTACGTGGCGAACTCGTCGCACCTGGTCGTGCGCTTCACCCCGACGACCCAACCCGATCTGCGGGTCAAGGCCGGCTTCACCGGCCCCTTCGTCGGCGACGACGTCTACAACACGACCGGCGTCGACCAGACCCGCCGCCTCGCCGTCGCCCCGGGGCGCACGGCGACCTACGTGGTGTGGGTGCAGAACGACGCCCGCCGTCCGGACACCGTCCGCCTCCGGGGCACCACGGCGACCGGTGCCTTCCGGGTGCGGTACACCATCGACGGGGAGCGCCGCACCGCGGCGATCGGCGCCGGCACCTACCTGACGCCGGTGCTCGACCCGGGCGCCACCCAGGCGGTGCGCGTCGACGTGCTGGTCGGGCCGCATGCCGATCCGGGCGCCGCCCTGACCGCGGCCCTCACGGCCACGTCGACGGCCGACACGACCCGCAAGGACCGCGTGCGGATGGTCACGAGCGTTCGCTGACCGCCCCGGGCCGGCGGTCGGGCGCGACCCGGGACGACCGGCGAATCAGAAGTTCTCCTCCTGGTAGTCCTGGATGGCCTGGGTGATCTCCTCCTCGGCCCGGGCCAGGACGTCCTCGGGGGCGACGTCGTTCAACAGCATGTCCTCGACCGCCTGACGGACCGCGGTGCGCATCTCGGTGTAGGGGCCGACGAGCGGGCCGGGGAACTCGGGGTCGATGCCGTTCTGCTGCTGGTCGAACGAGATGGCGAGCCACTGACCGGACAGGGTGTCGGCCCACGTCGTCGCCACCTCGGGCACGTCGGCCACGCTGACCCGGGTGGGGTCGTTGCTGCCGACGAGGTTGCTGACCACCTGCATGTCGACCGAGTTGACCCACTTCATGTAGTCCCAGGCCGCCGCCTGCACCTCGGGCGGGGTGGTGCTCATCATGTAGTACACGCCGCCGCCCACCTGGATGTGGCCGGGCTCCTCCATGCCGGGGAACTCGGCGGCGCCGATGTTGAGGCCGCTGAGGTCGACGTCGGCGTTGACGCGACCGTCGGTGAGGTCGCCGGCGTCGAGCTGGCCCTTGAGGAAGGCCTCCACCGACGTGGCCGCGCTGGACGCCTCCACGCTGAACGAGCCCTGCTCGTTGGCCAGGGCCAGGTACTGGTCGATCTGGCCGGGCACGTCGGTCACCGGCAGCATGAGGCCGTCGTCGTTCATGTCCTTCAGCCACTGGAACAGCTCGAGCGCGCCCTCGCTGTTCAGCACCGACTCGGTCGCCGGCGCCTCGCGGCCGTTGTTGTTGTCCACGAACGGGATGTGGTTGCCGGTCAGCCAGAACTCGACCTGCCAGGGCGCCATGTGCCACACGAAGGGGTGCTCGGTGATGCCGGCGTCCTTGATGGCCTCCGCCGCCGCCCGGATCTCGTCGAGGTTCGTCGGCGGGTTGGCCGGGTCGAGGCCCGCCTCCTCGAAGTGGTCGACGTTGAAGTAGATGAGGGCGTTGGAGCCCGTCATCGACGCCGGGTAGAGGTTGCCGTCGACGGAGTAGTAGTCGACGAGGGTCGGCACGAAGTCCGACATGTCGTAGTCGTCGGCCTCGATGCAGGACTGGGCCGGCAGGATCGTGCCCGAGTCGGCCATGGCCTGGGTCTGGGTGTCCTCGAGCAGGGCGATGCCGGGCAGGTCGTTGCTCGGGATGGCCTGGTTGTACTTGCGCTGGAGCTCCTCGAACGAGGTCGCCTGGTTCTCGACGTCGATCACGACCCGGTCCTGCGAGGCGTTGTAGGCGTCGGCGATCTGGTTGAGGGCCTCCTCGCCCTTGGCCACCGAGGCGTGCCACAGCGTCACGTGGACGGGCAGGTCGGCCTCGGGGACCTGGTCGAGGGCGTCCACCGGGCACTCGGGCAGGCCCGCGTCGGTGGTCGTCGCGGTGGAGCCCTCGTCCCCTCCGCCCGAGGTGCCGCCGCAGGCGGCGACCCCGAGTGCGGCGACGGTGAATAGGGCGACGACGGTCGGTAGACGGCGCATCCCCGGAGGCTACGTGACCCGTGACCCGCCGGTTAGGGCCGGAAGTCCTCGGTGTGGGCGCGACCGACCGGGGACGGCGCGCCGCGCCCCACCGCCCCGGGCGTCCCCGTCCCGGCTCGCCTCCCGTCGACCCCGGTCAGCGGCCGCGGCCGACGAGCGGCGAGACGAGGATCAGAAGTTCTCTTCCTGGTACCGGGTGATGGCCTCGTCGATGTTGGCCTGCGCCTCGCCGAGGACGTCCGCGGGGTCACCGTCGTTGAAGTACATGTCTTCGAGCGCGGTGCCCAGCTCGTCGCGGAACTCCGTGTAGGGGCCGAGGGTGATGCCCGGCGCCTCCGGGTCGACCCCCGTCTGGAGCTGGTTGAAGCCGAGGGCCAGCCACTGGCCCGACAGCGTGTCCTCCCACGTGGCCTTCAGCTCGGGATCGTCGACCGCGGACTCGAGCAACGGCATGTACGAGCCCTGGAGGTTGTTGAAGACCTGGCTCTCGGTGGAGTTGATGAACTTCACGAAGTCCCAGGCCGCCGCCTGCACCTCGGGCGGCGTGGTGTTCGTGATGTAGTAGACGCCACCGCCCACCTGGGGTCGGCCCGGCTCCTCCACGCCCGGCAGCGGCGCGGCGTCGATGTCGAGACCGGCCAGGTCGAGGCCCTCCACGTTGATGCGGCCGTCGCTGCTCAGCTGGCTGGTGTCGAGCTGGCCCTTCAGGAACGCCTCGATGGAGGTGGCCGCGGTCGTCGTCTCGATGGCCATCGAGGAGCGCTGGGTGGCCATCGCTGTGTACTGGTCGATCTGGCCCTCGGTGTCGGGCAGCGGGTTGAGCAGGCCGTCGTCGACCATGTCGTTCAGGTAGTTGAACAGGTCGAGCAGCTGCTCGTTGCCGTCGATGGTGGCGGCGGTGGCCGGCTCGTCGCGGCCGTTGCCGTTGTTGACCAGCTCCACCCCGGCACCGGTCATCCACGACTCGACGAACGAGGGGTTGGACACCTGCACCCACGGCGCCTCGATGCCGGGGATGTTGGCGTCGGCGATGGCCTGGGCCGCGTCGCGCATCTCGGCCAGCGTGGTGGGCGGGTTGTCGGGATCGAGGCCGGCCTGCTCGAAGTGCTTGCGGTTGTAGTAGAGGATCGGCGTCGACAGGTTCATCGAGACGGGCCACACGACGTCGTCGATGGCGTAGTAGTCGAGGGCGATGGGCAGGAAGTCCTCGGTGTCGAACGAGTCGTCGGCGGCGTCGCACGAGTCGAGGGGGATCACGGTGCCGCTGTCGGCCATCGACTGGTTCTGGGTGTCCTCGAGGATGGCGATGCCCGGCAGGTCACCGCTGGGGATGGCCTGCTGGTACTTGCGCTGGAGCTCGCTGTAGGAGTTGCCCTGGCTCTCGACCCGCACCACGACCCGGTCCTGGCTGTCGTTGTACTGGGCCGCGAGGTCCTCGAGCGCCTGCTGGGTCTTGGCCACGTACGAGTGCCACACCGTCACCTCGACCGGGTCGGCCGCGGTCACGTTCTCGAGGGCGTCGACCGGGCACTCGGGCAGGTCGACGGCGGCGTCCTCACCGCCCCCGCCGTCACCGCCGCTGTCCTCGCCGTCCCCACCCCCGCTGGTGCCGCCGCACGCGGCGACGACGAGGGCGAACAGGACGGCCACCACGAGGGCCATCAGGGTCCGGGAGCGGGGGGTGCGACGCATGGGGAGGTTCCTCGTCGTTTCAGGGGTGGATCGAAGCGGGGCGGTGGACGTGCCGTGGACTCGGGGGTCAGCCCTTCACCGCACCGGCGGTGAGGCCACGGATGAGTTGGCGCTGCAGGAAGATGAGCAGGAGCAGGACGGGGACCGCGGCGATGATGGCTGCGGCGAAGCCGATGTTCGACTCTTCCACGTTCGACGCGGCCACGGACTTCAGGCCGATCTGCACCGTCTCCCACTCAGACACGGTGACCACCGCCCGGGGCCACAGGTACTGGTTCCAGGCCGCCAGCAGCGAGATCACCCCGAACGACGCCACCACCGGGCGGGTGATGGGCACGGCCACCCGGGTCATGAAGGCGAAGTGGCCGTAGCCGTCGAGCTTGGCCGCGTCGAGCAGGTCCCGGGGGATGCCCATGAAGCCCTGGCGGATGAGGAAGATCCCGAACGCGGTCGCCAGGAACGGCACGGTCAGGCCCGGGTACGAGTTGAGCCACCCCAGGTTGCGGATGGTGGTGACGTTCGGGATGAGCGTGACCTCGATGGGCAGCATGAGCGTGGCCATGAAGACGACGAACACGAGGCGCTTGAACGGGAACCGGAGGAAGGCGAACGCGTAGGCGCAGAGGATGGAGGTGACGAGCTGGGCGGCGGCGATGATCACCGTGACGATGGCGCTCAACCACATGCGCCGGCCGAGCTCGCCCTCGCTGAAGGCCCGGGAGAAGATGTTCCACTGGATGTCGACCGGGTAGAGGGGCAGGCCCTCGTTGACGTACGCCACCGGGGTGGAGAGGGCCCGCACGAGGGTCATCCACACGGGGAACAGCACGAACAGCGACAGGATCGACAAGAAGACGTACCAGCCGATGTCCTTGGCGGTGCGGGCGTGCTTGCCGGGCAGGGCCCCGACCTCGACCGACGCCTTGCCGAGCACCGGCGTCGGGTCGTTCATGGCGATGGTGTCAGGAGCCATAGTGCACCCGCCGGTCGAGGATCATGAACTGGCCCATGGTGACGAGGAAGGTGATGCCGAACAGGCCGAGCGCCATGGCGGACCCCTCCCCCAGGTCGATGGGCTGTTGTCGCTGGAAGATCTTGAACACCAGCGTCTCGCTGGCGCCGGCGGGGCCGCCGGCGGTGAGGATGTCGATCTGGGCGAAGGCCTGGAAGGCGAACACCGTGAGGACCACGATCAGGAACAGCAGCGTGGGCGAGATGATCGGCAGCGTGACGCTGAAGAAGCGGCGGATCGGCCCGGCGCCGTCGAGGGTGGCGCTCTCCACGAGCTCGTCGGGCACGGCCTGCAGGCCGGCCAGCACGATGATGAAGGTGAGGCCGAGGTTCTGCCACACCGACGACAGCGACACGCCGAACAGCACCTGGTTGGGCTCGGCCAGCCAGTTGACCTTGAAGTAGCCGACCTGCGGGTTGAGCAGGACGAAGAAGATCACCGAGGCGACCGCCACGGAGGTGGCCACCGTCGACGACAGCACGGTCTGGAAGAACTTGATGCCCTTCAGCCGCCGGTTGGCCACGACGGCCAGCACGATGCCGAGCAGGAGGCCGGCCGGCACCGTGAACAGCACGTAGGTGAGGGTGTGCTGGAGGCCCTCGCGGAATTCGTCGCCGGCGAGCACGTCGGTGAGCTGGCTGAAGCCGACGTAGCGCTCGGCGGTGCCGGTGCGGTTCTGCTGGTAGATGGCGAAGTGCAGGAGGCGACCGACGGGATAGAAGAAGAACCCGTAGAAGATGACGAGGGCGGGGGCGAGGAAGCCCACCGCCAGCAGCGCCTCCTTGCGCTCCGTGCGGCTGCGGAAGTTCCATCGCTCGTCGGAGGCGCCCGAGAAGCTCGAGCCGCCCCCGCCGCCGCTCGGGAAGGGGCGCTCGCCGCCGACCGCGACGAGGATCAGCACGACGAGCGGTATGGCGACGGCCACGACCGGGAACGTCACGGCCGACTCGGCGATCACCAGCGTCCAGAACGCGATCAGCAGCCCGATGCCGAGGAACCACCACTGCACGCCGACCACGCCGCGGATGGCCTCGGGGGCGCCCGCGAGCATCCCCCGGGCCAGGCCGTGCTCGTGGCGGGCCAGCAGCAGCAGGACCGTCGCCACCACCAGCAGGAAGAGGTACGTGTCGAGGTTGTCGATGGCGAGGTCGGGGAACAGTCCCGGGGTGGCGGCGTCGATGCCCACCGACCGGATGAGGGCCCAGACGATGCCGACGAGCAGGTCGAGGGTGAGGCCGAGCGCGACCACCCCGACGACCGCGCCGGCGAGGCCGATGAGCACCGCCTGGGCCAGCGTGGCGATGGCGGCGGCGGTGAGGCCGGCCGAGCGCCGGGGCTCGGCCACCGGCTCGGGCGTGCCGACGAGGCTCAATTCAGGCGCTCCGAGCCGTCGGCGGCGAAGAGGTGCACGTTGTCGACGTGGTGGCCGAGGCGGACCGTCTCGCCCACCTTCGGGGCGGGTCCCTCGTCGGTCTCCTGGCGGACGATGGTCTTGGCGCCGGCCACGTCCAGGATGATGTGGCGCTCGTGGCCGAGCCACTCGACGGCCTGGACGGTGGCCTCGATGGTGCCCTCGCCGACGTGGAGGTGCTCGGGGCGCAGGCCCACGACGACCTTCGTGCCCACCGCCACGTCACCCGAGAACGGGATGCGACTGGCGCCGGCCATGGCCACGCCGGCCTCGGTGACCTCACCCTCGATGGTGTTCATGGGCGGGCTGCCGATGAAGCGGGCCACGAAGAGGTTGGCGGGGCGCTCGTACACCGCCTGGGGCTCGCCGACCTGCTGGAGGCGGCCGTCGGCGATGACCGCCATGCGGTCGGCCATGGTCATGGCCTCGACCTGGTCGTGGGTGACGTAGACGAAGGTCGTGGCCACCTCGCGGTGGAGCCCCACGATGTCGAGGCGGGTCTGGGCCCGGAGCTTGGCGTCGAGGTTCGACAGCGGCTCGTCCATCAGGAAGACCTCGGGCCGGCGCACCATGGCGCGGGCCAGGGCGACACGCTGGCGCTGGCCGCCGGACAGCGCCCCCGGCTTGCGCTTGGTGAGCTCGGCGAGGCCGAGGGTCTGGACCGCGTCCTTCACCCGCTCCTCGCGCTCCTGGGTCGTGAGCTTGCGGGGGTGGCCGCCGTCCACCGCGTACTTGCGGGCCTTGAGGGGGAACTCGATGTTCTGGGCCACGGTCATGTGCGGATAGAGCGCGTAGCTCTGGAAGACCATGGCGATGTCGCGGTCCTTGGCCTCGACGTTGTTCACGACCCGGTCCCCGATGCGCAGCACGCCCTCGGTGACGGTCTCGAGGCCCGCGATCATGCGCAGGGCCGTGCTCTTGCCACAGCCCGAGGGCCCGAGCAGCACCATGAACTCGCCGTCGATGATGTCGAGGGTGAGGTCGTCGACCGCGGTGACGGTGTCGAAGCGCTTCGTGACCCCCTCGAACGAGACCCCGCTCACTTCCGCCCCCCGCTGGAATCACTCATGGGTTTGCTGCCTCTCCCCTTCGCCGGCGCCGACAACGTACGCCCGGACGGCGACGCCGGGGCCAGGCGCGGGTAAACGTAGCCCAACACCGAGGTGGACGATCATCCCCGCGCAGGGTGATCCGATCGGGCCCGGGACCTCAGCCGCGGGCCTCGGCGTAGGCGGCGCGGACGGCGTCGGCGTCGGTGGCGGCGTCGGGCTCCACCACGGCGCCCTCGCCCAGGCCCCACGCCGTGGCCACCTCGAGCGGGTCCGTGCCGTGCAGCGCGGCGGCGGCCTGCACGCAGGCGCCGGCGGCCACCAGCTCGCCGGCGTCGGGCACCGTCACCGGGCGACCGGACAGGTCGGCCAGCACGTGGCGGAAGGCCCGGGACCGCGACCCACCGCCGACCAGCAGTGTCCGGCCCGAGCCCACGTCCACGCCGGCCGCCTCGATGGCGTCGAGGCCCTCGAGCAACCCGCAGATCACGCCCTCGTGGGCGGCCCGGGCCAGGTGGCTCTTGGAGATGCCGTGGCGCAGGCCCGTCACCGAGCCGGTCGCCTCGGGGCGGTCGGGCGTCCGCTCGCCGTTGAAGAACGGAACCATCACCACGCCCCCCGAGCCCGCGGGCGCCGACAGGGCGAGGTCGGCGAGCTCTTCGCGCTCGAGCCCGAACAGCCGGGCCACGTCGTCGGTCACGCCGGTCGCGTTCAAGGTGCACACCAGGGGCAGGAAGCGGCCGGTGGCGTCGGCGAACCCGGCCACCGCGCCCGAGGCGTCGGCCGTCGGCGTGTCGCTGACCGCGTAGACGGTGCCCGACGTGCCGAGGGAGACGGTGACGTCGCCGGGGCGCAGGGCGGTGCCGAGGGCGGCACCCATGTTGTCGCCGGTGCCGGCGGCCACGAGCGGCTCGCCCCGCAGGCCGAGCTGCTCGGCCGCGCCGCGGAACAGGGGGCCCGCCGCCTCGCCGGGGCCGAGGACCTTCGGCAGGCGGGCCAGCCAGCCGTCGTCGCCCGGCGCGTCGTCCACGATGCGGAGCAGGTCCGTGCGGTACCGGCCCTCCGCCGGCGACCAGTAGCCCGTACCCGAGGCATCGCCCCGGTCGGTGACCATCGCGCCCGTGAGCCGGTAGATCAGCCAGTCGTGGGGCAACAGGACGTGGGCCAGGCGCTCGAAGTGCTCGGGCTCGCTGCGGTGCAGCCACGAGAGCTTCGTGATGGTGAACGAGGCGACCGGGACGCTGCCGGTGGCGGCCGCCCACGGCCCGGGACCGTCGAGCTGCTTGATCAGCCAGCCCGCGTCCGGCGCGGTCTCGGTGTCGTTCCAGAGCTTGGCCGGCCGCAGCACCTGGCCGCTGTCGCCCAGGGCGACCATCCCGTGCTGCTGGGCGGCGACGGCCAGCGCGTCCACCTCGGCCACGCCGGCCGCGGCGATGGCGCCCGCCAGGGCGCCCCACCATGCCTCGGGCTCCTGCTCGCTGCGGGGCGGGGCCGTCGGCGGGTGCGGGGCGCCGCCACGGGCGACGAGCGCGCCGGTGTCGGCGTCGCGCACCTCGACCTTGGTGGACTGGGTGGACGAGTCGATGCCGAGCACGAGGGGCATGCCCTCATCGTCGCCCACGGGCGCGGACGGTGCGAACCGGCGCGGGGCCGCCCCGACGGTCGGGTTCGCCCGGTGATCAGGCCGATCGGGTGATCAGGCCGATCAGGCGATCAGAAGCTGGTGGCGCCCGGCGGGGCGTTCGGGGGCGGCGCGGCCGGCGGCGGGGGCGGCGCGCCGGGGGGCGGGGTCCGCGGGGCCGCGGCGGGGGCCGGCGGGGCCGACGACGTCGGCGGGGGCGGCGGGCCGCCCTGGCCGTAGAGCGGGGTGTCGCCCGTGGCCGCGGAGATGGTGAGCGCGGCGATGTAGTCCTCGGCGGACAGCTTCAGCACGACGCAGTCGCTCACCGCCCGCACCCCGATGTCCGAGAGGATGCGGTGGGTGATGGCGTGGTCGCCGAAGCCCTCGCCCTCGCTCAGCTTGCGGGCCGTGGCGGTGGCGATCGGCCCCGCCGGGGCACCGTCGCCGCCGAAGACCTCGGCCTCGCCCTTCTTCAGCACGTAGTAGTGCGAGGCGGGGTCGCCGTACTGGACGATCCAGGTGTCGGCCGGCACCTTCTCCTCGTCCATGTAGGACGCGAGGTCCCGGGCGAGGTTCAGGTCGAGGCCGGCGAAGCTCTTCTGCACGAAGCCGCCCACCTCGCCCCACAGCATCTCGGTCGGGTCGAGCGGCTCGTCGGGCGGCCACTTCTTGTCGATGGGCTTGGCCGCCACGAGGGTGACGAGCCACAGCACGACGAGGACCACCGCGGCGAGCACCACGAGGGTGAGCAGCATGCGCAGTGGGGTCGGCCCCACCCCGAGCAACGGGACGTCGACGCCGACGAGCACCAGGGCTGCGGTCACGGGCTCCTCCCCCTCCGGAGGTGTGGGTGGCAGGTGATCGGCCCGCCGCCGGACGTCGGCCCGAGGCCCCGGCGTGCGAGCTAGGGTGCCAACCTACCAGGGCGTTCCAGTTGGATCTGCACCTCTCGGGGGGACGGGTTGGCCAACAAGTTCCAGATCAGGTCCCGCACCTGGGACCTCATCGCCGCCATCGGCAGCGTCGTGCTGCTCGTGCTGGGGTTCGGCGGGCTGTTCCTGCTGCAGGGGGCCGACGCCACCGCCACCCTCACGCTCCTGTTCGTGGTGGGCCTCGGCCTGGTCACGTTCCTCTTCTTCGCCGGCCCGGGCCTCGTCTACAGCGCCCGCAAGCGCAACAAGACGCTCAAGAAGACCCTCCCCGGCGGGACCATGGCCTGGATCCGGTCCCACCTCTACCTGCCGATCCTCGCCCTGGTGGCGGCGTTCGTGCACGCCACCGTCGTCCCGTTCCAGGACGTCCTCTCGTCCGGCAAGGTGCTGCTCGTCGTCGGCATCGTCGTGGCCGTCGCGGGCGTCTGCCGCCACCACCTGATCGGTGTTCAGAAGCAGGCCCTCAACGTCGACGTGTCGATCTCGAAGATCGTCGACGGCCAGCCCCGCCGCTTCCGCCAGCTCGCCGCCGACCTGGTCGAGGGCCGCCGCCCCGTGGCCGACATCGAAGCCGACGTCGCCCAGCTCGGCCCCGAGCAGCAGCAGGTCTGGGTGAAGGTCCGCGAGCTCTCCGACGAGGTCAACAAGAACTTCCCCCGCACGGGTGGCCAGAGCCGCTCGGTGCGCACCTACAAGTTCCTGCGGGCGGTCCACGCGCCGCTGACCATCGTGTTGTTCCTGCTCCTCGGCTACCACGTCTACGACGTGCTCGGCGGCGGCCAGGCCGCCTTCGGCGACGAGGCCAGCAGCTACCAGAGCGCCGAGACCTGCGCCGACTGCCACAGCGACATCGAAGCGGACTGGAACCAGTCCGCGATGGCCCACGCGCAGACCAGCGCGCTGATGGAGGCCCAGCTCCCGGTCACCCTGGCCGAGAACCGCCGCCTCGCCGAGCAGCTCGGCGAGGACCAGCAGGCCATCTACGACGCCTCCGCCAAGACCTGCATCAACTGCCACGCGCCGGTGGGCTCGCAGTTCACCGACGACATCAACGCCCTGCTGCCGCTCGACGAGCCGAGCGGCGACAACCCGCCGGCGGTCGACAGCGACAACCCCGCGCTCGTGGCCGACGGCGTGGCCTGCACCACCTGCCACAGCCAGGCCGAGGCGCCGGCCGAGCGGGCCGGCTTCGGGCCCCTCGCCATCGAGCACGGCGGCGACGCCTACTACGGCGAGTTCTACGGCCCGCTCTTCGACGACCCCAACCCGCTGCCCGTGCGGCTCCACGACATCGACGGCGACCAGCCGCTGTGGACCGACGAGATCGCCAGCTCGCAGCTGTGCGGTGCCTGCCACAACGTGATCGTCGACATCGACGGCGACGGGCTCAGCCCGGTGGAGGGCGCCGAGCAGGGCCTCGCCGGCGCCGCCGCCACGAGCGACGCGGACGGCAACTTCATCCTCGACCAGAACGAGCTCGACGACTCGAACGAGGACGGCCGCAACGACGACCTCGTCCTGCAGACCACCTACGACGAGTGGCAGGACTACCTCGTCAGCTTCAACGACCGCTTCGCCGACAACCCCGACCAGACCCTCGCCGCGCCGCTCGGCTGCACGAGCTGCCACATGCCGACCGAGGGCGACGGCCAACAGGCGGTGGTCGACGTGGCCCCGGGCCTGCTGCCGCTCCCCGATCGGGACTACCGCTCGCACACCTTCGTCGGCGTGGACTACGACCTGAACGTCGACAGCTACGGCAGCCAGGAGGCCTTCGACAAGGTCCTCGCCGACCGCCTCGCCCTGATCCAGTCGGCCGTCACCTTGAAGGTGGACAACGTCGACGGCGACACCGTGCAGGGCAACCAGTTCCAGACCGACGTCACGGTCAGCAACAACCTGCTCGGCCACAACTTCCCCACCGGGTTCGCCTTCGCCCGCCAGTTCTGGCTCGAGGTCACCGCGCAGACCGCGGACGGCACCGAGGTCTGCCTGCAGGACTTCGACGGCCTCGGCCCCCAGAGCGGGTGCGGGTCCGGCCAGATCGACGGCCAGACCGATGACCTGCCCCAGTGCGACCCGCAGGTGGCCGCCCAGGTCTTCGGCGCCGACGCAGTGGGCAACGCCGGCACCCGGCTGGCGTTCACCGCCGAGGACTGCGACCCCTGGCTGGCCAACTTCCAGAAGATCCTCACCGACGGCGACCCCGACGGCGACGGCGTGTTCGAGGAGGTGCCGTACCAGTCGTTCCTGGGCGGCATCGTGCAGGACCGCTTCCGGATCGCCGACGACCTGCAGATGCGGGCAGTGAACCCGACCCGTCTCAACGCCGACGGCGAGGACCAGACCGACCTGGTCATCCCGTATGTGTTCGACACCAGCCAGATCGCCGACGGTGAGACCATCACGGTCTCGGTCACGATGCACTTCCGCCACCTGCCGCCCTACTTCATCCGGGCGCTGGCGGCGGCCCAGGCCGACGCCGGCGACATGCCGGAGTCGGCCCGCATCGACGACCCCGACGCCCTGGTGGACAACCTGGTGGTCCAGGACGTCGTGACCGCCACCTCGGGCCAGGGCCGGGTCCTGGCCTGCGAGGGCCCGCAGAACCGCGAGGGTGCGAGCATCCTCGACTGCGTCGACGATTGAGCGCCGACACCGACCCGACCACCGAACCCGAGTCACCACCCGAGGCCGACGACGACGACGCCGTCGGCCGGTTCCCCCGCGGTGCCGTGTTCGGGGCCCTGTGCGTGCTGGCCCTCGCCGTCGGTGTGTTCGTGGCGGCGTCACGCGACGCCGGTGACGCCGGGGGCGCCGAGCCCAGCCCCACCCTGCAGCCGGGCGACACGCTGCCGAGCGGGCACCCGTCGCTCGACGACAGCGACCAGTACGAGTCCATGACCCTGGCCCAACTCGAGTCGGAGGTGGCCGACGAGTCCGCGCCCGTGGCGCTGCGGCTGACCCTGGCCGAGCGCTACCTGGCCACCGGCGACCTCGCCCCCGCCCGCCGCCAGGCCCGCCTCGCCCGCGACCAGGCGGGCACCGACGTCGAGCAGCAGCGGGCGCTGCGCGACCTCGGCTGGATCATCGCCCTGCAGGGCGACGCCGAGCGGGGCGCCGAGCTCCTCCACGACGCCGTCGCCCTCGACTCCGGTGAGCGCAACGCCACCTGGTACCTGGCCAACGTGCTGCTGGGCGGCCTCGACGACCCCGACGGCGCCATCGCCCTGTTCGAGCAGCTCCTCGCCTCGGGCGACCTCAGCGGCGAGCAGCGCCGTGCGGTGACCGAGCGCCTCGCCGCCGCCCGCGCCGCTGCGGGCGACACCTCGTCCCCGCCGACGACCGCGGGCGCCTGACCCCACGAACCTCCAGCAGAAACGCGAGGTACCACCGCGCGTTCCTGCTGGAGGAATGGTCAGGTGGGGTGGGGCACCGGGCGGAAGCGGCGCAGGCGCAGGCTGTTGCTGACCACGAACACGCTGGAGAAGGCCATGGCCGCGCCGGCGATCATCGGGTTCAGGAAGCCGGCGGCGGCGAGGGGCAGGGCGGCCACGTTGTAGGCGAAGGCCCAGAACAGGTTGCCCTTGATGGTGCGCAGGGTCTTGCGGGAGAGGCGGATGGCGTCCACCGCGGCCCAGAGGTCGCCGCGCACGAGGGTGAGGTCGCTGGCCTCGATGGCGGCGTCGGTGCCGGTGCCCATGGCCAGGCCCAGGTCGGCCTGGGCCAGCGCGGCGGCGTCGTTCACCCCGTCGCCGATCATGGCCACCACCGCGCCCTGCTCCTGGAGGCGGGCGACCGCCGCCACCTTGTCCTGCGGGAGCACCTCGGCGACCACGTCCGCGGCGTCGATGCCCACCTGGGCGGCGACCGCGGTGGCGGCCCGCTCGTTGTCGCCGGTGAGCAGGACGGGCCGCAGCCCGAGCGCCCGCAGCCCGGCGATGGCGTCGCGGGAGGTGGGCTTGGGGGTGTCGGCCACGACGAGCACGCCGCGCACCTCGCCGTCCCAGGCCGCTGCCACGGCGGTGCGGCCCTGGCCCTCGGCCTCGGCGCGGGCCGGCTCGAGCCCGTCGGGCAGCGCCAGCGACCAGTCGGCGAGGAGGCGGGGCCGTCCGACCACGAGGGCGTGGCCGTCGACGACCCCCTCCACGCCGAGGCCCTCGCGGTTGGCGAAGGACTCGACCGCGGGCAGCGGCCCGATCCGGTCCCGGGCCGCCTCGGCGATGGCCCGGGCGACGGGGTGCTCGCTGGCGTCCTCGACCGCGCCGACCAGGCGCAGCAGGTCGTCCTCGTCGACGCCGGCGGCGGGGTGGACGCCGACCAGGCTCATCACGCCGGTCGTGACCGTGCCGGTCTTGTCGAGGACCACCGTGTCGACCTCGCGGGTCGACTCGAGGATCTCGGGGCCCTTGATGAGGATCCCGAGCTGCGCCCCCCGGCCGGTCCCGACGAGCAGGGCCGTGGGCGTGGCCAGCCCGAGGGCGCAGGGGCAGGCGATGATCAGCACCGAGACCGCGGCGGTGACCGCGAAGGTCGCCTCGGCACCGTGGCCCAGCCAGTACCCGAGGGTGCCGACCGCCAGTGCGATGACGACGGGCACGAAGACCCCGGCCACCCGGTCCGCCAGCCGCTGCACGGGTGCCTTGCCCATCTGGGCCGACTCGACCAGCCGGGCCATCTGGGCCAGCTGGGTGTCCGCGCCGACCCGGGTGGCCCGCACGACGAGCCGCCCGCCGGCGTTGACGGTGGCGCCGGTGACCGCGTCGCCCGGACCGACCTCGACGGGCACGCTCTCGCCGGTGAGCAGGGCGGCGTCGATGGCCGACGTGCCCTCCTCGACCACGCCGTCGGTGGCGACCTTCTCGCCGGGCCGGACGACGAAGCGGTCGCCCACGACGAGCTGGTCGGCGGGGACGCGCACCTCGACGCCGTCCCGGAGGACCGCGGCGTCCTTGGCCCCGAGCTCGAGCAGGGCCCGCAGCGCGGCGCCGGAGCGGCGCTTGGCCTTGGCCTCGAAGTAGCGCCCGGCGAGGATGAACACGGTCACCGCCGAGGCGACCTCGAGGTAGATCTCGTGCTGGCCCGACCCCTGGCTCGGGGTCAGGTCGAAGGCCATGGTCATGCCGGAGTCACCCGCCGCCCCGAGGAACAGGGCGTAGAGCGACCACCCGAAGGCGGCGATGACACCGATCGAGATGAGGGTGTCCATGGTGGCGGCGCCGTGGCGCAGGTTCGTCCACGCCGCCCGGTGGAACGGCAGTGCCCCCCACACCACCACCGGCGCGGCGAGGGTGAGCGAGAGCCACTGCCAGTGGTCGAACTGCAGCGCCGGCACCATGGCCAGCACCACGACCGGCACGGTGAGCAGGGTCGACACGACGAGGCGCTGGCGCAGCGAGACCAACTCGGGCTCGTCGCGCTCGGCGTCCTCGTCACCCTCGCCGTCCCCGGTGGCCCCGCCCGCCCCGGGAC
>WBZL01002067.1_pt1 | contig 19199 bp, 21 predicted proteins | sample 5204291 | NCBI WGS metagenome assembly WBZL01 (sample SAMN12344345, study PRJNA552823) | activated sludge metagenome | biome: Activated sludge suspended growth; feature: Nitrification reactor; material: Wastewater; isolation source: activated sludge from nitrification reactor of wastewater...
GACAGCATCGAAGCTCCTCCCGAGGAGCTCTCCACCCTGATCACGGCGGCTTCGAACGCGCTCGACCCGACATTCGTCGCGATGTTCTGCACCTTCACCAACTTGGGACCGTCCGCCGTGTGCATCGCAACCTTCCGCCCGGTGGCGCCTGGGTACATCGCGGGCAACCACCGATCGCGTACGAACTCGCACAGCGGGCCGGCTCCAGCAGGCAGCCGGCAGATCACCTCCAGGCGCACATAAGCCTTCGCCGACTCGGGCACGGGCGCGGGTGTCCTGCCGAGTGGGTCTTCGGCTATGCCGTCCTCCGCAGGCTGGACATCCATGCGCCCGCACGCTATCCCCTCACTTCCCGCCTCTGTGTCAGCCGTCCACCACGAAGCCCCGAGGCAGAAGGCTGACACAGAGCGGGAATCGGGGTCCGAGTAGGTTCCTTTCCCGTGACAGCAGGGTGGAACTTCGCCGACATGTGGGAGCGGGTGGCCGACCGCCACCCCGACGAGATCGCACAGATCCAGGGCGACCGGGTGTTCACCTGGCGTGAGTTCGACCGCCGGGCCGACGGCATCGCCGCGGCCCTGCTCACCGGCGGGGCCCAGCACCAGGACAAGGTGGCCCACTACCTCTACAACGGGCCCGAGTACATGGAGAGCATGTTCGCCATGTACAAGGCGGGGCTGGTGCCGGTGAACACCAACTACCGCTACACCGAGGACGAGCTCGAGTACCTGTGGGACAACTCCGACGCCGTCGCGGTGGTGTTCCACGGCACGTTCACCGAGAAGTGCGCCGCGATGCGGTCGCGCACACCGCGGGTGCGTACCTGGATCTGGGTCGACGACCGCAGCGGGCCGTGCCCTGACTGGGCGATCGACTACGAGGTGGCCGCGGCGAGTGCCTCGTCGCGCACGATCCCTGCGTGGGGTCGCAGCGGCGACCACCTCTACATGCTCTACACCGGCGGCACGACCGGCTTCCCCAAGGGCGTGATGTGGCGTCAGGACGACGTGGTGGGCAGCCTCGACGCGTCGTCGAAGGTGAAGCTGCCCGTCGAACCCGGCTGGGACGTGTTCGACGAACGCATCACCAAGCCCGGCCCGCGGGTGATGCCCGCCGCCCCGCTGATGCACGGCACGGGCGCGTTCAACACGATGAGCGCGCTGATGAGCGCCGGGTCGGCGGTGACGATGGTGGGCCGCCACTTCGACCCGGTGGAGCTGCTCGACACGGTGCAACAGCACCGGGTGCAGGGCCTGTCGATCGTGGGCGACGCATTCGCCAAGCCGATCCTCCGCGCGCTCGACGCCGAGCCGAACCGGTGGGACGTGTCGTCGCTGAGGGTGATCGTCTCCAGTGGCGTGATCTGGGCGGCCGAGACCAAGGCCGGTCTGTTGCGCCACAACGACCGCCTCATCATGGTCGATTCGCTCGGCAGCAGCGAGGCCCTCGCCATGGCCTCGAACACCACGAAGGCGGGCGCTGCCACCACGACGGCGAAGTTCTCCCTCGGTCCCGACACCAAGGTGCTCACCGAGGACGGCCGCGAGGTGCAGCCGGGCAGCGGCGAGCGCGGCCGGGTGGCCATGCGCGGCCGCACCCCGATCGGCTACTACAAGGACGAGGCCAAGTCGGCCACGACGTTCGTGCTCGTGGACGGGGTGCGGTGGAGCATCCCCGGCGACTGGGCCGAGGTGGAGGCCGACGGCACCCTGAAGCTGTACGGCCGCGGCAGCCAGTGCATCAACACCGGCGGGGAGAAGGTGTATCCGGAGGAGGTGGAGGAGGCACTGAAATTGCACCCCTCGGTGGACGACGCTGCCGTCGTCGGCGTGCCCGACCAGCGCTTCGGCGAGGCGATCACCGCGCTCGTGCAGTTGCACCCGGGCGCCACCCTCGACGAGGCCGCGCTCGTGGCCCACGTCAAAGAACACCATGCGGCCTACAAGGCGCCCAAGCGCGTCCTCCAGGTCGACACGATCGGCCGTGCGGCCAACGGCAAGCTGAACTACACGTCGCTCCGCGAAAATGCACTGAACCAACTCGGCTTGTAACGTCGGCGCCATGAGCGCGAACGAACTCGGTTATGACGGCAAGGTAGTCATCATCACTGGCGCCGGCGGTGGCCTCGGCCGCCAGCACGCACTGCTGATGGCCTCCCGCGGTGCACTGGTGGTGATCAACGACCTCGGCGGGGCGGTCGACGGCAGCGGCAGCGACAAGGGCGCGGCCGAGCGGGTGGTCGACGAGATCAAGGCGATCGGCGGCGAGGCCGTCGCCGACACCAACTCGGTGGCGACCCCCGAGGGTGGCGCGGCGATCGTGCAGACCGCACTCGACGCGTTCGGTCGCGTCGATGTCGTGATCAACAACGCCGGCATCCTGCGCGACAAGGCGTTCCACAACCTGGAGTCGGCAATGACCGACGCGGTGATCGACGTGCATCTGCGCGGCGCGTTCAACGTCACCCAGCCGGCATGGCGGGTGATGCGCGAGCAGGGCTACGGCCGCATCGTCAGCACTTCCAGCGCGGCGGGCATCTTCGGCAACTTCGGCCAGGCCAACTACGGCGCGGCGAAGATGGGCCTCGTCGGCTTCACCCGCGTGCTCGCGGTGGAAGGCGCCAAGTACAACATCAAGGCCAACGCGATCGCTCCCTTGGCCCTCACCCGCATGACCGAGGATCTGCTCGGTGCGCTCGGCCAGAAGCTGCAGCCGGAGATGGTGTCGCCGCTCGTTGCGTTCCTCGCCCACGAGGACTGCCCGGTCAGCGGCCAGGTGTTCAGCGTCGGCGGCGGCCGCGTGGCGCAGGTGTTCATCGGCGAGGCGCAGGGCTACTTCAACGAGAACCTGTCGATGGAGGACGTGCGCGACAACTGGGGCACGATCACGGATCGCGAGGGGTACTCGGTGCCGCAGAACCTCGCGGAAGAGACGGCCATCTTCCTCCCGTTCCTGAAATAGCATCGGCGCATGAGCGACTACAACGACGTCCCCCGCGGGCCGATGCCCGAAGTGAAGTCCCGCCCCAACCTCGCCCTCATCGCCGGGCTGATCATCGCCGCGCTGTGTGTGGTGTTCTTCTTCCAGAACGGTGAGTTGGTGTCGATCGACTTCCTCTTCGTGGAGAAGCGCACCACCATCCGCTGGTCGATCCTGATGGCCGTGGTGCTCGGAGTACTGCTCGACCGGCTGGTGAGCATCTGGTGGCGGCGCCGCAAGCGCAAGCAGAACGACGACTGAACGGACCACACTGATGCACGTGCCGTCGGCCGACGGTACGCCGATCTCGGTGCACGACCTCGGTGGCACCGGGCCGGCGCTCCTCGTCTCCCATGCAACCGGGTTCCACGGTCGCTGCTACGCGCCTGTGACCCGCCGCCTGCCCGGCCGGCACTGTGTCGCGTTCGACTACCGCGGCCACGGCGACACGCCGCGGCCTGAGGGCGAGATCGACTGGCAGCGCTACGGCGACGATGCCGAAGCGATGGCGGCGTGGCTGGCCGACCGGGAGGGCGGCCCGATCGACGCGTTCGGCCACTCCATGGGCGGCGCCTGCTTGCTGATGGCGGCCCACCGGCGGCCGGAGCTGTTCCGCCGCATCATCGCGTTCGAACCGATCGTGTTCCCGCCGATCCCACGCGGTGATCCCGGCGACAACCCGATGGTGCACGGGGCCATGCGCCGGCGGGCGACGTTCCACTCCTTCGCGGAGGCGATCGAGAACTTCTCCGCCAAGGCGCCGCTGCGCTCGTTCAACCCCGAAGCCCTCGAGGCCTACGTGCTGCACGGCTTCGCCGAGGGCCGCGACGGCAAGGTGCACCTGAAGTGCACCCGCGAGACCGAGGCCGGTACGTTCGCCACCGGGGCCGTCCACGACACGTGGAACCACCTGCCCGAGATCCACACCGAGGTGGTGGTGATCTGTGGCCGGGTCGAGCAGATGCAGGCGTCGTCGGTGTCGGCCCCCATCGCTGAACGGCTGCCCAACTGCCGGTTCGTGCAGCGCCACGATTTCGATCACTTCGCGCCGATGACCCACCCCGCCGAGGTGGCCGAACTGCTCACGGAGCTGTTCGCGTGATCGGCCTTCCGGCGCGCACCCTTTCCCTAGGGTGGGCGCCATGACGTACACCGTGCCCACCAGCATGTCGCCCAGCCGGGTCGAGGCGTTCGTGTCGTGTCCCCTCGCGTTCCGCTTCGCCAGCATCGAGAAGCTGCCCGAACCCCCCAGCGTGCACACCACCAAGGGCTCGCTCGTCCATCGTGCCCTCGAGCTGTTGTTCACCCGGCCGCCGCACGCCCGCGATCTGCAGGCGGCGAGGGCCGCGTACGCGCAGGCGCGCGACGAGTACGCGATCGATCCCGAGTTCACCCAGCTCGCGCTCGGCGAGGCAGAGGCGGGGGCGTTCTTCGCCGACGGGTGGTCGCTGGTGGAGGGCTACTTCGCGATGGAAGACCCGAGCTCGGTGCGCGAGATCGGCCTCGAGTTGCGGCTCGAGGCGCAGGTCGGCGACCTCACCCTGAGGGGCATCATCGACCGGCTCGAACTCGATGGCGAGGGTCGCCTCGTCGTGGTCGACTACAAAACGGGCAAGTCGCCCGGCCTGCGCTACGAGCAGAACAGCCTCGCCGGCCTCAACTTCTACTCGTTCCTGTGCGAGGAGGTGTTCGGCCAGCGCCCCGCCTCGGTGCGGCTCATGTACCTGCGCAGTGGCGAAACGATCACCGCCACCCCCTCGGCCCAGTCGGTCAAGTTCGTGCGCACCCGCACCAAGGCCGTGTGGGATGCCGTCGAGAAGGCCTGCACCAACGAAGACTTCCGGCCGAAGTCCGGGGCGTTGTGCAACTCCTGTGCGTTCAAGCCGTGGTGTCCCGAGTTCGGCGGCGATCCCACGTTGGCCGCCGTCGAGGCGCCCCTGCGGTACGGGGTGTCCACCCCCGCATGAGCCTGGCTGCCGCGGTCCACCGCTTCGACGAGCGCGCCGACGCCGCGTTCGAGCGAGTTCGTGGGCGCAGCCGCATCGTCGACCGGGTGTTCCTCACCGCCAGCGAGCTCGGCGACTTCAGCCTCATCTGGCAGATCGTCAATGTGGTGCGCGGCATCGTCACCGGCCACTGGGCCGAGACCCTGCTGTTCGCGGGTCTGTTGGGTGCGGAGAGCCTGATCGTCAATCAGGGCATCAAACGGCTGTTCCGCAGGGTGCGGCCCACCGAAACGGGCGACGAGCGCTATCAGGTGCGCCGGCCACGCACCAGCAGCTTCCCCAGCGGCCACGCGTCGTCCGCGTTCTACGCAGCGAGCATCCTCACCGCTTGGAGCGGGTGGCCCACACTCCCCGCCTGGTTCGCGTTGGCGGTGGTGGTGGCGGTCAGCCGGGCGTTCGTGCGCATCCACCACGCGAGCGACGTGGTGGGCGGCGCGATCGTGGGGCTGGCGCTGGCCCAGGTGGCGCTGGCGGTGCTGCGCCTGGTGTGAGGGCGTGGTGGCCGGGCCGGGTCGGCCTCGGTGGGCCGGCCGGCGCACACTTTGGCCTACATCTCCTCGTTCCGATTTCGATTCGGACGGCGAGCGACCGGGCGGGCGAGCGACCGGGCGGGCGGGCGAACGAGGGGCGAACGACGGGCGGAGCCGAAGATCGAGCCCAGCGCCGCGGCCACTGCTTCGGAACACCCCACTCGAGCGAAATCGAAATCGGAACGAGGAGACGCAGCGGGACATGCAGCCCAGGGCGCCGAGCCGCACCCACCTGGCGATGGCGCGTCGTGCCGCGGGTAGCCTCGCCCCATGGCCGACCTGCCCCGCTTCGACCGCAAGATGAGCGACGCCGAGGGCCTCATGTGGCGTCTCGACAAAGACCCCCACCTCAGCAGCACGTTCGCCAACATCACCATCCTCGATCGTCCGCTCGACTTCGATCGATTGCTGCGGCGGATGGAACGGGCCACCTGGGTGGTGCGCCGTCTGCGCCAGCGGGTGCAGCCGATGCCGGCCAACCTCTCCGCCCCGATGTGGGTGGACGACCCCGACTTCGACCTGCGCTACCACATCCGCCACATCGCGCTGCCCAAGCCGGGCACCATGCGCCAACTGCTCGACCTGGCCAGCCTCATCACCTGGGATGCCTACGACCGCACACGGCCCCTGTGGCAGTTCTGGGTGGTCGACGGCCTGCGCGGCGGCAAGACGGCACTGATCGAGAAGCTGCACCACACAATCGTGGACGGGGAGGGCGGGGTGCAGCTGTCGATGCAGTTCCTCGACCTCGATCGCGACGCACCCGAGCCCCCGCCGCTCGACGCGGAACAGATGCAGGCCGACCAGAGCGACGCCGCCCCGCCGGATCTGTGGAAGGAACTGCTGTCAGGCAGCCTGCGCGTGCCCCTCGGGCTGATGCGCCAGGTGAAAGACCTGTTGTCCGACCCCACGGGGATCCACGAGAGCGGCTCGGCCGCGGCCGACACGGTGCGCGCCGTGATGCAGCAACTCGGCGACACCGAGGCGGCACGCTCGCCGCTGTGGACCGCCCGCTCGCTGCAGCGCCGGATGGAGGTGCTGCGCGCACCCTTCGACGCGACCCGGCAGGCATCGAAGCGCCTCGGCGGCACGCTCAACACGGCGTTCCTCACCGCCACCGCGCAAGCCGCGGGCGAGTACCACCGTGCGCTCGGCGCACCCGTCGACGAGCTGAGGGCGAGCATGGCCATCAGCACCCGCACCGAGCAGTCGGGGGCGAACGCATTCTCCCTCGCCCGGATGCTGGTGCCCACCGGCGAGATGCCGATCGGCGACCGCTTCCAGGCCGTCCAGGCCGCGATCGACGAGGCCCGCAGCGCCTCCACGGCCGCCGCGCTCGAGTCGCTGGCCTCGCTCGCGGCCACCCTGCCCACCACGCTGATCACGCGGATCACCCGCCAACAGGCCCAGACCGTCGACTTCGCCACCAGCAATGTTCGCGGCGCTCCGATCCCGCTCTACATCGCGGGCGCACACCTCTTGGAGAACTACCCCGTCGGCCCCCTGCTGGGCGTCGCGTTCAACCTCACCCTGTTGAGCTACGACCACAGCCTCGACATGGGCGTCAACCTCGACACTGCTGCCGTCACGGAACCCGAACTCCTCCGCGACTGCCTGGTGAAGGCCTTCAAGGCCCTCGCCGCCGCCTGATCAGGCGTTGGCGCCCACCGTCTCGCGCTCCTTGACGGCAGACATCGTGAGCAGCGAGCGCACGTCGAGCAACACATCGGTGACCTCACCGGCCGACACCAACTCGCGGCTCATCATCTGACCGAGGGCCTTGTCGATCACGCTCACGGCCTCAGAGATGACGGCTTCGGTGGTTTCGGTCATCACGGTCTCCTTCGTCGGTGGTGGTGGTCGCGACCGTACCTCGCGCGACTCACTTCCACTTGGCATGGTATCGGCCTCGCCTACGATCGCCGCATGAACCTCCAGGGCAAGCACACCGTCGTCACCGGCGCCGCCGGCGGGATCGGCGCCGCACTCGCCGAACGGTTCCACGCCGCGGGTGCCAACGTGGTGGTGGCCGACGTGCAGGCCGCAGCGGTGGGCGCCGTCGCCGCACGTCTGAACGCCACCCGCGCGGGCAGTGCGCTGGCCGTCACGGCCGATGTCAGCAGCGAAGCGGGCAATGTCGCGCTCATCGAGTCGGCCCGCGCCACGTTCGGTGAGGTCGACCTGTTCTTCGCCAACGCCGGCATCGGCGGGGGCAGCGACCCCCTGCGCACCACCGAGGCCGAGTGGGCGCTGGCGTTCGACATCAACGTCCACGCCCACCGCTGGGCGCTGAAGCACCTGCTGCCCGCGTGGCTGGCCCGCGGCGAGGGCTACTTCTGCTCCACCGCCTCAGCCGCCGGCCTGCTCAGCCAGATCGGCTCGGCGCCGTACACGATGACCAAGCACGCCGCGCTCGCGTTCGCCGAGTGGCTGAGCATCACCTACGGCGATGCCGGGCTGAAGGTCAGCTGCCTGTGCCCCCAGGGCGTGAACACGGCCCTGCTGCGGGCAGGCGACGCGCCGGAGGCGGGCATCAGCAGCGCCGTCGTCAGAGCAGCCGGTGTGGTGCTCGAACCCGCCGACGTGGCCGGGGTGACGCTCGCCGCGATCGAGGCCGAGGAGTTCCTCATCCTCCCCCACCCCGAGGTACTCACGTTCTTCCAGAAGAAGGCCGCCGACCCGGGGCGCTGGTTGGCGGGCATGCGCAAGCTGCAGGCGCGGATGTCGGGGCGCTGATGATCGACGCGGCCACGCTGCACAAACTCGGCCTGCGTACCGGCGAACCGGTGCGCTTCCGCAGGGGCGACGCCGGCCGCTGGTACTCGGGCAAGATGTCGGGTGTCGCCGTCGATGGCAGCATCACCGTCTTCGACGCGAACGGCAACGCCCGCAGCCTGCGGCCCGAGCGGGTGGAGGTGCGCCGCCCCGGCAGCCGCGGCCGGCTCACCTGGCAGACCGTCAGCGACGTGGCGATCACCTGGGAGCAGCTCCAGCTGTTCTAGTTGGTCTTGGCCCTCGACATCGCCCGCTGCAGCACGACGTCGAGCAGGCTCAGCACGGTTTCCTTCACGTGCACCCGGCCGCGGGCGTCGGTGCTGACCACGGGGACGTGCTCGGAGATCGAGAGGGCCTCACGCACTTCGTCGAGCGAGTGGAACATCTGGCCGCCGAACCGGTTGATCGCCACCACGAACGGAAGGTCGCGGTGCTCGAAGTAGTCGAGTGCGGGGAACGAATCCTCGATCCGGCGACTGTCGACGAGCACCACGGCACCGAGCGCGCCCTGGATGAGGTCGTTCCACATGAACCCGAACCGGTCCTGCCCGGGCGTGCCGAACAGGTACAGCACGATCGCATCGTCGACGGCCACGCGGCCGAAGTCCATCGCAACGGTCGTGGTGGTCTTGGTGTTCACGTCGCCGCGGTTGTCGATGCCCTCGGCGATCGTCGTCATCGCCGCCTCCGTGGTGAGCGGCTTGATGTCGCTGATCGCACCGACGAAGGTGGTCTTGCCCACGCCGAAGCCGCCGGCGACCACGATCTTCACCGGGATCGGACCTACGTTGACACGGACGGGGGACTCAGAGGGCACGGACACCGGCGATCAACCTCGTGATCAGGAGCACGTCGTCGGCGACGTTCGTGCTCGGTTGGAAGGATTCCAGCAGGCCTTCGCCCACCATGTCGGCGGCGACCACACGGACCACGCCGATCGGGATGCGCATCAGCGCAGAGAGTTCGGCGACCGAGAGGGGTTCGCTCTGGCACCGACGGAGGATGTCGGCCCGTTCGAACTTCTGCGCCGTGTACGCCTCGCGCCCGGCACCGGTGGTCTGCAGCATCGTCTCGAACTCGAGTGGGGCGGCGGCATGCGCCCGACCACCCGTCATTGCATAGGCGCGAACGCTGTGGGAGGGCGCGTGAGGGTGTTCGTCGGGTGACACCGGCTTGAGCGGTCGCTTCCTCTCCAGGAAGGGCCGCACCAGGGGCACGGTGGCATCCGGATCGAACGGATCGCTCATCTCAGACCGCGACCAACGAGTTCTTCAGTTCGGTGATGAGCGCCGGGGTCAACTGTGCCCCGACACGCTCGACGAGCAAGGCGATCTCGAAGCCGACCAGGCCGAGATCACAATCGCGAGCTGCGACGACGCCGATCGTGGATCCGCCGGAGATGGCGCTCACGAACAGGTAGCCGTTGGCCATCTCCACCAGCACCTGCATGACCTGGCCCTTGGCCAGCTCGCCCGCTGCGCCATGAGCGAGCGCGCGCATGCCGGTGATGATCGCCGCTAGCTTGTCGGCCGCGGCACGATCGAGTTGGGCGCTGAGCGCGATCAACAGGCCGTCGGACGACACGGCGACCGCCTGCTCGACGCCCGGCGTGCTGCGCACGAAGTTGGCCATCAACCAATTGACGTTGTTCGCCTTCTCCGAGAGTGCCATGAGACTCCTCTTCCTCCTCGCGTAGGTGTTCGGGGCCTCAGCCCTCGTTGTTGCGCTGCCGTCCGAGATCGATACCACGCTGCAGGCTGGCCAGCGTATTGCGTACCTCGTCGGGCGGACGATGCGTCGCGTCGGTCTGGGCCGAACCCAGGTCGGGCATCTGTGCGCCGCGCACCCGGCGGGTGAGGCCGGCGTCGGTGGTGACCGGCGCCGCGGGTTCGGCCGGCGCCGGCGGGAAGTCGATCGTCGGCGCAGCTGCCGGGGCCGCGTGCGTGGTCGGCACGGTGGCCAGGTCGGCCGTGGGCCGCACCATCGTGAGGGTGCTGTCGTCGGCGCGGGCGGTCACCGCGGGCAGCGGTTCGCTGATGCGCTCGGCGATCACCGACGGAATCGCCCCCGCACCGCTGCCGGGGGTGGCGATGACCTCGAGGATCGACTTGGGCAGGCGGATGATCGCGGTCACCCCGTTGCCGCCCGGTGTGGTGGTGAGCATCACCTTGATGCCGTAGCGGGCCGCGAGGCGGGCGACCACCTGGAAGCCGAGCATCTTGTTGCTCTCACGATCGAACGAGGACACCTCGTTGAGGCGCCGGTTGGCCTCGGCCAGTTCCTCCGTGCTCATGCCCAGGCCGTAGTCGAAGATGGCCAGCTGGTGGCCGTCGGGCACGGTGCGGCCCACCACCGTCACCGGGCTGGTGGGGGGCGAGAAGCTGGTCGCGTTCTCCAGCAACTCGGCGAGCAGGTGGGCAACTTCGCCCGCGGCCGAGCCGGTGACGCCGACATCGCCCAGCTCGGCGAGCTCCACCTGGCCGTAGTTCTCCACCTCGGAGAGCGCGGCACGCACCACGTCGCCGATCGCCACGGCCGGCGACCACAGGCGGGTGGGCTCGGCACCGGCCAGCACCAACAGCGACTGGGCATTCCGTCGCATACGCGTGGTGAGGTGGTCGAGGCGGAACAGGTTGTCGAGCGCCTCGGGGTCGCGTTCGCCTTCCTCCAGGGAGGAGATGAAGCCGAGCGTACGACCGAGGAGGTTCTGGTTGCGGCGAGCGATGTTCACCAGGTTCTGCGACACCACCCGACGGGCAATGGCCTGCTCGGCGGCGAGATCGACCGCGGCGTCCTGCAGCGAGGTGATACTGGTCGCGATCTGCGAGAGCTCCAGCGGGATCTGAGTGTCGAGCGGGGTGAGGTGGGCCGACTCGATCGCCGGGTTCTCGCTCTGCTGCATCGCATGCACTGCCTGCGGCAACTCACTGCTGACGACAGAACGAACTCGGGCAAGCAGGGCACGCACGGGCTTGTTGATCGATCGGCGGATGATGATCACGAGCAGCACCGTGAGGAGGAACACGGCACCGGCAGCGATGGCGCCGTAGAGGATCGCCTTGCCCACGTAATCGTCGGTGGAGTCTTCTCGGAAAGCCACCTCGGGGATCGCGTACTCGATCGAGCGCTGCACGCCGGACTGCTGGAGGTTGTATCGCCACTCGATACTGCGGATCACAGCAAGCACGTCGTCGACATCGCCACCGTCGATCGCCGGCACCAGTTCCTCCTCCACCGCCTGGAAGAACTTGCCACCCACGTCGCCACCGATCTCGATGAGGCGGATCTTCACACGCTGGGGGATGTCCGAACTCTGCCACCGCTGCATCGCACTGTCGAAGGCCTCTCCGGCCCGACGGATCGTGGCCAGGTGGACGTCGACCTCGGCCATGCTGTCGGCGGTGAACCCGTCAGCGGCGACGATGACGCCGATGGCGTTCACCTCCGCCCATGCCTCGAGCAAGTTGGCGGGCGGGGGATTCGTGTCGGCCACGAGATCTTGGGCCATCTTCAGGCGCTGGTACTCGTCGCCGCGCACGCTCACATTGTTCAGGGTGAACGTACTGGCGACCACGGCCGCGAGGAGTGCGAGCAGCGGCACGAGCACGAGCATGTTCAGTCGGTATCCGATTCTGATCCGCTTGAACATCGACAGTCCCTCCCACAGGTTGCCGGGGTCGGTCACCCCGGTCGGCCGTTCACGCGATCCGACGTCGGAGTATCGGCCCCGACGGTGGGCAACTTGAGAGTTCCTTCCAAATAACCTCAAGGTCGCGATCGATTGTGACGAAAACCCATCCCGAAGGGGTCGGTATCCCCACGTGCTCACCGGGAGGGTCCGCAGGATGCTGCGCAGCCAACTCAATTCCTACAGTGGCGGCGACCCCATCTGGGGGTTCGTCGCGCTCATCGGAGCGGAACACTTCACGGGCGAGGCCGTGGTCGGTACCGAGCAACGAGTGCATCTCTACGCACTGGCTGGCCGTATCTACTACGCAGAACACGACGGCGACCTCCCGATCGGCACACGGCTCGTGAGCTGTGGCGCGATCACCGCGACCCAGCTGGAGTACGGTGCGGTCGACATTGCAGGCGTGCAATCGCTCGCGCGGCTGTTCCAACGCCAGCCGCACATCGACCGCGACGCTGTGGAGCTGACGATCGAGAACGCGACCGAACGCCTGCTCGAATCGGTGGCGACCGCGGCGGTAGGAACCCCCGAGGTGTTCCCTCTCCGTCACCACCCGGCCGGTATCCACCACTGGCTGCGGTCGGTCGCCGCGACTGTTGCGCCCCCTGCGAGTGAGCCTGCGCTGCAGGCCGCACCACCTCCGCCCGCAGTAGAGAACGAGTTCGCCGAACCGGAAGCGCCCGCGATCGAGGAGCCTTCGGTGGCCACCACGTTCGAGCCCGAGGCAGCGGCTCCGATGCCGGAGGTACCCGTGCTCGAGGTGCCGGTGCTGGAGACGCCCGTGTTGGAGGTGCCGGTGTTGGAGGTGCCGGTGCTCGATACGCCCACCGGCGAGCCGGAGCCGACATGGGAACCCGAGCCGCTCACCCTCGAACCCGAGCCGCTCACCCTCGAACCCGAGCCGCTCACCCTCGAACCCGAGACGGCGTACGAGCCCGAGCCGGCGGCCCCCCTGCTCGCCCCCCTGTCGCTCCAGCCACTCTCCCCGCTGGTGGCGCAGCAGCCCCCGGCCCCCGAGCCCGAGCCCGAGCCTGTCGAGCCGGAGCCTCTCGCCGTCGAGCCGGTGCTCGCCGTCGCCGAACCCGAGCAGCCGACCGCTGATCCCCTCATGGCCCGACTCGCGCCGCTGCCGCCCACTTCAGCAATCTCCGCCGCCGACGCCGCGAGCATCTTCCTGCCGGCCGGCGCCGACCTGCCCGACCTGCCCGAGGTGGACGACCTGCCCGAGTTGAGTTCGGTGGCGTACCTCCCGTCGGTCGGCGGCGACCTCACCACCGGCTCGGCAGCCCTCAGCGAACGGCCGCCCACGCTCGCCGCGGGGCCGACGGATGCTGCGTCGTACTTCACCGCTCCGGCCGCTCAGCCGATGGCCCCGGACCCGGCGATGGCCGGAGCGCTGCCGAAGCTGGCGACCGCACCCTTCGACGTCGATGCGATGATGGCGGGCCTTCCGATGGACGCTGCGCGCCCGACGGCCGGCCAACCGCATAACCTGGCGGCAGTGGAGATCTGGGAGCTCGTCGATCACATGCTCGACGAGCCGGGTTCCGAGTCGGCACCTCCCATTTCACCTGCGAATGCGGACGACAAGCGCGCCGGCAAGGGCAGGCTGCGAGGCAGAAAGGGCTGAGATGAGCGATGTGACCCCGGATGACAAGATCGCTCGGTTGGTCCACCTCGTTCTCGAAGCCGTCGATCACCGCCTGGCCGAGATCCGCACCGAGTTGCAGCAGATCGATGACCGGCTCACGCACCTCGAGCGGTCGCCTGCCCCAACGGCACAAACCACCGGCGGCAACGACGCGCGTTTCGACCAGCTGCGCAACGAGATCGACCGCATGCGTGGTCTGGTCGACACGATCGCTGCCCGGCCCGCACCCTCCGTCGCCGTCAGTGCGCCCACGACTGCTGCGGCCAACCCCTCCGTGCCCGCGATCGACACCTCGCTGCCGAGCCTGCCGCCGCTGTCCTCCATGAACACCGGGGCGATCACCGGCCCTGTGCCCCTGTTGCAGGTCGACCCCGCTCCCGGCCCGTCGGCCGAGGGCGCAGCAGCGCAGGTGGCGCCCACCGACACCACCGATCTCATCGACCTCGACCGCCTCAGCGACCTGCTGAGCGCCCGCCTCGACCAGATCAACCTGCCCCGGCCGACCTGACCGGAGGTCGCGCTCCGGCGCTCCGGCTACTCCAACGAGGGGGCCGCGACGAACCGCGCGGCAACCATGCCGTCACCGACCACGTCGACCGTGTCGAGGGGCAGCCGCCGCCACAGCACCAGCAGCAGGTCGCTGGCCGGGCCGCGCAGCGCGGCGTCGCCCTTCGCATGCTCGCGGGCCACGGCGAAGCCGCCACCGGCCTCAGGGCGCACGGTCCACTCGCCCGGCACGTCGGTGCAATGCAGGTGCACCGAGCCGCCCACCGCCTCGGCAGCGGCATCCGCGTTCAGGAAGTGATCGAGGAACTCGTCGATCCCGTCGCTGGCCAGCGAGGCCTCGATGGTGCGCTCGCGGCCGGTGGCCTGTTGTGCGTCCCACAGGTGGACGGCGGTCTCGTGGGCCATTCGGCGCATCACGAATCCGGCATCACGCTGGTGCGACCACGTCCAGTTGGCCTGTTGCGGGTGGGCCGCGGCGAGCACGGTGACGGTCTTCTCCAGCCCGTCGACGTAGAACTCCAGGAGATCGGGGTCGGCCGGCCGGGGCGGCTGTTCGTAGCCCTCCCACGTGTCGCGCCGCTCACCGACGATCGTGCGCCAGAAGTGGTGCACCTCGCCGAGGTGCCACACCAGGTCGGAAAGGGTCCAGCCGGGGCACGAGGGCACCGCCCCCGCGAGCGAGTGGGTGGCAGCCACCTCGGCGAACTCCTTGCCGTCACGGGCGAGTGCTGCCAGCAGGTCGTACGGTTCCATCGGAACCGATGCTGCCACAGGGGGCGCTACCGTCGGAGCCATGCCCAGCCCCGACAAGAGCACCCACCGCACGATCGCCGAGCAGATCATCGGCAACATCGCCCAGGCGTCGGCCCCCGCCGTTTCCCCCGATGGCCGCCACGTGGCCTTCGTCGTGGGTCGGGTGGACATGGAGAAGAACAAGTACTTTTCGCAGGTCTGGGTGGCCGCGGCCGACGGCAGTTCCGCGCCGCGGGCGCTCACCGGCGGCGAGAACGACGCCAACCCCACGTGGAGTCCCGACGGCGCCAGCCTCGCGTTCACCTCGCGGCGCAGCCCCAAGAAGGGCGACGCCACCCTCCATGTGGTGCCGTTCAGCGCTCCGGGCGAGACGCGCACGGTTGCCTCGATGAAGGACGGCGTGGGCGACGTGACGTTCAGCCCCGACGGTCGGTGGATCGCGTTCACCAGCCGCACGCCCCACGAGCGCTACTCGGCGCCCGGCGCCGAGGACGGCGACACGAGTTGGCAGGCGCCGCGCAAGATCGAGCGCTTCTTCACCCGCCTCAACGGTGAGGGCTGGATCTACGACCGCCCCTCGCACGTATACGTGGTGGCCGCCGACGGCACCGGCACCCCGCGGAATCTCACCCCCGGCGAGTTCGAGCACCACGGGGTCACTTGGACGGCCGACTCCGCGGCGGTCGTCACCGCCTCGCAGCGGCACCACACCTGGGATCTCGACTTCGCCGCCGATCTCTACCTGGTGCCCCTCGACGGGGAGATCCGCGAACTCACCCACCAGACCGGCGTGTACTCATCGCCCTCGGCTGCCACCAACGGAACCCGGGTGGCGTTCCTCGGCCTCGACAACCCAGAGCTGTACCCCCAGAACGTGCACGTCGCCCTGGTCGACACCTCCTCCGACGGCGCCCACCGGTGGCTGTCCCGAGCCCTCGATCGCACCTTCGAAACCACGGCCGGCACCATCACCCCGATCTGGCTCGACGATGACAACCTGCTCGCGTCGGCCGAGGACCGCGGCGAGACCCATCTGTACCGTGTGCCCACCGACGGGTCGGGGCCGGTGCGGCTCACCTCGGGCGCGATCGCGGTGAAGGGCGCCGACGCCGCGGGCGGCACGATCGCCTATGCGGCGTCATCGGTGGATTCGCTCACCGACGTGTTCGTGCTCACCGCCGACGGCGGCGCGCGGCGGCTCACCTCCTTCGCCGACAACTATCGCCCGAAGGCCGACCCGCTCACGTGGGAGCGCTTCGCCGTGCCGTGCACCGACGGCAGCGGCGAGATCGATGCCTGGATCATGCGGCCGAAGGGGTTCGACCCGGCCAAGCAGTACCCGGTGCTGCTCAACGTCCACGGTGGCCCGCACACCCAGTACGGCGAGACCTTCTTCGACGAGGCCCAGTTCCAGGCCGCCGCCGGCTTCGTGGTGCTGATGAGCAACCCGCGCGGCGGGTCGGGCCGCGAGGAGGCCTGGGGTCAGGCGATCCTCGGGCCCAAGCACCCGGTCGTGCAGGGCAGCGGTTGGGGTGGGGTCGACGTCGACGACGTGATGGCGGTGCTCGACACCGCACTCGAGCGCTACCCGTTCTGCGACCGGGCGCGGGTGGGCATGCAGGGTGGCAGCTACGGCGGCTACATGGCCACGATGCTCGCCGGTCGCTTCAGCCACCGCTTCAAGGCCATCTGCAGCGAGAGGGCGGTGAACAATGTGCTCACCGAGGAGTTCGACTCGGACATCGCCACCGTCTTCCGCGTGGAGCACGGCCCGCGCCACATCGACGACAAGGACGAGTACGAGCGCCTCTCCCCCGTGCAGTACGTGCGCGAGATCACCTGCCCGTTCCTCATCATCCACAGCGAGGAGGATCTGCGCTGCCCGATCAGCCAGGCCGAGGAGCTGTTCGTCGCCATGCGGCTGCTGGGCAAGGACGTGACGTTCTACCGCTTCCCCGGCGAGAGCCACGAGCTGTCACGCAGCGGCTCGCCGGTGCACCGCTGCCAGCGCGCCGAGATCATCCTCGACTGGTTCACGGAGAAGCTGGCCTAGCGCTGTCGAGCGGTCACTCTGCGAGCCACAGGTCGATCAGCTTGCGGGCGATGGAGATCGGGCCGGGCAGCCCGGGCAGTTCGTCGCGCCGGTACCAGTGGGCTTCGGCGATCTCGCTGGGGTCGCAGACGATGTCGCCGGAGAGGTAGTCGGCGCGAAAGCCGATCATCAGGCTGTGCGGGAACGGCCACGGTTGGCTGGCGACATAGCGCGGCCGGTCGATGTGCACCCCCACTTCCTCGAACACCTCGCGTACGACGGAGTCCTCCAAGGACTCGCCCGGCTCCACGAAGCCGGCGAGGCAGGAGAACATCGTCGGCGGGAAGCGCACGCCCCTGGCGAGTAACGCCTCCTGGTGAGGGCCGGGCTCGCCGCGGGTGACGAGCGTGATCATTGCCGGCGCGAGGCGCGGGTAGGCGAGCAGGTCGCAGTTGGGGCAGCGCATCGAGCGATCCGCGGCTGCCGGTTCGGTGGGAGTGCCGCAGCGGCCGCAGAAGCGGTGGCAGCGCGCCCAGTCGGCCAACTGCACTGCTCTGCCGGCGATCGCCCACTCCGTTGGGTCGGTGCGAGCGTGGAGGGAGTACAGGTCGAGCGCTGCGCCGTACGAGGGGTCGTCGCCGTCGGGAACATCGATCGCCCACCAAGCTTCGTCACCGAGCATGCCGAGGAAATGGCGAGGCCAACCGTCGTCGGCGGCACGGTCGTCGACGAACACCTTGGCCCCGATCACGTGCACGAAGCGGGCCGCTGCGACCTCGGCGGGCGGCTGGAACGCAGGGTTGAAGCTGGCCACGACGCCAACCGTAGGCTGCGCCCATGACCAATGTTGTGATCGTCGACGCCGCCCGTTCGCCCATCGGAAAGCGCAATGGAGGCCTCTCCACGCTGCACCCCACCGACCTGCTGGCAGCCGTCCAGAAAGGCATCGTCGAGCGTACGGGCATCGACCCGGCCGAGATCGAGCAGGTCGTCGGCGGCTGTGTCAGCCAGGTCGGCGAGCAGTCGTTCAACGTCACCCGCACCGCGTGGCTCACCGCCGGGCTGCCGCTGAGCACCGCCGCCACCACGGTCGACACCCAGTGCGGCAGCAGCCAGCAGGCCACCAACCTCGCCACCGCGCTCGTGAAGGGCGGCGTCGTCGACGCGGCCCTCGCCTGTGGCGTCGAGGTGATGAGCCGCATCCCGATCGGCAGCAACAGCAACAAGAACCTCGGCCTCGGCGTGCCGATCTCGAAGAGCTACTTCGACAGCTACGAGTTCACCTCGCAGTTCGAGGGTGCCGAGCGCATCGCCGACATCTGGGGTGTCACCCGCGCCGACACCGATGCGTTCGCCTTCGCCAGCCAGCAGCGGGCGATCCAGGCGTGGAACGAGGATCGTTTCGCCGGCCAGATCGTCGAGATCGACGCCCCCGACCGCGATGCCGAGGGCAATGTGCTCGACACCTTCCACCGCGCGACCCGCGACGAAGGTATGCGCGAGACGACGATGGAGAAGCTGGCCACACTCAAGCCGGTCGGCCGCGAGAACGGGGTGCACACCGCCGGAAGCTCCAGCCAGATCAGTGACGGCGCGAGCGCGGTGCTGATGATGAGCGAGGAGAAGGCCGCTGCGCTCGGGTTGAAGCCTCGGGCGCGCATCGTCGACACCTGCCTCGTGGGCGTCGACCCGGTGCTCATGCTCACCGGCCCGATCGATGCCACCCAGCGGCTCCTGGCCCGCACCGGCCTGTCGATCGACGACATCGACGTGTTCGAGATCAACGAGGCATTCGCCTCTGTCGTGCTCGCGTGGCAGAAGGCCGTCGGCGCCGACCCGGCGAAAACGAACCCGAACGGCGGCGCGATCGCCCTCGGCCACCCGCTCGGCGCCACCGGCGGCTTCCTGCTCACCAAGGCGCTGTACGAGCTCGAGCGCACCGGTGGCCGGTACGGCCTGGTGAGCATGTGCTGCGGCGGCGGCCTCGGCACCGGCACCATCATCGAGCGCCTGTAACACCGCGCGGCCCGTCGACCGACTCTCGCGCCCTTGCGGAGGCCCTTTTCGGGTCTCCGGACCCCTTCGCGCCTCCCCTCCGGCCTCTACGTCACCGCGCAGACTGTGTGTCGCTCTGCGCGGTGACGTAGAGGCCGAGGTGGGGGGTCGGGTCGAGGTCGAGCTGGGCCGCGGCGCATCGCGAACCTGGTCGCTCTGTCACACGCGTGCGGTAGAACGACGGGCATGCGCATCCATGCCGCCTCCCTCGCCCTGCTCG
>WBZL01002205.1_pt1 | contig 19198 bp, 19 predicted proteins | sample 5204291 | NCBI WGS metagenome assembly WBZL01 (sample SAMN12344345, study PRJNA552823) | activated sludge metagenome | biome: Activated sludge suspended growth; feature: Nitrification reactor; material: Wastewater; isolation source: activated sludge from nitrification reactor of wastewater...
GCGCAGTGCTGGGCTTTCGGAATCGGGTTGAGCGGCATCGGACATCAGGCGGATACTCCAGTAAAGTTCATGGGCAACCCTCGCTGTCGGCCAGGGCATGGGCAGCGCCAAGCAGGGCCGGCGTCGGGGAAAGCATGAGATAGGTCGGAATTTCGGCCAGGTAGGCAGCGAAGCGCCCCTTGGCCTCGAAACGAGCGCGAAATGGTGAGCGGTCGAAGATATCTCCCAGTCTTGGAATGATACCACCACCGATATAAACACCACCTTGGGCGCCGAGAGTGAGTGCCAGATTTCCAGCGACCGAGCCGAGCATCGCGCAGAAAGTGTTGATTACTGCCCGGCATTGGAAATCGTCGCCGGTGATCGCACGCGTAACGATCTCGGCAGTCGACAAGGGGTCGCCGCGACGACCGTCCACTTCGGCAACCAGTCGGTGTAGCAAGGGCAGACCACCGCCGGAAAGCAGGCGTTCGGCAGAGACATGTTCAAACTCTCGCCGGGCAAGGGCAAGGATCGTCGACTCGCGGGCGTCGGCGGCGGCCAGCGAGCAATGACCGCCTTCGCCGGTCAGTGCCAGCCAGTGGCCGCGCGCGAAAAGCACGCCCGAGACGCCAAGGCCGGTCCCTGGTCCCAGCACGGCCTTGGGAGATCGCTCGATTGGCACGCCACCGCCGACCTGACGCAGATCGGCGGCCGTGAGCTGCGGTAGCGACAAGGCCAGGGCCGTGAAGTCGTTGAGCAGAAGCAGGCGGCTCAACCCGAGTTCTGACATCAGGTCGGCGCGCACGAAAGTCCAGGTACCATTGGTCAGCCGGACTACTTCATCCTGTACCGGACCGGCCAGGGCGATCGCTGCTGCCTGCAGGTTCGGGCCGCCAACGTCGGTGAGGTAGGCCCGAATCGCTGCCGCCGGTCCGGTAAAGTCGGCCACTGCGAGAATGCGTACCCGATCCGGTTTCCCGGATTCGTCGAGCAGCGCAAAACGGGCACGCGTGCCACCGATGTCGGCGACCAGCATGGTGTATGGCGTCATGGCAGTGCCTGCTCGGTGTCGGGGCGTGGATCGGGGTTTCTCATGTGTCAAGCCAATCGATGGCGCGGCAGCTCTGTTGTCTTGTTCGAGAGGCCGCTGCAGGTCAAAGATGAATGCCCCGCCGTAAGGATGGACATGTTTCCGGATCTTCGCACCAAATACGGTATTTTTCAAAGACCCGACGCATCTGACATTCTCCCCCGGACACCAGCATCAGTTGTCCGGCAGTCTCTCCGGTCCACGCGGGTTCTGTCAAGCCGGGACTTGCCGAATCATCTCGCCATCGCTATTGTGACTCCTCGCTTCCCCTGATGCTTAGCCGCCACGTACCTTCCTGATGAGCCTGCAATCGGTACGGGTACGTGCTTTCCTTATCGCCTGTGATCTGGACCCATTGAAGGCCAACATGTGAATGACGCGCATCTGATCAGAATACTGAGAGAACTGCTCGGCTTCGAGAATGTGCTGACTGCTACCGACTGCATGGCGGCATACCTTGCCGATTGGCGGGGTCGTTATCGCGGTGTGGCGCTGTGCGTCGTGCGGCCGGCGACCACCGCGGCGGTCTCGGCGGTGGTTCGGGCCTGTACCGAGGCTGGCGTGGCGATGGTGCCGCAGGGTGGCAATACCAGCCTGTGCGGCGCAGCGACGCCTGCGTTCGATGGCCGGTCGGTACTGATCAGCCTTTCCCGAATGCAGCGCGTGCGCGCGCTCGACACCGCCAACAATACCATCACTGTTGAAGCGGGCTGCGTGCTGCAAGCGGTGCAGGAGCGGGCCGCGCAGGCCGAGCGGCTGTTTCCGCTCTCCCTGGCGGCCGAAGGCAGTTGTCAGATCGGCGGCAATCTGTCTACCAACGCGGGGGGTGTGCAGGTCCTGCGCTATGGCAACATGCGCGAGTTGACGCTGGGCCTCGAAGTGGTGCTGCCGAGCGGCGAGATCTGGAATGGCCTGCGCGCCTTGCGCAAGGACAATACCGGTTACGACCTGAAGCACCTGTTCATCGGTGCCGAAGGGACGCTGGGGATCATCACTGCAGCGGTCTTGAAACTCTTCCCTCTGCCACGCGCGACTGCTACCGCCTGGCTGGCGATCGCCTCCCCGACACTGGCAGTACGCCTGCTGTCCGATTTGCAGGCGCGCTTCGGTGCGTCACTGACCGCCTGCGAACTGGTTTCCGAGGCGGCGCTTGCCCTGGTCCGCAAGCACATCCCGGGGGCGCATCCGACACTGTCGGCAAGCCCATGGTATCTCCTGATCGAACTCTCTGGTGGCAGTGACGATACGGCGCAGCGCGATGCGCTGACAGCGTTTCTCGAAACGGCACTTGACGAATACGTACTCGGCGACGTGCTGCTGGCGCAAAGCGGCGAGCAGGCGAGGCGTCTGTGGGCTCTGCGCGAGAATATCGGCGAGGCGCAGAAGCGCGCAGGCCCGAGCATCAAGCACGATGTCTCGCTGCCGATTTCTCGTCTTCCCGAGTTTGTCGAGCGCGCAGACAGGGCGCTTGAACAAGCCTTCCCGGAGATTCGCATCGTCACCTTCGGGCACATCGGCGATGGCAATCTACACTACAACCAGTCCAAATCGGCCGCCAGCGAGAACGCTGCCTTCCTGGCTGCGCAGCCCGAAGTCAACCGGATCGTCCATGACCTGGTGCATGAACTGGGCGGCAGCATCAGTGCCGAACACGGCATCGGCCAGTTGAAGCGTATGGAGTTGCTGCGCTACAAGAGTCCGGTCGAGATCGAGATGATGCGCGCGATCAAGCGCACCCTCGATCCACGGGGGTTGATGAATCCCGGCAAGGTGCTTTGAGTTCCCTGGGTCAATGGAGCGTTGGTGACGTCGTTTGCAGTGTATCGCTGAAGAGTGCATCGATGGCCGCTGCGTCGAAACGGTATTCCAGGTTGCAGAGGTCGTCCCTGATCAGCACTTCACCATGTTCCCGCAGAGTGGCGTAGACTTCGGTGGGGCCGAGCGAACGTAGCAGTGCACGGACTTTTTCCCAGTTCTCGGGGCAGTGATGAATGACGGGCCGGGCCGGAAAAAGGCGAACGGTTTCTTCCGGAAAGAGGCGGCTCAGCAGTTCTTCAGCGCTCAGCGTCAAGAGTTCGGCCGCCTTGACGGTAGCCGCCAGCGCCTCGACGCGCGTCCAGCCGTCTGCGTCGCACTGATCGGCAGCGGGCAGTTTCTGCACCAAGAGTCCGGATGCCGCGCTTGCCGATGCGGCCAGGAAAAAGCGCGCGGGCAATTGTTCAGACTGATCGAGGTAGTGCTCGAAGACCTCGGCGATGCTTTCGCCATCGAGTGGTACGATGCTCTGATAGGGTTCACGCATCGATGGCCTGTCGAGCGTGAGCAGCAACTGGCCATCGCCGAGCAGTTCCGGAACGGAATGGGCTTGCGGTTGTGCCGCGCATCTGGCCATGCCGCGAATCTGCAACTGCTCGTTGCAGTCGATGACCAGCAGCGACACCGGACCGCTGCCGCGCATCTGGATCGTCAAGCGACCTGACTGTTTGAGGTTGTCGGCGAGCAACAGGGTGGTGACGCTCATTTCTCCGAGCAATTGGGCAACCGGTGCCGGGTAGTCGCGATTCGCGAGCATTTTCCGCCACGCCGGTCCGAGGCGAACGACGGCGCCCCGGATGTCGAGGTCGTCGAGCAGAAAGCGGCTCAGGCAGTCGTCGAGCATATATGATGGATGATGGTGGGTCAGTGGGCGCAGCCCTCAGGAGACGGCGAGCATTCTTTCCAGCGCTAGCTTGGCGAGTGCTCGCTCATGCTCGGGCACCGTGATCCGGTTGACCACCTGCCCATCGGCCAGATTTTCCAGCGTCCATGCCAGATGCTGCGGGTCAATGCGCTGCATCGTCGAGCACATGCACACCGTTGGCGCCATGAATTGCACGATCTTGCCCTCGTGCCTGACTTCTTCGGCAAGACGGCTGACCAGATTGAGTTCGGTACCGACCAGCCAGCGCGTGTTCGGCTGGGCTTCCTTGATCGTTCTGACGATGTATTCGGTGGAGCCGACGAAATCCGCCTGTCGGCAGACTTCGAAGCTACATTCCGGGTGGGCGATGACCAAGCCGTTGGGGTGCTGATTGCGAAAACGCAGGATGTGCGACGGCTGGAACATCTGATGGACCGAACAATGGCCTTTCCAGAGCAGCAGTCTCGCCCGCCGGATCTGCTCGGCGGTGAGGCCGCCCATCTCAAGGTCGGGGTCCCAGACCATCATCTCGTCGAGTGCGATGCCCATCTGGAAGCCGGTCCAGCGTCCAAGGTGCTGATCCGGAAAAAAGAGAATCTTCTCGCGACGCGCAAACGCCCAGGCGGCAATCGTGCCGGCATTCGACGAGGTGCACACGATGCCGCCGCGTGCGCCACAGAAGGCCTTGAGATCGGCCGCCGAGTTGATGTAGGTCACCGGCGTGAACTGTTGATCCACGTCGAGCACTTCGCCGAGTTCGCGCCAGCAGCGTTCAACCTTGGCCAGGTTGGCCATGTCGGCCATCGAGCAGCCAGCGGCCAGGTCAGGCAGGATGGCGATCTGCTCGGGCTTCGACATGATGTCGGCGACTTCGGCCATGAAATGCACGCCGCAAAAAACGATATAGCGGGAATCGGTCCCCGATGCGAGGCGCGAGAGCTTCAGCGAGTCGCCGGTGAAGTCGGCATATTGATAAACGTCGGCGCGCTGATAGTGGTGGCAGAGCAGCACGGCTTCCTTGCCGAGGCGCGCGCGCGCGGCATGGATTCGCTGATGACAGGCGTCGTCTTGCAACTGGTTGAATTGCGCGAAGTGGATGGTTGTGCTTTGCATGGTGGGGGTACTCGAATCAATGTCCGGGAAACCGGCCCGGGCTGGCAGCGTTCAGTTATGCCAGGGCAGGCCGGCGTGCCGCCAGCCGCCGATCCTGCCGCGCTGGCCGCTGGCGTCCTTGTCGCCCTCGAAGCCCTCAAGCACATTGTAGCAGTCGCGCGACGTGGCTTGGCTGACCAGTGCTGCCGCCTGATGCGAACGCACGCCGCTGCGGCAGATGAACATCAGCAGTGATTCGCGATCGGTCTGCTGTGTCAGTTGCGCCAGGAAATGACTGTTGGGCCGGTTCTCGGGGTAACTGATCCACTCGATCTCGACGGCGCCGGGGATGCGTCCGACCCAGTCCCATTCGGCACGCGTGCGCACGTCGACCAGTTTGGCGCCGGGCGCTAGTTGCCAGACTTTGTACGCCTCCTCCGGGGTCAGTGCGCCGGTGTACGGGAGGCCAAGTTCGTGCCCGCGTTCGCAGGCGAGTTGCAGCAGATCGGTCAATTTTCCCATGGTGTTCCGCTAGAGTGCCGGTGTTGAAGGACGCCCGATCAGGCGTCTGATGAATCTCGGAGTATAGATCAGTTATATCGTTCGCAGGGCAGGATGCTTTTTTTGTTGGGCACCGTATTGGTGCATTGTCAGGTTTGGTGCACCGATAGGGTGCGTCAAAAAACCTCAAGAACGCACCAGAACCTTGTGGCACAATGAAAATCCACCGGGACAGTGATTGGCACGTTTTCTGCTAATTCCCCCCGAACCCCTGTTTTTCTACTATCGCCGGCAAGTCCGGCACCTCTTCAGGAGATTTTGCAATGGCAAGCCCGCAAGACGTAATCAACATGGTCAAGGAAAACGAGGCGAAGTTCGTTGACTTCCGCTTCACCGATACGCGTGGCAAGGAGCAGCACGTGACGGTTCCGGTCAGCGCTTTTGGCGAGGACAAGTTCGAGAACGGCCACGCTTTCGATGGTTCGTCAATAGCAGGCTGGAAAGGGATTCAGGCTTCGGACATGCAGTTGATGCCCGATCCGAGCACCGCTTATGTCGATCCCTTCTTCGATGAGACCACCGTGGTCATCACCTGTGATGTGGTCGATCCGGCGGACGGTCGCGGCTATGACCGCGATCCACGTTCGATTGCCAAGCGTGCAGAAGCCTATCTCAAGTCCAGCGGTATTGGTGACACTGCTTATTTCGGACCGGAACCCGAGTTCTTCATTTTCGATTCGGTGTCGTGGAGTGTCGACATGTCGGGCTGCACCCTTAAGATCTTCTCGCAGGAAGCAGCCTGGACGAGTGGCGAAAAGGGCGACAATGAGGGCGGTTCGGGCCACCGTCCGGGGATCAAGGGGGGGTACTTCCCGGTACCGCCAGTCGATAGCCTGCACGACATCCGCTCGGCCATGGTGCTGACGCTGGAATCGGTCGGGGTGCCGGTTGAAGTGCATCACCACGAAGTCGCGACCGCCGGTCAGTGCGAGATCGGCACCCTGTTCAACACGCTGGTCAGGCGCGCCGACTGGACACAAGTGCTCAAGTACGTGGTCCATAACGTTGCTCATCAGTACGGTAAGACCGCGACCTTCATGCCGAAGCCGATTGTTGGCGACAATGGTTCGGGCATGCACGTCCATCAGTCGATCTGGAAGGATGGCAAGAACCTGTTTGCCGGCAATGGCTACGCCGGTCTTTCGGAATTGGCGCTGTTCTACATCGGCGGTATCGTCAAGCACGCCAAGGCACTGAACGCGATCACCAACCCCGGCACGAATTCGTACAAGCGCCTGGTGCCGCACTATGAAGCACCAGTCAAGCTGGCTTACTCGGCCAAGAACCGTTCGGCTTCGATCCGCGTGCCGCATGTCGCTTCCGACAAAGCCAGACGTATCGAAACCCGCTTTCCAGACCCGATCGCCAATCCCTATCTGTGCTTTTCGGCCTTGTTGATGGCCGGTCTTGACGGCATTCAGAACCGCATTCATCCGGGCGATCCGGCAGACAAGAACCTCTATGACCTGCCCCCCGAAGAAGATGCCAAGATCCCGACGGTTTGCGCCAGCCTCGAAGAAGCGCTTGAATCGCTGGACAAGGATCGCGACTTCCTGACCCGTGGCGGAGTCTTTTCCGATGACTGGATCGATGCCTTCATCGAACTCAAGATGGACGAGGTCAACAAGGTGCGCATGACCACTCACCCGGTCGAGTTCGATCTGTACTACAGCTGCTGATCGGGCAGACACAGGCTAAGATAGAGGACGGGCTTGCCCGTCCTTTTTTTGTCTACCGATCGACTTCCTGCCGCGTTACTATTAATCCGATCCCTCTCCTGGCGTCGCCTGACGTTCGGGAGGAGGTTCGCCGGTTTCCCTCTGCGGCGACTGGCTGCGACAAAGGAATACGACGACGATGAAACTGCCAGGCCTGTGTCTTTCGATTGGACTGCTCGCTGTAGTATCGGCGCACGCGCAGGATATCTACAAATGTGCCGACCCCGACGGGCGGGTGACCTACTCGAATGTGCCGAGCAAGAGTTGCCGGAAACTTATCCTTGATCCGGTCAACCTGGCGCCGGCGGCCAAGCCACCGGCTGCGGCAACGAAAACGCCGACGCCCGGCAATTTTCCGAAGGTGGATGATCAGACGCAGAAGTCGCGTGACGGCGATCGTAGACGCATCCTCGAGAACGAACTGGCAGCTGAACAGAGGAATGCCGAACAGGCGAAGAAGGACCTTGCCGAACAGGAAGGCATCATTCTGCCAAGTGAACGCATGCAGGGTGGGGCGATCAGTGGCGGCAAGGTGCAGGAGCGGATCCAGACTTACAAGGACAAGGTTGCCCTGCATCAACGTAATGTCGAAGCCATCCAGAAAGAACTCGCCAATCTGCGCTGATCGACATGATCGTCAGGGCCTGCCGCTCTGCAAAGCCAATGCCTGAACATTCTGCAAATCCCTTCGCCGGTCTTGATCTGCTGTCATCGGCGGTGGTGTTGCTCGACACGCGCCTAGTCATCCGCTACCTGAATCCGGCAGCCGAGAACCTCCTGGAGATCAGCAACAAGGTTTTTACCGGTTGCCCCCTGGAGGGCGTCATGGAGTGTCCGCCGAGATTGCTGGCGGCACTCGACAGCGTTCTCAACCAGGGCTGGGGCTATACCGGGCAGAAAATCGGTTTACGGCTCGTCGGTGGCGAGGTCTTGCAACTGAACTGCACGGTCAACCCGGTTGATTCCCCCGAGGCCAGCCTGCTGGTCGAATTATGGCCGATCGATCAACAATTGCGGGCAACTCGAGAAGAGCGTCTGGTGGAGCAGCAGCAGGCCAGTCGCGAGTTGATCCGCAACCTGGTGCACGAAATCAAGAACCCGCTCGGCGGTATTCGTGGTGCGGCGCAATTGCTGGAGCGCGAGCTCAATCAGCCGGGTCTGCGCGAGTACACGCAGGTAATCATCAAGGAGACCGACCGCCTGCAGGATCTGATGCGCCGCCTGCTGTCGCCGCATCGGCCGATGCAGCCGGGGCCGGTGAACATTCACGAGATCCTGGAACGTGTGCGCAGCCTGCTGACGGCCGAGTTTCCGACCATCCTGAGCATTTGTCGCGACTACGATACCAGCCTACCGGAGCTGGTCGGTGATCGCGAACAATTGATCCAGGTCTTTCTGAACATCGCAAGGAATGCCGCGCAGGCGATTTACCGGCAGGCTGACGGAAGCGTCACCGTGCCCGGGCTGATCACGCTGCGTACCCGGGCCGCGCGTCAGGTGACCTTGTTCAAGCGCCGCTACCGGCTGGCACTCGAAGTCAAGGTCATCGATGATGGCCCGGGCATTCCGGAGGATATTCGCGAACGCATGTTCTATCCGCTGGTTTCCGGTCGCGAGGGCGGTAGCGGCCTTGGGCTGACGCTGGCACAGAGTTTCGTGCAACAACACCAGGGGACGATTGATTGTGAAAGCCAGCCGGGTCAGACCTGTTTCACGATTCGCCTGCCGCTCGTCTGATCCGGCTGGCAGGCTTCTTGCTAGCAATCGATGATACTTGACAAACCGCCTGAGGAATCGATGAAACCGGTCTGGATCGTTGACGATGACAAATCAATCCGCTGGGTTCTCGAAAAAACACTGTCGCGCGAAAAGATCTCTTTCCAGAGTTTTGCTTCGGCAACTGAGGCGCTGGCGCAACTCGACGCCGGCGGCGAAGCGCCACAGGTGCTGGTTTCCGACATCCGCATGCCGGGTCAGTCGGGACTGGAGTTATTACAGGTATTCAAGGAACGCTTCCCGACGCTGCCGGTAATCATCATGACCGCCTATTCCGACCTGGAGAGTGCGGTGTCGGCATTTCAGGGGGGGGCATTCGAGTATCTCCCGAAACCCTTCGACGTTGATCAGGCGTTGGAACTGATCCGGCGGGCGATTGGCGAGAGTCTGCACCAGAGTGGTGCGCCGAACGATGAAGGATTGACGCCGGAGATTCTCGGTCAGGCCCCAGCGATGCAGGAAGTCTTCCGCGCCATTGGTCGCCTGAGTCAATCGAGCGCGACCGTTCTGATTACTGGCGAGTCGGGCTCCGGCAAGGAGCTCGTGGCGCGCGCCGTGCATCGCCACAGTTCGCGTGCCGACAAGCCGTTCATCGCCATCAACACCGCGGCGATTCCTCGCGACCTGCTCGAATCCGAACTCTTCGGTCATGAACGGGGCGCCTTTACCGGCGCGGCGGCGCAGAGACAGGGCCGTTTCGAGCAGGCCGAAGGGGGCACGCTGTTCCTCGATGAAATCGGCGACATGCCGGCAGAGCTGCAGACACGGTTGTTGCGCGTGCTGTCGGACGGCCATTACTATCGGGTCGGCGGTCATTCGCCGCTGAAAACTCGGGTTCGCATCATTGCCGCGACTCACCAGGACCTCGAAGCGCGAGTCGGCCAGGGACTTTTTCGCGAAGATCTTTTTCACCGTCTGAACGTGATCCGCGTGCGCCTGCCGAGCTTGCGCGAACGACCTGAGGACATCCCGATCCTGGCGCGTCACTTTCTGCTCAAGAGTGCCCAGGAACTCGGTGTCGAGGGCAAGCGCTTTTCCGATGCTGCCCTGAAACATCTGTGTTCGCTCGAATTTTCGGGGAACGTGCGGCAGCTCGAAAATCTCTGTCACTGGCTGACGGTGATGGCGCCGGGACAACTCCTGGAAGTCGCCGACCTGCCGCCGGAACTGCGTGAGGCCAGGCCGGTGACGCCGGCCAACGACTGGCAAAGTGCGCTGGCGAACGAGGTCGAGCGTCTGTTGGGAAGCGACCCTGGGCAGGTGCATGCGAAGTTGACGCAGGCTTTCGAACGCGTTCTGATCAACCGTGCGCTGGCCCATACCGGCGGGCGGCGAATCGAGGCCGCGCAGGCTCTCGGCATCGGCAGGAATACCATCACCCGCAAGATCCAGGAACTTGGCCTCGACGGCAGCGGTGTCAGCGACGAGAGGGAGGCTTCATCCGCGAGATAATCGGCGATAATGGCGGTGTTGCTTGTGATGACGAAGCCATGGACCCTTCGCGTAGCTCTTGCCAGATTGATCCTGCTCGCCTTACCCGGCTGCTCGAACCGGCGCAGGGTCGCTTCACGATCGAGGCGCTGAGCGAATGCAGCTCGACCAGTACCCTGCTGCTCGAACGTTCCCGGCAAGGGGCGACGAGCGGTGCACTGCTGGTTGCCGACCGGCAGACGGCTGGACGCGGCCGCCGCGGTCGCAGTTGGCAATCGTCCCCCGAAGCCAGCCTGACCTTCTCGCTTGCCTGGCGCTTCAGCGGCGACATGGCGCGGCTGGCGGGACTGTCGCTGGCGGTTGGCGTTGCCGTCGCACGTTCGCTCGAGGCCTGCGGCGTTGCCGGCATCGGACTCAAATGGCCCAACGACATCCTCCTTGACGGCGGCAAGGTTGGCGGCATTCTGATCGAACTGGAGACCGTGCCGGGTGGCATGCTGGCGGTGATCGGTATCGGCCTCAATCTGCAGCTGCCCGCCGTTGCCGCCGAGGAGCTGCAGGAATTCCTGCATCGCCCGGCGGCATTGGCGCAGGCGCTGTCAGCAGTACCCGATCGCCACCACCTGCTGGCGCAACTGCTGCTCGATCTCGCCGCTGTTCTCGACGAGTTTTCGGCGGACGGGTTTGGCGCCGTGCGCAACGAATGGCAGGCGCGTCATGTCTGGCAGGATCGTCAGGTGCGTCTGCTCAACGACGGGCAGCTCGACCGTCAGGGGATCTGTCTCGGCGCCGACACCGACGGTGCGCTCCTGCTCTTGACATCGAGCGGGGTCGAACGCTGCCTGTGCGGCGATCTGTCGCTGCGGGTGGCATGAACATCGCCATCGACGCGGGCAATAGCCGCATCAAATGGGGCGTCCATGACGGCAACCGGTGGCTGGATAGCGGCGTGTTGGCGACTGCCGATGTCGCTTGGTTGAGCGAGGCCGCCGACGAATGGCCGGCGGCGGCGCGGGTGGCGATCTGCAACGTCGCCGGCCGCGAGGTTGCCGCAAGCATTGCGGATCTTCTCGCCAGGCGGCATGCCCAGGTCTCGTTCCTGCACGCCAGCGCCGAGGCCTGCGGCATACGTAATGCTTATGAACGTCCTTGGCAACTGGGCGCCGACCGCTGGGCGGCGCTGATCGGCGCGCGCGCCTTGCTCGGCAGTACCTGCCTGGTGGTCTGTGCCGGTACGGCGACCACGATCGATCGGCTCGATGCCTCGGGCTTGTTTCGCGGCGGCTTGATCCTGCCGGGGTACGACCTGATGCGGGCGGCACTGGCGAGCAACACGGCGCAGTTGCCCTTCGCCGAAGGCGTTTTTCGTAGCGAGCCGCGCAACACCATGGACGCCATCGTCAGCGGCTGCCTGCAAGCTCAGCTCGGTGCCGTCGAGCGGATGTTTGCGGCAATCGCCACCGAACCCGGCGCCTGCTGCCTTTTGACCGGTGGTGGCGCCGCGCCACTGGCGGCACATCTGCGCATCCCTTTCCAGTTGACGGACAATCTCATCCTCAGCGGTCTGGTGCGTTATGCCGAATCCCTTTGAACCGCTCTTCCTGTGGACAGGAGATGCCGCATGCCGACCCACCTCTTGACGGCCTTGCCCGCCTTCCTCGCCTACTTCGCCGTGGCAATGGGGTTGCTGGTGCTTTTCTTGCTGGTCTACCTGAACGTCACCCCTTACCACGAGGTCGCGCTGATTCGCGCCGGCAACGCCGCGGCAGCGGTCAGCCTGGCGGGGGCGCTGCTCGGTTTTGCGATGCCGGTGGCCAACGTCATCGCCCATAGCGATACCCTGATTGATCTCGCTTCCTGGGGGGCGATCGCCGGCGTCATCCAGATCCTGGCCTATCTGGCGGCCCGTTTGACGCTGCCTCAGCTCAATCAGGACATCCCGGCCGGACGGATCGCACCGGCGATATTCCTGGCCGCCATTTCGTTCTGCATCGGCCTGATCAACGCCGCCTGCATGACCTACTGACCGATTTCTCTCCCGGCGCCCGCCAGCGCGGCGCCGGCCTGCCAACCTTGTGATCAGGAGATTGCCATGGCGCTCATGGACTTCATCAAGAAACAGTTCGTCGATGTCATTCACTGGACAGAAGAAGGCGACGGCGTCCTTGCCATGCGCTACCCGATGCAGGATTTCGAGATCCAGTACGGGGCGCAACTGACGGTGCGCGAGTCGCAAATGGCCATCTTCGTCAATGAGGGGCAGATCGGCGATGTTTTCGGGCCAGGCCGCTACCGATTGACGACCAGTACCCTGCCGCTGCTGACCAACCTCAGGCACTGGGACAAGCTCTTCGAATCACCCTTCAAATCGGATGTCTATTTCTTCTCGACTCGCCTGCAGCTCGACTGCAAATGGGGAACGCCGAACCCGATCACCATTCGCGACAAGGATTTCGGCATGGTGCGGATGCGCGCTTTCGGGATCTATTCGTACAAGCTGACCGATGTGCGCAAGTTCCACAGCGAGATTTCCGGTACTCGTGAGCAATACACCGTCGCCGAACTCGATGGCCAGTTGCGCAACCTGGTGATCAGCTCGATGACCGACCTGTTCGGCGAATCGGGGGTGCCTTTCATCGACATGGCGGCCAACCTCGACGAACTGAGCCGGACCCTTGAGGACAAGCTGGCCAGGGTCTTCGAGCGCTACGGACTGGCGCTCGACAGCTTCGTCGTGCAGAACGTATCGCTGCCCGAAGAACTGCAGAAGATCCTCGACAGCCGCATCGGCATGAACATGCTCGGTGACCTCGGACGCTACACGCAATACCAGGTCGCCAGCAGCATTCCGCTGGCGGCACAGAACGAGGGCGGCATCGCCGGCCTCGGTGCCGGTCTCGGCGCCGGACTGGGCATCGGCCAGACGATGGCGGCGGCGATGGCGCAAGCAATGCCGGGCGGCGGTGCGCCGGCGCAGTCAGCGACATCGACAGGTCCTGCCGGCAACGCCGACGAGGTCATCGCGACGCTCGAAAAGCTGCATGGCCTGGTGGCCAAGGGAATCCTCTCGCAAGCCGAATTCGACGCCAAGAAGACCGAATTGCTCGGCAAGCTGGTATAGATCACCGGCCAGAGCAGTGAAGGTGCCGGCCGCCCGCTCGTGAAGACTGCCCGTTGCCCGTCGTGCGGCGCGCCGGTCGCTTTCCGGTCGGCAACCTCGATCTATGTCGTCTGCGAGTTCTGTCGCAGCACCCTGCTGCGCAGCGGCGAGGATCTGCAGAACCTCGGTCGTATGGCCGAACTGCTCGAAGATCGTTCGCCGGTCCAGATCGGCAGCACCGGCACTTTCCGCAAACACCCGTTCACGGTCATCGGCCGCATCCAGATGCAATATGAAGCCGGGCTCTGGAACGAGTGGCATGTCCTCTTCGAGGACGGGCGCACGGCATGGCTCGCCGAAGCCGCTGGCGAGTGGCTGGTCAGCGCGCAGGTCGCAGTCAGCGACCCGCTGCCCGCCTTCGCGGCGCTGGCACCGGAGATGCCGGTGATCCTCGACGGGCGCACCTTCACGGTCAGCAATCTCGTCACTGCCCGCTGCATTTCCGGGCAGGGCGAACTGCCGTTCAAGGTCGCTGCCGGCTACGATGTCCAGAGCGCCGACCTGCGCGGGAACAATCGCTTCCTGACCATCGATTACAGCGAGACGCCACCGTTGGTCTTCGTCGGCCAGGCCATCGCCTTTGCCGAACTCCGGCTCAGCAATCTCAGAAGTCCGGACGATCACTCGCCCGCCGCGGCGCCGCAGGTCACGGCGCGTGCCTTCAATTGCCCGCACTGTGCGGCGACGCTGAGCATTCATTCGCCGGCCATCGAGAGCGTCGCCTGCGAAAGTTGTGGATCGATCATCGGGATCGACAACGAAAACATCAAACTCCTGGCCAGGGCCGCACAGGCATTGCGCGAAGTGCCCTGGCTGCCGCTCGGCAGCCAGGGCAGGCTGGATGGCATCGACTGGGAAGTGATCGGTTTCATGCGCCGCAGCAGCGGCTCGCAGGGCAGCGATGAGGCGTGGTCGGAATATCTGTTGTTCAACGGGCAGCAGGGTTTCGCCTGGCTGATCGAATACCAGGGCCACTGGAATCATGCGCGCACGCTTTCCAATCCGCCGTCGGTCGGTCGTGGGCAGAAGAAGTTCAAGTATCAAGGGAACGAGTTCAGGCTCTACAACCATGGCTCGGCCGAGGTGATCTATGTCGTCGGCGAGTTCTACTGGCGGGTTGCCGTCGGCGAGACCTGTGCCATTGACGATTATGTCTGTCCGCCGCGGATGTTGTCGCGCGAGGTGACGGCGAAGGAAGCGAACTGGTCGCAGGCCGAGTATCGGCCGGCCGATGAGATACGTACCGCTTTCGGCGTCAAGGCGCCGCCGCCCTGCCAGATCGGAGTCTATGCCAACCAGCCGAACCCGCTGCTGGAAAGGCATCGCCGCGCTTGCCGACTGTTCTGGCAACTGGCGCTGGCAGCGACCGTCGTGCAGCTCGTTTTTGCGCTGTTCTTCGCGTCGCAGTCGGTACTCAAGCAGCGCATCGTGCTTTCGCCACAGAACGAAGAGGCGACGCTGAGCAGCCAGGAATTCGTCCTCAAGAGTCGCGCACGCGCGCTGCAGGTCCGCCACAGCACCGATGTAGCCAATAACTGGCTATCGGTGAATACCACCCTGGTCGAGAAGAACAGCGGTGAGGCTTACCTGGGAATGCAGGAAATCAGCTATTACCAGGGCGTCGATGACGGCGAGAGCTGGTCCGAGGGTTCGGCGTCCGATGAAATGGTGTTCAGGGCCGTGCCGGCAGGCACCTACTACCTGGTCATCGAGTACGAACTCGGGAAGGACAATGTGTCGGCAGTGGTCGACACCCTGGAGGTCATCCGTGACCCGGTGGGCTGGTCGAACTATGTGCTGCTGCTGATCTTCCTGGTGATCTTCCCCTTGTGGTCGCGCTGGCGGAGGGGAGCTTTCGAGGCACGGCGCTGGAACGAGAGCGACCTGGGTGGCGAGGCAGACTGAGGTGCGATTGCCATGATCAGGACCAACTGGATCGCCGGCCTGCTGGCATTGCTTTTTTTCTCGTATGCCCAGTATCAGGGCTGGAGTCTCTTTGCCCAGGACGCCGCCACTCAGACCGCACGCGTCGCCGGCGGCGGACGCGGCTATCACAAATAAGGACAAGCGCTTGGCGAAGGTTCAGTTGAAATCCTGGATACGCACTTCTTCGCGAGGCGGCGCTCCGCGCTCGACCTTCACGCGTAGAACGTCGATCGTCCGGCCATCCTGGGTGGCAACGATGAAACGCCAGTCGCCAGGCGGAGGATTAAGTACCCATGAGTAGCCTCGAAAGCCGCGATCGCGGCCGCCAGTGCTCTGGAAAGGCCGGCGGTAGACCAGCCGCCAGCCCGTGGCGGCATGGGTTTCCCAACGGTGTTCGAGGGACGCGGTCACCCCGAGTGGCGCGAATACCGCCGATACGCCGTACAGACGGCCGCCTTCCGGCACATGAACGGTGCTCGCCTGATCGCGCCACCATTGCCACCACGCCGCCCGCTCGATTTGCAGCGTGTAAATACCGTCCGCCTGCACGAACTCCTGTCCGACTGCCATCTGCCGCTTGACCAGCGGCACCGGCGCGATCATGTCGAAGCTGAAGGCCAGCGTCAACAGCCCGGCCAGGCTCCAGGCCGGGCCGCTGCGCCCCGGTCGTCCCGGTGCCAGCCAGCGCAGGAGCAGCGTCAGGATCAGGCCGGCGGCCGTCGATGCGTAGAACCAGAGGGGATTCAGGCTGCCCAGGGCATGCGGCAGCGCGAAATTGAAGAGCAGGATCGCATTCAGCGCAAACAAGGCCCAGGTCAGCGTGAAGCGCTGCCCATAGTGGTCGCCGGCAAATTCGTTGCCGATCAGAAGGGCACCGAGAAAGGCCGCGGTAAGCCAGGTGCCGAGATGTCCGGAACTCTTGAAGTAGAGAATGAAAAGTGCCGAGAAAATCCCACCGAAAAAGAACTGCAGCAGGAGATAAGGTGCCTGCCAGACGAGCGAGCGGCAGCGGCTGCGTAGCGACTGATCGGTCACCGGCGCCGCGACCCCGCGCGCGCCCCGGCGCGCCAGCCAGAGTGTCAGCAGTGCGGCACCGAGCAGGAAAGCTCCCAGGCGCCAGAAATCGACGACCCGGATGCGCTGGCCGATGGTGAGCGCATCCCAGACGAAACCGCCGAGAAAGGCGGCCACCGGATAGAGTTGCCGCAGAAGAGTCCAGAGCTGGATTGAATTCATGAAAGAATAGGAAATTCAATGACCTTGCTAGAAGTATCGCCGCGTCTTGCGTACCATGTCAAACGAGAATTGGTCCTGGAAACCTCTCTCGCCTAAGCAGAACCAACGGCAGAACCAACACCAGCAGGCGCAAGGCCGGCCGAATTCAGCCAGTCTGTAGCCTGCTGGCAGACGAGTCGTCCCGCGACAAACCGCAAACCGTTGTCTTTTCTGCGCCGACCAGGCAATGCGCTGGTCGAACTCGTAGTCCGGTGCCGGTTGGGCTTGCGGATCAATTTCACGCTCGGCTTGTCCGGCCACCGGAAACTTCCACCACGGCGGGCCGCGTGTGGGTGCCAAGGTCAGGGGCGAGGTCGGCTCGCCCAGGTGGCCGAGACTCTCGCGGATCACCGGGCCTTCGGTGATGAAGGCGATGATCCGCATCACGCCGCCGCATTGGACGACGAGCGGCAGCACCTTGTAGATGCGCGCCAGCAAGAGCGCCCGGACGTAGCGCGCGACCTTGCGATGGGGCGGGTTTGTCGGCGACGTCCGCGGGCCCGTTCGAGAAGCTCGGGGCGATCTGCCGTCAGAGTTCTAGCGAGGCTCCGCCTCAGACCGACAAGTGGTATTTGCGAGTTGTCGGACGATAGGTATGAAGTGGCCCCGGTCGAGCCGGCTGGGATAAGCCCAGACAAATCGGAGGTCGAAGCCTCAATGGGTCAGAAGACCCGTGGGCGACCGGAGCCGAAGTTGAAACTACCACAAAGTGTTGGCGAAGTCCTGCAGGAGCATGTGGTGCTTGAGAGCGAGAGCATCGACCGGATGTACCTGAACGTCTACGTTCCACAATTGCAGCGGATCGGCGGCGTGGTGTGATATCTGCGGGGGCATTTGGGGCAGCGCTTTGCCTCGACGGTCGGTGTAGCGCCAAAGACCGAGCAGTTCGTGGCGGCGATCGAGAAGTTTGCAAAACGCCACGGTGTCGATGTCGTGAGTTTCAAGAAAGATCAGCGCAAAGACGACGTCACACGGGAATATCTGGTGAAGTTCGAGGCCAAGGAAGGCGTGGTGTACATCGGACGGGCGCAAGAGAAGGCGCGAGTGGTGCGCACCGAGAGGCGGCGCAACGCGATCACGGGAGCCACCTACCCGTGGGTGGTAGATGGCAGCGCGTTCGTCAATTACTACTACTTTTACTGTGTGGACGAGGACTTTGGTCCGTTCTTCCTGAAGTTCTGCTCGTACTTTCCGTACAACGCCAAGCGATGCCTCAACGGGAACGAGTACGCCAAGTGCCAATTGCGCAAACAGGACATCGCCTTCCAGGCGCTGGACAATGGCATCTTATCGTGCGCGGACCCCAAAGCGCTCCAACGCATCTGCGATGAACTGGACGCCACGAAGATCGACGGCGCTGCTGCGCAAATGGCTGGACCGTTTGCCGCATCCGTTCGACGACAAAGATCGCGCCGCCGGCTATCGCTACGAACTGTCGATCCTGCAAGCCGAGTTTGCCTTGACCCAAGTCCTTGATCATCCGGTGACCGGCCGGGTGTTCTTCGAGCAGGTCATTCGTGAAAATCTCGATATTGGCCGTCCGGATCAAGTGCAACTGATCTTCAATCGCCGTGTCACCCGGCGGACGCCCGGGAGGTTTCGTACCCGAGTGTTCACCGAAGGGGTCACCCCTGGACTACAAGCGTTCACGGATCAAACAGTATCACAAGGAAAGTCAGGCCTTGCGCACTGAAACCACTATCAACGACACCCGCGACTTCGGCATTGGTCGCCTCCTGCATAACCTGCCCGCACTACGTCGCATGGGCTTCGCCGCCAACCGGAGGTTGTTGGAAGTGGAGCGGGTCAGCCATGATTGCGCATTGGGCGAGGAGGCTTTTCAGGACCTGCAACATCCTCGCCAGAGAGCTGGCCAGCGTGTGCCGGCACTGCGTTTCGCCGATCCACAGGTGCAAGCTCTCCTCCATGCCCTGTTGATGTTCGTCTTTCTCCCCCAGGGGTTCACGAACAAGGAACTCCGCCAGGTATTCGCTGTGCTTCTCGGGAAACATTCCGGTGAGATCATGCCCGGTTGCATGAGCTATGAGCTTTGCCGCTTGCGCGTGCACGGCTTGATCGAGAGGATACCGAAATCGCATCGCTATCGCCTCACCTCACTCGGGCTGCGAACGGCCATGTTCTACACCCGCGTATACTCGCGCGTACTGCGTCCAGGTCTCGCCATCCTCCCTACACACGACGAGAAGGCATCAGCAGCCCCTCTGCATCGCACTTTCCAGGCCGCCGAGAAAGCCGTCCATTCATGGTGTGACAACGCCAAAATTGCCGCATAACACAATTTGACTCAACCGCTTCAAGATCTCTCACCCAAGGGATCTAGCATGACCGCGACAACTCCCGCCAAGGACTGCCTTGCAAAGGCGTTGGTGTAGTATATTGACATGAGCCCCCCCCGGAGTTCGGGGTCTGGCGGCAAGAAGAGGTGCGAGATGGCGATGCGGGTGAACCCGGAGACGGGCGAGGTGGGGCTGAAGCAGCGGTATCGG
>WBZL01002206.1_pt1 | contig 19197 bp, 10 predicted proteins | sample 5204291 | NCBI WGS metagenome assembly WBZL01 (sample SAMN12344345, study PRJNA552823) | activated sludge metagenome | biome: Activated sludge suspended growth; feature: Nitrification reactor; material: Wastewater; isolation source: activated sludge from nitrification reactor of wastewater...
CATGGATGAGACCACCTTCAAGGAAGGGGCCATCGCGAAATACATCAATGAAAAGTTCTACCCGGTCCGGTTCAACGCCGAAAAAAAGGAATCCCTTGATTTTCGCAACCAGGCCTACGGGACCGTGCGGATCGGCAAAAAAGAATACCACAAACTGGCGGCCGAATGGCTCGGCGGCCGGATGAGCTTCCCTACCCTCGTCTTCCTCGACGATGAATCCAACCTCATTCAGGCCATTCCGGGTTACCGCTCCGCCAAGGAACTGGAGGTGATTGCCACCTATTTCGGCAGCGGCGAATTCCGGAATACGCCATGGTCGGTGTATGAGAAGAACTATCAGCCTACTTTGGTGACGGATTGATTTTGCGGCCTTCGCCGGGAACGGGTCAGGCGAGGAGGAATTCGATGTCTGAACGGGTGAAATCCATTTTTCCGGTATTGCCGATGATGTCTTCTGCCAGTTGGCTTTTCTTTTCCTGCAATAGGACGATCTTTTCCTCGATGCTGTCGCGGGTGATGAACTTGACGGCGATCACATTCTTTTCCTGGCCGATGCGGTGGGCGCGGGCAATGGCCTGCTGTTCGGTGGTCGGGTTCCACCAGGGGTCGAGAATGAAGACGTAATCGGCTGCAGTCAGGTTGAGGCCGGTGCCGCCCGCCTTGATGGAAATGAGGAATGAAGCGACGGCCGGATCGGTTTCGAACCGGCGGACGGCTTCCTTGCGCGCGGCCGCCGTCAGGTCGCCGGTCAGCCAGGAAAAGGGCTGTTTTTCGTGTTCGAAGGCCTTTTTGAACAGCTCCAGGTATTGTACAAAGGAGCTGAAGAACAAGGCCTTGTGACCGCTTTTCCGGATCAGGTCCCAATGTTCGATCACATCCGTGAATTTCCCGCTTTCCTTGTTGTAATCGTCGTGGACCAATTGCGGGTGATTGACCAGCTGCCGCAACCTGGTCAGGGTCTGGAGCACCTGCAGGCGGTATTTCGGGTCGTTCAGGCTGAATTGCTCCAGCAGCTGGTTCCGGGCGGCCGATTTTTCCTTTTCGTACAGTTTTTTCTGATCCGCCGTCATTTCCGAATAAAAGATCTTGGTCGTCAGCGGCGGCAGGTCCGGAGCCACTTCCTCCTTGGTGCGCCTGAGCAGATAGGGGCGCACGAGGCTTCGCAGGCGCACCTTGGTATCCTCGTCGCCATGCCTTTCGATCGGGGTCATGAACTCCCGTTTGAAAAACTGGAAGCTGCCCAACAGGTCGGGATTGATGAATCGCATCTGGGACCAGAGGTCGGAAAGCGAGTTCTCGATGGGCGTACCGCTCAGGCTGACCTTGTGCCTGCCCTTCAGCCGGTTGACCGCATGAAAAAGTTTGCTCTCCTTGTTCTTGATCTGCTGGCTTTCATCCAGGATGATGTACTCAAATTCCAGTTTTTCCAGCAGGTCCACGTCCTTCAGTGCGGTTTGGTAGGTCGTCAAAACCATATCGAAGCGGGAAATGATCCGGATATCCTGGTGCCGCCTGGGGCCCGTATGATTGTACACGGTCAGGGCCGGCGCAAATCGCCGGATCTCCGCTTCCCAGTTAAAAACGAGGGAAGCGGGCATGATGATCAGGGCATTCAGGGGCTGCAGGAAGCCGATGTCGGAGGCCTGTTCAAACAGGTTGAGCTGCCCCTGCCCTTTCGGGTCGCCGGAAGCGGCCGCGGGCCGGGTGTCCTTGGCATGGGTCAGCACGGCAATGGTCTGGAGGGTTTTGCCAAGGCCCATATCATCGGCCAGGCAGGCGCCCAATTGCTGGGAGGCGAGTTGAACCAGCCATTTTACGCCGTCCACCTGATAGGGCCGCAATTCGGCCTGGAGCAGGGAGGAGGGTTTGTATTCGACGTCCTCTATTTCCGCAGCCAGGGATTCCCCGGATTCGATGTTCAGGTTTTCCAGCAGGGTGTACTGGCTTTTGGCCAGTTTGAGCCGGTTGCGTTCAAAGCGCGCGAACAGGGTCAATTCCCGGTAGCGGGTCATCCACTCCAGCGGGATGAGGAAAAAACTGCCGTCGGGCAAAGGGAAAAAACGGTTGCCTTCGCGGATGTAACGGGCCAGGGCCATAAAAGGGAAGACGTGCTCCCCTACCCTGATCTGTCCGTGGAGGTCGAACCAATCCTTTTCCGGGCTGGCCTGGACTTCCAGTTCCGATTTGTAGAGACTGACGGTTTTACCTTCTATTTCCGGGCTTTCCACTTCAAATCCCTCTTCTTCCAGTTTCTTGCGCCGGGCGGATAGCCATTGGACGATCTGATAGGGGTCATCCGACGGTTTTGCCGCGGCGAAGTAGCTGCCGTCGGAAGCGGCCAACCCCCATTTTTTCAATTTGGCGATGAAAATGGACTCTGCTACCTTATCGCGTTTTACCCGGAGGATGCGAACATTTTCCTGGTCGTCGATTTCGAGTGCGAGGCGCTGGTCGCGTTTGTCCGCCCAGTTGAAAAAGGCCTGGTGGTAGCCCATCTGGACGGAAAGCACCCAATCCTTTCCAAACAGGTGCTGGACCGGCGACAGCCTGCAGATCCGGATCCGGTTGAAATCGAGCATTTCAAAGCCTTCAGCCTCGAATTCAACCTTGGCTGCGATCCGGAGGATAAATTGCCGGAAGTAGGCGTTCACATTTTTCTGCGGGATGAGGACCTCGTCCTTTTTCAGGAACGGCTTGATCATATTCCCGTTGATATGGGCCAGGCGATACAATTTATGTTTGCAAACCAGCCAGGCGTCGTTATTGGTCAGCGGGATAAAGGGCTGTTTACTGATGGTCCAGCGTTTCGGCCCGCTGCGCAGTTTGAGTTGATAGACAACGTTTTCCGGGTTTTTCTTAAAGTAAAGTTCCGGCTCCAGCGGATCGGGTACGTATTCAAGCAAGTGATCCTTGACCAGGGTTTTGCGCTCAACGCCCCAACTAAGCGGCAGCTGGTTGCGCACTACGAGCTGGAGCCACTCGTGCAACAGCCGGTGGATATAATTGCGGACCGGTGCAGCGGTTTCTTCCTGGGTGAGCAGGGTTTCAAGCGGGACGGCCTTTTTTTTGGCGGGGGTATATTTTTCCTCCAGGGTTTTGGGGAGCAGCAATTCGTGAATGGCAAAAAGGCGTTCGCGCACCACGTTCATCCGCATGGAAAAAGCGCCGATGGTGGTATCGAGGGCTTTCTGCTGGATATAGGTCAGCAATCCGTCCGCATCCACGGTGACGATATGCGCATTGGGCAAATACACCCCGTCGGCAAATTCGTACAGATTGTAAACGACATCAAAACCCTGGTTACTCTTCATCATTCAACGGACGATCCTTTGGTAAACATTCGGCGGTGCAATTTTAAGGCTGTACGGGAGATTTTTCCGCTATTTGGCCGAATAAAAATTGGCTTTTAACCCAATTTGGGTATTTTGCGGCCCAAATAAAAGCTAAATGCTGGACTGGCTTTTGTCGTTGAAAGGTTTCCAGCCCAATTGGGGCGACCACATATTGTTCTTACTGCTTGGCGTCATTCTTCCATTTCGTTCGACCCGTGCCCAAAAGGGGCTTTCTTCCATTCGGTTCACCTCCAATCTCCGCATCCGTCTTTTCCTGGCCAACAGCCTGGGATTATGGGCCATGGCGATCATCGTGCTGGTCTATTGGTGGATGATGGGCCGGCCGCTCGGGGGGCTTGGGCTCGGATTTCAGGTGAGGTCTTCCTTGCTGGGTTGGACGGCCTTTGGGATATTTGCCCTGCTGTACCTGATCGATTTCGCGGTTGTTTTTGCCACCCGTTCGGGCATGGAAAAATTCGAGAACAAGTTGTCGGGCGAATTGGGGCTATTGCCGCGCAACCGGCGGGAATACCTGTATTTTATCCCGCTTTCCCTGAGCGCCGGGATTTGTGAAGAGATCGTATTCAGGGGTTATTTTATCGCCTATTGGCTGGGCCTGACCGCACCTTTCCAGCTTGGGTTTTGGTCGCCTTTCATCGCCATTGTCCTGCCTGCGGTCATCTTCGGCATTGTCCACCAGTACCAGGGAAACTGGGCGGTTGTGCGGATTGTCCTTATGGCGGTCCTGTTCGGTGTCTGTTACCTCGAATTCGGCGTGCTCTGGCCGCTGATGGCCCTGCACTTCGGCATCGACCTGGTCGGCGGTGTTGTCGGCCTTTGGTTTCCGGAAGCGCCGGAGCCGGAGCCTTTCCACGATTTCACCTGGGAAGAGGAATAGATCCGCCCGCGGAAAGTTAACTATATGTGATCTTTTCCGCAACGGAGAAACCCCCTTTCTGGGAATTGAAGGAAAAAGACGTATTTTTGCGGGTCTTTAAAACGGGGGAGGTATGATCCACTACTACACCAAACACGGAGGACGCTTGCGGGAACTGGAGGGACCGGAAATAGGTTGCTGGATGAATATCACCCCTCCTTTCAGCGAAGAGGAGCTTGAAGAGGTAGCCCAAAACCTGGACATTCCCCTTGATTTCCTGACCGACTCTCTGGACGTTGACGAACGCTCGCGCTACGAAAGGGAGGAAGAAACGCGGTTTATCCTGCTCAATTCCCCTTTCCTGAATACTTCCACCGAAGAGAACGATACCATCTATGTCACCATACCGATCGGCATCATCATCACCATTGATACGGTGGTGACCATCTCTTCCGAAGAAAACCCGGTCCTTCAGCTTTTTCTGGACGACAAGGTGAAAAACTTCGATCCTACCGACGACTCCCTTTTTGTGCTCCAGATCATGGAACAGAACGTATTCCGGTTTCTGACCTGCCTTAAAAAGCTCAATCAGCGGCGCAACCAGATCGAAAGAGAGTTGTATGATTCAAGCCGGAACGAGGAGCTGAAGCAACTGCTGAGCATCGAAAAAAGCCTGGTTTACTTCATGAACTCCCTGAGCAGCAACGAACTGCTCAAAATGAAGATGAAGCGGGTCGATTTTCTGCACATCCGGGAAGATGAGGATAAATCGGACCTGTTCGAAGACATCATCATCGACAACAGCCAGGCCATGGAAATGGCCAAGGTGTACGCCGACATCCTCAACGGGACCATGGACGCCTATGGGTCCATCATTTCCAACAACCTCAACCTGACCATCCGGCGGCTTACCCTGATCACCATCATTTTAATGGTGCCTACGCTGATCGCCAGTTTTTACGGAATGAATATCCAGCTTCCTTTCATGAACAACCCTTACGCCCTGGTGGGCATTGTGCTGTTGTCCATTCTCCTGAGCGCCTTGCTGGGCTGGTATTTTCAGCGCAAGCGCATGTTCTGACCAGTGTCAATCCTTTTTGGTAAGATCGAGCGACCGGATCGCCTGCAGGTAGGTTTTGGCCAATTGCGGCTGCCCGGAATAATCCAGTGAATTGAACGGGAAGTTAAGCCGGCTGTACACCGGTTTATGGCGGTCAATGACCCGGGTGACGGCCTTTTTGATGTTCCGCTTGTTAAACCCGCCGGTTTCAGGGTCGTGGTACGGCGAGGGGATGCCGAGGGAATCAAAATAGGCCGGCTCCGTGAGCCTGAAAAACAGTTCCAGCAAATCGCGGTCCGGTTTGGGGGGCGCGTAGAGGAAGAGGCTGTAGCTGACGATGAACCCCGGCACGGCCATGGCAATTTCGGCATGCCCGTTGTCGAGGTACCAGTCCATCTGGTGCAGGTTGGCGTCGATCATGTCCACGATCCGGTCGTGGCCGACGGGTATGGTGATCCCGAAGGTAGCGGGCACCTGGTACATTTCCTTGAAGAACTCCTCTTTGGATCGTTTGATCAACTGGCGGAATTCCTTGCAGATCTCCTGGTTGAGGGCCGCCATGCTCTTGTTTTCTTCCTTGGTGGAATACAGGCGGTTGATCCGTTCCAGGGTTTCCATCATATACCCTTCGGGTTTGACCAGATAGTCCAGTTTGTAAACAAGGTACAACAACAGGTAAGCGATGCCGGTGGCGTACTGATCCCGGTTGAGTTTGCCGCTTTCAATGATCTCCAGCACCTGATTGATCTGCCGGATGGTGAACTGGTACTTGGCTTCTTTTTCGACATCCGGGAGATGGATGAGGTGGTTGACCTCAACGGGCTGAAGGGCTTTTGTGAATTCGTCGAGGAGCAGGTCATCCTGCTTATCCGCCTTGGTGGCCATTTCCTTGAGGGCGTGGTAGAGCTTGTAAGGCGAACCGTCGACGAGGTAAGTATCGAACACGATGGTCAGGGTATCGGCGTGGTCGAGTGCGAAGCGGCTGTATTCGAGCTGAAAATTCAGTTCGACGAGCTTGCGCATGAAGTTTTTTTCCAGCTGGCGGGTCTGGGCGATCTTGGCTTCGGCTTTCAACTTGGCGTCATTGACAAAGCCGCAGATCTTCTTGGAGCCCTGGTAGATCTCGAATTTCAGTTCCTGGTCTTCCACCCAGAACCGGACGTTGTCCTCCTGATCGTCGCGCAGGTATTGAAAAAAAGCTTTGTAGGCTTCCATAAATTCGCCTGACTCAAAAGCTTCCAGCGCCCTATCCCAGGCTTCGTAGTTCTGAGGTTTTTTGTAAGAATCGCTGTACCGCCCCAACCGGACGGGGAGTTTCTCATCTTCCAACTCGCCGTTGCTGCCGAAAAGGCGCTCAAACCAACTCATGATATAATCCTTTTTTGGACCCCGCAAGATAGGGCTTTTTTGTCAGCCCCGATTCATTTTGGAATGTCCAAATTTTACTATCCTGCCTGATTGCGCCGTCCTAATTTTACAGGGTTGCTAAAAATCGGGTCATTAACCGCTCGGCCCGGCCAGGGCCGGAACGCGGCGCTTTGACCCCGACAGCCGGCCGACTGTATTATTTGGCTGAAAACCCGGCAAAGCGGCACCCCTTTCATGATTTCCGGGAGGTTGCACCGGGTTTTCTTTTTCCATTTGGTCAGTCGGCCTGCCGTTCTGCCATCCAGCTGCGCAATTCGAGGAATGTCTGCTCCAGCTCCTCCATTTCTTCCGGCGGGCTGCCGAAAACACGGCATTTCCGGCGGAACACTTCCAGGACGTCGAGGTCTTCCAGGCTTTCGGAAAGCGCGGCATCGACGGCCTTTACCGCTTGTTTGCGATGCAGGCGGATGCGCATCAGGACCAGGTTCATTTCCGCTACAAATTCCTGCAACTCCACGTCCAGTTGCGGGATCACCTGATCTGTTTCAACGATGACCTCCACCCAGGGGGTCAGCTCACGGTCTCCTTTCCGGTCGAAAGCCAGGAGTTTTTCGCGCACCTCGTCCAGGGTGCCCTGGATGGTTTTCAGGCGTCTGAACTGCGGCACTTCCACGGTTTCGGCCCGGGCGATGCTGCGGCCGTCAAAGTCGAGGAGGCAGACGGATTTGACATCGGCGGTTTCGCTGAAGCTCAGCGGTATAATGGAGCCGGAATAGCGGATATGGGATTGGCCGCCGACGGCCTGCGCCCGGTGTATATGGCCCAGGGCAATGTAGTCGAACAGGTCCGGGAACTGGTCCGCGTCGATGTTCTCTTCGTTGCCGGCGTAGATATTGTTCTGTTTTTCGCTGGTGGTCGCGCCGGTGGCGTACAGGTGGCCGGTGGCGATGACCGGTATGTCCTTTGATCTTTCGGCGGCCAGCAAACCGGCCAGCGCGTGATAATGTGCGGAAATGGCTTCCTTGACCTTAGCCTGGCGCTGGAAACTGCTTTCGCCGGCCTCGCTGTAGCGGAGGTCGCGGTCGCGCAGGAAAGGCACGGCTGCGATGATCGCTTCGGTTTGCCCGCGGGCATCTTTCAGCCGCAGGATCTCGTCCTTCAGCTCGCCGGGGAAAGCGCCGACCACATGGATATTGAGGTAGCGCAACAGTTCACCCGGCGCATTCAGCATAGCGGGCGAATCGTGGTTGCCGCCCACGATCACGACATGGCGGCAGCCGGTGGCCAGGAGGCGGGTCAGGAAGTTGTAATAAAGGCTGCGGGCATAATGGGGCGGATTGCCGGTGTCAAAGATATCGCCGGCCACGATCAGGATCTCTGCGGCCCGTTCCCTGACCAGGTTCAGCAGCCAGTCCAGGGCCAGTCGGTGTTCCTCCTCCCGGTCGAAGGCCAGCAAACGCTGCCCCAGGTGCCAGTCCGACGTGTGTAAAATCCTCATTTTCCGGGCATTTCCGGCCCATTATTTTTTATCGACTTCATAAAATTCATATGCCGCTCTTGCGGGGGAAAGGGCGGCCGTTTTGTCCCCTTCCGCGATGATGTAGTATTGAATGCCGTCGGCGGGTTCGAGGTCAAAGGCCCAGATCTGGTCGGAATTCTGCCCGCTGTTATTGGCCATTTCCGACCTGGTGAAGGGGCCGTATTTCCCCACCCGGTAGCAAAGGTAGACCTTGTCGGCGCCGTCCACTTTGGCGCTGATGTTGACGCCCTCCGCATTCTTGCGGTGGATCACTTCGCTGATTTTCGGGGTATCCTTCTGGAACAACGGGTGTTTTTTCAGAAAATCCGCCCGTTTGCTCATCAGCTTGACGACGCCGACGATGGGGGCATTGTCCGCCTTGACCGTTTCGTGGATATTTTTATGAAAGGACTCCATGTCGTAGAGCCGGTTGGTATCCTGTTCGACCAGGGGCTCGATCATTTTCACGATAGCGGATATCCTTTCCAGGTAATTCCCGTTGGTGAAGTTCTCTTCCAGGATGGTCTTCATGTGCGCGATATAGACCTTCCGGAACAGCGGCACATTCAACAAAGCCATGATGAGGGGCCGCTTCTCGTTTTTTTCCTTGAAGTGGGTGAACGGGCTGAGTTCCGTCATCTGGGCGTCGGACAGTGCCGGCCCCAGGCCGGTATACCGGAATCCGCCGAAACAAAGGTTCATGTCCCACACCAGCGGATGAAACTGGCCGAAGGTATCCTGGTACAGATAATAATTGTGGCAGAGGCGGCCGATATAGCTGTCCAGGTTCACCAACACATTGTCGAAAGCCAGCATCCAGAGGGCCATATCGACATCCAGGATCGACTCCAGGCTGTCGCGGTGTTCGGTCAGGATGCGGGTCAGTTCGATGAGTTTGGCCCAATGGCCCTTTTCTTTGAGCTCGTAGAGCGATTTGTAACAAAGCGAGTCCTCGCCCAGGTACATGAGCGAAGCCTTATCGCTGATCGGGCAATCCGGATCCTGTTCCTCATCCCAGTACGGGTCGCATTTGATGAACGGGCCGGTGTTTTCGTTGAAGTAATTTTGGAGGAAGAACTCGTCAATGGATTCCGAGCAGTTGTAAAGGCCGAGGTATTTGCCGTCGGCGTAGACCTTGGCGAAATTGGCTTTCGGCGCGGGCATGTACTTCCCGGCGATCTCATAGGCCAATACTTCCCGGACAAAGCTGGGATCCCGGAACACATTGGACAGTTTCAGGGTCGTCACGCCGCCCGGCAGGCGCAGGTCCTTGTCGGTATGGTTGACCTTGATGTTGAAGGGCAACTTGCTGGATCCCAGGTTCCTGACACTGAAGTAGGAGCTGTTGCCTTTATACCGGACGCCTGAACCGGGATATTTCTTTCCATCCACTTCCACATCGGCAACGAGCCGCAATTCATCGCCCTCCTGTTTGAGGGAGTCGAGCTGGCCGTCCCAGTTTTCCTCCAGGAATTTGATCCTGACCTCTATGATATGGTCAAGCTTGTAGATATCCTGCGCCGAAAGGCCCAGGCAGCAGATAGCCAACGAGGCGGTGAATAAATACTTCATCGGACGGGATTTAAACCTTTAACGGCAAACGGCCGTCAATTATTTAATTCAGCAAGGGTAACCATACGGTGTTCGGTCGTGTAATGGGCCGGCATAAAGCTCACCAGCTTGGCGTTTTCCGCCATGACATAATACTCAAGCGCATCGGTACCGCCGCCCGGTTTGATGGTTATGCCGAACAAGCTGTCGCCGGCCTGATCGTCATTGCTTTTGCCGTCGTCCATCATCTGGGCTTCCATGAAGGGCTGGTCGGGTGAATACCGGTAATAGACCATCACTTTTTTGGTAAACCGGTCGACCTTGGCCCTGACCTTGAAATCGGTCACGTTTTTGCTGGAGAAGCGCTCTCTTTTCTCAACGGACACATCCGAAATTTCGGGCGGAGCGATCCTGAAGATCTGCTGGGACTCCACCCAATTTACGCGGCGGCTGACAAAATCGGCCAGGCCCGGAATCCGGCTTTTCTCCCCGATGATGGCGGTCAGGCTCTTGGAGAATTCCTCCATGGTGTAATATTTGTTCTCATCCTTTTCAAGGGTTCCTTGGATGAGGGCCTGAAGGGCTTCGGCGCGTTTGGTAAAGGCGTCGTCCTTGAAATTATCCTCCAGCATCTGCCGCATGGCGGCGTAGTATTTTTTGCGCCACAGCTCGTTGCCGAGTATCCGGACGATCAGGGGTCTGGTGGGTTCGTTGTAATGCAGGTCCAGCGGCATGGTCATCATTTCCCGGATGCCGAGGTCGGAGCCGTTTCCGGTATTCTTGTAGCTGCCGAAGCCGAAATTCAGGTGGGTGACGATCGGCGCGAACCGGCCCTGGCTGTCTTTGTACAGGTAATAATTCGGGCTGAACTGGCCGGTATAGCTGCTCAGGTTGACGGTCAGGTTGTTGAATGCGAGCATCCAGACGGCCTTTTCGACGTCCAGCACCGAGTCCATTTTCTGGTATTCCCGGTTGAGGACGTGGATCATCTGCATCAGCCCGTCCCAGTCATTGCCCTGAACGGCTTTGAAGTAGTGTTGGTAGCAATAGAGGCTGATGTCCTTCTGCAGGGAACCGAAAACATTGCTCATGCACCCATCCGGTTCGTCATTCACCATGCTCGGATCACTGAGGAACAAGGCTCCGGAAGCCGATCCGAAATTCCGTTCCAGGAATGCGGGTCCGACGGGTTCGATATTGACGAACAAGCCGTAGAAGGCATCATTGATAAAAACCCTGGCAAAATTGGCTTTGGCCGCGGGCACGTATTTTCTGAGGATCTCCAGGCCGAGCACTTCGCGGACCATACTTGGGTCCCGGATGGCGGAGGACAGATCGACATTGAAATAGCCCTGGTAATGCTGATCCGGGTTGACCTTGTTCAATTGCAGGAACAGGCCGTTGCGTTTGGCGCCCGGGGTGTGGCCGCGGCCTTCCCGGTAGCGGACGCCGACATCTTCCAGTTTGGCGCCGTTGATATCGGCCGTACCGAGGAGCAGTTCCTCGCCGTTATAGCGAAGCGAGTCGAGGAGGTACCGCCAGTTGTCCTGGGTGAATACGATCCGGATCTCCTGGATGGTATCGGTCGCATAGAAATCTTTCTGGGCCTGGGAAGACAAGCTGAACAGGAATGCCGCAACAGCCCAAAGTAAAAATTTTTTCATATTTTATCAGAGCGATTTTTTGATTCGAGGTTGAAAATTGCGTTGCAATATTAAGAAATAAAATTTAGACGGCTTTGACAAATGACCGCTAAAGACCACTTTTATGGAAATGGTCATTTCAATTTAGTTTCCGGTGTTTTCTGATGGGTTGATCACGGCTTGACCACTTGCCTGAAGCGTCGTTTACCGCGTGCGTAGTACCGCCAGACGATGCTTCCGGGCAGGATGCCGCAGCGGTTCATGGGCCTGCCGCCGGACAGGTTTGCAATCAATCCGGCGTTCTCCCTGCGTTTTCTCCAGGTTTTCGCCAGTTGGCGGTAGAAACTGCCGTGCGCCCGGAAGATGGAAATGATATGGGCGAATTTGCCCTGGCTCAGGAACAGGAGGCCGGCCACCCCGTCGAGCAACAGCCTGACGGGCAACAGCCAAAGCAGTTTCGGCAGGGGTTCGTTCTTGAAGGAGGTGAAAAGGGTATTCCTGAAGTTGAGGTAGGCCTTGCGCGGCGTTTCGTAAGCGAGGGTCCCGCCGCCGACATGAAAGACAACGGACCGCGGCTCGGCCATTACCTTGAATCCGGCTCTTTTCAGCCGCCAGCAGAGGTCTATTTCCTCTGCGTGTGCAAAATAATTGGCGTCAAATCCGCCGATGCGGTGAAAGAGATCCGCCCGGATGAACAGGGCGGCCCCGCTGGCCCAGAAGATCTCCTCCGGCTCGTCGTACTGGCCGGCATCCGTTTCGGTTTCCGCGAAGATCCGGCCGCGGCAAAAAGGGTAGCCCAGGAAGTCGATCCAGCCGCCGGCCGCACCGGCGTATTCAAAGCGGTCGCGCCGGTTATAATCCAGGATCTTGGGTTGAACAGCTGCGATCAGGCGGTCATTTTCCATCATTTGCACCGCGGGATCCAGCCACCCGGGCGTTGTTTCCACGTCTGAATTGAGCAGGACGTAATAATCCGCATCGATCCGGTCAAGGGCCCGGTTATAGCCTTCAGCGAAGCCGTAGTTCTTTTTCAGCGGCACTTGCCTGATCGCCGGAAAATGGTCGGACAACCAGCTCAGGCTATCATCCGACGAAGCATTGTCGGCGACATAGACCACCGCCCTTTCTCCGGAATCCCGGATAACGCCGGGCAGGAATTTTTCGAGCCAGGCCCGGCCGTTATAGTTGAGGATCACAACAGCCAGGTCAGACCGGCCGGCTTTTTTTTTTGACTCCTCCGATTCGACCCTGGCCAGGAGGGCCTGGACCTGCTCGCGGTCCCGGGTCAATTGCATTTTCAGCCGGTCCAGGTTCTCCATCCGGGCGTCATGGCGAATGAAGCCGACGAATTCGATGCGGATATCCCAGCCGTAAATATCGCGGTTGAATTTGAAGATATTGACCTCGATGCGCTGTTCGCCTTTACCGGGTACGGAGGGGCGGTTGCCGATGTAGAGCATGCCGTCGAAGGATTCATCGCCCAGGTGGACCCGGACGGCGTAAATGCCGTCGGAGGGGATGAGCTTATTCCCCGCGTCGGGTTCCACATTGGCGGTGGGGAACCCCAGGCGGGTGCCGATCTGTTCACCGTGCACGACCTTTCCGGTAAGGGCGTAGGGCCGGCCCAGGAGTTTATTGGCCCCGGCCACATCGCCGCTTTTGATGCAGTTGCGGATCTTTGTGGAGCTGACCGTGATCTCATCGGCCTCTCTGGCCCCGATCTCCACCACTTCGTATCCGGCGGCCTCTCCGTGCCACCGCAGGAAACTTACGTCGCCCTGGCGGTTGAGCCCAAAGCGGTGGTCATAACCGATAACGATGCACCTGGGATGGAATTTTTCCACGATGAAATTGTGGATGTATTCATCGGCGTTGAGCTGGGAAAATTCTATGGTGAACGGGACGATGACCAGGTTGTCGATGCCGCAGGAAGCGATCAGCCGGATTTTCTCCTCAGGGGTTGACAGCAGTTTTATCGGTTCGTCCTGCGGATAGATCACCTGACGAGGGTGCGGGTGAAACGTGATCACCACGCTCTCACCGCCCGTATTAAGCGCCAGCCGCCTCAATTTTTCAAAAATAGCCTGATGCCCCAGGTGAACCCCATCGAAAGAACCGATCGTGATGACGGCTTCCCGGAATGCGGGCAGGGACTGCAAATCGGTAAAGACTCTCATGACGCTGCAAAAGTAGTTTTTTTGGTTGTAACTTTGCCGGCTAACAGAAAAACTAGCTCATGATCGATAAATCGGAAATTGCAAAAGCCCTCAGCAAGGTCACGGACCCCGGCAGCGGCAAGGATCTTGTCACGGCGATGCTGGTCAGCGACCTCTCTGTTGACGGAAATAACGTGAATATCACCCTGGAATTGCCCGATGCCTCCGGCAATTACAAGAGCGACCTTTCCTTTGCCGTCATGCAGACCATCCAGGAAGTCTACCCCTCCGCCGAGGTCAACGTCCATACCATTTCCAGGACGCCCCAGGCCACGCAGGAAACGCCGGAGGTGCTGCCTCAGGTCCGGAATATCATTGCTGTGGCCTCCGGCAAAGGCGGGGTCGGAAAATCTACGGTTTCGGTCAATCTGGCCCTGGCCCTGAAGCGGACCGGCGCCAGGGTGGGCATTATGGATGCGGACCTTTACGGGCCCTCGATGCCTACCATGCTCGGCCTGCAGGGCCAGCGGCCGAAGGTAGAACAAGTAGGCGGTCAGCCGAAAATAATCCCGCTGCAGGCTTACGGCATGCCGGTCATTTCCATCGGCTTCATCATTGAGCCGGAGCAGGCGGTAGTTCTTCGCGGCCCCCGGTTGTCGAGCATCATCAAACAATTCGTCAACGATTGCGTCTGGCCTGAACTGGATTACCTGGTCGTCGACCTTCCGCCGGGCACGGGCGACATTCAGCTCACGCTGGTGCAGACGGTTCCGCTCACGGGCGTCGTCATGGTGACCACCCCGCAGGAAGTAGCTGTAGTGGATGCGGTAAAGGCGATGAATATGTTCTTCCTGCCGCAGGTCAACGTTCCGATCCTGGGTGTGGTGGAAAACATGTCGTGGTTCACCCCGGCCGAACTGCCGGAGAACAAATACTACCTGTTCGGGCAGGGCGGCGGTCAAAAACTGGCCCGGATGGCCAATTCCGTCCTGCTGGGGCAGATCCCGCTGGTACAGGGTGTCCGGGAAGGCGGCGATACCGGAAAACCGATCATACTTGACGAATCCGGGAACCCGGCAGCGGAAGCGCTGACGGCAGCCGCCAAAGCATTGACGCACCAGGTATCGCTGCGGCATCAGACGATGGGACCTACGGTTCGGACGCGGTTGGAATCCTGATGCTTGCCGGAGGCGGATCACCAAGCCCGGAGTGTAAGGCAGGGAAACGCTACTGCGGTCTCAGTTCCCCGATTCCTTTTCCCGTTGTTTCATCTCGATGATCTTGTCCATGACCTCTTCGATTTGTTCGGCGGCGATGCGCTTGGTTAGGATCTCCTTGTTGCGGTCGAGGATATAAATCTGCGGTGTGGACTGGATGTCGTAGATCTGGGCGTAGCGGGAGCGGCCGGTCGGGTCGACCGTATGGAGCCAATCCTGAATTCCGTTTTCATCAATATATTCCCAGCACCCGGGGATCTCATCCTGGTATTTGGTGCATACGGCGATGATCTTGACGCCCTTATCCTTGTATTTCTCGTAGAAATCCTTCATGAACGGCGTGGATTTCTTGCAGTGGCCGCAATCGTACCGCCAGAAGTAGAGCACGGTATATTCCGAGTCCACTTCGTGCAGGGAGATGGGTGTGCCGTCTCTTTTCTGCAACCTGATGTCCGGAGCGATCTTGCCGATCAGGAGTGGCCTCAGGGTATTGGCGTTGTCAATGATTTTCTTGAGTTGATCCGGATCGGTCCAGGAAGCCAGTCCTTTGGCGTAGTATTGGTCGACGAGGTGGACGTAAACGGCATCCATGCCTACCAGTTTGGAGCGGGCAAATGAATTCAGGTAATGAATGAGGTAGTAGCGGAAGGTTTCCTCTGATTTCTGCATGGGTTTGAGCACGTCATCAATGGCCAGTGCAATGGTATCGGGGTGCTGCACGACCATTTTATTGACGTAGTGCTCCAGGCGCTGAAAGAGGAACGGCGTGCGCAGCATCCGGGGGTCGCCAAGGTCGAGGTTGTCAAAATAGTGGTGTTGGGTATAACGCCATTGCTGGACTTTCAGGTCATCGCCCTCGCCTTTGAACTCCGGCATATCGATCGGCAGGTTTGCGCGAATGATAGCCGCGGTCATGGTACCCGGATTATCCTTGACGACTTTTTTCTGGTAATCGCTGACTTCCTTATTGAGGTCATCCAATTGTTGCTGGAGTTTGGCTGATTTCTTTTCATCGTCTTTGGCTGCCTCCAATTGGGTCTTCAACTCCTCGGCCATGGGGCGTTTCTTTTCCAGGTATTGCAGGTATTGGAAAAAGGCGGCATTGTCCTTCGAGCCGGTGACCTTCATATGGTCATTCGGGTTGACTTTGTCGGTTTTCAGTTCGAATTGCTGGTTTTTCTCGTCCACCACAAATTGAAAGAAGTCGTTATTCGGCTTCATGACCGCCAGGTAAACGCCGCCCGGCAGGGCTTCGTCGCCGGCAAAAACAAAATGACCTTTTTCGCCTTCAGCGGCGATGGTAACGGTATCCTTGATGTATTGCTTGTCGCCGTAATAGTAAGCGAGGTAGAGCTCATCCTCTTCATACCCTGAAATCTGGATCTTGATTTCGTAACCCTGCGACCAGGAAAGATGGGCGAAAAAGAGCAGTCCGATAACGGAGGAAAAAAATCTAGTCATGCCGAAAAAATTTTGTCAGGAGGCACAAAAATAAGGCCTTCGTTCCATTTCTGACGGTGAAAAGCCAAAAAGGAAACGGTATTAACAAAATTTTATTATGCGGGGCTTACCACCGGTCAATCATTTCCGCCGCCGTTCTTCTTTTTATCCAGTTCTGCCTGAAGGCGTTGAAGCTCTGCTTCGGCAGCTTTGATTTTGGCCTGGAGGTCGGCAAGATTTTTAGCGCCCTGGTTATTGGACTGTTCGATTTCCTTCCGCCTGGCGTCCGCTTTGGCCTGTTCGGCGGCAATTTGTTCGGCGGTTTCGGATTTGATCCTGGTGATCTGCTCGTTGGCGGCCTGGCGCGCCTTATAGATTTCGTCGGCCAGTTCTTTTTTGGTATTGTTCAGTTCATCCAGGAGGGTTTGGCGTTCCTGTTCTGCCTGGCTGAGGATCTCCTTGCGTTTGGTTTCGGCTTCTTCGCGGGTTTGCTGGATGGTGACCTGGGCCTGGTCGCGGGCTGCCGTCACGTCTGTTTTAGCCTGATCTTCCGCCTGGCGAACTTCCTGGGCCAGGGCCTGCTTGCGGCTGTCGGCTTCCTGGCGGGCCTGGGCGATCTCCTCGGTGGCTTTTCTGCGAATGGCGCCTACTTCAAGGGCGGCGCGTTCCTGGTGTTCGGCGATGGCCTTGGCGGCCTCTTCGCGGGCTTTGACCACTTCGAGGGCCTGGGTTTCTTTTTCTTTTGCGGTTGTTTCCCGGGCTTCCTTGATGGCGTTGGCGGCATCCTGTTTGGCGGCGGCGACTTCAGTGGCGGCGCGTTCTCTGGCGGCGGCGACCTCATTGGCCAGTTTTTCCCTTTCAGCGCTGCCGCTTTCGCGGGCTTTCTGCACGAGGTCGGCTTCTTCCTGGCGGGCTTTGGCAACGGCTTCGGCAGCCGACCGTTTGGCTTCAGAGACCTGGTTGGCGGATTCCTCCTTGGCCCTGACCTCCTGTTCGCGCGCTTCCGCGATGGATTTGGCCACCGCTTCCCGGGTCGAGGTGATTTCCTGAGCCCCTTTCTCCCTGGCGGCTTTCACTTCCTCGGCCGTTATGTTCTTGAGTTCGCTTTCCTTGGCCTTGGCGTCGGCGATGGATTTGGCGGCCTCTTCCTGGATCTCCTTGATCTTATCCTCTGCGGTCTGGCGGGAGGTAGCGACTTCCTTGGCGTAATCGTCCTTGGCTTTGCCGGCCTGTTGATTGGCTTCCTGTACCTGGGCGGCGGCCGTTTCGCGGGCTTTGCGCACTTCCTCTTCCGCTTTTTGGCGGGAGGCCTGCACTTCCCTGGCGGAGTTCTGCTGGATCTCTTCCTTCTGTGCCTGAACCTGCGCCATGCTTTGCTGCAATTCGGTCTGGATCCGGGTCAATTCCTCTTCGGCCCTTTTGCGGGCATCGAGCACCTGTTGCGCGATGGCGTCCTGTTCGGTTTTGGCCCGGTCGCGCGCTTCTTTCACCTTGGCCGCTTCTTCCGCATTGATCTGGGTGATGGTCGTACCGGCCTTTTCGCGGGCGGCGGCGACATCAGCGGCGGCGGCGGCCTTTTCCTCGTCGGATTTTGTCTTGATCTCTGCAGACATTTGTCCGGCTTTTTCCTTTTCCGCCACGACCTGATCGCGGATCAGCTTGATCTCTTCGGCGGCCTTCTGGCGGGCCTGGGCCACTTCTATGGCGGATGCTTCCTTTTCCTTGGCTACATTCTCCTTGGTTTCCGCTATTTCGGAGGCCGCACGTTCCTTGGTCAGGGCAACCTCCTCAGCGGCCTTCCTTCTGGATTCGGCTACTTCCTGCGCTGATTTTTCCTTTTCCAGGACGGTATTTTCCCGGATCCGGCCGATCTCGGTGGCTGTTTCCTCCTGGATCTTGAGGATCTGTTCGGCGGCGGTCTGTTTGGTGGTCACCACCTCGCCGACGGTCTTTTCCTTTTCTTCCGAGGCTTTGGAGCGGGCCTGCTGGATCAGGTCGGCGGTTTCCTGCCGGATGCTCGTGATCTCGGTGTTGGCCGTTTCCCTGGCGGAAGCGACCTCGTCCGCGTATTCCAGTTTGGCCTGATCGAGTTTTTCCTTGGTTGCTTTCAATTCCTGGGCTGCACGTTCTCTGGCGGACTGGACCTCCTGGGCCGACTCCAGCTGTGCGTTCTTTATGGCGTCATTGGCGCGTTGGCGGGCGTCGGCCACGTCCAGGCTGATGCGTTCTTTTTCCGATTCGGCTTTCTGTCTGGCTTCCAGGACTTCCGTTGCGGAGGCCTGTTGGGATTTTCCGATCTCTTCCTGCGCTTTTTTCCGGGCTTCCAGCACTTCATCGGCGTACACTTTTTTCTGGTTGGCCGCCTGTTCCCTCGCGGAAGCTACTTCTTCCTGGATCGATTGTTTGATCTGGTTGGCCCGTTCCCGTTCGGCGGCGATCTCTTCTTTGAGCTTATCCTTGACATCGTGCAGTTCGCGCCGGAGGTCAGCCAGTTCCTCGTCCGTCATCTGGCTGGGGTCGACGTTCCTTTTCGCGGCGGTGGGCGTAGAGGAAGTGGTGGCGCTGACGGGCTTGGAAGGGTCCGATTTGGGCGCCGGGTTTTCCGGCAGTTCCACATCCACCACTTTGGATTTATCCAGTTTTTCGTTGAAGCAAACGGCCAGTTGCCTGAATTCCTGCTGACGGCTGGTATTGACCGTAAATTTCCGCATTTCCTTGTTGATGTTGTTCTTGATGTACAGCACCAGCAGGTCGGAGGTAGCGAACCATTGGACGGCTTTGAGGTCGAGCTGGACCACGTTCATGTGGATGGGCGTACCCCGGTCCATGTTCATTTCCCCCATTTCCACAAACCGGAAGCTGCGCCGGTTCTGGTTGATATCCATAAAGATGAGCTCGTCATCCTGGTTGAATTCCACGCCGCCTTTGGAATAGATCTTGGCGGTGATCCCCTTGTCGCTGCTCATCAGTTCGAGGGAATAGGTATAGCTGCCGCGGACGACCAGGGTAGCCGGATGCGATCTGAGCAGGTGAG